>Ga0187779_10001500_pt1 | contig 14518 bp, 13 predicted proteins | sample 1015_Q2_SP10_10__FD_132435 | JGI IMG/M metagenome (GOLD analysis project Ga0187779, IMG submission 132435) | Tropical peat soil microbial communities from peatlands in Department of Meta, Colombia - 1015_Q2_SP10_10_MG | ecosystem: Environmental > Terrestrial > Soil > Wetlands > Peat | place... | reverse complement strand
GAGCCGCGTTGCGCTTCCGTTTGCTCGTTCCCAAAGTCGGACTGCTTCAGAGCCAAGTCGTGTTCGGAGTTCTTCCTTATCAAGAGCAGCGAATTGCCCAAGAGTGTGAATTCCCCATTTGTGAAGAATGCTGATGAGATCGGCAGTTGATGGTTGATCCGAGTCGGACTGACACTTGTTCAGAGTTAAGGTCTGGCGAGCAACTGCCATATCGCCAATTTAGAGCAAATTGGCTAATATGTTCAAGTGAACATTTCACTAGTGGTTTCTAAACAATCCCGTCAACGCCCCGATTTGGCTTTATCCTGCGCACCGCCCAGCTCATCGTTTCGGCACCGAAGGAGTGCGCAACTGAATCGGCGCTGGTTGGCCCAATCGGGGCAAATTCCTAAAAGCAAAAACTAAATAATCTCTATTGGGCACTTCGGCAGCGCCTGCATGAATGCGCGGCCGTATGGTTTGGTCACGATCCGATTATCCAGAATAACGACGATGCCGCGGTCTCCCTTTGTCCGAATCAAGCGCCCGACACCCTGGCGCAATTTCAGGATCGCTTCCGGCAATGAATATTCCGTGAAGGGATCGCCGCCGCGCTGTTGAATCAAGTCCAGCTTCGCTTCCACTAGCGGATGATCCGGAACGGCAAAGGGGAGACGGGTGATGATCACGTTGGAAAGCGCTTCGCCCGGCACGTCTACGCCGCTCCAGAAACTGTCGGTTCCGAAAAGCACGCTCCGCGGAGCAGTTTTGAATTGTTCTAGCAGTTTCCCGCGAGGTGCGCCGCCGCCCTGAATGAACAGGTTCATTTCCTTTTCAGCGAAAAATTTTTGCAGCTCGCCGGCAACCTGCTGCATGTCGCGATAACTGGTGAAAAGAACAAACGCGCGCCCGGCGGTTTGTTCGACGAACTTTGCGATCCAGCGTTCGAGCTCTTTGTGATAACCGGCGTCGCGCGGGTCGGGCATTTTCTGGACGACGTAGATTTTCATCTGTTTTTGAAAATTGAACGGACTCCCCAGCTGAAGCGGCTCAGCCTCGCTCGCTCCAACTCGCTCGCGAAAATAGGTAAGATCTGGCCGTCCAACCGCCAGCGTGGCGCTGGTCATTACACAACAGCAGTTGTCCCTGAAAATCATTCGGCCCAGGACTGGCGCAAGATCGATTGGCGCGGCGTTGAGAGAGAGAAATTGGGCCGTTTTTCCGGTACGCTCGACCCAGTAAACGTGCTCAGGTGCGCTTTGCTTCAGGAAAATTGCAATTTCGTCGCGGGCATCGCGAATTCGTCGGCCGAATTCCTGCAATTCCGTCTTTAGAAATTCGTCGTCCGCGCGTTTCGTGACCTCGGCGACACGCGCTTGGAGTGCAGTCAATCGGCCAGTGATTGTGTCAGGGACAAAATCGACATCGCGCACCCGAAACTCGCGACCTTTTCGAAAATCCGATTTCGAATCGACCGCTGCGAAGAAGCTCTCTACTTCGTCGATCAGTTGAGCCGCGAGCTGAACGCCCGCGGCATCACGCATCACGGTAAAAAGCCCTTTTCGTGTCCGCGCATTGTAGAGGCGCTGAATCGTCGAGCGCAAACCATACTGCGAAACACCAATGCCGATTTGCCTCGAGGCGACCTGTTCGACCGTGTGCGCTTCGTCGAAAATGATGAAGTCGTTGGGGAATAGAAAACCGCTCTCGCGTCCCTCCTGTTCCTCCGCGCCACCGAGCAACATGAAAAGCAGCGTATGATTCATCACGATTACATCGGTCGTGAGGAAACGTTTGCGAGCCTGCTGATAAAAACAGCGCGAATTCTGGCCACACGTTTTTGGGGTGCAGAGATGTGCTTCGCTGCAAACTTGCGTCCAAACTTTTGGGTCCGGCTCGATCGCCAAATCACTAAGCGATCCGTCGTGCGTTGTGCTGGCCCATTCGGCCAGCCGATTCAGCTCGTTTTGTTCCGGGCCGGTAAAAAGCTCGTTGGCGCTTTGCAATGCGCGCTCCAGTCTCCGCGGGCAGATATAATTCTGCCGGCCTTTCATCAGCGCGGCTTCAAATTCGACCGGCAGTATCTTTTTCAGGATTGGGACATCTTTATGAAGCAGCTGCTCCTGAAGATTGATCGTGTGAGTCGAAATGATCGCTTTTTTGTGCTGCTCCAAAGCAAAAAGAATTGCCGGCACCAGGTAGGCGAGCGATTTGCCGACGCCCGTGCCGGCTTCCACCACCAAGTGCCGGCCTTCCTCGAGCGCGCGCGCGACGGCAATCGCCATTTCCTGTTGTTGCGGGCGGAATTCGAAATTTCTGGCCTTGGCCAGAAGGCCATTCTCGGAAAAAATCGTCCCAACTCGTTCGACGAAATTCGTTCCGAGAGAATCTTTCAGCGCGATCATTGGGGAAATTTGGTTTAATGTAGCGCGTGAGGCTGCTTGATCGCTACGTCATTCGCAATTTTTTGCAGGCGTATTTTTATTGCATCGCCGGATTCATTTCGATCTGGCTCATTTTCGATGTCAGTGACAACATCTCGACTTTCATCGACCTGCACCTGGGCTTTCTCATTACCCTTCGGTATTACGCCAGCCAGGTCCCCCAAATCTTGATTATTCTTTTGCCGGTGTCGCTTTTGCTGGCGTTGCTTTTCTCTCTCGGTCGAATGTCGCGCGCGAACGAGATCGTCTCGATGTTAACGGCCGGGGTCAGCATCCCACGGGTGATCCGGCCGCTGCTGGCAATCGGGCTCTTGACGGTTGGCGCGACCATGGCGTTGAATTACTCGCTCGCTCCTCACGCCGAACTGGCGCGCAAAGCGTTCCTGGCCGGGGGACATTCCCGGCAGGGAATGATTGAGGGTCAGATTTTTCGAAACCGGACGGACGCGAGGACCTGGTTCGTCCAGAATTTTCGCCCCGGTCACGATGTTTTCAATACGGTGGAGGTATTGCAACAGGACTCCCAAGACAACATTATCGAAAGTTACCTTGCCGATCGAGCGGTCTATCATCCGGAAAGCAAAGCTTGGGAATTCGAGAACGCGAAAATGGTGCATTACGATACGCGCGGGAACATTCTCGAGGAGAAATTTTTTCCGTCGCTGACAATGAAGAATTGGAGCGAAACGCCGTTCCGCCTGGGTAGCGCGAACGTGCGGGCCGAGTTTTTAAGCGTGCCGGAACTGCGGGAGTATCTTCATTTCAACTCGGATTTTCCCGTCACGCTGCTCGCTCCATTCCGCACTCACTTTCAATATCGTCTCGCCCTGCCATGGACCTGTTTGGTCGTTGTCTGCATCGCGGCACCGCTCGGCATCGGCTATTCGCGGCGCGGAGTGCTGGCCAGCGTCGCCAGCGCGGTGGTTCTGATTTTTTCAATGAATTTTTTGACCCATCTCTTTCTTGCGCTTGGCGAAGGAGACCGGATTTCCCCTCTGGTCGCGGCTTGGACACCCAACATCCTTTTCAGCATGATCGGACTTTATTTGCTTTACCTTCGCGCAACCAACCGCGAGGCGCCCCGCTTTCATCTCGCCGGAGCGCGGCGTATATTTGCCCGATGAACCCTTTGGCTAACGAGTGGGCAATCAAGCAGCGGAGCGACGCCTGCGCTGCGACCCAGCGGCCGTTTGCGCCGGGAGAATATTTCTACACTCTGCTGTTTCATGACGCGGGCGGCTTTCGACGGCAGGATTTGAGCGAGGAAGCGTGGCGAAAGCGAAACGAGAACATCCAGCCATTTTCCTTTTGGCGAACGCGCTACGAACCGCTGCCCGAACCAGGGGAACCACTGCCGAAAGAAAATGCCGAAGAGCTTTTTCGCAGATTGGTTTCTTCCGAGAATCCGCCGGCTAACGCCTGCTACGTTCTGGCCGCAATGCTCGAACGCAAACGCGTCTTGAAACAAATCAAGACAGATGATTCCGAAAAAGGCCGGGTGCTGATTTACGAACATGGAGCGACCGGGGATGTATTTATCGTGCCCGACCCGCAATTGCGCCTGAATGAGCTCGAGCAGGTTCAGGGCGAAGTCGCGCATCTGCTGAAAACAGCGTCGGCGTAGACGAAAATGAATAACACCGGCCATTACCCGCCGTTGTCCTGGTTCCACGGCCGGTTTCCGCTTTACCTCGCGCCGATGGCCGGAGTGTCGGACAAAATTTTCAGGCAAATTTGCAAGGAATATGGCGCTGATGTTTTGACGACCGAGTTTGTTTCGGCCGAAGGGATCTTTCGGCGCAACCAGCGCACGCGAGAGTACCTCGATTTTGACGAAGTCGAGCGTCCGATCGGTGTTCAACTCTTTGGCGCTAACGCCGGACACATGGCCGAAGCCGCCAGGCAGGTGGTCGATTGGGTCCAACCGAATTTTGTCGATCTAAACTTTGGTTGTCCGGTCAACAAGGTGGTTTGCAAGAACGGCGGTTCGGCTCTGCTCAAAGATTGTCCGACACTTGCAAGTGTCGCTTCGGCGGTTGTGAGAGCGGTCGCGCCCTTGCCGGTCACAGCCAAGATTCGAATCGGCTGGGATGCCGGGTCGGTCAACGCAGTTGGCGTTGCCCGGACCCTTGCCGATACAGGAGTCCAGGCGATTACGGTACACGGCCGAACGCGTGCGCAAGGTTATGCCGGCGAGGCGGATTGGGACGTGATTGGTCAGGTTGCCGAAGCGGTTTCAATTCCGGTGATCGGGAATGGCGATCTTTCCAGTGCGGCCATCATCGCCAAACGCCGGATCGAAACCGGAATCGCCGGAGCAATGATTGGACGAGCCGCCATGAGCGCCCCGTGGATTTTCCGCCAGACAAAGGCGTATCTGGAATCCGGTGAGGTTATCTCTCCGCCGTCGCTGGGGGAGAAGTGGAATGTGGTCGTGCGACATTGCCAACTATTGGTTGATGAATGGGGCGCTGAAGAACCTGCTGTTCGTTCATTGCGCGCGCGCTTGATGGCGTATTCAAAATCGATGCCGGAGGCCAAACGATTGCGCGAAAAGTTTTCGCACGTGTCCACGCTCGGCGAAGTTGAAACGATCGCGCACGATAATATGTCTCGAAGCGCAGATCTTGCTCCGGAGGCGGCTTCGTTATCGCGATGAACACTCAAACGCCACTGAATTACAAAATTGGCAACGAACGCTTCATCAAAGTGACTGAGCAGGCCGCACGGAAACTCGCAAACTTGCTCGAACAAAAGGGTAACACCGGCGGCGCTCTTCGATTGGCGGTGATCGGTGGAGGTTGTTCCGGATTGCAATACAAAATGGATTTGGTCGACGGCCCGCTCGAACGCGACATCGTGGTTCAAAGCGGCAATGTACGGGTGGTAGTCGATCCCAAAAGCGCGTTGTTCGTCAGCGGCTCGGTCCTGGATTTCAGCGACGATCTTCAAAAAGGCGGATTTCAAGTGACGAATCCGAATGCCACGTCGCACTGCTCGTGCGGGCAAAGTTTTGCCGCCTGAATTTTTGTCATTCCGGGCGAAAACGAGCGGGAATGTTCATTTGAACTTGCAGGCCAATTCGATTTGCTCGATAATCGACTGTGCTGACCGAACGGCAGAAAAGCGTTCTCGATTTCATCCAGCGCGAGCAACGCGAAAAAGGGGTCACGCCGAGCACGCGTGAGATCCAAAATCATTTTCGTTTCGCCAGTCAAACGTCGGTGATGCAATACATTGCCACCCTCGAGCGAAAGGGTTTTCTCAATCGTCATCCTCACAAAGCGCGGGCGCTGATCACGCCGGTGCAAAAAGTCCGCATCACCGATATTCCGATTTACGGGCAGATCCCGGCCGGCATGTCCGCACTGACCGAACAGACGATCGAGGGCCACGTCTCGCTCGACGCGCGGTCGGCCAATGTGGCAAAGAATCGCGGCACGTTTGCGCTGCGGGTACGGGGCGATTCGATGATCGGCGCGCATATCCTCGATGGAGATCTTGTCATTCTCGAAGACAGCAAGGAGGTCCAAAATGGGGATATCGTGGCGGCGTTGATCGACGGTGAAACAACGCTGAAACGTTATGTGCTCGAACACGGTCGGGCTTATTTGAAAGCGGAAAATCCCCGCTATCCGGACTTGATTCCGGCTCGCGAATTAAAAATTCAAGGCGTAATGGTTTCGCTGGTGCGAAAGCAGGAGCGCCGGAAGAGATCATAATGTTCGTTTGAACATATTTCGGAATCGTGCTATTTTTTTGCCGTGCATGCGGCTCACGGCTTTCCAGCTCGCTCCGTTGTCGAGCTTCGGAATTTGTTGGCGATGCGTTTCCCGCGTTTGCCTTCGGTGCCAAGAATAAATTTAAGTACCGGAATCGATTCGCTCGATGAAATAATCGGTGGTGGACTGCCGAAAAGCGCAATCACGGAATTGATCAGCCCGAAAATGAGCGCCGGTAGCGCGTCGATGATTCATCTGCTTGTTCAAGCAGCACAGCAGGATCGTTTTTTTGTGGTTTTGATCGACGGTTGCGATTCGTTCGATCCGCAATCGCTCGACAACCGATGTTTGCACCATTTGCTTTGGGTGCGTTGTCGCAACAGTTTCGAGGCAATCAAATCGGCCGATCTGCTTTTGCGGGACGGCAACTTTCCGCTCATTATGGTCGATCTTGTTTTGAATCGACCGGAGGAATTGCGAAAAATTTCGCAGACGAGCTGGTATCGCTTGCAACGCCTGGTCGAAACGACTTCCAGCGCCTGCCTCATTTTGACGCGTCAAAATCTAATCAGTAGCGCCCAACTTAAAATCGTTCTCGAAAACTTCTGGACACTGCCGGCCGTTGACGACGATGCGGCCACGGCGCAGCTGCGTTTTCGAATTCAACGATCCCATTTTCGTTCAGAAACTGGAGGAAACCGCGTCGTCGGTGCGGGTGCGAGTCGCAGTGACATTTTGAGATACGCGAGAGCTTGTCTTTCCAGTCATTGATGTTCGCCACGATTTATTTGCCAAATTTTTATTTGCAGGCCGCGCTGCGATACGATCCACAATCGCGCGGCAAGCCGGCGGCCTTGATCGAAGAACGGGAAAAAAAGCCGGTTATTATTCAACTCAACGCTGCCGCCGAATTGGCTGGAGTCCGAAAAGGGATGACCCCAAGTCAGGCTTTGGCACGCTATCTTCAGGTCATCATCAAAGCGCGCGCACGAAGCCAGGAAACTTCAATGCAGGAAATTTTGCTGCAATCGGCCTTTGCCCTCAGTCCATACGTTGAAAATGCAGCTCCCGGAATCGTGACGGTTGAGTTCAACGATCCTCGAAATCTTACCAGCAAAATGGGGCGGGTCATCGAACAACTCGCGAAATGCGAAATCGCCGCCCAGGCCGGAATTGCCGATTTGCCAGACACGAGCTTTCTGGCGGCGCATCTGGCTCGGCCTGTTTTACAAATCCATCACCCGAAAGAATTTCTCGCGCCTCTTCCAATCGAGACGCTGGCAATTAGCTGACTTTCACCTAGCTGCCGGCGTAATTTGGATATTTTTCTTTCAACTGTTTGGTCAGGCGATTCGCTTCTTCCGTATTGCCCGCTTTTTGGTACGCGGCCGCAGCCTTTTGCAAGGCTCGCGGCGTAATGGCTGGATCGTCGTAGAGCAATGCAACACCCATGAATGCTTTGCCTGCATCTTCAAAATTGCCGCGCTCGAACTGCACATCCCCTGCGAGAATACGCGCCGCCGCATTCACCTGCCCTTCCGGTTGCAATGCAATGATCTGCTCCGCGATCAACTGCGCGTCGTCCGGCTTGTGCGCAGCAATCTTCACGTCGCCGAGTTTGAGAAGGGCTTTGGCCTTCCCCGCCGGGTCAGTCGTTAGCTGGACATATTTTCCGAACGCCTTTTCCGACTCGTCGAACTTTTGCAGCTTGGCTGCCGCATCGCCGAGATAGAACCAAAAATCGGGTTTGATATCCGGCGGATTGTCCATCTGGCCGAGCGCGCTCAAATATTTTTCGGCGCCGGCAAAATCCTTATCGTTGTAATATTCAATTCCGAGCCATTGCAGTATTCCGGGCGCAACGACTGCATCCGGGAACGCAGCCAAAAAATTATCGACCTCAGTGGACAGCGCTTTGCGATCACGCAACGCGAAATAGCTCGAGAGAATCAAAGTCGTCGCAGTCTTTTGGTACTTGTCCTTGTTTAGTTGTCGCGCGATGTCCAACTCGCGCAGCGCCATTTTGTAGTTTTTCGCGTCGAACGTTGCCTTGCCGATGAAAAAATGGGCCTGCGCCGCCACCGGGGTTTTCGGAAATTCCTTCAGCAACTGTCGAAACGTTTCCACCATTCCGCGCGGGTTCTGTTGTTCACCGAGAATCAACGCTTTCTGCTGCAACGCAGCCTCCCGCTCGTGAGCACCGGGATACTTCGTCAGAATTGTGTTCAAATCGGAGAGCTCCGCTTCGTAATTTTTATTTTCCTCGTACGCCAACGCTCGCTGGGTATAGGCAAACGGAGCTTGCGGACTATCGGGAAATGCCTGCACGAAATAGCTAAATGCCTCAATGATTCCGGCATTGTCCTTCATCTGGACGCTGCAAAGTCCAAGCTTGAGCGATGCTTCAATCCGCAACTTCGTCGGAAGTTGGGAGGCGCGCAGTTCGGCATAAATTGGGGCCGCCCGTGGATAATTCTGTTGCTTGTAAAGTGCTTCCGCTTTCAAGAGCTTTGCCTGATCGGCGCGTTCCGGGGTCGGATTTGACGCCAGAAAGTTGTCTACCTCCGGCGGAAGAGCCGATGGATCCGAGTTATAGATGTTGATCAGCCGCTGATAACCCGCGTCCCGCGCTTCTTCGCGATTCGGATACTTTTCGATGATGTCGCGGTAAATCGCTTCGGCCTGTTCGGTGTGGCCCAGTTGACGTTCGCTGTTCGCCGCCAGCAACATCACTTCAGGGCGGGCTTCTTCCGGAACCTGCAACTGGATTTTTTTGTAATCGCTCACCACTTGCTGGTACTGACCGGTTTGAAATTCCGAACGCAATATCCCGACCTGAGCCGGCGCCCGCCAGCGTCCCGCCTCCGGCAACGACTTTCCCTTTTGCAAAAGCGTCATTGCTTTGTCACTCATCGCCTTGTCGATCTTGCCGGCGTCGGTTTGTTCGAGATCAACCGCGATCAGCCCGGCGCGAATCGTCGCTTCCGCTTTTAAGGCTGGCTTTTGCGTTTCATTGGAAAGCGCTTCGTATTGCCGCAAAGCATCGCTCTTTCGGCCGCGTGCCAGAGCGATCGACCCCGCCGTCATCCGCGCGTCTTCACGATACGGGTTCGGATTTTTCGCTTCTGCGACCTGCTGGTAAATGTCACATGCTTCATCTTTTTGTCCGAGCGCTTCGAGGCACCGAGCCTCGAAATAGCGGCCGGAAAGGGCGACCCCCGCATCTTTTGATTTCGCCGCTGAAAGGTGAAACAGGGGAAGCGCCGTTCTGTAATCTTTTTGGGTGAACGCCATCTCGCCCAGCGCGTAGGCGGCGGGGCCGGCAAAGTCGCTCTCGCCATAGTCGTTCAACACGCGCTGGAAACTTGTGCGTGCGTTGGAGAGTTTGCTCAGATTTCGATAACATTCGCCCAGCGAAAAATAAGCGTTCGCCCGGCCGGAAGCACCCGGATAATCGTCCAGATATTTTTGATACTCCGGAATCGCGAGATCGTAGATTTTCCGCGTGAAAAGAGCGTTGGCATATTCGAGCTGACGGCGCTCGAGCGCCTGCGTATCCATCGGCGAGGCGCTCGCCTCCGCCTCAGGCGGCGGCGTTTCATCTACCGGCTGTGCCCGACGAACTTCCTGCTGCGAACGCGCCGAGGGCGTCAAGAGTAAAAGACAGGCTGCGAGAAAACCAGCCGCGCTTTGCGCGGTTTTCATTTTGCCGTGGCGAAGGCGACGTTCGTAACTCCGGCCTCGGTGCAAATGTTCAGAACCCCAATGATATTCTTGTAAGCACCGGTTTCATCGCCGCGAATGACAACCGATTGTTCCTTGTCCAGCTGAAGCAAACCTTTGAGCAAATCGCTCACTTCCGGCACCGACATCATTCGATGATTAACCACCATGGTCCCATCCGACTTTACGTTGATCACGACCGGACCGAGCGGCAGCGAATTTTCTTTTGCTGCCGATGCCTTCGGCACTTTGACATCGAGCTCGTTTTCATTCCGGGCCGCATTCCAGGTCAGCAGAAAAAAGATCAACAACAACAGGAGGACATCGACCAGCGGTGCCAGCTGAATACCGGGGTGATGCAAAGGAGCGCGGCCGCGCAGATTCATGAACCAAAAGTGTCGGTCTTAAATTTCGTCTTCGATCAGAACCGGCGTGCGCTCCGTTCGTTTGTCGTATTGGAGGGAGAGCAACGCCAGCACGTGAGTCGTCGCCGATTCCAATTCTGAAATGAGTTTCTGGGATTTGCCGCGAAAATACGCGTAAAAGAACATCGCCGGAATGCCGATCGCCAAACCGGTCGCGGTATTCACCAGCGCTTCACTGATTCCACGCGAAAGCAAAACGTAACGAGCGGTGCCTAAATCCGCACCAAGAGCTCCGAACGACTTGATGATGCCGAAAACCGTACCAAGCAGCCCCAAGAGCGGTGCGATCATCCCGATATCGGCGAGATAAGTGACACGATTATTCAAACTGGCTGCGACCCGGGTTCCCTCCGTCTCGGCGATCTCGCGCACTTGCTGATAATCGGCGTGCGGATTCTTGGTCGTAAAATCCAGGACTTTCTGCAAAACCCGCGCGAGCGCTTCGCCATGCCGATTCGACACCGCGAGCAGGCCGAGATAGTCGCGCTTGCGCAGAAGCGCGTCGGCCGTCGCCATGAAATTGCTCGAGACCACCGCGCCGCGTCGGATGGTCATTAAATATGTGATCACCAGCATCACGGAGAAAATCGAGAGTGCGACCAACGCATACATGACTGGTCCGGCATGGCTGAGGGCGTCGAGCACTGATTGCGAATGCGCAATTGGAGTAGCCTCTGCCGCGGGCGTCGCGCTCGTATTAATGGTTTGCGCGAACAAAGGCGCTGCCGCCGCCGCGGCAATCAGCGGAAACAAAATCTTCATGCCGAAAGTCCCGTACGATAGGCGTTACATCTGGGTATGCAAATCGGAGGTAAATTGGCCAGTGGCCAACCGGCGGCCGTCAGGCAAAACGATCGCCACCGATCCAGCGCCGGACGCGAAAAATGTGCGCGGGCTGAATCTCCGGATCGAGCTCAACATAATTTTGCCGGCCATGCCAAATGTAGCGCGCGTCGCTTAAAAGATCATGAACCTGATAAGCGTCGCCTTCCATCGCGCCAAATTGATCGATCGGAACATGAACATAACAATTTTGCCGCTGATGCGGATCGAGATTCACCACTACCAGGACAATGTTGTCGCGAGCCGGCGTCATTTTTGAATAAAAGAGGATGGCTTCGTTATCCGAGCGATGAAACCGCAGGTTGTCGTAAAATTGCAAAGCCCGGTTTTCTTTGCGGATTTGATTCAGCCGGGTAATCCACTCTTTGATATTGCCTGGCGCATCCCAGTCCCGCTCCTTGAACTGATACTTTTCCGAATCGAGATATTCTTCGCGCCCCGGCAACGCTTCGTTCTCACACAATTCGTATCCGCTGTAGATGCCGTAGAGACTCGATAGTGTCGCCGCCAGCAATACTCGTATCATAAACGCCGGCCGGCCGCCGTCCTGTAAGACAAACGGCAGGATGTCGGGCGTATTGGTAAAGAGATTGCCGCGAAAATATTCGCGCATCTTTGTTTGCGTCAGCTCGGTGAAATATTCGGCCAGCTCCTGCTTGGAATTTCTCCAGGTGAAATAGGTGTAGCTTTGCGTGAATCCGCCTTTCGCCAGCACCTTCATCATCTTCGGTCGGGTAAATGCCTCCGAAAGAAACAAAACATCAGGGTAAGTTTGGCGGACACCGCTGATCAGATATTCCCAGAACGCCACCGGTTTGGTATGCGGATTGTCCACGCGAAAAATCCGGACGCCGTGCTTGGCCCAAAAAAGAATGATGCTCTTCATTTCCGACCAAAGTTCCGGCCACGTTTCACAACGAAAATTGAGCGGGTAAATATCTTCGTATTTTTTTGGCGGATTCTCGGCGTATTTGATCGAACCATCCGGCCGCTTGTAAAACCATTCGGGATGTTCCTTCACGTAAGGATGGTCTGGCGAACAGTTAATCGCGAAATCAAGAGCGATCTCCATCCCGCGCCGGCGCACTTGATCAATCAGCCAATCAAAATCGTCCAGCGTGCCGAGATCAGGATTGACTGATTTATGTCCGCCCAATTCGCTGCCGATCGCGTAGGGAACACCTGGGTCTCCCGGACGCGAAGTGAGTGAATTGTTGGCGCCTTTTCGGTTGGTGTGACCGATCGGATGGATCGGCGGAAAATAAATCACGTTGAATCCCATCGTTTTCGCGTCATCGACCCGCGGCAAACAATCGCGAAAGGTTGAACCACCATCGCCTCGTCCCTCGGCTGAACGCGGAAAAAATTCATACCATGCAGCCGTGCGCGCCACTATACGATCAACGATTACGCGCGGAGCAGGCGCGTACTGAGTCGCACCCGAACGATCAGGGTAAGTCGCCATCAAGACTTCGAGCTCGCCTGAGTGGGCAATTTCATTAATCTGCGCGTCGTCCGCGGCGCGAATCCGTTCCGAAAGTTCACGCAAACGCTTGGCATCCTTCGCGATTTGCGCGCGTTTCGCCACAGCCTCGAGCAACGCGGCGCCTTCAAGCGCCTCAGACGTCAGGGGCGCGACGCCGGCCTCAAATTTCTTGGTGAACTCATCCTGCCAGCCACGAAAAGTATCGGTCCAGGCTTCGACTGTGTATTCGTAAACGCCCGCTTCATAAAACGAACAAACGCCGCGCCAGCGGTCGTTGTCGATCAAGCGCATTGATGTTTCGTGCCAGCGATTTTCTCCAACCAAACGCCATCGTAAAGCCGCGGCGACCACATCGTGGCCATCCTTGAAAACGTCCGCTTCGACCACCAAATCCTCGCCCACCACCCGTTTCACCGGGAACCGTCCCCCATCGATCAACGGCTGCAGATTTTCGATTACCGCGCTGGGAAAGGCCCGAACCATTGGGCCATGAATCAACTGAAATTACGCCTGCGCGAAAGGAGAAATCGTTCTCTTGCCGAAAGCTTAATCTCCAAAGCGCTCGGAACTTTGGGAGCGTCCGGAATTGTCCGATAAGCTCTTACGCCGCAAAATAGAACGCGCACTCGTACAACCCGGAGGTGTGGGTCTCCTCGCGGCGGACCGGAACATCAAGGACCGCGGCGAACATGTCTTGCTCGAGCCGCCCGACAATCGGGAAGCGCTCGATCAAATTCATGATCGGCGAATGGCATTCGAGAATTTGCGAGCCGCCTTCCTTTTCGTCGGCCAGGAACTGCGCCATGTGACCTTCGCTGTCGCGCACTTTGGCTAACCATTTTGCGCGCTCGGCCACGGTTTGGCCCTTCGCCCTCGCTTTGAGGGCTGCGGTTTTTCGCTCGAAAACATGATAGAGCAACTTTTCCGGCGCATTCGGCCCATAGATCTCGCGCACCGATTTCAAAAGCTCGAGAGTGAATCCGTTGCTTTCACTTGGAAAAAGATCGTGGCTGCGGCGAGTCAGCCGATAAACCATTTCCGGCCGTCCCATTCTTTGCGGCCGTCGCCAGGTATCGAGGTAACCATCGCGCTGAAGAGTCAGACAATGCTGCTTGATCCCCATGTAGCTCATCTTCATCTTGTCGACCAGCTCGTTGACTGACATACCGCGGGTGCGTTTGAGCGAATTGAGGATTTCCAGGCGCTGGGTCCGGCCAATTTCTACGAGTAATCGCTGGTTCATGGCTGAAAAATTGAGGCCGCGACTTTACACGAGAATACTTTCAAAAAGCAATCCGAAAATCTTCACTAGTTGCCGATTTGGAATGGATTAAGGGGGCAAATCGCTTCTTAGCGGGCGAACGGGAGATCGACGACTTTGACCAAAACCGAGCTTTGGGGATCCGCTGGATCGAAAACGCTCAATTTCGTGCCGGGAACGTTGAAACCTCTCTTAACGAATCCTAGCGCAATTCTTTCTCCGAGCCGCTCGCTGTCAGCCACGCTGGTAATCCATCCTGCTTCCCTGGTCTCCAGCAACCGATGCGGTTGCCCTGCAATTGTCCCGCTACTCAATTTCATTCCTTGCTCTAATCCGGCGCCGACCAATCCGCACAATCGTTTGTTGGTTTGACCGGACATTTTCATCCGCGAAATCACTTCCTGTCCGATGTAGCAACCTTTTTCGTAATCGATTGTCCGTGCTTCGAGATTGGCCTCAGTCGGGATTATTTCGCCGGTCAGTTCGCTGCCCCAGCGCGGAATTCCCCGTTCGATCCGGAAAACCTCTGCGCACTCGCCATCGCAAAATCGAAATTGCCGCGCTAAATTCTCAAACACTTCGTCGTGGCGTTGCGCCGCGCACCAGATATCGAGGCCGGATTCATCAAAACGATT
>Ga0187779_10001499_pt1 | contig 14519 bp, 10 predicted proteins | sample 1015_Q2_SP10_10__FD_132435 | JGI IMG/M metagenome (GOLD analysis project Ga0187779, IMG submission 132435) | Tropical peat soil microbial communities from peatlands in Department of Meta, Colombia - 1015_Q2_SP10_10_MG | ecosystem: Environmental > Terrestrial > Soil > Wetlands > Peat | place... | reverse complement strand
GTTTGCCTTTGCGCACCACTTCGCGACGTTCGACGCGGTCGAGGCAATGAAGCTTTATCGCGACAATTTCCGCCCCTCGATCGCACACAAGGGGCCTTATGCGATCCTGGCGACACACGTCGTCTGTGCCGACACCGATGCCGAAGCGGAGCGGCTTGCCACCACGGTCGATCTCAATTTCGTGCGCCGCGCCAAGGGTGAATACCTGCCGCTCTCCTCGCCCGAAGATGCCGCGAAATACGACTACGCACCGGTCGACAGGGCGCGCATCGCGCAGAACCGCAGCCGCCTCAGCGTCGGCGCGCCGGCGGCGGTCAAGGCTCGGCTCGAGCCGTTGATCGCGGCAACCAACGCCAATGAATTGATGGTCACCTCGATGCTCTACGACCATCAGGCACGCCGGCACTCCTACGAGCTGCTGAAGCAGGCCTTCGGCTGAGCCTACTCCCCGCGCCCCGAGGGAGATGCTAAAAAACCGTCCCGCCGACTTTCATTTCGTTCTAAAAATAACGGGAGGCTTTCTTGGGCAAGCAATTCACGCTGACCACCACCGACAAGCACACGCTCGGCGCCTATCGCGCCGATCCAGCGGGCGCGCCGAAGGGCGGCATGGTCGTGGTCCAGGAGATTTTCGGGGTCAATCATCACATTCGCGCAGTCTGCGACCGTCTCGCCGCGCTCGGCTACGTCGCCGTGGCGCCGGCCGTGTTCGACCGTTTCGTGCGCAATTTCGAGAGCGGCTACACGCCCGACGAGATCGCCCACGCCCGCAGCTATCTCGGCAACCTCAACTGGGACAACATGGTCAAGGACATAGAGGCCGCGGTTGGCGACCTCAAGAATGTCGGGCCGAAGGGCGTCATCGGTTTCTGCATGGGCGGCACCGCCGCCTTCCTCGCCGCCTGCCGCATTCCGGGGCTGTCGGCCGCGGTCGCCTTCTACGGCGGCATGATCGGCAAGTTCGCCGACGAGAAGCCGAAGTGCCCGCTGCAGATGCACTTCGGCGAGAAGGACGACGGCATCCCGCTGACCACGGTCGAAGAGATCAAGAAGAAGCAGCCGCGGGCGGAGACCTATGTCTACCCCGGCGCACCGCACGGCTTCTATTGCGACGAGCGCGCGAGCTACCGCAAGGACGCGGGCAATCTCGCCTGGAAGCGGACGCAGGAATTCCTGGCGAAGAAGATGAAGTAGGGCGCGGCTAGAACCAGCGCTCTTTCACGACGACGGTGTCGCCGGGCTGCATCGGATAGTTCAGCGGCACCTGGCTGGTGAAGCGCTGGCCTCCGGCGTTGCGGGTGAGCTCAATCGTGTCGCGCTTAGCGCGCGGCGCAAAGCCGCCGGCGATGGCGACGGCGTTTTCCGCCGTCATGTTCGGCACGTAGGCGTACTGGCCGGGCGTCGTCACCTCGCCCATGATGAAGAACGGGCGGTAGGTTTCGATCGACACCGTGACGTGCGGCTCGCGCACGTAGCCCTGCTTGAGCCGCTCGCCGATCATCCGCGACAGCTGCTCGGTGGTGAAGCCGCGTGCCGGCACCGTCCCGATCAGTGGCAGGTTCAGATTGCCGCCGGCATCGACTAGGTAGGAGCCGCTGATGCCCTCCTGGCCGAACACCGAGACGCGCAGGCGGTCGCCGGCGTCAAGCGTGTAGGCCGTCTGGTATCCCGGCGCGGCATAATCGTACGCGTAGGACGGCGGCGCATAAGGCCGCGCCGAGGCATAAGGCTGCGGAGGCTGATATTGCAGCGTGTAGGACTGCTGCGGATAAGGCTGGCTGTATTGCGGCTGCGTGTCGCGATGATTGAACAGGCCGCGATTGCTGTCGTTGGCGGGCGACGGCGCGGGCGTGGCCTGCGGCGGGTATTGCGGCTGCGCATAGGTCAGCTGTTGCGACGAGCCGAACAGGCCGCGATTGCCGCTTTGGGCATATTGCGCCTGCTGCTGCGGGTACTGCTGCTGTTGCTGCGCATACTGCGCCTGCACATACTGCTCCGGCCCCGAATACTGCTGAACAACCGGCACCTGCTGTCCTGTCTGAGGGTCGACGACGTAGTAGGTCTGCTGCTGCCGCGCGCAGGCGGCCAGCACGAGCGCGGCGGTGAGCGGCAACAGGAATGTGGCTATTCGCATCAAGCGAATCCGGGCCAGTTTAGAAATTAAGCCCGATTAACGCTTTATATGGTTAACAAACCCTCACTAGCGGACCGCCGCATTAAGTCGTTGCGGCGCTGGGGTTTTCATGCCGCAGCAAATGAGAAGGGCGCCCTTCTCTGATCGAGCCACGCAATCGCGTCACGCGGTCGCGAGCTTTGCTCCGGTGCCAATCGGGCAGGACACGCCGGTGCCGCCCAGACCGCAATAGCCGAAGGGATTCTTGGCGAGGTACTGCTGGTGATAGTCCTCTGCAAAGTATAACGGCGGCGCGCCGGCGATCTCAGTGGTGATCGCACCGTAGCGCTTCTTGCCGAGCTCCTGCTGGTACATCATTTTCGACTCTTCCGCGGCCTGCCGCTGCGCCGGCGTGAACGTGTAGATGCCGGAGCGATACTGCGTGCCGATGTCGTTACCCTGGCGCATGCCCTGGGTCGGGTCGTGACTTTCCCAGAACGTCTTCAACAGCGTCTCGTACGAGATCTTCTTCGGATCGTAGACGACCAGCACCACTTCATTATGTCCGGTGCGTCCGGAGCAGACTTCCTCGTAGGTCGGATTGGGCGTGAGGCCGCCGGCATAACCGACCGCCGTCACATAGACGCCGTCGAGCTGCCAAAACGCTTTCTCGGCGCCCCAGAAGCAGCCGAGGCCGAACATCGCCTTCTCGCTGCCCTCCGGATAGGGCCCCTCGAGCGCATGGTGATTGACGAAATGGTCCTTGGCCGTCGGGATCGGCTGCTGGCGGCCCGGCAGCGCCTCTTTGGCGCTGGGCATCGATACTTTCTTGAAACCGAACATGATTTGGTCTCCTGCATTTCCTGGCAGGAATATAGGAACGAGGAAGTCTATCCGAAAATCACGTCTCGGACAGGCGCCGTCCGGCGAGCTTCACGTCCGCGCGAGTTTCAGGGCCGGGCGTAGCCGATCAACGGCTTCCTCTTGCGGCCGAACAGGATCAGCACGATGCCGAGCACACCGAGCACGCCCCAGCTTGGCGCCGCCAGGAAGCTGACCATCACTGGGTCCCACAGATAGCCGTTGGCGTAATGCTCGATCGAGGGCTGGAGGCGGGCGAGGCTGCCCGCATTGATCAGGTCCCACAGCGTGCGCACGCTGGTTAGATAGAGGTTGTTGGCGGCAATCGACTTGGTGCCGTCATAGATCGCGAGGATAAAGGCCGCGGCGAGGCTAATCAGCCCGACAAAGCGAAACAGAAAACGGATCATGGCCTCGAACGTCTCTCACAGGCGCTTCCGCCGGGTTGCACCGTTACCTCGTGGCGCGGTCCCGTTCAACCTCGCTCGCGCGATCCCCTTCCCTTGAGCACAAGCAGCCGATTCCGCTAGGGTTTCCGGGCCGCACATCACCGGTCGCGCCTATGGAGTACCAATGCCCGCCAAGCCTCCCGGCCTGCCCCGGCCAACCTTCACCGACCAGGAAGCCCTCCAGTTCCATAGCCGCGGTCGTCCGGGCAAGCTCGAAGTCATTGCCACTAAGCCGATGGCGACGCAGCGCGACTTGTCGCTCGCCTATTCGCCCGGCGTCGCCGTTCCCGTGCTTGCGATCGCGGACGATGCGAGCAAGGCTTACGACTACACCACCAAGGGCAACTTCGTCGCCGTCATCACCAACGGCACCGCCATTCTCGGACTGGGCAACCGCGGCGCGCTGGCGGCAAAGCCGGTGATGGAAGGCAAGGCGGTGCTGTTCAAACGCTTTGCCGATATCGACTCGATCGATCTCGAAGTCTCGTCCGAAGACCCGGATGAGATCATCAACTGCGTGAAGCTGCTCGGCAAAGGCTGGGGTGGTATCAATCTCGAGGACATCAAGGCGCCCGAATGCTTTGTGATCGAGCAGCGGTTGCGCGAATTGATGGACATTCCGGTCTTCCATGACGACCAGCATGGCACCGCCATCATCGCCGCCGCCGGTCTCCTCAACGCGCTGCACCTGACCGGCCGCGAGATCAGAGACACCAAGCTCGTCTGCAACGGCGCGGGCGCGGCGGGCGTAGCCTGCCTCGAACTGCTGCAAGCTGTCGGGTTCCGCCCGGAGAACCTCATCCTCTGCGATACCAAAGGTGTCATCTATCAGGGGCGGAAGGACGGTATGAACCAGTGGAAGTCGGCCCACGCGGTCAAGACCGACAAACGTACGCTGGAGGATGCGTTCAAAGGCGCTGACGTTGCCTTCGGCCTTTCGGTGAAAGGCGCCTTCACGCCTGAGATGATCAAATCCATGGCCGACAAGCCGATCATTTTCGCCATGGCAAATCCCGATCCGGAAATCACGGCCGAGGAGGTCGCGCGCATCCGCGACGACGCCATCATGGCGACGGGCCGCTCCGACTATCCGAACCAGATCAACAATGTGCTTGGCTTCCCGTACATTTTCCGCGGCGCACTCGACGTCCGCGCCTCCGCGATCAATATGGAAATGAAGATCGCCGCGGCCAAGGCGTTGGCCGAACTCGCGCGCGAGGACGTGCCGGATGAAGTCGCCGCAGCCTATGGCGCGCGGCCGAAGTTCGGCCCCGACTACATCATTCCGGTGCCGTTCGATCCCCGACTCATCTGGTACGTGCCGCCGGCGGTCGCCAAGGCCGCCATGGACACCGGCGTCGCGCGCAAGCCGATCGTCGACATGGACGCCTACCGGCAGCAGCTCAATGCGCGCACCGATCCGATCGCGGGCACGCTCGCGCAGATCTTCAACCGGTTGCGCCGCTCGCCCAAGCGCGTCGTCTTCGCCGAGGGCGAGGAAGAACAGGTGATCCGTGCCGCGGCGAGCTTCGTCGATCAGGGGCTCGGCACCGCACTGCTGGTCGGACGCGAGGATCGCGTCCAGGCGGCGGCCAAGGAGACCGGCATCTCGCTCGAGGGAATCGAGATCCATAACGCGCGGTTATCGACGCGCAACCTCGTCTATACCAACCACCTCTATGAGCGCCTGCAGCGGCGCGGCTTCCTTGTGCGCGACTGCCAGCGGCTGGTGAACACGGACCGCAACCACTTCGCCGCCTGCATGGTGGCGCTCGGCGATGCCGACGCCATGGTCACCGGCGTGACCCGCAACTTCTCTGTCGCGCTCGAGGACGTGCGGCGCGTCATCGATCCGAAGCCCGGTCATCGCGTCATCGGCGTCTCGATGGTCATCGCGCGCGGCCGCACGGTTCTGGTAGCCGACACAGCGGTCACGGAAATGCCGGAGGCGCACGAAATCGCCGACATCGCCATCGAAGCAGCGGGAGTTGCGCGCCGGCTCGGCTACGAGCCGCGGCTGGCGCTTTTGGCCTTCTCGACCTTCGGCCATCCGCAGGGCGAACGCTCGGCGCGGGTCATCGAGGCCGTGCGCATCCTCGACCAACGCCGGGTCGACTTCGAATATGACGGCGAAATGGCCGCCGACGTCGCGCTCAATACGGAACTGGCTGCACCCTACCCGTTCTGCCGACTCTCGGGCCCCGCCAATGTGCTGGTCATGCCTGCGTTCCACTCGGCTTCGATCTCGACCAAGATGCTGCAAGAACTGGGCGGCGCGACTGTCATTGGCCCGCTGCTGGTCGGCCTCGACCGCCCGGTGCAGATCGTGCAGCTTGGCGCGAAGGACAACCAACTGGTCAACATGGCAGCCCTCGCGGCCTATAATGTCAGCGGCTAGCCAGCTAAATCCAAGACAGATGGAGAACCAGGTTTGAGCAAGAAACTTTCGGGCGTGATCGCCGCGATCGCCACTCCGGTCGACGAAGCCGGCGCTCCCGACATCAATCGGACGCTCAAGCTTGCCCGGTATCTCCTCGATAACGGTTGCGACGGTCTCAACGTGCTCGGCACCACGGGCGAAGCGACCTCGTTCTCTCGCGACGAGCGAATGTCGGTCATGACCGCCTACAAGACCAAAGGGCTACCGCTCGACCGGCTGATGGTCGGCACAGGCGCCGCGGCCGTCTCCGATGCGGTGGCGCTGACACGGCATGCCGCCGAGCTAGGCTTTGCCGGCGCGCTGGTCCTGCCGCCCTTCTATTATAAAGGTGTGCCAGACGACGGTCTTGCGGCGTACATCAATGCCCTGGTGCAGACGACGACGGCAAAGCCGATCCCGATCTATCTCTACCACTTCCCGACCATGTCGGGCCTACCGTGGCATGTCGGGCTTATCAAGCGGCTGCTCGAGGCGCATCCGGCCCGCATCGCAGGTCTCAAGGACTCCTCGGGCGACATGCCGTTCGCTCGCGCCGCGGCGGCGATCTCGCCGAAGTTCGATGTGTTTCCGTCGACCGAGGCCTGCCTCATTGAGGCTCGCGGCGGCGCCTTCGCCGGCTGCATCTCGGCGACCGCGAACTGCAACGCCGACCTATGTGGTCGTGCCTGGACCAAAGGCGACACTGCAGCGCTCGATCAAGCGGTCACGATCCGCAAACTGTTCGACGGCAAGCCCCTAGTGTCGGGCGTCAAAGCCTTGCTCGCCCACATCCATGGTGATCCCGCGCTCGCACGGGTCAAGCCGCCGCTTGCGCCATTCTCGGCGGCCGACCGCGCCGCGGTCATCGCCGGCTACGATGCCGTCGTCGCCAAACGGGTGGCGTGACGAGCCGATTTGGCAGCGTTGACGCCCGATTGAGGCCTCTCTATAAGCCTCCCCCTTGGCGGCGGGATTGCCCGTCGCCTCATTTTCTTGAGACAAATCCGGGCGCTCCCGGCCATATCGCCGCCAGCCGCCACCGCGAACGAGAGTTAGATGGCCAATACGAAGTCCGCCCGCAAAGCGACCCGCGTGATCGCGCGCCGCACGGAAGTGAACAAGGCGCGCCGCGCCGTCCTGCGCGGTTCCATCCGCAAGGTAGAGGAAGCAATCGCCTCTGGCGACAGCAATGCGGCGGCCGCGGCACTCAAGGCAGCCGAACCGGTGATCATGCGTGCCGCCCAGCGTGGTGTCGTCCATAAGAATAATGCCAGCCGGAAAGTTTCCCGCCTCGCACACCGCGTCGCCAAGCTCGGCAAATAAATTTTTCTCTGCATATTGCGCGCCGACGTGATGGCGCGCGAACTTTTTGCTCGAATTCGAATGAATTGCGCCAGCGCGGTACCGCGCTGTTACCGAAATGTCATTGCCTTGACAGATAATTCTGCGCGCCGCGAATTTGCTTGACAGGATTTGTGATCCGGCCGCGCAACCAGCGATTACTTACGCTAGCACCGTGTTTGTTCATCAGGGTTACGTTCGTTCAGCGATCAAAAATTTTTTCGTGTCGCTAATGACTTAACAATATAAGCACGGCCACCACATCAAAAACCCGTGTGTGACAGTCGTTTCCTGCGATTATAATCCGTCGCGCCAAAACATTTTGCAGGGCGCCGGCACAAACGATTCGCACGACTCATCAACGCGTTGATTAAAAATTCTGTCATCTCGCTGTGAAGTGCATCACTCGGCGCCGACGCGATCGGCGCAATAATCGTTGCCGACACCGGGGCCTTATGGTTTTTTTGTCACGTGCCCGATGTCTTTCGGGCGTCAGCGCGAAAAGGTTTCACCACACGCTCATCAGCGGATGAGAACGGCTGTTGCTTGCCTTGAATTCGCAAGACAGCGCAGCGGCCGGGTTCAGCGGCGGGCTCCAGAACTTGGAGCACGAAATCCGGTGGGGCGTGACAACGATATAGAGGGCGTAAAGCCCGATCGAGGGGGTCGACTATGACAGAGCAAGGATGTGTGCCGGTCACCGGAATTCGTAGCGGTTGGTTGAACAAGAACGCGATCGCCGCGTCTCGCACCCTTACGCTCTGCGACGCTCCTTCGAAGACTTCATCCTTCACGGCAGCACGTCGAGGCTCTGTTTCGCCGTCCGTCGGCTGAGACGCAGCTTCCTCGTACGCGGTGTCGTGTGCCCGCAAGGCTCTAAAAGCCCGGCGGTCGAAGAAAATCCAACGACATCATCGAGTGAGTTGCGTCTGTTCCGGCGCGTCGGCGGTTTTTACCGTCAGGCCGAGCAACCCGAGTCCGTTTCCACCTGTTGAGGAATAGAGAAGAAGAAAATGTCGGATCAGGAGAGCTGGTCAAAGGTCAAGGAGCGCCTGCGCGCCGAAGTCGGCGACGACGTCTATTCGAGCTGGTTTGCCCGCATGGACCTGGAAGCGATCGAAGAGGGCGGCGTGCGCCTGTCGGTGCCGACCCGCTTCCTCAAGAGCTGGATACAGTCGCACTATGCCGAGCGGGTGCTTGCCTGCTGGCAGGCCGAAAACGAAAAAATCATCCGCGTCGAGCTGATCGTGCGCTCGGCCGTCCTGCGCTCGGCCGTCCAGGCCAAACCGAAGGATCTCGAGCCCGCTATCGGCCGCTTCGCGAGCCACAACGGCAATGGCAATGGCCGGCCGTTGCTCATCGGCGACGGCAACGGTCATGAGTCGCTCGGCGGCTCGCCGCTCGACGCCCGACTGAGCTTCGAAACCTTCGTCGTCGGACGCTCAAACACGCTGGCGCACGCCGCGGCCAAGCAGGTCGCCGCTGCCAAGCGCTCCGATCCGGTCATGTTCAATCCGCTCTACATCCACTCCGGGGTGGGCCTCGGCAAGACGCACCTGTTGCAGGCCATCACCTGGGCCGGCAACGCGGCGGGGGAGCGCAAGATGCTCTATCTCACCGCCGAGAAGTTCATGTACGGCTTCGTATCCGCGCTGCGGACGCAGACTGCGCTCGCCTTCAAGGAGACGTTGCGCGGCATCGGCGTACTGGTGATCGATGACCTGCAATTCCTGCAAGGCAAGTCGACGCAGGCTGAGTTCTGCCACACGCTCAACGCCCTCATCGACGCCGGGCGCCAGGTGGTGATCGCCTCCGACCGGCCACCCTCGGAGCTCGAAAGCCTCGACGACCGCGTGCGGTCGCGGCTTGCCGGCGGGCTGGTGGTCGAAATGGGCCCGCTCGGCGAAGAGCTGCGCTTCGAGATCCTCAAGGCCCGCGTCCAGGCGGCGCGCGCCCACCATCCGGCCTTCGATGTGCCGCTGCCGGTGCTCGGCTATATCGCGAAGACCGTGACCCATAACGGCCGTGACCTCGAAGGCGCGCTCAATCGCCTGCTCGCTCACAACAAGCTCACCGGCCAGTCGGTGACGCTGGAGATGGCCGAGCGCGAGGTGCGCGACCTGATCCGCCCGCAGGAACCCAAGCGGGTTAAGATCGAGGACATCCAGCGGGTGGTGGCACGGCAGTACAATGTCAGCCGTTCCGACCTTCTGTCCTCGCGCCGCACCGCCAACGTCGTGCGCCCGCGTCAGGTGGCAATGTATCTCGCCAAGACACTGACGCTGCGTTCGCTGCCGGAGATCGGCCGGCGCTTCGGCGGCCGCGACCATACCACCGTGCTGCACGCGGTGCGCAAGATCGAGGGCCTGGTCGGCAACGACATGGCGCTCGCCGAGGAGATCGAGATCCTCAAGCGGCAGCTCCAGGAATAGGAACAGCCTGCCCCGCCCTCCGGCGGGGCAGCGGCCGTCCCGCCCTGTGGACCCTAAGGCCCGCCGCCCTTGCGATTTTTGCCCATCCGCGCCACCTTTGCCTCCCGGCCTCCCGGCCGGCTTTGCGCCTGATTTTCAGGTCTATCCGCGGCGCCGAAGCAGGTTTCCATGAAGGTTACGGTTGAACGCGCAGAACTTTTGAAGTCGCTTGGCCACGTCCACCGTGTGGTCGAGCGCCGCAATACCATTCCGATCCTCGCCAACGTGCTGGTCAAGGCCGAGAAGGGCAAGCTCAGCATGAAGGCGACCGACCTCGACCTCGAGGTCACCGACTCGATCGCTGCCGAGGTGTCGCCAGGCGGCTCGACCACCGTGCCGGCGCACATGTTCTACGACATCGTGCGCAAGTTGCCGGAAGGCTCCCAGATCATCGTCGAGGGTTCGGGCGACCGTGCCGTGCTCTCGATCCGCGCCGGGCGTTCGCGCTTCACGCTGCAGACGCTGCCCGAGAGCGATTTTCCCGATCTCGCCGCCGGCGATATGACGCACAAGTTCACGCTGGCCGCCGGCGACCTCAAGCGGCTGATCGACAAGACGCAATTCGCGATTTCGACCGAAGAGACGCGCTATTACCTCAACGGCATCTATCTGCACGCGGCGGGCACCGGCAAAACCGCGACGTTGCGGGCGGTAGCGACCGACGGTCATCGCCTCGCGCAATGCGAACTGTCCCTTCCCGCGGGCGCGTCCGGCATGCCGGGCATCATCATCCCGCGCAAGACCGTGGGCGAGGTGCAGCGGCTGATCGAGACCGGCGAGGGCGAAGTTGGCATCGAGCTTTCGGCCGGCAAGATCCGTTTCACCATCGGTGACGTAGTGCTGACCTCGAAGCTGATCGACGGCACCTTCCCCGATTATGCCCGCGTCATCCCGGCCAACAACGACAAGCTTTTAACTGTCGACAAGAAGGATTTCGAAGCCGCGGTCGACCGCGTCTCGACCGTGTCGAGCGAGCGTGGCCGCGCCGTCAAACTCGCGATCACCGGCGGACGGCTCGTCCTGTCGGTCACCAATCCGGACTCGGGCAGCGCCACCGAGGAGATCGAGGTCGAATACGACGCCGATCCGCTCGATATCGGCTTCAACTCGCGTTACCTGCTCGACATTGCGGCGCAGATCGAGGGCGAAACCGCCCAGCTCAAGCTCGCCGATCCCGGCTCGCCGACGCTGATCCAGGATAAGGACGCCAAAGGCGCGCTTTATGTGCTGATGCCGATGCGCGTGTGACCTTCTCTCGCTCCGCGAGAGGGGCTATGGCTCGGTCATGTCCGCCGCCTTCCTGCGCCGCCTGACGCTCACCAACTTCCGCAGCTATCACGCCGCGCAGATCGAACTCGCCGATGCCGGTCCGGTGGTGCTGACGGGCGCGAACGGTGCCGGCAAGACCAACCTGATCGAAGCGATCTCGCTTTTGGCGCCCGGCCGGGGTCTACGCCGCGCGACATTCGAGGAGCTTGCCTTCTCGGAAGGCGACGGCTCATGGGCGGTGTCCGCCGAGATCGAAGGCATGCTCGGGCTTGGGACGCTGGGCACCGGCATCGAGCCGCCGGTGGGTGAAGACGCGGCATCGACACGGCAATGCCGCATCGATCGCGAGACGGTGTCGTCCGCGGCAGCCTTTGCCGATCACTTGCGCATTGTCTGGCTTACTCCGGCCATGGACCGCCTGTTTAATGGGCCGGCCTCGGAGCGGCGGCGATTCCTCGACCGGCTAGTGCTGGCGGTCGATGCAGGCCATTCGAGCCGGGTCTCGGCGCTTGAACGGTCGCTCCGCTCGCGTAACCGGCTGCTCGAGAACCCGCACAGCGATGCGCACTGGCTCGACGCGGTCGAGCACGAGACCGCCGAAGTCGCCGTCGCGGTTGCCGCCGCGCGCGCCGAAACGGTGACGCGATTATCCGCCGCGCTTGCCGCTGCGCGTGATGTCGCGCCCGAATTCCCGCTGGCCGTGATCGCGCTCGATGGCTGGATGGAGCGGCTGTTGCCGCAGCACAGCGCGACCGAGATTGAGGATCGCTACCGCGCGCTCTTGAAAGAAAACCGCGCGCGCGATGCAACCGCGGGCCGCACCCTCGACGGACCGCATCTATCGGACCTGGAGGTCCGTTACGCCGCAAAAGATGTCGCCGCCGCCGATGCCTCGACCGGCGAGCAGAAGGCGCTGCTCATCCGGCTCGTGCTCGCGCATTCGACGCTGATCAAGGACATGACGGGTTTTGCCCCGGTGCTGCTGCTCGACGAGGTGATCGCGCACCTCGATCCGGGACGCCGCGGTGCGCTTTACGACGCGCTTGCCAATCTCGGCGCGCAGGTCTGGATAACGGGCGCGGATCCGGTTGCGTTTGGCGACATCGTTGCCCGCGCACAAATTTTTGAAGTACGCAACGGAACCATCGCGCCGCGCCAGTGATCCAAAATATCCTGCGTTCACAAAGTCGCTAGTATCCAGGAACCATCGCCGCAAAAAAGTTTTACCCACCCATGGGAATTGGGACTAGATATGCAGCAGGCGGCGGCAGAAAAATTGAAGCACGATTTGCGGGGCGCAGTGCGTAACGTGCACACTGAGCTCGAGCGCATTGAGATTCTTGCAACCGCGCCGGGTTCAGCGCGCCGGTTCCGGACCATGAGTCGACCTTCCAACATCTCTCGACATCGCAACTGGCGCGTCACGAACTCGCCAACGGCGGCAGTCGCCGCAACTGAGCGCGACACTTTTTGCGGTTCAAAAACAGGCCAAAATCCGATCCAAAAAAGGTGTGATTTTCGGGCCCTCAGAGACTTAAAAATCCAATTGAAATCAATATATTAACGCTTGTTAGATTGCGCTGTACGACGCTTGGGTTTCGTGTCAGACCAATCACCAAATCCGACTCAATTTCCAGCCCGATTCGAGAGTCACGCCGATGGCTGAAGCGGCCCGCAATATCCCGTCCAGTTCCGATTATGGCGCCGAGTCGATCAAAGTCCTCAAGGGCCTCGACGCGGTGCGCAAGCGGCCGGGCATGTACATCGGCGACACCGACGACGGTTCCGGACTCCACCACATGGTCTACGAGGTGGTGGACAATGCCATCGACGAAGCGCTCGCGGGCTTTGCCACCGAGGTGGTGGTGACGCTTAACCCGGACGGCTCCTGCACCGTGGTCGACAATGGCCGCGGCATTCCGACCGACATCCACAAAGGCGAAGGCATCTCGGCGGCCGAGGTCATCATGACCCAGCTGCACGCCGGCGGAAAATTCGATCAGAACGCCTACAAGGTGTCGGGCGGCCTGCACGGCGTCGGCGTCTCGGTCGTCAACGCGCTGTCGAGTTGGCTCAAGCTGACGATCTGGCGCGACGGCAAAGAGCACGCCATGGAATTCCGCGACGGCGTTGCTGTGGCCCCGCTCAAGGCCGTCGGCGATGCCAAGGGCAAGCGCGGCACGGAGGTCACCTTCCTGCCGTCGCCGAAGACCTTCACGATGACGGAATTCGATTTTGCGACGCTCGAGCATCGCCTGCGCGAGCTCGCGTTCCTGAATTCCGGCGTCAGCATCGTCCTTTCCGACAAGCGCCATGCTGTCGAGAAGCGCGAGGAGATGAAATACGAAGGCGGCGTCGAAGCTTTCGTCAAATTCCTTGATCGCAACAAGAATGCGCTGATCCCCTCGCCCATCATGATCAAGGCAGAGCGCGAAGGCACCACGGTCGAATGCGCGCTGTGGTGGAACGACGGCTACCACGAGAGCGTGCTCTGCTTCACCAACAACATTCCGCAGCGCGACGGCGGCACGCATCTGGCCGGCTTCCGTGCCGCCCTGACGCGTCAGATCACGCAATATGCCGAAACGCTCGGCACCTCGAAGAAAGAGAAAGTGATGCTGACCGGCGATGACTGCCGCGAAGGCTTGACCGCGGTGCTGTCGTGCAAGGTGCCTGATCCCAAATTCTCCTCGCAGACCAAGGACAAGCTGGTGTCGTCCGAGGTCCGCCCGGTGGTCGAGAGCGTGATCAACCAGGCCATGCAGGATTGGTTCGAGATCCATCCGCAGGAAGCGAGAACCATTGTCGGCAAGGTCGTCGAGGCCGCCGCCGCGCGTGAAGCGGCCCGCAAGGCCCGCGAGCTCACCCGGCGCAAAGGGGCCCTCGACGTCTCATCGCTCCCCGGCAAGCTCGCCGACTGCCAGGAGCGCGACCCGGCGAAATCTGAGCTTTTCATCGTCGAGGGCGACTCGGCCGGCGGCTCGGCCAAGCAGGGCCGCAATCGAGAATTCCAGGCGGTGCTGCCGCTGCGCGGCAAGATCCTCAATGTCGAGCGCGCCCGTTTCGACAAGATGCTGTCGAGCCAGGAGATCGGCACGCTGATCACCGCGCTCGGCACCGGCATTGGCCGCGATGAATTCGACGTCGAGAAGCTGCGCTACCACAAGATCATCATCATGACGGACGCCGACGTCGACGGCGCGCACATCCGCACGCTGTTGCTCACCTTCTTCTACCGGCAGATGCCGGCCCTGATCGAGCGCGGCAACCTGTTCATCGCCCAGCCGCCGCTCTACAAGGTGGCGCGCGGCAAGTCCGAGCAGTACCTCAAGGACGAGCGCGCGCTCGAGAACTATCTGATCGATTCCGGCGTCGAAGACGCGGTGTTGCGCCTGACCAACGGCGAGGAGCGTGCCGGCACCGATCTGCGCAAACTCGTCGAAGATGCGCGGCATATCCGCAACATCCTTGCTGGCCTGCACAGCCGCTACAACAGACAGGTCATCGAGCAGGCCGCCATTCTCGGTGTGCTCAATGCCGACATTGTCGGCGATCCGAAAAAGGCAAAGGCCGCCGTGCCCTACATCGTGGCCCGG
>Ga0187779_10001498_pt1 | contig 14521 bp, 10 predicted proteins | sample 1015_Q2_SP10_10__FD_132435 | JGI IMG/M metagenome (GOLD analysis project Ga0187779, IMG submission 132435) | Tropical peat soil microbial communities from peatlands in Department of Meta, Colombia - 1015_Q2_SP10_10_MG | ecosystem: Environmental > Terrestrial > Soil > Wetlands > Peat | place... | reverse complement strand
TGGTTGGTGAACGAACGGCGGAGCAGATCAAGATGGAAATCGGTTCCGCATATCCGCTGGAAAAACCGCTGACCATGGAGATCAAAGGCCGCAATCTTATAGAAGGTGTTCCAAAAACGATTACGGTTGACGATAGTGAAGTTCGTGAAGCGCTCAGCGAGTGCGTCTCCACAATTATGAATGCGATTCGTGTAGCACTGGAACGAACGCCTCCCGAGCTGTCCGCTGATATCAGCGATCGTGGCATCGTGCTGACGGGTGGCGGGGCATTGCTCAAGAATTTGGACAAGCGGATTCGCGAAGAAACCGGTCTGCCGGTTTCAATCGCTGATGATCCGCTGTGCAGTGTGGTGCTAGGCACTGGAAAAATGCTCAGCGATTTCAAGCTGCTGAGAAAAATCTCTATCGAGTAGTCGGTTTGGCTCGATCAAAATCTTGGGTTTCGAATTTTGCATCTTCAGTTTCAAGTTTCGATTTCCAAGTTTCACGTAGCATCTCTGGATGTAAACTTGGGAGTAGAACCCCGCCATTCAGCAACAGATTTCTCGCAAGCAGAAGCTGGGAATTCGGCAATCGAAACTCATAAGTCGCGTCCATGGAAAACCTCATCACCCGCTATCGCAACCTGACCGTCCTGGCAGCGCTGCTGTTCGCCCAGGTGCTGGGACTGGCTATTCAGGTCAAGCGCCCTGGTGAAAATACGCCCACTCGTCTGATCCGGGTATGGGCGGTGGACGCGGTGACTCCTTTTGAGAAGGGAATCGTCGGATTTCAAAACGGTACGGGTGGTCTGTGGCACAACTACTTCTATCTGCGTGGGGTTCGCCAGGAGAACCGCGATCTTAAGCAGAAAATCCAACAGCTTGAGATCGAGAGAGTGCGGCTCAGCGAGGACGCTGAGCAGGCGCATCGCCTTCAAGCCCTTTTAGGTTTTAGAGAAAAATACATCGCAAGAACTATAGCGGCCCAAGTGATCGGATCGAGCGGAAGCGAGCAATCGCGGGCAATCTACATCGATAAGGGCAGTCATGATGGCATTCGGCCCGACATGCCGGTGATCACGGCGGATGGAGTTGTCGGCAAAGTACTTCGTGGAGTGCAGAATCACGTTGCCAGCGTGCTACTGATCAACGACCAAACGAGCGGCGTGGGCGCAATTCTGGAGAAATCGCGCTTACAAGGAGTGCTGCGTGGAACTGCTCTCGGCGAAGTCGTCCTCGAAAAGGTGATGACCGACGAAACGGTCCAGCCTGGCGAACGAGTGCTCACATCAGGCGGGGACCGAATCTTTCCCAAAGGGCTCGTGGTGGGGACCGTCACCAAGGTCTCTCCTGGCGCGGAGCTTTTTCTGAACATTCGCGTCAAACCGGCCGCGGACCTGGGACGGTTAGAAGAAGTTCTGGTTGTCACACAAGAGGAAGAGCGAGAGCCGGTGGTCGCCGATTCGCAGCATCTTCGTGCCGCCGATATTCTTGCACAACGCCTGCCATCTATTCCCGATCAGCCAGCGGTCGCAAATCCATTTGCGCCACCGCCACCAACCAGCGGCTTGAAAATCACTCCAGCCACGGGTGCGCCAGGGCAGCAAGATGCAGCTCTGACTGATAAGCCGGGAAGCGGTGGGACGGCAAGCCAGAAATCAACAGCGATTGTAGGAACTTCCAGTCGCATTCCATCAAATGCTGCGGCCACCACTCGCGCGGCTTCAAAATCTGCCGGAGATGGGATTGCAACCAAGCCGGCGACTGCGCCGAAGCAAGGGACAGCGCTTAAACCTGATAAATCTGCGGCAGTTGAGGCGAACCAGGCCCCAGTGCCTGTGAAGAACGCACAGGTTCAGCCGAAGGCACAAACGGTGAATCCGGAACTAAACGCCATTCCATCTTCCGCGCCAGTCCAATCTCCACAGGATCAACCTCACTAGCGTGCCGATCACTTACACATCCACCGAGCAAGTCGAGGTTTACCGGTTCAGCGCTCCAGTAGCGATTCTGATTCCCCTGATTGCAGTCTTTTTGCAGGCCTTCGTTCCACTGCGGCTGCACTTCTTTTCGATTTTCGACTTGCCCCTGCTGGTGGTGATTTTCCTTGCGGTGGCGCGGAGAAGTCAGATTTCGGGAATGCTCACCGGCGCCGCCATCGGCATCCTGCAGGATGCCCTGACACCTTCACTGCCGCTCGGCGTCTACGGCATCGCAAATACGGTTGTGGGATACGGAGCTTCGTCGCTCGGTGTCAAGCTTGATGTCGAGAATGCCGGCTCCCGTTTGCTGGTCATCCTTTTTTTCTACGTGGTGCACGAAGTTGTTTACTTCACCGTCGCGCGTGGGTTAGTGGGAGTCACCCTGCATTGGAGCTGGCCTCGCGAACTTCTCTCGGCACTGGTGAATGCCATCCTTGGTGTAATCATCTTCGCCGTGCTTGATCATTTCAAGCAGAGAACCTAGACAACGGAATCGTTTTTGCTAACTCTGGAGCGAAATAGCGGTTTCATGAGCAGCTTCTGCGGTGGTCGAACCTCGGACCTGCAGTTCATCCTTCCAGGGACATTGATCGCTCCCCAACCTCTGCACGGCAGCCAGGGTCTTGTCGCCATTCGAGGTGTTACGCGTCCAGACCACCCGAAAGCGTGCTCTCAACTTTTGATATTGAATGACGATCAGGTCGCCGTAGCGAAGCGTCTGATTGATTCCCGATAACAGCGCACCCTGTCCGCTGATATTGCGGGCGAGAGCCGTCTGTGCGAAGGGCAGCCCTTGGGCATCCGTGCCCCACACGAGCACAGCCAGGTTCGATTCGGCACGAGGCTCTCGCCGGCGGTCAACTGTCATGAGGGAAGTCTCCAATTGAGTGCTGGCGTGATGATCGTCTATTAAGGGGAATGGCGCTGTGACGAGGTACCATCCGGACGCAAAAAGGTAATCAGCGACAGGGTACGGAGGTCACAGGCTTGAGGGTTCATGCGATGGCATCGCTTTAGCGATGCTACGTCCGACTCTTCCAACCTGTTATTCCGAGCCGTGCGTAGCCGCGCTTGTGCGGTGAGGGCATGCAACGAATCGCAGATCGGACGCGATTCGCTCCAGTGATCGCTCAGGGAGTGGCGACTCGCGGGTGCTCGCCACTAGGCTATTGAATCAGAGTTCCGCCCGGTTCCTCTTCCGGCGGTATCACAACGGCGGCGGCAACGCGGTCACCGGGTTCGAGCTGCAATAGCCGCACGCCCTGAGCGGCTCGTCCAGACTCGCGAATGGTGCTCGAATCCATGCGGATGATTTTGCCGTACTGGCTGATCAGCATGACTTCGGAGTCTTCGGTGACCTGCGCGATTCCTGTGACCTTGCCGTTGCGAGCGGTGGTCTTGACATTGATAACGCCCGAGCCGCCGCGCCCCTGCAGGCGATACTCGTCAGCCGGCGTACGCTTGCCGTAGCCATTTTCAGTGACGGAGAGAATTAGCGATCCTTTGATCGGTAAAGTTTCATCGGTCGCGACCGCTTCAGCGACTCCGGCTTTCGCTTTCACTTTTTCCGCGTCGGCTTCGGCTTTCTTGACATCTTTCGGCGTGGTCGCCATACCGACGATGTAATCGCTTTCATCGAGCTTCATGCCGCGCACACCGAACGCAGGCCGTCCCATCGGGCGGACATCGTCTTCGTCGAACCGAATAGCTTGGCCATCGTGCGACGCGAGAAAGACGATCTGATTGGCGTCAGTCAAAGTGACGCCGACGAGTTCATCTCCCTTCTCAATGCCAATAGCGATAATCCCGCGCGACATGACGTGTGAGAAGTCCTTCAGCTCCGTTTTCTTCACCGTGCCATTGCGTGTGGCGAAGAAGATGTACTTGCCTTCCTCTTCCAGGTTGCGAACCGCCAGCATAGTGCGTACGGTTTCGCCCGGCTGGAGGCCGACAAGGTTACCAATGTGTTTGCCCTTGCCGGCGGCGCTGACGTCGGGAATTTCGTACACCTTCAGCCAATACACGCGGCCGGTGTTGGTGAAGATGAGAATGTAGGCGTGCGTGGACGCGATGAACAGATGCTCGACGAAATCCTCATCGCGCGTCTTCATGCCGGTCCGACCCGTGCCTCCGCGGCGCTGCATGCGATAGGTTGAAATTGGCGTACGCTTCAGATAGCCGCCGTGGCTGACCGTAACCGCGACTTGCTCGTCGGCAATCAGGTCTTCCAGCTGGATTTCGGCAGCTTCGTCTTCAATGCGGGTCCGCCGCTCGTCGCCGTAGAGTTTCTTGATCTCTTCCAGCTCTTTGATAATTACGCCGCGAAGCTTCTTTTCTGAACCCAAAATCGATTCGAGCTCAGCAATGTTTTCGCGAGTCAGATTCAGTTCTTTAGTGATTTCATCAATCGAGAGCTTCGTCAGCCGGTGCAGTTGCAGTTCAAGAATCGCATCAGCCTGGGTTGCCGTGAACGGCTTCTCGGGATCCAGCTTGGGCGCCCGGCCAGTCGTATTGATGTCGATCTTCTTGCCGGCGAAGTACAAAACCAGGTTGTCGCGAGCTTCGCCACGGTTCGCGCTGCCGCGAATAATGGTGATGACGTTGTCCAGATGATCCAGGGCAGTCTTGTAGCCTTCCAGGATGTGCTCGCGCTCTTTCGCCTTAGCAAGCAGGAAGGCAGTGCGCCGCCGGACAACATCGACGCGATGGTCGATAAAATATTGAATGGCCCGGATCAGACCCATTTCCTTGGGCTGGCCATTAACGACAGCGAGCAGGATCATGCTGAAGCTTTCCTGCATCTGGGTGTGCTTGAAAAGTTGGTTGAGTACAAGCTGCGGCTCGCCGCCGCGCTTCAGTTCGACAACGATGCGCATACCATCGCGATCGCTTTCATCGCGGATGTCTGCAACGTCATCAACAGTCTTGTTATTCACCAGCTCGGCGATGCGCTCGATCAAACGCGCCTTATTTACCTGGTAAGGAATCTCGGTAACGATGATCGCCTGACGTTCTTTAGTGATGTTCTCGATCGCCGCCTTGGCGCGCATCATGAAGCGGCCGCGGCCAGTCTTGTAGGCTTCCAGAATGCCTGCTTTGCCGTGAATGATTCCGTAAGTCGGAAAATCCGGTCCCAGAACAATTTTCAGAATCTCGGGCAGCGCCGTTTGAGGATTATTGACCAACAGAATCGTGGCGTCGACGATCTCGGTCAGATTGTGCGGCGGGATATTGGTCGCCATGCCGACCGCGATGCCGTTTGAACCGTTGATCAACAAATTCGGAATGCGGGTCGGAAGAACCAGCGGTTCGAGCGTGGATTCGTCAAAGTTAGGAACGAAATCGACCGTGTCTTTGTCGATATCGCTGAGCATCTCTTCGGAGATGCGCGTCATCCGGCATTCTGTGTATCGATACGCAGCCGGCGGATCGCCGTCCACAGATCCGAAGTTCCCCTGGCCATCAACCAGGGGATAGCGCAACGAGAAGGGTTGCGCCATGCGCACCAATGAGTCATAGAGAGCCGCGTCGCCGTGCGGGTGGTATTTTCCGAGACATTCGCCCACGACCTTGGCGCACTTCACATATTTCCGGTTGTGAAGGATGCCCATATCGTGCATGGCGTAAAGAATGCGGCGATGCACAGGCTTCAATCCGTCGCGCACGTCGGGCAGAGCGCGGCCAATAATCACCGACATCGAATAGTCGAGATACGACCGCCGCATCTCCTCTTCAATGTTGACCGGCTGAATGTTGGCGGCGCCGGGAATTCCAGTGCCATCTCCGCCGCCCGGCGGATTTAGGGGAAGTTGGGGATTCTGCTCATCTGCCATAGTGAAACTCTCGTCTAAAGAGATTCCTCGCTACGCTCGGCACGACGGCTGCGGGCCCAGCTTGTAGCCTGTCCTGAGCAACTGAGCCGGACCGAAGTTGCCGAAGGACCCGCAAAGCGCTGTCGGTTGGGGATTTTGTTCATCTGCCATACTGAATTCTTAATCACTGGAATCCGTCCAGTTGACACTTGTAACTGATTGATGCAGATAGGCTTAAATGATTACCAAAGTAGAGACATTATATCACATTTGAGCTTGGCATGAGACTCGGAGGACTCTGAGAAGATACTCAGTCGTTCGCACCTAACAAGCGGCAAGTGACTCTCGAGCTAGGGCCTGGTGATTACTTCGTTTGGGCTGGAAGGAAGCACGAAGTTTACGCCCGCCTGAGAATTTGTCCGCAGCGTGGCGGGTATGTCAAGCACAGACAGTTGCACGGTTTTCGTCCAGTAGCCGTCGCGCCAGTAGTCGCCTCGCGCGTAGAGGGTCCCATTAGCGATGACATAATCCGTGACTTGTTCACGGTGGCCATCACGAAAGATCAGCACAACCGGCGCTATCTCGATCTGAGCCCGGCGGACTTGGTTCCCGGCCGTGTGCGCACTGGAGGCGGGATCAGCGTAATCGACAGGATTAGTCGCCACTTCGCGTTGGCCGCTAATACGAACGTACTTGTCTCCCTGCCATTCGATCATCAGCGGTTCGGGTTTTGGTTCAGCAACAGCTGGTGCGGCAGTCGGTTGAACAACAACGACGGATGAAGGAGGTTCATACACCACAGACTGCGCCGGATAGTCGGCATACCAGAATGGATCTGCCAAGAAAACCCTCCGGCTAGAACCATGCCCACTCGCAAAGCCGGGGCCGATGTGAATTCCGCCGCCATTACGAAACCCGCCAAACCCGCCCCGCGTTTGCGCTATGCCGACAGCCGTCAAACCGGCAACCAGTAACGCGATGAGGAGCCATTTGGGCATAGGAAAATTCAGGAGCCAGCCGGCAACTGGAAGTCGACACCGCGGTCGCCATTTTGCTTGGTGGTCGCGTCCAGATCCAAGTCGGACAGAGGAATCCTGTGCCGTCGGCCTTCGGTCAAATCATATAAGGTATTTCCGACAATGGCATAGTTTTCCACCTCGAGCTGGTGCCCATCTTTGAATACCAGGACAGTTTCAGGCTGATCCAAAGCGGAGTCGGCTTCTGGCTTTTGCTGTGGAGGAGCCGATTCCGGCTGACTACTTGCAGAATAGTCGGATTGCGGTGGTCGCGGTACTTGTCCTGACCCGCGTCGGTCGAAAATTGTTGGACCGCCATTGTACTGCTCGGTTTGTGGGTCGTCGGCCGCATCATAGCCTTGATCGTAATAGCCGTAAGGAATAGCGTAATAGCCAACCCAACCCAAAGGTTCGGATCCATTGCGATGATGATGTTGACCTGTGCGCGGTTGAAGCGGATTAAAACCCAACACCGGTCGGCTACTCGGGAACGCGGGATTGAACACTGGCCCACGCGGTCCAATCGAGGTGACACTGGGAGGCGTGCCATTAATTGCGCGTCCGCCAAAACCGAGAGAGGTCACAGAAGGCGGCGCGCCGTTGATCTGCGCAGTCGCTCCCGGGAGCAAAATGCATGCGGCAAACAGTGCTACCAGGGCTGGATTCAGCGACCTCACGGCTTCATGATACTCCTGTTTTTGAGGCATACTACGACCTCCCGAATCATCCTTACCTATTAGAACGATAGTGGCTGGTTTGGGTTGCGCAGAATTTGAGTTCTTCTATATGAAACGGTTGCCGCGGTTGGGGACCGGACGCACCCGTCAGTTGCTTTGACGAGTTTTGCTGGGAGTAGGAGCTACTTAACCCCGTCCCACGCGTGCAAGTTGAACGAAATTCAAAAGGGCACAGGCGGTGAGCAATCCCCAGACGCATGCGGCTACCAGTGCTCGCTGGTTAGTCTCGAGCAGATCAGCCAGTATGCCCGAAACAAACACAAATATGAACGGAACGGTGATGACCACAAAGCCAGATTCCGGAACAGGTGCTGTGCCTAGGGCAAATATCAGAAACAGGATACTAATGAGCAGCGGTGCGGTATTGCCAAAGTAGCGGGTGCGGCGCCAAATGATGTATGTCACCAGAGTCAGGGGCAATGCAATCACCAGCGCAGGCCCGCCCTCAACTAACTGAGACAGAGTGCGTTGATAAGCTGTGCTCAGTGTCAGAGCGGGCCAACTGAACCTAAAGAATTGCGCATGACGAATCCCCTGCCAGAAGACGTGCACCCGAAAAGCGTAGGACGCCAGCAGAAGCACGCAGGCGACTCCCAGCGCACAGCCCCAGATGGCGAATGCCGCGAGCTTCCGTGTGGGAGCGACGTACAGCATAAAGGCGATTGTGGTTGGCAAGAGGATCGCGAGCGAGAACCGGCAACCAATCGACAGGGCCAGTGATAGTCCAAGCAACAAAATGCGCCTCCAATTCCACAGAACGACCTCGCGAGGCGCATATAACGTGTGCGCGACGGCAATCGCGGTAAATATGGCACCAAACGTCCCCCAAGCTGCGCCCATCTCCGGTTGTGTCAGCCAGAGAGTGCTGTTGCGCAGGATCAGCGGCGAAAAGCAATACAATACCAGTGCGATGTAGCCACCTGCATTTCCATACAGGCGCCGTGCCACATACCACAGAGAGGCTCCTAGCAAAAGGCCGATGCCTATATAGGGCAGCCGGGCCAGCCATCCCCAATAGTGAAGGGAGCCCACACTCGATTCACCCCCACTGGCGGCAAACGCCACTGACGCCAGCAGATACCATAGAGGTGAATGATCAGGATCGAAACCTTCATTTTGCTCAACCTCGATGGTAGGGGGACTTGCGGCCTCCAATCGTTCGGGCGCGGGCGTTCCGGCAATCGCCCCTCCTTGCCATTGGCGCATACCTTCCTGCACGCGGAAGAGTTCGGGCGAATCGACATCGAGTGGTGAAGTCCCATGCAGCAACAGCCAGGAACACTGCGCTAGAAAAATCAGCAAGAGCGAGCCGGCAAGGACTTGCGGATGCCCAAAACGTTCGCGGGTAAGAAATTTGCCCATCCCAGGGTGCGGGAGTGTTTTACCATTTTGAAGGGCTGGTTGGAAACTTGTTATGGATGAGGCGAGGCCAGACTGCAACAACGAAGCGAGCAGCGGTACTTCCGAGACCAGGCACTCGCCTCACTCAATTTTGACCATGCAGTCAAATGCGAACCTCGCAGGAACACACGCCATTTTTCTCGGGCCGGAAGGATTGCGTCCCGGCTGGCGCGTTTTTCTCTACCTCGGAATGGGGGCCATCGTTTTCTTTATGCTGTCGAGCTTCGAATATCTAATCCCCGAGGGTGGCGCTGGTTTTCTTTGGGAGGCGTTCTACATTCAGGCCGTTTTGGCGATCTCGTCAGTTGTGCCCGCAATCGCCATGGCCAAAATCGAGCACCAGCGTTTTTGTGTTTATGGATTAGGACTTCGGAAGATTCGCGGAAAACTGTTTTGTTCAGGACTCCTGTGGGGCCTGCTGGCGATTTCGGTGCTGATGCTGCTGATGCGAGGCTTGGGAGTCTTCTCGTTTGGCTCTCTGGGCTTGCATGGCGCACGCATCGCGAAATTCGCTGTGTTTTGGGGCCTTTTCTTTTTCCTGGTGGGAATCTTTGAAGAATTCACGTTCCGCGGCTATACGCAATTCACTTTTTCGCAAGCCGCCGGTTTTTGGCCGGCGGCTGTGGTGCTTTCATTGATGTTCGGCGGACTACACTTGATCGGTAATGTAGGCGAGACTTGGCTTGGATCACTGTGCGCGGCCCTGATCGGCCTGTTTTTTTGTTTCACATTGCGCCGCACCGGAACCTTGTGGTTCGCGGTCGGGATGCACGCCTCATGGGACTGGGGCGAGAGCTATCTCTACTCCGTTCCCGACAGCGGCGGAATTATTACCGGACACCTGTTGAGATCTTCCTTTCACGGATCCCGATGGCTGACGGGCGGCACGGTGGGGCCGGGGGGCAGCGTGCTGGCGTTTGTGGTGATCGGGGCGGCGGGGGTGATGTTTGATCGGATGTATCAACCAGGCAAGACCGCGTAGGCCCGGTTGTTATTGGTATCGCGCGGGCATTCCTGCCCGCGTGGCGGGCTAGAATGTTCCGCCCTACACCTCGGTGCCTCGTCTGGGCAGACAGGAGTGCCCGGGCTCAGGTAGTCCCAATCGGTAATTACCACGAATAGTGAACGGTGTACGTCACGACTTCCTCGCCATCCGGCGCTACCGTGATTGGAAACTCGGCCGTTTGCGCATCCGTCTTGTTCGAACTGTGTGATTGCTCGGTCAGCTTCCAGTTGGTCCAGCGATACAGGTGCTCCACAACTCTGACATTCACCGGTTCTTTCTTGTGATTGCGGACTCTGATTTCAAACGACTCTTCCATCCAGTTGTTTCGTGAATCGACGTGGTAATTCGTGCGCTTGCGCTCGCCGACGACATCGAAGGCGTTTCCCGTGTAGACGCGGATCATCTCGTCTTTTGGAGTGTGGTCGATCTGGTTTTCGCCCACGAATTCAAGATGGCCGTCCGTGTCGCGGCGATAGAAACGGAGTCTGCCTTTGGGAAGCGGCATGCCGAGATGATTGGCATCCGCGTTCTTGAATTCTTCCATGACCCAAACTTTCGGGTTGGATGCCGTTCCGTAGTTTGGCTCATTGCGGACTTGTTCGCGGTTGTAGTAGCCATATTGGTCGAGCTTGGCGCCGTCATACACATAGATTCGTTGCGCGCGAATGTTCGTGCCGCGTAAGAACTCCACCTGCTTGGTTTCTTCGTCATGTAGGGTGGTAGCGCGGTCAAGCGTGTAAAGGTGGAACTCGTCGAAGGATTTCTCCTGAACCGGCGGAGCCATGGCATCGCGATTCATGGCTTTGGCTTCGGCTGCATAGATTGCTCCGCCTACCCCAGGCGGTTGAATTTTGTTTACGTCCCCCGCAAGCAGCTTAATGCGGGCATTTTCAAAAGTCTTGCCGCTTTGGTTGTTCATCGTGATCCATCCGATCATGTCGAGCAGGTCAGCCTTGCCGTTTGACTTGTCCGAGACAACCAAGTTGTAGTCTGCGTGCCAACTCATGCCGCCGCTGACGTATGAGATTTCGGCATCGAACGCCCCAGGATCATTCGTCTCGAGTAGCCAATGCAGCGTAGGCTTCAGGATCGAGTCAGCGGTGAGCGCCGGAAACAGCGGCTGACCCGGCAGTCCGAATCGAAGAACGCCGTCGACTTCGATCAGCGGCTGCATAAAACTGCTTTGAGGATAGCCATTGGCAAAGCTCACCGGGACATAGCCGCTGCGAATGATCTTGCCTTTGACCGTCTCCTGTTTGTCACCGCGCTGCACAAGGAAGTCGATGGTTTTACCTTCATAAAAAGACAGCAGCAGTTCCTGCGAGATCGGATCGTTGCGGTAATTCTGTTCGAGAATTTGCAAAGCGCGGCCGTTTGGGTCACGGAGGATGACCGAATCGGGCTCAAGATGTGAGGCAATTCCGGCGTAAGCAACTGCGTTCACACCTGCTTTGAGATCCATGGGAAAGCGTTCACGGGCCACAAAAAAGTTGCCGTTGTAGATGGTCAGCGCGGGCTGGTTGTCATTGGATTTGACTTCCGCCACGGCTAAACTGCACAAACAGCACAGAACCAGGATCAACTTTTTCATCGAAAATCTCCTTTTTCTCTGGGCGGAAGGAGGAGAGTTCCGGCCTATTTGAAGAACGAGAGTAGCCGAGGAACTTGCAAGAAGGAATTAACCACAGAGGACACAGTGGGCACAGAGGTAATCGGGAAGTAACTAACTATGTGGCGCGGGCGCCCTCGCCCGCGATGTAGAACTTGGGCTCCCAAGCTACGCTCGGCACAGACGGGTCAGAGACCCGTGCCCACACAATAGGACTAGATGTCCAGGTTCTTTACGTCGAGGGCGTTATCTTCAATGAACTTGCGGCGAGCTTCCACGTCCTCACCCATGAGCGTGGTGAAAATCGTCTCGCACTCGGCGATGTCTTCCAGCTTCACCGAAAGCAGGGTGCGGCGCTCGGGATCCATAGTGGTTTCCCAAAGCTGGGGAGCGGTCATCTCGCCGAGACCTTTATAGCGTTGAACATCATAGCCTTTGCGACCTTCGGCCAACACATAGTCGCGGAGATCACGCGGACTCGTCCTTTCAGCAATCTCAGGCTCAGCCTTTTTCTTGCTCGCAGCTTTCGCCGGCACTTCTTTCGTGGTCTTTTTCTGAATTTTTTCCAGGTCCTCGCGCTCGGCGTCACTCAGATCTTCAGTGTCGCCATTCGCGTTGCCGCTCGTCGAAGCGCCCTTTACGACTGTTTCGATCACAAACGGCGGCTCCATGTAGGGCTCAATCTGCTTGAATTTAGAAAGCAGTTGCCGGTATCCCGGCGTCGATGCCAGCTCCCAGTTGATGAGATGCTCCGCGCCTTGCGAATTCACATAGCGAACTTCCCACAGCGTGTGCTCTTCGTCAAAGCGCATCTCGACTTCTTTGAACTGGCGTTCTTTCTGCAACTTCTTAAGTTCTTTTTCGAGTTTCTCGATTTTCTTCGGAGGAGTCTTCTTGTCGCCTTCGAAGTCGGCACGCTTCGAGAGATCAAGTTTGGGTAGCAGATCGGTTACCTTCTCGTCGCGAACCCGCTTATCAAATTTTTCGTATAGCTTCAGATATTCGTCGAGCACGGTGATGAACTTGGCCAAATTCGCGCCTTCCAGCTTGGCGGCGCCTTCACCGTAGCGCACGATCAGGCCCTCGGAGGCGCGTTTGACCATGACTTTTACATATTCTTTTTCGTCTTTGATGTACTGCAGCGACTTGCCCTTCTTGATCGAGAACAGCGGCGGCTGCGCGATAAATACGTTGCCGCGCTTGATCAGTTCCTGCATGTGCCGGAAGAAGAAGGTGAGTAAAAGTGTGCGGATGTGGCTGCCGTCCACGTCGGCGTCGGTCATCAAAATGACCTTGCCGTAACGCAGTTTGCTGGCATCGAAATCTTCCTTTGCGATGCCCGTCCCCAGCGCGGTAATCATGGCGCGAATTTCTTCGTGGCCGAGCATCTTGTCGTAGCGGGCTTTTTCGACATTTAAAATTTTCCCTTTGAGCGGCAGGATAGCCTGAAAGCGGCGATCACGTCCCTGCTTTGCTGTGCCACCTGCAGATTCGCCCTCAACCAGAAACAGTTCGCAGCGATCCGGTTCTTTCTCCGAGCAGTCGGCTAACTTGCCGGGCAAACCTCCGCCATCGAGAGCGCCCTTGCGACGAGTTAGATCTCGCGCTTTGCGAGCTGCTTCGCGAGCACGGGCGGCATCCAGGGCTTTGTTGATGATCTTGCGGGCGACCGGCGGGTTCTGCTCCAAAAACGATCCCAGCCGCTCATTCACAAACGCCTGCACAATTCCCGCGATGTCGGAATTCAGCTTTCCTTTTGTCTGGCCTTCAAATTGAGGCTGCGGCAGCTTCACGCTGATCACCGCAACCAGACCTTCGCGGACATCATCGCCGGTGAGATTTTCTTTGACGTCTTTGAATAGTCCCATCTGCTGACCGGCGTAGTTGATGGTACGGGTCAGCGAAGTTCGGAACCCGGAGAGATGCGTACCGCCATCGACTGTATTGATGTTATTGGCGAAACTGAAGACGGTTTCAGAATATCCATCGTTGTATTGAAGGCCAATCTCCAAGGTGACACCGTCACGCTCGGCCTCCATGTAGATCGGCTTGTCGTGCAGCACGGATTTGCCACGATTGAGGTGCTTGATAAATTCGGCGATGCCGCCGTTGTACTTGAATTCAGCTTTCTTGGGCTCGCCGGTTTTGGGATCTGTTGTACGTTCATCTTCCAAGGTGATCAGCAATCCCTTGTTCAGGAATGCCAACTCCCGCAAACGCTGAGCCAAAGTATCGAAGTTATATTCCGTCGCAGTGAGGATCTCTTTATCAGGAAGAAAATGAACCTTGGTTCCTGTCTTTTTCTTCACGTCGCCGGTTTTCTTCAGCTTGCTGGTCGGCTCGCCTTTGGAATATGTCTGCTCCCAGGTAAAACCATCACGCCAGATTTCGAGCTCCAGTTCAGAACTAAGGGCGTTTACACAGGAAACGCCGACGCCGTGCAGACCGCCAGAGACCTTGTATGAGGACGTGTCAAACTTTCCGCCCGCATGGAGTTTTGTCATGACGACTTCGGCGGCGGGAATCTTTTCGCCGTCGATATCCATGTTGTCGACCGGGATGCCGCGACCGTTGTCGACCACAGTAATTGAGTTGTCGATGTGAATGGTGACTTCGATCTTGTCGGCGAATCCGGCGAGCGCTTCATCAACGGAGTTGTCTACAACTTCGTAGACCAGATGATGTAGGCCGAGCTCACCGGTCGAGCCGATGTACATCGCTGGGCGCTTACGCACGGCTTCCATGCCGCCCAGCACTTTGATCGACTCGGCAGTGTACTCGCCATTCGCTCCGTTGATTGGGGTTGCCCTCCCGTTTTTATTTTTGGTATCGACGACGGCTGTAGTGATCTCTTTAGTGGCCATTCAGCTCCGTGGGGAATCGCCGGATAGAGCTTCAGTCCGGCACGAGTTTCCGGCCGCCTTCGAATAAGCTCAACTTACTGAAATTATTGATACTTAGAGCAATCGGAAACTAC
>Ga0187779_10001497_pt1 | contig 14523 bp, 7 predicted proteins | sample 1015_Q2_SP10_10__FD_132435 | JGI IMG/M metagenome (GOLD analysis project Ga0187779, IMG submission 132435) | Tropical peat soil microbial communities from peatlands in Department of Meta, Colombia - 1015_Q2_SP10_10_MG | ecosystem: Environmental > Terrestrial > Soil > Wetlands > Peat | place... | reverse complement strand
GTCCTCGCGCTCGCCCGCGAGGCCGCGCGCGGGGCCGGGCCGGTGCTCGTCCACGGCGAGACGGGAACGGGCAAGGAGCGCCTGGCCCGCGCCATCCACCGCTGGAGCCCGCGCGCCGATCATCCCTTCGTCACCCTGCACTGCACCGCGGTGCCCGCCGCGGCGCTGGAGGCGGAGCTCCTCGGCCGGCTGGGCGAGGGCGGGCGCCCGGGCAGGCTCTTGCTCGCCAACGGCGGCTCACTGCTCCTCGACGGGGTGGAGGAGCTGCCCCTGGCGCTTCAGGGGAAGCTCCTGCGCATCCTCGACGAGGGAGCCTTCGAGCCCCTCGGGAGCGACCGGCCCATGCGGGTGGACGTCCGCCTCCTGGCGACATCCTCCTCGGACCTCGAGGCGGCGGCGTCTGCCGGCCGCTTCCGCGCGGACCTCTACTACCGGCTGGCGGCGCTGGCGCTCGAGCTCCCCCCGCTCCGCGAGCGCCGCGAGGACCTGGGCCTCCTCTGCCGCGCGTTGCTGGCCGAGCTGGGCGCGCGGACCGGGAAGCACGGGCGGCATGTCACGCCGGAGGGGCTGGAGCGACTCGCGTCCTACGCCTGGCCGGGCAACGTCCGTGAGCTGGCCAACGTCCTGGAGCGAGCCGCCCTGCTCTCTCCGGGGAAGGCGCTCGGCCCGGAGGTGCTCGACCTTCCGGGGCGCCGGCGACGCTCGGCCTTCCCGCCGGCCGCTGCCGAGCCGGCGACGCTCGCCGAGGTGCAGCGCGCGCACATCGAGCGGACCCTCGCCTTCACCCGGGGCCGCATCTACGGGCCGGGCGGCGCCGCCGAGCGGCTCGGCCTCAAGCCCTCCACGCTGCAGAGCCGGATGAAGAAGCTCGGCCTGTCGCGCGGGTGAGCGCCGGAGGTGTGAACCCCCTTCATTTGGCCTCGAGCGTCGCCCTAGGCTCGAGCCGATGCGGAACTGGAGGCGAAGGCTCGCCCGGTCGGCAGCGGTCCTCGCGGCGGGAGCGGCCCTGCTCCTCGCCGGGCTGGGCGTCGTCCACCTGATGCAGCTCTCTCGCCTGCGCCGGATCGCCGCCACCCCGGCCGAGGCGTACGTGGTGCTCAGCGCACCGATGCTGGAGCTGGACCACGTCCGGGTCATCGACGGGACGGGCGACTCCCCGGTCGGCGACCAGCGCATCCTCATCTCCGGAGGCAAGGTGGCCTACGTCGGGCCGAGGGGGATCGGCCCGTCCGCCGCCGGGGCCACGGTCATCGACCTGACCGGGCGGACGGTCCTCCCCGGGCTGGTCGGGATGCACGAGCACCTCTTCACCACCGCCGCCTCGGAGAGCGCCTCGCACCTGCTCACCGAGCAGGCCACCGTGTTCCCGCTCATGTACCTCGCCGCCGGGGTCACCACCGCCCGCACCGCGGGGAGCATCGACCCCGAGCGCGATCTCGAGGTCAAGAGGCGCATCGACTCCGGTGCCGCCGCGGGTCCGGAGCTGTTCCTCACCGCGCCCTACCTCGAGGGGCAGCCGCCCACCTACCCGGAGATGCATCCGCTGGCCGACGCGGCCGAGGCCCGTCGCTCGGTGGCCACCTGGGCCGGCCGCGGCATGACCTCGTTCAAGGCGTACATGACCATCACCGCCGACGAGCTCCGGGCCGCCGTGGACGAGGCGCACGCCCGCGGCCTCAAGGTCACCGGCCACCTGTGCACCGTCGGGTTCGGCGAGGCGGCCGACCTGGGCATCGACGGCCTGGAGCACGGCCTGGTGGTGGATACCGAGTTCTTTTCGGGGAGGCGCCCCGGCGAGTGCCCCCCCTTCGGCCCGCTTCTCCGGGAATTCGACGCCCGGCTCGACATCGCCTCGGCGCCAGTCCAGGCCCTCATCCGCCGCCTGGTCGACCGGGGCGTGGCGGTCACCTCCACGCTGGCCGTCCTCGACTCCGAGATCGGCAACGGGACGGCAGCCGACGCCGGGCGCATCCGCGACGCCCTGACCTGGCGGGCCTGGCGTTCGGCCCAGGCACGCATCGCCTGGGCCGCCCGGTTCCATCTCACCCACCTCTTGCGCAAGGAGATGGACTTCGAGCGGGACTTCGTGAAGACGGGCGGGACCCTCCTCGCCGGCGCGGACCCGACCGGCAACGGGAGCGTCCTGGCCGGCTTCGGCGACCAGCGCGAGCTGGAGCTGCTGGTGGCAGCCGGCTTCACGCCGCTCGAGGCGATCCGCATCGCCACCCTGAACGGGGCCAAGTTCCTGGGCGTCGCCGATCGCACGGGAACCATCGAGGCGGGCAAGCAGGCCGACCTGGTGGTGGTGCGAGGAGACCCATCGGCGAACATCTCCGACATCCGGAACGCGGAGATCGTCTTCCGGAGGGGCATCGGCTACAGCCCGGAGAAGCTGATGGCCGGCGTCCACGGGGTGGTCGGCCTGGACAACTAGGCAAGGAGGAGGCGCCGGTCAGCTCCCCCGCGCCTGGGCCGGAGCGTGCTCGAGGCGTGAGGTGGGGAGCCAGTCCGGATGGGTCCGGAGGAAGGCGAGGAGCTCCTCCCGGACGAGACAGCGGAGGTCGAAGAGCGCATCCGGATCCGCCGCGCTGGCCGCCAGGCGCACGGTGGCCGTGCTCTCCGAGGAATCGGTGACCTGCACCCGCGCCACCCGGCCGTTCCAGAGGGCCTTCCCCGGGCCGGCCAGGATCCGGTCCAGCTCGGCCCGCACCTGGCCCACGTCGACGCGGTAGTCGAGCTGGAGGAGGACCGCGCCGACCAGGTCGGAGGATTCGCGGGTCCAGTTCTGGAAGGGCCGCTCCAGGAAGTAGCTGACGGGTAGCACGAGCTGGCGGTTGTCCCAGAGCCGGATGGCCACGTAGGTCAGCGAGATCTCCACCACCACGCCCGTCTCGCCCTCGACCGTGATCCGGTCCCCGATGCGGATGGGCTGCGTCACCGAGAGCTGGACACCGGCGAACAGGGCACCGATGGATTTCTGCGCCGCCAGCCCCAAGACCACCCCCGCCACGCCGGCCGAGGCGAGCAGGGACACGCCCACCGTCTTCACCACGTCGAACTGCATGAGCAGCGCGGCGAGCCCCAGCACGTAGACGGCGATGGTCAACAGGCGCCAGAGCACCGCCACCTGGGTCCGCGTCCCGGCCGCCGCGCCGGTGCCGAGGGCGACGAGCCTCCGGTTCATCGCCGCCGCGCCCACGTCCAGACCGCGGAGGACGAACCAGCAGGCGGCGACGATGCCCAGGGACCGGCTCAGGAGCCCGAGTCCTCGCTCCCAGGCCGGCGGAAGGAGGAGGCAGGCCTGGATCAGGCAGAAGATCAGGATCCACAGGGGAAGCTTGAGCGGCCCGCGCGCCGCTCGCACCAGCTCGTCGCCCCACCGGGCGGCGGTGAGGCGGACCAGGCGCCGTCCGAGCGCGAGGAGCAGCCGTTCACCGAGCCAGCTGCCGAGGAGCGCCGCGGCCAGCGCCAGGAGGAGCCCGAGCCACTGCCACAGCTCGAGCCCGAGCCGGGTGGTGAAGAGGAAGGCCGGCATCCGCTCGCCGAAGGGGGGACCGTACGCTTCGTAGAGCGCATCCACGGCGCGCACCGTGTCCCGGCTGAACACCCAGGCGGTGCCGCCGTCGGTGCGGACCCGGACCAGCCGGACCGGAATCGACTTCCCGTCCACGTCCAGGGTGGCCAGGGCCACCGCACCCGGCCCCGAGTCCCCGTCCTTGGGCAGGCCCTCGAGGTCGAGCGCCTGGCGATCGAGCACGAAGCGCAGCCTCCGCGCCAGCCGCGCCCCCTCCGCCGCCTGGTCCTCCCGGGGCAAGTTGTCCAGCCACAGGTCGTGGGCCGCGGCGGCGACATGGCCCTGGCGCGCCGCGGCCAGGAAGCCCTGGGCGGTGGCGTAGGGGCTGGACCGGTCGAGCTCTTTTGGCGGCTCGCCCAGCCCGTCGTTGAAGGCCCCGGCCGCCCCGGCGAGCACCAGGAGCGCGAGCGGGGCCAGCCTCCTGGGGCGCACGGCTCCTCAGCGCCTCAGCGCCCCGCGGCTGCGGCCTTGCCGCGGACCTTGAGCCGCTTCACCTTGCGGGCGAGCGTGTTCCGGTCCAGGCCGAGGAAGGAGGCGGCGGCGGAGAGCTGTCCGGCGCTGCGCTCCAGCGCCTGCCGGACCACGGCGCGGTCCACCTGGTCGAGCAGCGTCCGGTACAGCTCGGGAACCCGTCGTCCGTGGAGCTGGTCCAGGAAGTGACCGAGGCGGAGGTAGACCAGCTCCTCCAGCGACAATTTCAACGGGTCTGCAGCCACGGGCGCCTCCGGTGGAGACGGCGAGGGCTGAGGCTTACAGCACTGTCCCGGGGCAGAGGTCAACGACCGCGCGCAACCGCCCTGTGTTAAACGCACCCCCGGTGGAGGTGGCGCACGTTCTGCGGAGTTTTCCGCTCCGCGACCGGCTCGTGCCGGTCGTGCTCGCGCTCCTGCTTCTCCCGGGCCGGGTGGAGACGGAGGGCAACGCGCCGGACGCCGGAGGCGCCGCCCCCCGCATCACCCTCTTCGTGACCGCCGACCTCCGGGGGCAGCTCACACCCTGCGGCTGCACGCTCGCGATGCGAGGCGGGCTCGCACGGGCGGCGGCGATGCTCGCGCGGGAACGAACGGCGGGCGTCCCGGTGGTCTACCTGGACGGAGGCGACGCCTTGTTCGGGCGCGGTGGGCTCGGGCCGGAGGAGGTCGTCGAGGAGGAGCGCAAGGCGCGGGCCCTCGCCGAGGCGCTCCGGACGATGGGCATCGATGTCCAGGCTCCAGGGCCGCTCGACGACGTGCAGGGGCCGGCGTTCCGCCGCCGCCTCGATCTTCCCGAGCTCGCCCCCGGGGCCGGACGCCTCCTGCGCGCCGGCGGCCGCACCCTCGGGGTGGTGGCGGCGCGCTCGGCCGCCGAGCTCTCCCGCGGCGGGTCGCGTCTCCGCCAGGCGGGCGCCGCGTTCGTCGTCGGGCTCTACGCCGGGCCTCTCGACCAGGCGGTCTCTTCCGTCCGAGGGCTGGATTCGGTGGACCTGGTCGTCGCCGCCCAGGATCCGGCCCCCGCTTCCGAGTCCGACGACGGGCGCCTGGTCCGAGCCGACGTCCCGGTGGCCCGCCTCCCCAGCCGGGGACGGGCCCTCCTCCGGGTGGACCTGGTCTTCGATGGAGCCGGCCGCTTCCGGCTCGAGCGCTCCCCGGAGGACGTCGAGCGCCAGGCGGCCGTGCTCGACGAGCGCATCGCCCTGCTCACCCGGGAGGTGGCGCTTCCCGGCCAGGACCCCGAGCGCCGACGCCTGCTCGTGTCACGTCTCGGCGCCCTGGTCGAGCAGCGCGCGGCGCTCGCTCCGGCCCCCCCGCTGGCGGGGATGAACGGCTTCACCGTGCGCCTGCTCCCGCTGGAAAGCACGCTCCCCAGCGACCCGGCGGTCGATGCAGTGGTGTCCGCCTTCGACCGCGACGTCTCGGCGCTGAACCTCGCCTGGGCTCGCGCCCACGGGCGCGACTGCCCCCCGCCCGACCGCGGGGAGGCGGCGTACGTGGGCAACGCCGCCTGCCAGAGCTGCCACGCCGCCGCCTTCGCCGTCTACGAGCGCACCGGTCACGCGCGCGCCTACCGGACGCTGGAGGAGGTCCAGAAGCAGTACCGGCTGGAGTGCGTGGCCTGCCACGTGGTGGGCATCCAGCAACCGGGGGGAGTCTGCCGGGTGGACCGCGTCTCCGGCCGGGACGCGGTGGGTTGCGAGAACTGCCACGGTCCGGGCTCGCTCCACGTGGCCCAGCCGGCGGTCCAGCCCATGGGCCGCACCACGCCGGACCGGGCGGTGTGCACGGGCTGCCACACCCCCGAGAACTCGCCCCAGTTCGACTTCGGCCTCTACCTCCCCCGGGTGCTCGGCCCGGGACACGGCGCGAAGCGTTGACGGTGCAGGGAGGCCCTCGTACGCTTCGTCGACACGCCCGAGCTTCCCCGGGTCGCCGGATGGACGCCCCGCCGGACGCCTGATGACGCCCCTTCCCACCCTCGTCGCCCTGACGCTGCTCGCCGCGCCGGCCGCCCCGCCGGCGCCGGACTCCAAGGTCGCCGCTCCGCCGGCAGAGTCCGAGGAGTCGGACGACCAGGACAAGGCATCTCCCGAGCTCGAGGAGATGCGCGCGCTCGAGGAGGCGACCATCGAGGCGCCCCGGCCCACCGGCCCCCTGCAGTCGCTGGTCCGCCTCGGGGCGGGCAGCCCGCTCCGCGCGCGCATCGAGGACCATGACGGCTGGGGGAGCGACGAGCCCGCCGCTCCGGAGCTCGGCCCGGTCACCGACCTGGCCGCCTTCGACGTCTCTCGCGTCGCCGATGGCTACGACATCCCGGTGGAGATGCAGCCGCTGGTGGCCCAGTACATCCGGTTCTTCCAGGGCCCGGGGCGCAGGTGGTTCCGGGTCTGGATGTCCCGGAGCTCCCGCTACATCCCGATGATGGCCCCCCTCCTCGAGGCCTCCGGGCTGCCCCGGGATACCGTCTACCTGGCGATGATCGAGAGCGGATTCTCGCCCGAGGCCTTCTCCTGGGCCCGGGCCGCCGGTCCGTGGCAGTTCATCGCCAGCACCGGCCGCCGCTACGGGCTGCGCCAGGACTTCTGGGTCGACGAGCGCCGGGACCCCTTCAAGGCCACCCGCGCGGCCAGCCGCTACCTGCACGAGCTCCATGACGTGCTCGGCACCTGGTACCTGGCCTGGGCCGGCTACAACGCCGGCGGGGAGAAGCTCCGGCGCCTGGTGGAGCGAAGGGGAACGGACGACTTCTGGGAGCTCGCCGAGGGGAGAGGGCTGGCCAAGGAGACGAAGCACTACGTCCCCAAGCTCATCGCCTGCGCCCTGGTGGCCAAGCATCCGCGGGCCTTCGGCTTCAGCGATGACGAGTTCGCCTACCAGGAGCCGTTCAGCTTCGACGAGGTGAGCCTCAGCGAGGCCACCGACCTGGACGTCGTGGCCCGGGCTGCCGAGGCGCCGGTGGAGCAGATCCGCGCCCTCAATCCGGAGCTGCGGCGCTGGTGCACGCCGCCGGCGAGCCGGGAGCGTCCCTACGCGCTGCGCATCCCAGCGGGGACGGCGGAGACGTTCCTCGCCAACCTCGCCCGGATTGCGCCGCGCGAGCGGCTCACCTTCCGCATCCATCGCGTGGTGCGGGGCGACACGCTTTCCCGCATCGCCGCCGCCTACCACTCCGCTCCGGAGGCCATCGCACTGTTCAACCACCTCAAGAACGTCCGCATGCTCCGGGTGAACACCGAGCTGGCCGTCCCGGTGCCCTCGGCGAAGGCGGAGTCGCCGGCGGCGGCGCTGGAGCGACAGGTGGCGCGGGCCCGGGCCCGCGGGGTGACCGTGGCCAGCCCCGAAGAGGAGGTCCCGGCCGGCACGCCGACGCGGAGGTCGACCGCCTCCGGGGTGCTGAAGACCGAGACCATCGAGGGCAAGACGCGGGTGACCTACGGCGTGCAGTCCGGCGACTCCCTGTGGACCATCGCCCAGCGCTTCGGGGTGACGGTGGAGGATCTCAAGCAGTGGAACCATTTCGGGGCCCTGGGCCGGCGCTCGCGGGGCCTGCAGATCGGGACCGTGGTCGAGGTCTGGCCGGCGCCGGGCACGCAGGTGGCTCCCCCCCCGCCGGCATCGGCGGCCAATCCGCCGATGGTGGCGCTCGCCGGCGCGGCGTCCGTGCCGACGACCGGAGGCGCCTCCGCCCCGGCCGCTCCGGCGTCGCCCTCCGAGCCGAGGCCGACCAGGCATCTGCTCGCTCCCGGCGAGACGCTGTGGAGCGTCGCCCAGCGCTACGGGCTGTCGGTCGAGGACCTCAAGCGCTGGAACGGCATCACCCGCGCGCGAAGCATCCGGGCCGGGACGCAGCTGAGCCTGGTCGCACCCTGAGCGCGGGGGCGGTCCTTTCCCCGTGGGCCCGGGCGTGCTACCCACGGCCGCCCGCTCTGCAACACCGCCTCCGTTCGCCTGTCCAGGGTGCTTCCCATCGAAAGGTCGAAAGCCGTGCTCCTCCGTTCCCTTCCCCTGCTCGCGGGGCTCGTCGCCTGCGCAGCGCCGCCCACGCCGCCGGAGACGAAGGCCGTCCCACCGGCGCCGGGCGTGGTGGTGGCGAAGGACCTCGGCGCGCCCGCTCCGCCTGCCGGGATGCGGCTCCCCGGCAATCTCCGCCCCCTCGCCCAGCGCGTCGAGCTGACCATCGTCCCGTCCTCGGAGACCTTCCAGGGCACCACCGAGCTGGATGTCGAGCTGACCGCCGCCACCGACGTGGTGTGGCTCAACGCCCGCAAGCTCGCCGTGCAGCGCGGCTCGGCCCGGCTCGGTGACGCGGAGCTGCACGCCCAGGTGTCGCTCGCCCCGGAGCGCGTTGCGCTCCGGTTCCCCCAGGCGCTCCCCCCGGGACGGACGACCCTTCGCCTCGCCTTCTCGGGGACCCTCTCCGGCACGGAGGACGCGGGCATCTTTCACCAGCTCGAGGGGGGCGACTGGTACGCGATGACCCAGTTCGAGGAGACCGACGCGCGCCGCGCCTTCCCCTGCGTCGACGAGCCGTCGGCGAAGATCCCCTGGGAGCTGACCCTGGTCGTCCCCAAGGGCCTGCTGGCCGTCTCCAACACCCCCATCGCCGGCGAGGAGCCGGCCTCCGCCGAGACGAAGCGAGTCCGATTCGCGCGGACCAAGCCCCTCCCCTCCTACCTCATCGCCTTCGGCGTCGGGCCCTACGACACCGTCGATGCCCGGCCGGCGGGGATGAACAAGGTCCCGATGCGCGTCTACGCGCCTCGCGGGCGGGCGTCGGAGGCCGCCTACGCGGTGCGGACCTCGCCGGACATCCTCGAGTCGCTGGAGCGCTACTTCGGCATCCCCTACCCGTACGAGAAGCTCGACCTGCTCACCGTGCCGCTCACCGTGCACTTCGGGGCGATGGAGAACGCCGGACTGGTGACGGTGGCCTCGGGCCGGCTCCTCGCCCGGCCGGAGAACGAGAGCGTCAAGTTCCAGCGAACCTGGGCCGCCTACGCCGCACACGAGTTCGCCCACCAGTGGTTCGGCGACCTGGTCACCCTCGCCTGGTGGGACGACATCTGGCTCAACGAGTCCTTCGCCACCTGGATGGAGAACAAGGCCCTCGACGCCTGGAAGCCCGAGTGGGGCATCCAGATGGACGAGGTCCGGGAGCGGAGCTACGCGGCCGACCGGGACACGCTGGTCAGCGCCCGGCAGATCCGACAGCCGATCGAGAGCTACGACGACATCAGCAACGCCTTCGACGCCATCACCTACCAGAAGGGCGCCGCCGTCCTGCGCATGTTCGAGACGTTCGTCGGCGAGGAGACCTTCCGCAAAGGCGTGCAGCGCTACCTCCACATCCACGCCAACGGCAACGCCACCGCGCGCGACTTCGTCGCCGCCATCTCCCAGGCCTCCGGCCGGGACATGTGGCCGGCCTTCGACTCCTTCCTGGACCGTCCGGGCGTTCCGCAGATCAGCGTCCGGCTCTCCTGCGGCCCCGGCCAGGCGGCCGAGCTCCGGCTCTCCCAGGAGCGCCTCCTGCCGCTGGGGACCACCGGGACCGAAGCCCCTCCCTGGCAGGTCCCGGTCTGCGCGCGCTGGGCGAGCGGCGGGAAGCAGCGCCAGGCGTGCACCCTGATGACCGGCCCCACCGCCACGCTGCCCCTGGAGGGCCCCTCCTGCCCGGCGTGGGTGCTCCCCAACGTGGCCTACGCCGGCTACTACCGCGCCAAGCTCGAGGGGGCACTGCTGCGCGACCTGGTCACCCGGGGCCGCGCCTCCCTCGGCTCGGCGGAGACGGTGGGCCTGCTCGGGGACGTCGAGGCCCTGGTCGAGGCGGGACGCTTCCCGCAAGGGACGGGAATGGAGCTGGCCAGCCGCTTCGTCGACGCCCGGGAGCGCTGGGTGGTCCTCACCGCGGTCGACCTGGCCCAGGTGCGGGCCGCGTTCCTGGAGGGCGCCGCGGCCAAGGCTTACCCCGGGTGGGTGCGGCGGCATTTCGGCCCCCGGGCGCGCGCGCTGGGCGTGAACACCCACCCCGGGGAGGACGAGGAGACGCGGCTCCTCCGACCGGGGCTGGTCGGCTTCGTCGCCGTCCGGGGCCAGGACCCGGAGCTGATTTCCCAGGCGCGCGGCGTGACTCAGAAATGGTTGGACGCGCCGACCAGCGTCGATGCCGACGTGGTGGAGAGCGCGCTGGGCATCGCCGGGTGGTTCGGCGACGCGAAGCTGCACGGCACGCTCGTGGAACGCCTCAAGGCCAGCCCGGACCGGGCCACGCGCAACAAGCTCATCGGTGCGCTGGCCGCCTTCCAGGATCCGGCGCTGGTCCGGGCGAACATGGCGCTGGTCGAGGCGCCGCCCATCGACCTGCGCGAGCTGAGCCGGCTCCTCGGGGGCCGGCCCTCGGAGGTCGTCCAGCCCAAGGGCATCCCGCTCACCACCCGGGAAATCGTCTTCCAGACCGTGACCGGCCACTTCGACCAGCTGGCCGCCGCGCTCCCGGAGCGGAGCGCGGCCTACCTCTTCGTCACCGGCGCGTCCTTCTGCGACCCCGGCCACCGGCAGACGGTGGAGGCGGCCTTCGGGCCGCGGGCGGAGACGGCGCTCGGCGGCAGGCGCTCCCTGGCCCAGGTGCTGGAGCGGGTGGACCTGTGCATCGCGGGCCGCGCCTACCAGGTCCCGAGCATCAACGCCTACCTCGCCGGGCGGGCCGCTCCGCCTCCCAGCCGCTGAACCCTTCCCGAGGGAACCCTCAGCGCTCCTCGAGGAGGAGCTTCAGCTCCCGGATGCGGCGGGTGATGGCATCCCGCTCCATGGTCCGGAACGCCTCGGGGAGCAGCTCGCGACTGGTGCACTCCTGCACCGCGGCCAGGTTCTGGAGCTCGATCTCCAGAGGGTAGGAGGGCGGGACGAAGTCGTTCACCACCGCGCGGACGTCTCCCTCGGTCGGGTGTTCCCGTCCGGCGGCCAGGGCGGCGAACTTGGCCCGCACCAGGATGGCCTCGATGTCCGCCCCGGAGAGCTGCGCTCCCTTGGGGAGCACCCCGGCGAAGGAGGCGATGTCCAGCGTCATCTTCAGCTTCCGCGCCACCACCTGGTAGAGCTCGTCCCGTTCGGCGTCGGACTGGGGGTAGAAGAGCGCCAGGTGCTCCTCGGCGCGCCCCTGGCGCTTCAGGTCGATGGGAAGCAGGTCGGGCCGGCAGGTGAGGAGGAACCAGATGATCTTCCCCCGGTACTCGGTGTTCCCCATGAAGGAGGCGATGGAGGCAAACACGCGCGACGAGGTCCCCGAATCTCCCGAGGCATCGCGGTTGCCAAGGAAGGCGTCCGCCTCGTCGATCATCACCGCCACCGGCCAGAGCGCCTTGAGCAGGTTGAAGATCTTCTCCAGATTCGCCTCGGTGACCCCCTGCCACTGGGAACGGAAGTTGAGGAACTTCACGCACGGGATGCCGATCTCCCCGGCGAAGCAGGTGGCGAGGAAGGTCTTCCCGGTCCCCACCGGACCGGCCACCAAGTAGCCCATGGGCAGCACCTCCAGTCGCCCCTTCTTCAGGGCACTGGCCGCCTGGCGCAGCATCTGCTTGGCGCGGGTGTGCCCGGCCACCACATCCAGGGCGTGGGAGGGCTCGATGAACTCGAGCAGGCCGTGGCACTCGGCCTGGATGATCTCCTTCTTCTTGTCCTTGAGCAGGTCCGGGGTGATGCGGACCTGCCGCTCGGTGGCCTCGGTGAGCAGGCGGTCGAGGTTGATGCGCGACAGGCCGGCGGTGGTCTTGGCCAGCGCGGACAGCGCCACGTCCGAGACCGAGGCCAGCTTGCGGCCCTCGAGCTTGGTCTGCACGAACTCCAGCCGCTCCTCCTCGGCCGGGAGGGGAAGCTCGATGCTGGCCACGTACGGGTTCCGGGCCAGACGCGCGGAGATCTCCGCCAGGTTCTCCACCAGCAGCACCACCGAGAGGTCGCCGGCCAGGAACTGGGGGTCGCTGGCCCACTTCACCAGGGTGGCGAGGCTGAAGCGGTCCTCGGCGGAGAGCGCCCCGATCTCCGCGCCGGGGGCGAGGGTCTCGGCGAAGTCGATGATCAGCGCCAGCGACTGCCCGTCCGACAACCGCATGCGCAGGTAGTTCTCCAGGATCTGCAGGGCCCGCCCCGGGTCGCGCGGCAGGACCTTGGCGTAATCGGTGCCGTAGAGCGTGTCGTAGGCAGCCATCGCCCGGGCGAGGTCCTTCTGCGTCTCCGGCGAGGCGGCCCGGATGCCGCTCGAGCGGTCGTAGAACAGCACGTGTCCCCGGCCCCCGAAGAGCTCCTCGGCGAGGAAGCTCTTGAGCGGCCCGAACGACCTCTTTCCGTCGTCGGCCTGGAGCGGCTGGAGGTCTCGCACGTTCCCGTGAAGGAGGAAGGTGCTCACCGTCTTGGTGTAGTAGGCCTGCGCCAGGCGGCGTGCCCAGCTGGGCAGGCCGGCCAGCGGATCCGCAGCGTCCGATTTCCGTGTCCGGGCCAAGCTCGGGCTCTCCTCGGAGGCTCTCTCTAGCGGCAGTTGGGGGCGCGCCGCAGCACCACTTTCACCGGCACCGCCGGCCCCGGCTGCTCGGGAAGGCGGAGCGGCACCTGGGCGGTCTCGAAGCAGCGCTTGCGGAAGGTGAGCGCGGTGGCTGTGGCGGGGACGCGCGCGCTGAGCGGGGTGACGCCGAGCTGGCGCTCACCGTTGAAGACGGCCGCCCCCGGGGGCTGCGAGGTCACCCGCACCGCGAAGTCGAACGGCTCGAGGACCGCCCTCACTTGGAGGGAATCCTCGGTGGAGCGGGCGAAGGCGCTGGAGGTGAAGGACCGGAAGCCGCTCCGCCGCACCTCGATCTGATGGTCCGCCCCCACCGGGACGTCGCCGGCCCAGAAGCCATGGACCCCGCTGCGCTTGACCACCGAGCCGTTGACCCGCACCTCGGCGTCGTCGGGATCGGGAAGCACCACCAGCCGGGCCGTCCCGACGTTGCGCTGCAGGGTGAGGGTGTAGGGCGTGGACTCCGAGCCGCGCGGCACGCTGACCGTTCCCACCGCCGGCTTGAACCCTTCGGCGGTGACCATGACCACCACATTGCCGGCAGGAACTCGCTGGAGGAGCGGCCAGGTGGTGGGAGTGCCGAGCTCGTTCCCGTTGACGTTCACCCGCGCGCGCGCGTGCAGCTCGGGGGGCGAGATCTCGAGCAGGAGCGTCCCCTGGGGGGGCTCCCGGAGGAGGAGGATTCCCACAGCGGCGAGGACCACGGCCGCCGCCCCGCCCAAGAACCAGGGACGCGGGATGCGCCGGGACGGACGGCCCGCCGCGGAGAAGAGCTCCGGGGCCGGCGCCGGGGCTTCCGGGGCGGGGGCCGGCTCGCTGGTCGCAGGAACGGGCGGGGGCCGGGGAGCGCTCGGGGCCGGCTCGGGAACCGGCACCAGGACCGGCGGACCGGCTGGCTCGGCCCTCGCCTCCCGGGCAGGGACGAAGGTCTGCGCGCTCCCCGAGGGGCGGCTTGCCTCGGGCGGTGCCGCGCTGAGCACCGGCCGGGGCGGCTCCAGCGCCGGGTCGGTCACCGCGTCCGGAGTGCGCTTCGGGAGCGGCTGCGCCGGGGAGGCCGCCGGGGCGGGCGCGCCGTCCAGGTACTCGCTGCCGTCGACGAGCAGGGTGGCGCCGTCGGCGGAGTGAACCTCGAGCTGGGGCGCGGCGGCGGTGAGCTGCGGAATGGTCGGCCCGGCGGGGCGGACCACCACCGCTCCCCCCGACCCCACCGCCCCGTTCCCCGTCGGAGCGGCCGAGGCGGTGGCCAGGGCGGCCGGAGCAGCATCGGCGGCCTCGACCAGGCCTTCCGGCGCCTTCACCTCGGCATACTCGGCCAGCCGCGCCTTTTCCCGCTCCACCTCCTCGGCGAAGGTGGACTTCATGTACTGCATCAGGTCCTTGCGGCTGAAGATGTTGTCCGAGGTGATGAGGAAGCGCTGGAGCTCGTCGGCCAGCTCGCTGGCGTACTGGAACCGGGCATTGACGTCCTTGGCCAGCGCGCGCAGGACGATGCGCTCCAGGGCCTCGGGGATGCGGCGGTTGTAGGTCGACGGGGGAAGCACCTCCGCCTTGCGCACCTTCTCCAGCACGGCGAAGTCCGAATCCCCGACGAAGAGCCGCTCCCCGGTGAGGAGCTCGTAGAGGCACACGCCGATGGCGAAGACATCGCTCCGCCGGTCGAGCGGCAGACCCCGGATCTGCTCCGGGCTCATGTAGCCGAACTTGCCCTTGAGGATGCCGGCCTGCGTCTTGGTCACCTTGCCAGCCGCCTTGGCGATGCCGAAGTCGATGACCTTCACCTCCCCCTCGAAGGAGATGAGGACGTTCTGCGGGGACACGTCGCGGTGGACGATGTTCAGCTCCCGCCCGTAGCTGTCCTTCTTGCGGTGCGCGTAGTCCAGGCCCTCGCACAGCTTTCCGACCACGTAGCAGACCAGCGGGAC
>Ga0187779_10001496_pt1 | contig 14532 bp, 13 predicted proteins | sample 1015_Q2_SP10_10__FD_132435 | JGI IMG/M metagenome (GOLD analysis project Ga0187779, IMG submission 132435) | Tropical peat soil microbial communities from peatlands in Department of Meta, Colombia - 1015_Q2_SP10_10_MG | ecosystem: Environmental > Terrestrial > Soil > Wetlands > Peat | place... | reverse complement strand
CCTCGCGGCGGTCTTCTTGATGCGCGTGTACAGCAGGAAGACCGCCGCGAGGCCACCCGTGCAGGCGGCGAGCGTCGTGTTCGCCGCGACGCGCCCGATGCCCGAGATGTCCATAGCCGAGAGGGTGCTGCCCGGGTTGAACCCGTACCAGCCGAACCAGAGGATCAACCCGCCGCTCACGGCGATCGTGAGGTCGTGCGGCAGCATCGGACCGCCGCCGTCCCGCTTGAACCGCCGGCCGAGCCGCGGACCGAGCACGATCGAGCCCGCCAGCGCCACCATGCCGCCAATCGTGTGCACGACCGTCGAGCCCGCGAAGTCGTGGAAGTTCATCCCCAGACCGGGCAGGAACATGTCCTTGCTGCCCATCGTCGCGAGGAAGCCGTCCGGACCCCACGCCCAGTGGCCGATGATCGGGTAAATGAAGCCGGACACGCAGCAGCTGTAGAGAATGTCGCCCACGAACCCGGTGCGGCCGATCATGGCGCCCGAGGTGATGGTCGAGCAGGTGTCGGCGAAGGCGAACTGGAAAATCCAGTGCGCCAGGAACGCCACGCCCGTACCCTCGTAGGTGACCGGCGCGCCCTGGAGGAAGAACCAGTGGTAGCCGATGAATCCGTTGCCGTGGCTGAACATGAACGCGTAGCCGAACGCGTAGAAGAACACGCCGCACAAGCACGTGTCGAACACGCACTCGACCAGCACGTTCACCGTTTCGCGGGAGCGGCAGAAGCCCGCTTCGAGCATCGTGAAGCCGACCTGCATGCCGAACACGAGGAACGCGGCGACGAGTGTCCACGCCGTATTGATTGCGTTGACCATGTCGCCCGGCTTGACGGGCACGTCGTCCGCGTAGACGGTGCCCGACCGGACGTGGGCCACGATCAATGCCACGAGCGCCACCACGGCGACGCTCACGAGCTTGCCGCCCAGAATCAGCCCGCCGTAGCGGCGCCATTCCGGGTCGCGCAGCCGCTGGCTCAGCCGGGTGAGCTTCTCCGACCAAGACAGCTTGTTCTGACGTAATGCGATGGCACTCATGTCATCCGCTCCTCTAGAAAGAGTTCTGACTCCCCTCACCCACCGCTGCAGTAGCGCCAGGCCCGTCCCCACGGCTTACGTCCGGTTCTCCGTGTGTGGCGGCGGATGCACCGGAACCTGGCCCCACCATCACCGCGACATCGTCCAGCCCCTTCAACACTCCGTTCTGCAGGCGAAACTCGAACCCGGACAGCAGCGCCTTCATCGTCACCGACCGCGCGCGCGGTTTCGCGTCTCGCGACAGCGTTCCGCGGATGACGAGCAGCGCGGTTTTACGGCTCGGCCGCCGGAACCCCCGCACGCGCACCGTCCGGACCCCGGGCAGCGCGTCGAACAGGAGCTCGCGCAGCGCGAGCGCGTCGTGCAGCGCTTGCATCGAGACCCGTCGCTCCCGCGGCACCTCCGCGAGATCGAGATCCCACGGGTCGGGCGCCCGGACGGCCCAGTCGCACTGGGCCGCGGCGCCGGCCAGCTCGAGGCGCAGCAGCTCGAGCGGCGCGCGCGACAGCTCGCCGAACTTCATCCGCATCTGCAGCCCGTCGAGGAAATGCCTCAGCTCCCACAGCTGCCTGACGAACTCCATGCGCCTCTCCCCACGTGCCCACGTGATCGGGTCGTGTCGGATGCGATGCGCCGACGAGCGGCGTGCTCGGTGGGCGTCGCGGTGCGCTCGGCGTCGAGCGGTATGTGTCTACGAAGTGGACACGGCGTCGTGTCCGAAGAGACCGTCGTTCAGCAGCCGCCTGGTGGCGCGGGCTACTCCGTGCCGCGCCGAATCGCGTGGCTCAGGATGAGCGCCTCCGCGATCTCCCGCATCGACTGGCGACGCTGCTGGCTGTAGCGCTGCAGCGTGACGTACGCTTCCTGCTCGCTGATCTGCAGCTCGGCCTGCAGAATGCCTTTCGCGCGCTCCACCACCTTGCGCGCCTCGAGACGCTCGGACAGCCGCGCGTTCTCGCTTTCGAGCCTCGCCCGCTCGACTTCGGCGCCGAGCAGGCAGCCGAGGGTGGCGATCAGGCTCACGTCCCGACGGCTGTAGACGTTGGCGGCCCGGTCCTGGACGTTCAGCACGCCGACCAGACGGCCGCCGCTCACGAGCGGCGCCGAGATGAACGACTCGAACCGGTCCTCGGGCAGCTCGTTGAACAGCTTGAACCGGGGATCGTCGTACGCCGCCTGCGCGATCACCACCGGCTCACGGTGCTGAGCGACCCATCCCGTGATGCCCTGACCGACCTTCATCGTCAGCCGCCCCACCACGTCCGGATGCGGATTCTTCGATGCCCGCAGCACCAGCTCGTCGTCTTCCAGGACGTAGATCAGGCACGAGTCGCATTTCACCACGGCGGCGACGAACACCACCACGTCCTGCAGCACTTCATCGAGCGGTGCGGCAGCGGAGAGCCGGCCCGCCATCTTGTTGACGAGCGCGATATCGCTGCTTTCATGGTCGTGGAGAGGGTCCAGGCGCGCGGAACCGCTCCCGGCGCTGCTCCGACCGATCCCTCCGTCCCACGCCAATGCGCGCATGGGCGGAGGGTAGCCGGGCCTCGAGGGCCCGACAATTATTCCTTCGTATAGTCCGGAGAGCGGTGCCGCAGCCGGTCCGTCATCCGCACGAGCTCCGCGAGCGAGCCCGCTCGCATTTTCCGCATTACCTGGCTGCGATGCACCTTGACCGTGATCTCGGTCACGCCGAGCTTCGCGGCCGCCTGCTTGTTCAACATGCCCGCGGTGACGAGGCACATCACTTCGCGCTCGCGTCGCGTCAGCGTTTCGAACCGCGCTTCGAGCGCCGACAGCTCTTCATGATCGGCGCGCCAGAGACGGTCGCGCTCGACCGCTTCGTGAATCGCGCTGAGCATCTGATCGCGCCGGAACGGTTTCGTGAGGAACTCCACGGCTCCCGCCCGCAGCGCCCGCGATGCCATCGGGATGTCGCCGTGGGCCGTGATGAACACGATGGGGATGCGAATGCCCAGGCGCGCGAGGTCGGCCTGAAAGTCGATGCCGCTGACTCGCGGCAGCTGGACGTCGAGCACGAGACAGCTCGGCACGCTGCGGCGCGTCGCCTGCAGGAACGCGTCCGTCGAATCGAAGGCCGCCGACTCGAGCCCCGCCGAGGCCAGCAGGTTCGTCAGCGCGTCGCGGACCGACGCGTCGTCGTCGATCACGTAGGTGATGGAAGCCGTCTCAGGCATCGTCGCCGTCCGGAGCAGTGAGGAGGGGAAGCGTGAATTGCAGCACCGCGCCCTGGGGCGCGCTCGGCGCGGCCCAAAGCCGGCCTTCATGCGCCTCCACGATCGACCGGCTGATCGCGAGGCCCATGCCGATGCCCTGCGGCTTGGTCGTATAGAACGGCTCGAAGATCCGTTCCGCGGTCTCGGGCGTGAGTCCGACCCCGCCGTCCTCCACCCGGACGAGGATCTCGGCCGCGCTCGGCGCGCACGTCGAGATCCGCACGGTCCGCAGCCCGCTCGCGACGTCGTCCATCGCGTCGAGCCCGTTCATCACGAGGTTCAGCACGACCTGCTGCAGCTGGACCCGGTCTCCCCTGACCAGAGGGAGCCCCGACCAGAGATCCGTCTGGATCGAGATGCCGCGCCTGGTCGCTTCCTCGCGCAGCAGCACCGTGAGGTCCCGGACCACGTCGTTCATGTCCACCCAGTCCCGCGTCGGCTCCCGCCGCTTGAACAGGGCGCGGATCCCGTCGATGATGTCGCCGGCCCGCGTCCCCTCGGCGATGATCCGCTCGGTCGTTTGCCGCGCCCGGGCGAGGTCGGGGGGCGTGGCGTCGAGCCAGCCGAGACAGGCGTACCCGTGAGCGACAACCGCGGTGAGAGGCTGATTGATCTCGTGCGCGATCGAAGTCGTCAGCGCGCTCATCGTGAACGCGCGCGATAGGTGCGCCAGATTCGCCTGCGTCCGCATCAGGTCCCGCTCGGCCTTCTTGTGCTCTTCGATGTCGGTGTTCGTCCCGTACCAGCGAATCACCCTGCCGTCCACCCGGCGCAGCGGAACGCTGCGGCTGAAGAACACGCGATAGCGCCCTTCCGCGCCGCGTACCCGCCACTCGCCTTCGAACGGCTGCCCGCTGCTGAGCGCGGCCTGCCAGCGCTGCCGGAATCCGTCCCGATCCTCGGGATGCAGCGTCGCGAGGAATCCCGCCCGCCGCATCTCATCCATCGACAGCCCGACGTAATCGAGCAAGCGCTGATTGCAGTAGTCGATCGCGCCGTCGGGAGTGCCGCTCCAGATCTGCTGCGGGATCACTTCCGTGAGAACGTGCAGCTCCCGCTCGCGCTCCCGCAGCTCGCGGTTCGACGCGTTGATCTCGGCGGTCCGCTCCGCGACGCGCACCTCGAGGTCACGGCGCGCCTGGCGCATCACCGCTTCACTCGCTCGCTTCGTGGCGCTCAGCCAGCACGCGACCGACGCGCACACGGCGAATGCGACGAGGTACGACTGGGCCGTCGCGCTCACGGTGAAGGAGTAGTACGGGGGAACGAAGAAGTACTCGACGCACAGCGTCGACAGCACGACCGACAGCGCGCCAGCAAGCGGCCCACCCATCCACGCGCTCGCGATCACTGCGCCCAGGAACAGGAACAGGAACGGATATGGGAAGAAGTGCTGGAGCCAGAGGCTCGACACCAGCGCCACTGTCACCCACAGCGCCGCGAGGCCCCAGCCGCCGTCCGTCGCGCGCGCCTGTTTGAGGACTGTCCTCGCTCCGTGCGCGAGCACACCGCGCGCGCTCTCGGCGACGTCGACGTCCCTTGGGTTGCCGAACCCCGCATGCGAGAACGCGAACTTGAGCCAGCGGTTCATCCCCCACCCCTCCTGCGGTCGTATCTCGGAAATCCAAGCCTCGCACCAATATGTGCAATATACGCTCATTTTGCATGTCGGTCTACCACGCTTTGGCTATTAATGTGCAGGTCGTTGACAATAATGTGCACTTCGTGCACATTATTTATGTCAGTTAAGCAAAGTGCGCCCTGGGCGGCCTACCCAATCGCCCAGCAATCCCCAAGGAGGATGTGTGGCCAACGAAGCCGCAGCACCCAAAATGAAAGCCAGTCTGGGCCTGACCGGTGTCACGGTGAACGCCATGGCGCTCATCGCTCCGGGGGCCTTCCTCTGGATCACCTTTGCCGTGCAGGCGGGATACGTCTTCCCGTCGGGTCTGGCGATGTGGTCGGGAATTCTCGTCGCGCTCGTGCTCGCGTACGCGACGGCCGTTTCCTACGCCGAGCTGGCGAAGCTCTACCCCGGCGCCGGCAGCTCGTATCTGTTCGCCGAGCAGGCGTTCCTAGGCAAGGCCAAGGCCGCGAAGTTCGCGCGCGTCGCGAAGTTCATCATCGGCTGGTCATCGCACCTGTACTACTGGGTGTACCCGGCGATCATGGTGGCGATGATGGGCGTGATGCTCGGCTACATCTTCGGCACGCTCTTTCCGTCGTTTGGCAGCGCTTCGGTTCCCGGCCCGGTGTTCATGGCGGCGATCGCGGTGGTATTCTCCTTCGTGGTGTGCTGGATCGCGTACCGCGGCGTGAACTCCTCCACGCGGGTGAACCTGGCGATCAACATCATTCAGATCGTCGCGCTGTTGTTCTTCGCGGCGCTGGCGATCAGCTTCCGCCTCTCACACCCCGAAGGATCCGCCGGCCTCACTTTCGATGCCTCGGGCAACGTGACGGCGGCAACTTTGCATTACACGCTGACCGACACGCTGAACGTGTCGCATCCGAGCGCGATGTCCGTGATCGCGCCGCACCGGTTCGACTGGATGATGCTCCAGGCGACGATCGCGATCCTGCTGCTCGTCGGCTTCGAGTCGGTCACGGCCCTCGGTGAGGAAGCGACGAACCCCACCCGGGACATTCCGCGCGGCGTGCTCCTGTCGCTCACCATCCAGGGGCTCGTCTGCTACATGATCGAATACTTCGCCGCGAACTACTACATGAGCAGCGGCTACAGTCTGGGCGCCGCCAAGGGCTCGGCGGCGCCGCTCGGCGACATGATGGTCCTGCTCGGCAATTCGATGCTCGGCGGCCGCGGCAGAGCGTTCATGCTGGTCGAAGCGGCGACGGTGTTCCTCGCCCTGATAGGCACGACGCTGAGCTGTATCAACACCGGCGCCCGGGTCACCTATGCCATGGGCCGTGACAAGGAAGTTCCGGAGCACTTCGGTCTGCTCCATGGCGAGAAGCTGACCCCGCATCGCGCCATCTGGACCCTCGGGCTCATCTCGGCGGTCCTGGGCGCGTACGGCGCCATCTATTACTTCGGCGGCGGCTCAGCTCCTGACCAGCCGACCATCGCCGCGCTGCCTCACAGCATTTGGTACTCCATCGGGATGAGCTCGCACGACGCGCTGGCGAAGCTGCCGAACGGATTGCTCCTGATCACGCTCGTGTCGAACTTCGGCACGTTCGTGCTCTACGGGCTGACGAACATCGTCTGCATCGTGGCGTTCCGCGAGCATCACACGTTCCACGGGTTCAAGCACGTCTTCGTGCCGATCTTCGGCGCAGTCGCGAACTTCGTCTGCCTGGCGTTCTACATCATCGGGCCGATCGAAGGGCTCGGCAGTGTGAAGGAGCCGCTCATAGCGGTCGGGGTGTCCGTGGTCTGGGGTATCTACGGCATGATCTACTTCGTCCGTAGCTCCAAGAAGCAGGGCAAGGACATCCTCATGAAGCCCGCGGCCGCCTAAGCTTTCTTCGGCCGATCGACGCTGGGGGCAGGCGCAGCCAGGGCCTGCCCCCGGCCCGCCCAGCTGCACGCAGCACGGGCGACGGCCCAAGCCGCGAACCGTGGACGACCTGTTCGAACTGGCCATGCTCTCCGATGTCGGAGGCGGCTGGCCGACGAATGAGGACAGTTTCGGACATTGGGAGTCCGAGACCGGGGAAATCGTGTTTGCCATCGCCGATGGCGTGGGCGGAAGCGCCGGTGGCGAGGTCGCGAGCAAGCTCGCGGTCACCACCACCCTCGAGGTCTACCGCACGAGCCCCGACGGATGGAGCCCACGCCGGCGGCTCCACCGCGCCGTGCAGCGCGCCAATACGGTCATCCACGACACCGCACTCGCCGCGCCCGAGCTGGGCGGTATGGCGACGACGTTGACCGCGGCGGTCGTGACCGCAGGCGTCCTCCGCGCGGCGCACGTCGGAGACTCGAGACTCTATCTCGTGCGCGGCGACTTCGTCCGTCAGCTCACCAAGGATCACAACGTCGCGAGCGAGCGGGCGCGCCTGCGCTTGATCAGCGCGGAAGACGTACGCACCGATCCCGAACGGTCACACCTGACCCGCAGCCTGGGCCTGGACCTCGTCGCCTCGGTCGACCGCGTCTCCCTGCGGCTCGTTCCGGGCGACCGTCTGGTGCTCTGCACGGACGGCGTGCACACCTTGCTCCAGGACCAGGAGCTCGGGGACTACTGTCGCGAGCAGTCGCCCAGGGCGGCGTGCCGCAGCCTCATCTCGGCGGCGAAGCGCCGCCGGCCCACCGACAACCTGACCGTCGCGGTCATGGCGATCGGAGGAGATGCCGCCGCCGGTGAGGCGCGGCGCAGCTGGGGCGCACGGCTCCTCGCCTTTCTCGGCCGCGCTGGTTGACCGCCCCAATCGAAAAAACTACGTTTCGCGCCCCATCGGCTGACCGCTAGGCGGGACGCGTGCAAGACGTCAAGGTCGGGGACGTCCTCGATCAGTACCGGATCATGGGATTGATCGCGCGCGGCGGGATGGCCTCGATTTTCAGAGCCATCGACGGCGCGACCGGCGCCACTGTCGCCATCAAGATCCCCTACCTGAGATACGAGAGCGACCCCGCCTTCCACGCCCGGTTCGTCCGCGAAGAAGAGATCGGCCGGCGCCTGAACCACCCGAACATCATCCGGGTGCTCAAGCCGCGGAAGAAGAGCCGCATGTACATGGTGACGGAATTCGTCACCGGGCAGCCGCTGCGAGCGCTCCTGGAGAAAGGCAAGCCGCTCCCGACGGAGCAGGCCCTCGACATCGCGCGCCAGATCGCCGGAGCCATCGTCTACCTCCACGACCAGCACGTCGTGCATCGGGACCTGAAGCCCGAGAACGTGCTCGTCAACAGTGACGGGAAGGTGAAGATCGTCGACTTCGGAATCGCCATCGACCGGCCCGGACACCTCACCTGGCTCGGCTCGACGGCGATGGGGACGCCCGCCTATATGGCGCCAGAGCAGGTGAAGGGCATGCGCGGCGACGAGCGAAGCGACATCTACGCGCTGGGGATCATTCTCTACGAAATGCTCACCGGGGCGCTCCCATTCGCGGGAGACGACCCGAACGCGATGATGCAGCACAAGCTCGGCTCCGATCCCCTCCCCCCGACGACGTTCCGCCCGGATCTCCACCCCGTGCTCGAGGAGATCGCCCTGCACGCGATCGAGCGGAACCCGGGCGACCGGTACGCCACCGCCGCGCAGTTCCTCGCCGACCTCGAAGAGCCGAGCCGCGTGCGACCGGCCGGCCGGGTAGAGCGGATGCGGCCCCGGTCGGTGGAGTCGGTGAGGAGGCGCCGGCTCGTTATCCGCGTGCTGCTGGTAGTCTTCGTGCTCGCCGGGCTCGCGACGCTCGTGTGGCTCGCGAACCGGTTCCCCGCGAGCCCGCCGCCGATGCGAGGGATCCCCAAACCGGCCGCCCCCGCCGCTCCTTCCGAACCCGCTCCGCGCAGCTAAAACCTCCCGTCGCGCGTGGTGTATCCTCTACCTACGTACCCAATACGGGAGGGACAACCGATGAAGCGCTTGATCAATGAGCTGATCGCCCGGGGTATCGTGGGCGGCATGCTCGCCGGCTTGGTGGTGGTCCTGTGGTTCCTCGCCGTCGATTTCTTCTCTGGTCAACCGTTCCATACGCCGGCCGCACTCGCGGCGGCGCTGTCCAACCAACCGCTCGAGGCCCCCTCGCTGCGCCTCGTCGGGACGTACACCGTCGTTCACTTCGCGGTCTTCGCGGCCCTGGGCGTCGCGGCGATGTGGGCCCTGAACGCGTTGCGCTTGCGTCCTAGCCTTCTCCTGGGCGTCGTGTTCGGCATGGTCGTGCAGGAATGCGTCTTCTATGCCGGACTGTGGCTGAGTGGAACCGCCCCGTCCGAGATCGTTTCCTGGATACAGGTCGTCGGTGCGAATTTGCTGTCCGGCATCGTTCTGATGGGTTACCTGCACCGCGCGGCGCGGGACGAGGGGCCGTTTGGCCTCTCCGTCCTCACGAGTCACCCGCCTCTCGCTCGCGGCATTGTGACGGGCCTGATCGGGGCGACGGCGGTGGCCGTGTGGTTCCTGATCATCGATGCCATCGCGGGCGAGCCGCTGCGCACGCCGGCGGCGCTCGGCACCGCGGTCCTCTTCGGGGAACCACACAGTGATGTCGGAATCGCCTTCGGAGTTGTCGCGGTCTACACGATCATGCACGTGCTCGCGTTCGTGGCGGCTGGAATCCTGTTCGTCGCGATGGCCGAGCAGGTCGAGCGGTCCCCATCCCTGCTGCTGCTCGCCGGGATGGCGGCGATCGTCCTCGAGGCGGTTGCCGTTACCGCGATGGCGCTCGGTGCCGAGTGGGTGCTGGGGGCCCTTGGCGTCTGGTCGATCCTCGGCGGGAACGTGCTCGCCGTCGCCTGCATGGGGGCGTACGTGTGGCGCACCCATCCGCTGCTGAGGCGCGAGCTGCGTGGTGAGCCGTTGAGCATCCGGATTTGAGCGCGGGCGGCCGCGCGACCCGAGGCGGGCCTCGCCTGACGGTGAGGCCCGCCTTGACGTTTTTCGTCCTCGCACTCTCCGCGCTCGGCATCCAGCCGCTCGAGGCGCAGCGCGACACGCTGCGCTGGCGGGACGGCGTCGGCGTGGTCGGTGGCCTCGCACTCGCGAGCGTGTTCGATGAAGCCGTTCAGCATGCCACGCAGGAAGCCCGCTCGCCCACGGGGGACCGGATCGCGGCGACCGCGCGCCACATGGGACAGCCGGAGGTATTCGTCACCGTGCCCGTCGCCGCGTATCTCGCGGGCGCGCTGAGCAAGCGCCCCGCCCTGCGGCGCGCGGGCGAACGGATCGCGGGCTCGCTCGCGTTGGCGGGGGTGCTCGTGACCGCGGGGAAGTTCACGCTCGGGCGGGTCCGCCCGTTCGCATCCGAAGAGCCGTACGACTTCCGGCCGTTCTCCGGCGCCGACGCATTCCCGTCCGGGCACACGACGATGGCGTTCGCCCTGGCCACCGCCATCGCGAACGAGGTGCGCCGACCCGCCGCGACCGTCGCGCTGCTGGCCGCGGCGTCGGCCACCGGGTGGTCCCGTCTGAACGACAACAAGCATTGGTTCAGCGATGTCGTCGCCGGCGCGGCGCTCGGCGTCACCTCCGCCCAGTTGATGGACCGCCGCTGGAGTATCGGCCGCGTCCGCCCACCCGGGCTGGTCGCGGCTGGAGGGAACTTTGGCCTCGGGTGGCAGGTTCCGCTCCGCCTGCGCGAGCCCGCGCAGCGATTCCAGCCGTGACGGCGTAGCTGTCCGGAGGGTCCCCTCAGCAGACACCGATCTCGAATAGGAGGCTGGAACCATGAAACGCCACGGATGGATGCCGCTGGCCCGGGCTTGCGGCGCGATACTCGTAGCGGTCCTGACTCTGCCGGTCGCCGGCGCCGCTCAAGGCGAGTACCGCGAAGGGCACGATCTCGATCGTCTCGTCGCGCGCATCGCGCTCTATCCCGACCCGTTGCTCGCCCAAGTCCTGACCGCCTCGACGTACGCCGACGACATCCCCGATGCCGACGCCTGGGCGAACGATCACCGGTATCTCCACGGGGACGCATTGACGGCCGCGATGACCGACGACAGCGTGCCCTGGGACCCGAGCATCCTCGCGTTGTTGCCGTTCCCGTCCGTGCTCGACCGGATGAACGGCGATATGCAGTGGACGCATGATCTGGGCGACGCGGTCCTCAACAACCGCGCGGAGGTGATGGACGCGGTCCAGCGGATGCGCGCCCGGGCCCGCGATTACGGATACCTGCGCTCGTCGCCCGACGTGCGTGTAGTGTTCGGTGTCGGCGCGATCACCATCCTCCCGGTGCGGCCCGGCTATCTCTGCGTTCCGACGTACGACCCGGCGGTCGTGTTCGTCGCGCCGGCACGGCGCGTGTACCGCCCGATGGTCGTTTTCGGGCCGCCGATCGTCATCGCGACGGGCTTCATGCGGTTCGGGTGGGTGGGCGCGGCGTTCGACTGGCGGGCGCATTCGATCATCATCGATCGACGGCCCTGGGAGCGGACCATGGTGAATCGCGCGACCTACGTGCATCCGTACGAGCGGCCGTGGGTGCGGCCCCAGCGCGCCGTAGGCGCCGAGCATCGTGTCGAGCGTCATGAAGTTCACCACGATGAGCACGTGGAGCATCACGACGAGCACAACGACCAGCGTCACGACGACCACCGTGACGATCACCACGACGACCACCACAACTAGCGGGCGCGCACCCCGGCGGGCCTAACCCCCGCGCTCAGCAACAGCGACGATCGCGATTCCTCCCCGGACGTTCTGGTTCACCTGAACCCGGAGCGTCCGGGGAGCGATTGCGTAGACCAGATCGTCGGCGATCCGGGCAGCCAGACTCTCGCAAAACGCTCCTTCGTCGCGGAACGACCACAAGTAGTACTTCAGCGCCTTCGATTCGATGCACCGCTCCCGCGGCGCATACGCGATCGTCACCGTGCCGAAATCGGGTTGTCCCGTCCGCGGGCAAATCGACGTGAACTCGAGCGCCGAGAGCGTGACTGACTGGACGTCGGGGGCGGGGAACGCCTCCGCCCGGAGCACCTCCCGCGCGTCGGCGGGATTGGTAGGACGGGGCAGCGGCCCGTGGCGGGGTAGCTTCGGCTCGTGCGACGACATGGGAACTCCGCGTGTACCTTGTTCAAGGTAATGGGAACCGTGGCCTCTCGCCCCAGGGCCGTCGTGCTCGTCAGCGGCGGCATCGACTCGACCACCACGCTCGCCCTGGCGCGACGTGACGGCTTCGAGCCCTACGGGCTCACCTTCCGGTACGGCCAGCGTCACTCCGCCGAGCTCGAGGCGGCGGCGCGGGTGGCACGGGCGTTCCACGTCGCCCGTCACGAAGTCGTCGAGTTCGACCTGCGCCGGTTCGGCGGATCCGCACTCACGGACGACATCGCTGTTCCCAAGGATCGCACGGCCGCGGAGCTGGCGCGGGGTATCCCGGTCACCTACGTCCCCGCCCGCAACACGATCTTCCTGGCGTTCGCGCTCGCCTGGGCCGAGGTCCTGGGCGCGCGCGACATCTTCATCGGCGTCAATGCACTCGACTACAGCGGGTACCCCGACTGCAGGCCGGAGTACATCCGCGCGTTCCAGGCGATGGCCGATCTCGCGACCAAGGCGGGCGTCGAGGACGGCGTGCGCCTGCGCATCCACACGCCGCTGATCGCGCTCTCGAAGCGGCAGATCATCGAAACGGGCCTCGGGCTGGGCGTCGACTACGGGCTCACGCTGAGCTGCTACGATCCGTCACCGGACGGTGAGGCGTGTGGGCACTGTGACGCGTGCGCGCTCCGCTTGAAGGGATTCGCGGAGGCGGGGCTGCGGGACCCGGCGCGCTACCGGGCGGGCGCCGGAGCAGCGCGATGAGCTACGCCGTGAAGGAGATTTACTACACGCTCCAGGGGGAAGGCGCCAACACCGGCCGTCCTGCCGTCCTGCTCCGCTTCGCGGGATGCAACCTCTGGTCGGGACAGGAGAGCGGGCGCGCCACGGCAATCTGCGCTTTCTGCGATACCGACTTCGTCGGGACCGACGGGCCGGGCGGTGGCTCGTTCGCCACGGCGGGCGAGCTGGCGCGGGCCGTGCGAGCGGTCTGGCGACACGACGATCCAACGGCGCGTCCGTTCGTCGTCTGCACGGGCGGGGAGCCCCTGCTCCAGCTCGACGAGCCACTCGTTGCCGCCCTGCATGATGCGGGGTGTGAGGTCGCGGTAGAGACAAATGGGACGTTGCTCCCCCCACCGGGGCTCGATTGGGTGTGCGTCAGTCCGAAGGCGGGAGCGACCCTCGTGTTACGGGAGGGCAGCGAGCTGAAGCTCGTCTATCCGCAGATCGGCCTCGAGCCCGAAGAGCTCGAGCACCTCGACTTCCATCATTTATTTCTGCAGCCGATGGACGGCGCCGAGCGGGAGAGGAATACCGAGCTCGCGATGCGGTACTGCATGGCTCATCCGCGCTGGCGGCTCAGCCTCCAGACGCACAAGCTCCTAGGAATCCCCTGACGGTCAGTCGACTTCGAACGGCAGGAACATGAACGCCCCCTGCCGCTCGATCTGCAGCACCGCGGCCGCCCCCGACTTGAGATCGCGCAGCGCCGACCGGAGCTCGTCGAGCGTCGTCACCTGCGCGCCGTTCACAGCGTGGATGACGTCTCCCGCAGTGAGTCCCGTCTCGATCGTGCCGGCGTAGAGCGCGCGAGCCACCACCAGGACGCCGGAATTCTGCCGCAGCGGCGGGAGCGATCCGCCAACGGTCGGGTCGATCGTCACGCCGAGGATGCCAAGCCTCCGCACCAGACTCTTTTCGGGATCGAGTGTGCCGACCAGCCGGTCGAGGTTGTCGGGGCGCTCGACCACCGGCACGTCGACCTTCAACGCCTGCGTCCCCCGGACGATGTCCAGGTGCGCGGTGCGGCCCATGTTTCGCAACGTGAGATCGGTGATGAACTCGGCGAGCCCGCCGACGGGCTTGCCGTTGAGAGCGACGACCACGTCGCCGATGGCGAGCCCGGCGAGGGCCGCCGGACTCCCCGGCGCCACGTCCTCGAGCACGAGTCCCCAGTCGCGCGCCAGGCCCAGTCCCGCCGCGAGCACCGGCGTGATCTCGTCCGCTCGCACGCCGATGATGCCGCGATGTACCCGGCCGGAGCTCCGGAGCTGATGATAGACGAGCTCGACGATGCCGCTCGGGATCGCGAACCCGAGCCCCTCGCTGCCGCCGCTCTGCGTGAGGATGAGTGTATTCACCCCGACCAGAGCGCCCTCGGCGTCCACCAGCGCCCCGCCGCTGTTCCCCGGATTGATCGATGCATCGGTCTGGATGAAGACCACGGGCCGGTTGGGGTCCACTTCTCTGGCCACGGAGCTGACGACACCCATCGTCACCGAATTGCTCAAGCCAACCGGGCTTCCGAAGGCGAACACGAGCTGGCCCTTGCGGAGCTGATCGGAGTCACCGAACCGCAGCGCGGGCAGCCCGGTGGTATCCACCTTCAGGAGCGCTAGGTCGGTCTCGTTGTCCACGCCCACGAGGTGAGCGTCCCGGGTGAGGCCGGTGGACTGCCGCCCGGCGGCCGGCGTGAATACCACGCGGACACGCGCGGCGCCCGTCACCACGTGGGCATTCGTGATGATGAATCCCGCGGAGTCAAGAATCACCCCCGACCCGATCACCCGTTG
>Ga0187779_10001494_pt1 | contig 14565 bp, 9 predicted proteins | sample 1015_Q2_SP10_10__FD_132435 | JGI IMG/M metagenome (GOLD analysis project Ga0187779, IMG submission 132435) | Tropical peat soil microbial communities from peatlands in Department of Meta, Colombia - 1015_Q2_SP10_10_MG | ecosystem: Environmental > Terrestrial > Soil > Wetlands > Peat | place... | reverse complement strand
GCTGACGTTGATGATGTTGCCCTTCTTCTGCCGGCGCATGATCGGGACGAACTCGCGCATGAACAGCGCGACCTGGATTACGTTGAGCGCGAGCACCTGCTGGAGAAAGGCCTCGGAGTAATCCTCGATCCGGGTCCGCGCCACGAGCCCGCCCGCGTTGTTGATCAGCACATCGACTCGGCCGAACGCCGCCATCGTATCGGCGACGACACGCCGCACGTTCGCCGCCTGGGTCACGTCGCCCGCGACCAGCGCGGCTTCGCCACCCGCCGTCCGCACGTCCGCCGCGACCTGTTCCGCCGCTGCGCGGCTCGCGTTGTAGTGGACCGCCAGTCGGCAGCCTTCGCGTGCGAAGGCGCGCGCGGCCGCCGCGCCGATGCCGGTCGATGCCCCGGTAATGAGGACCGTCTTGCCCTTGAGATCGCCGATCATGAATCCTATCCTGCCGTGCGCTCGATGCGGGGGCGCTCCGCTTTCTCGCTGCGGCAATCCTGTACGGCATCGCGAATGGCCGCAATGGCGGCGGGCCGCGGAAAGCTCTTGCGATGGGCGAGCGCGATGCGGCGCGTCGGCACCGGACGCGTAAACGGCACGGCGACGACCAGCCGGCTGTGATATTTCGGCGTGAGGGCATCGCGCGGCAGCACCGACACGCCGAGCCCCGAGGCCACCATGTTCCGGACCGTCTCGAGCGAGTTGGTGCGCGTCATGGGCGCATCGCTGCGATTGAGCTCGGGGCAGGCGTCGAGCACCTGGTCGCGAAAGCAGTGGCCGACATTGAGCAGAATGGTGTGCTCCCCGGAAAGCTCCGAGGGCTGGACCGTCCGGCGCTTCGCCCAGCGATGCTGGGACGGGACCACGACCTGGAACGGCTCCTCGTAGAGAAATTCCGTCACCACGCCCGGCGGCTGGAACGGAAGGGCGATGATCGCGGCGTCGATGCGGCCGGTCTTCAATGTGGCTTCGAGGTGCTCGGTGAGATTCTCCTCGATCTCGAGCGGCATCTGCGGCGCGCGCGCATTGAGCGCGGGGATCAGATCGGGCAGAAGGTACGGTGCGACGGTGTAGATGACCCCCAGCCGGAACAGGCCCACGAGCTGGTTGCGTCCGGCTTGCGCGATGTCGCGGATCCGAGTCGCTTCCTCGAGAACCTTCTGGGCCTGCTCGACGATGCGCTCGCCGACCGGCGTGACGGTGACTTCGCTTTTGCCCCGCTCGAACAGCTGCGTGCCGAGCTCGTCCTCGAGCTTCTGGATCGCCACCGACAGCGCCGGCTGGCTCACGAAGCAGCGCTGCGCCGCGCGCCCGAAGCTTCTTTCCTGAGCGATGGCGACGACGTAGCGCAGTTCGTTGAGCGTCATCCCAGGTCGCTATTCGGCCGGGTCGGCGCGCGCGGTGCGTTCTTCGCGAACGCGCGACAGCGGGATCGCTTCGCCCGCCGGCTTCGCTTCCCCGCCGCGTTGGCGCTCGCGCAGGAAACGCTCGAACTCCTCGCCGACTTCCGGGTGCTTCACGCCGTAGTCGACCATCGCCTGAAGGTAGCCGAGCTTGTTGCCGCAGTCGTAACGCCGGCCTTCGAAGCGGTAGGCGAGGACTTTTTCGTCGTCGAGGAGCCGCGAGATCGCGTCGGTCAGCTGGATCTCGCCCCCGGCGCCAGGCTCCGCGGCGCGCAGATGGTGGAAGATCCGCGGCGTGAGGATGTAGCGCCCGACGACCGCCAGCGTCGACACCGTCGTGCCCGGCTTCGGCTTCTCGACGATGCGCGTAATCCGCCCGAGGCGCTCGCCGAGCTGATCGGTCTCGACGATGCCGTAGCTCGCGATCTCGGCCTGAGGGACCGGCATGACGCCGATGACCGAATACTGCTCGCGCTTGGCGATCTCGGTCATCTGCTGCATCACGCCGACCCGGCCGTCGATCAGGTCGTCGGCGAGAACGATCGCGAAGGCTTCGTCGCCGATGACTGGCGCCGCGCACAGCACGGCGTGGCCCAGCCCCAACGCCTCGGCCTGGCGAATGTAGATGTAGTTGATGCCCCGCGGCAGTGCGCTCTGCACCGTTTCGAGGAGCTTGGTCTTCTTGCGCGCGGCCAGCTCGGTCTCGAGCTCGTAGGCCTTGTCGAAATGGTCCTCGATCGCCCGCTTGTTGCGGCCGTTGATGAAGATCATGTCGGTGACGCCGGCCGCCGCCGCCTCCTCGACTGCGAACTGGATGAGCGGCTTATCGACGATCGGCAGCATTTCCTTGGGGCTCGCCTTGGTGACCGGCAGAAAGCGGCTGCCAAGCCCCGCGACCGGGAACACTGCCTTGCGGATCCTGCTGAACGGCATGATGCGCTCCTTCACTATCCTTGGCCGCGGCCGACGAGCTTCCTCAGCTCTCGTTCGTCGATGATCGGCACGCCGAGTTCCGTGGCGCGATCGAGCTTGCTGCCGGGATCGGCACCCGCGACGACGTAGCTGGTCTTCTTCGAGACGCTGCCGGCGACCTTGCCGCCCTGGCCCTCGATCAGATCCGTGGCCTCGTCGCGGGTCAGCGTCGGCAAGGTTCCCGTCAGCACCACGGTGAGCCCGGAGAGCTTGCCGGCGGTGGCGCGCTTCGGCTCGCTTTCCGCCCACTGTACGCCCGCGGCGCGCAACTGAGCAATGACCTCGCGATTGTGCGCTTCGGCGAAGAACTGGTGGATGCTCTCGGCGAGTACAGGCCCGACGTCTTCGGCGTCGAGCAACGCGGGCTCGTCGGCGGCCATCAGCGCGTCGAGGCCGCCGAAATGCCTTGCCAGGTCCTTGGCTGTCTCCTCGCCGACGTGCCGGATGCCGAGCGCATAGATGAACCGGGACAGCGACGTCTTGCGGCTCCGGTCGATTCCCCTCACGAGGTTGCCGGCGGATTTGTCCGCCATGCGCTCCAATTCCGCGAGCGCGCCCACGCCGAGCTTGTAGAGATCGGCCGGCGTGCGCACGATCCCACCGTCGACGAGCTGATCGACCAGCTTGTCGCCGAGGCCCTCGATGTCCATCGCCCGCCGGCTCGCGAAGTGCAGCAGCGCGCCCTTGCGCTGCGCGGGACACACCAGCCCCCCCGAGCATCGCGCCACCGCCTCGTCCGGCAGCCGCACGACCGCGGACCCGCATTCGGGACACTTGCGCGGCATCGTGAACTCGCGCGCGCCGCCGGGCCGCTTGTCCAGGAGCGTGCGCACGACTTCGGGGATCACGTCGCCGGCGCGGCGGACGATCACCGTGTCGCCGACGCGCACGTCCTTGCGCCGGACCTCGTCCTCGTTGTGAAGCGTGGCGTTGGTGACGGTGACGCCGCCGACGAAGACGGGCTTCAGCTTGGCGACCGGGGTGAGCGCGCCGGTCCGGCCCACCTGAACCTCGATGCCTACCACCTCCGTCGGCATTTCTTCGGCGGGAAACTTGTGCGCGAGCGCGAACCGCGGCGCTCGGGCGACGTATCCCAGCCGCTCCTGTTGCGCGAGATCGTTCACCTTGTAGACGACCCCGTCGATCTGATAGGGCAGCGTGTCGCGCCGATTGCCGATCCGCCGATAGTACTTGAGCAGGCCCGCCACGCCGTGCACGACCGAGCGTTCGCGGTTGACAGGGATGCGCAGCGCGGTGAGCAGATCCAGCAGCGCGGATTGCGTCGCCGGCGCCTTGTGGCGCTTCGACCACTCCGCCGCGCCGATGCCGTAGGCGAAAAAAGTGAGCTTGCGCCGCGCCGTCATCTTCGGGTCGAGCTGGCGGAGCGCGCCGGCCGCCGCGTTGCGCGGATTGACGAAGGTCTTGTCGCCGCGCGCGGCCTGCGCCTCGTTCAGGCGCTCGAAATCGCGCTTGAGCATGAGCACTTCCCCGCGCACCTCGAGGTACGGCGGCACGCCCACGCCGTCGCCCAGGCGAAGCGGAATCGCGCCGATCGTCTTCAGATTCGCGGTCACGTTCTCGCCGGTGTAGCCGTCGCCGCGCGTGCCTCCGCCGACGAGGACACCCTTCTCGTAGGCGAGGCTCACGGCCAGGCCGTCGAACTTGGGCTCGGCTTCGTATTCGACGGCATCGACGCCGAGCGCCTCGCGGACGCGCCGATCGAAGCCTTCCGCCTCTTCGGCGCTGAATGCGTTGCCGATCGACAGCATCGGCACGCGATGCGTCACCGGCTCGAATGCGGCGACCGGCGCGCCGCCGACCCGCTGCGTCGGCGAGTCGGGCGAAACGAGCGAGGGATGCTCGCGTTCGAGCGCTTCCAACTCGCGGAAGAGCGCGTCGTACTCGGCGTCGGCGATGGTCGGCGCGTCCTCGACGTAATAGCGCCGGTTGTGCTCTTCGATCTCGGCGCGAAGGCGGGCGGCCCGCTCGGCTGCCTTGCGCGGAACGCCGGCCACGCTGACCATCGTCGTCTAGCCGAAGAGTCGCAGCGCGCGCGGACTGCCGGGATCGATATTGGCCTCGCGCAGCGCCGCAGCCGTCGCCTGGACCTGCGTGCGGATCGCCGCCAGCGAAGGCTCGTCGAGCGGACGGCGATTGTCGTCGACGAGCACCGCTTCGAGCGTCTGGGCGAGGCGCTTGGCGGTGAGCCGCATCTGATCGAACACGCGCACCGGATCGGCCACGCGCGGCACATCGATGACCAGAACCACACCCGGCGTCGAGAGTACGCGCAGCGATTCGACCGTAAAAGGCTCCTGCTTGTAGTTCTGCAGCGTGCACAGCACCACGCCGGTCTCCTCCTGCAGATACTCGAACTGGCCGCCGCCGGCGAGCCGGAATCCCGCGGCTTCGGCAACGCCGCGCAGGCGCGTGCCGGCGATCTGCCCGAGCTCGCCCTTGAGGACCGTGAGCCCGATCTGCACGTCGAGATCGGCGCACAGCCGATCGAGCTCTTCAGCGCGCTCGGCTTCGGCCCCGGCGTCGGGCGGCGCGAACGGCGCGGGCAGGTCCGAGGCCACGCTCGCCACGATGCCGAGAAAGTTCGAGATCTCGGTTCGATTCGCCGCGCCGGAGCGATCGGCCAGGAGCAGGCAGGCGGCGATCTGCTGCCACGGACCCTGGGCCCCGTCGATCGCCTGCCAGGGCAGTCCCTGGCCCCGCCGGCCGAGCCAGCGCGCGGGCTTGCCGAGCGGTGCGGCCCGCGCTCGCGCCAGGGCGGCGCTCGCCACCGGCGCGCTGGGGGCGAGCTCCACGACGCATTCGATGTCGGGATCCGGCGCGACGGCGTCATGCACCGCGCGCGCGGTTCCGAGTGGCGTCGGCGCCGCGGGAACCACCTCTTCCGCGAGCGCTTCTGGCAGCGGCTCGGCGACAGCCTCCGGCTCTTGCTCGATGGCGACGCTGCGCGACGCGGCGGCCGCGACAACATCGACCCGAAGCGTCGGCTCGGCGCGTTCGAATCGGGCGCCGGGACGCGCCGGTGCGCTCCGGTCGATGAGCTTGCGCACGCGGCGCTCGACAATCATGTTGTACACCAGCACGCCCACGATCAGCGCGACGCCCGCAACCACCAGCGCCATGAACAAGGACGGGTGCGTGGCGACGCTGCGGAGCCACTGGTCCATCACGAAGCAGCAGCGACCCGTCGGGGTTCTCTTTCGGCCATCTCCAGCGCCTCGGAGATGTCGACGGCGACCACGCGCGACATGCCCGGATCGGGCATGGTGATGCCGACGAGCTGCGCCGCCATTTCCATCGTGATCTTGTTGTGGCTGATGAACACGAACTGCGTCACCTCGGACATCCTGCGCACCATCGCGCAGAAGCGCTCCGTGTTCGGATCGTCGAGCGGCGCATCGACCTCGTCGAGCAGGCAGAACGGGGCCGGGTTGAGCTGAAACAGCGCGAACACGAGCGCGATCGCCGTCAGCGCCTTCTCGCCGCCGGACAGAAGATGAATCGACGTGTTGCGCTTCCCGGGCGGCTGGGCTATCACCTGCACGCCGGAGTCCAGAATTTCCTCGCCGGTGAGGAGCAGCTTCGCCTGCCCGCCGCCGAAGAGCGCGGGAAAGAGCTTCCCGAAGTTGACGTTGACGCCGTCGAAGGTCTGCTGCAGCAGCTCGCGCGACTCGCGGTCGATCTGGCGGATCGCGGACTCGAGCGTCAACATCGCTTCGGTCAGGTCTTGCGCCTGCGAATCCAGATAGGCCTTGCGCTCGCTCGACTGCTTCAGCTCCTCGAGCGCGGCGAGATTCACCGCGCCGAGCTCGGCGATCGCCTGGGTCAGGCGCTCGATCTCGGCCGGGAGCGTGCTGGAGCGGCCCCAGGCTTTGAGCGCCGCGGGCAACGCCTCGAGATCGGCGTGCGCCTGCGCAAGCTGCTCGGCAAATTGCTGCTCGGAGACGATCGCGGCCTGCTCCTTGAGCCGCGCTTCCTCGATCTTGCTCCGTGCCGGCTCGATCCTCTGCTCGACCGCGAGCCGCGCCTCCTCCGCGGCGCGAAGCTCACCGGCGACGGCTTCCTGCCGGTCGCGCGCGGCGGCCAGAGCCCGCTCGGATGCGGTTCGGACGGCGAGCTGCGCCTGCAACGCCGACTCCACCGGCGCAAGATCGGTCTCGCCTCGCTGTGCGGTGAGCGCTCCGAGCAGCGTCTGCTGCTGAGTCACCTGTGCGTCGAGCGCCTCGCGCCGCCGGGCGTATTCCTCCAGCTTGTCGACGCACGCGCGCTCGGCGAAACGCGCTTCCTGGGCGACCAGCTCGGCGGCGCGAAGGCGCTCGCGCGCGGCGTCCAACGCGGATTCCGCGTCTTCGCGGGCGTGAATCGCCTCGTCGCGGGCGCGCGATTCGGCGCCGAGCCGGTCCCGCTCGGCCGCGATGCCGGCCTCGATCGCCGATTGGCCTTCGCGCTCGCTCGATTCCTCCGCCGCCAGCGCGGCGAGCTCTTCGCCGATCGCGCCGCGCCGCTTCTCCGCGGCCTCCGCCGTTTGCCTGAGCTCGACGAGCTCGAGCTCGAGATCGTGACAGCGCCGCTGCTGCGACGTGAGCGCCAGGCTCTCGTCGTGATACGCGGCCTGTTGCGTGTTGAGATCGGATTCGATCGCGTCGCGCTCGCCCGCCGCCGTCTGGGCGTCCTTGCGCGCCGGCGCGATCGATCCTTCGAGCTCGGAGAGCTCGCGCTGCCGCGCGAGCACGCCGTGCAACTCGCTGTCCGGCGCGAAGAAGCCGATCGCCTGCGCGCTCACGACGTGGCCTTCGGGCGTCACGAAGGCCTCGCCCGAACGCAGCGACGATCGATCGGCGAGCGCCTGGCGAAGGCTCGCGCGGCAACGCACCCCGGCGAGCCAGTCGGCCAGCACGCGGGCGAGCGCCGGACGCGCCGGCTTGACCTTGGCGAGCAGCGAGTCGGGCTCGATCGTTCGCGCCGGCGCGCTAGCGTCGGCCGCGTAGGCCGCTACGCGAATCGGCAGCGCACCGTCGTCGAGCCAGGCGAGCGCCGCATCGAGGTGGTCGATCTCGAGCGCATTGAGCCGTTCCCGCAGGACCGCTTCCAGCGCATCCTCCCAGCCGCGCTCGATGTCGAGCTGCTGCCAGAGCCGGCGCGCATGCTCGAGTCGGCGCGCGGCCAGCCATTCGTCGACATCTTTGCCGCGGCCGATCCGGGCCTGCAGCGCAGCCAGCGCCGTGGAGCGCGCCTCGCGCTCGGCCAGGACGCGGCTCGCCTGCTCCCAGGCGTCGCTTGCCGATCGCTGCCGCTCCTGCAGCGCCTGGACCGCGTCGCGCGACGCGCTCAAGCCCGCTTCGCGAGCCGAGAGATCCGCGCGCTCCTGCTCGAGCTGCTCGGCAACCAGCGTGATCTGTTCGTTGAGCGGCGTCGCCAGCGACGCGGCCTCCGCTTCGAGACGCTCGCGCCGCTGGGCAAGCGCGGCAAGCGCCTTCGTCGCGCTCTCGCGCCGGGTTTCGCCGACGCGGATCGCCTGCTCGAGCGCGGTGACTCGTTGCAGAGCCTCCGATAGCGCAGCCGCGGCCGCGGCGACTCGCGAGTCCGCTTCCGGCATCGCGCCGGCAGCGGCGCGCTCGTCCTCAGCAACGGCCACGCTCCGCTCGGCGGCCGCGGCGCGCTCGCGCTGGCCCTCGCGCACCTCGCCTTCGAGCGCCTCGATCCGGCCGGCCAGCCCCGCGAGCAGCTCGCCGATCTGGGCGGCCTGCTGCGCGAGCCGCTCCTCGCTCTCGCGGGCGAACTGCAACTGCTGCTCGAGGCGGGTGACTTCCGCGTTCGCAGCGTAGAAGGCGCCCTGCTTGTCGTGCAGCTCGTCGCCGGCGCGGTATTGGTCGGCGCGCAGGGTCTCGACCCGATTCTCGGCCGCGCGAAGCTCGGCCTGCACCGCCTCGAACGCCGACGCTAGATTGGCGATGTCGTTGCCGTGCTTCTCGCGCAGCCGCGCCGCGTCCTGCTGCTTGGCGAACCACTGGAGATGCTGGGCCTGCTTGAGCCGCGTCTCGAAGTCGCGGTATTGGGTCGCGACTTGCGCCTGTGCCTCGAGCTTCTCGAGCTGCGCGGCAAGCTCGACACGGATGTCCTCGACGCGGGCCAGATTGGCGCGCGTGTCGGCGAGGCGGCTCTCGGTCTCCTTGCGCCGCTCCTTGTACTTGGAGACGCCGGCGGCCTCCTCGAGGAACACGCGCAGCTCCTCGGGCTTCGCCTCGATCACGCGGCTGATCATCCCCTGCTCGATGATCGCGTAGGCGCGCGGGCCCAGGCCCGTGCCGAGGAAGAGATCGTGGATGTCGCGGCGACGGACCGGGATGTTGTTGATGTAGTACGTCGAGTCGCCGTCGCGGGTCAGGACGCGCTTGAGCGAGAGCTCCGTGTAGCGGCCCCACTGTCCACCGATCCGGCCCTGGCTGTTGTCGAAGAAGAGCTCGACCGACGCGCGGCCGACGGGCGCGCGGTCGCCGGCGCCGTTGAAGATGACGTCCTGCATCGACTCGCCGCGCAGCGCCGAGGCCTTGGATTCGCCGAGAACCCAACGCACCGCGTCGATGACGTTCGACTTGCCGCAGCCGTTTGGGCCGACGATCCCGACAAGCTGTCCCGGCGTCCCGATCGTGGCCGGATCGACGAACGACTTGAACCCGGCCAGCTTGATTTCAGTGAGGCGCAATTCGGAGTCTTCTGGAAAAACGGGTTGCTTGGAGCGTCCGAGCGCCTCGGACCGACACCGCGTGTGCAGCAGACAAGGAAGAAGGACGCTCGCTCACGGCGAATGAGCCGCCGTTCGAAGCGCCATTATATAGCCGATCCGAAGCTCGTCACCCGGAGCTTGTCGGCCGCGAATGAAACCCACGGCGAGGCGAGCCGGCGCATCTGCCCGCGCCGCGGAACACGGGGCTCGACGACCCCGCTAATGCTCGTTCAGCCACATGCCGGGCAACGATTCCGGTCACACGCTGGGGATGTCGCTCGATCTGTCGCCCGGCGTGACCACGGACAGCCCGATCCGGCCTTCCTCCACCGCGTGACACGCGGCCTCGCCGCTCGAGGCCTGCGCTCTCCGGACCGGCTTGAGCAGCGGCACCTCGCGGTGACAGCGCTCGTTCGCGTGCGGACAGCGGGGATGGAACGCGCAGCCCCTGGGCGGATCGAGCGGATTCGGGACCTCGCCGGTGACCGCGGTGCGCGCCTTGCCCGTGAGGGCGAGGTCCGGCACGGCCGCGAGCAGCATGCGCGTGTACGGATGCTGCGGATCGGCGAAAAGCGTCTTCGTCGGCGCCACCTCGACGATGCGCCCGAGGTACATCACGCCGACCCGATCGGCGATGTGGTGCACGACCGCGAGGTTGTGCGAGATGAACAGCAGCGTCAGGCCGAGCTCGCGCTGGAGCCGGTGCATGAGGTTGAGCACTTGCGCCTGGACCGACACGTCGAGCGCGGAGGTGGGCTCGTCGCACACGAGGAACCTCGGCTTGCCGGCGAGCGCTCGCGCGATCGAGATGCGCTGCCGCTGGCCGCCCGAGAACTGGTGCGGAAACTTGGAGCCGTCGCCGCGCACCAGCCCGACCTGCTCTAGCAGAGCGCCGACGCGTGCCTCGATCTCCCTCCTCGCCGGACGCTGGTGATCGGGCGCAGCGAGCAGAGGCTCGGCGACGATGTCGGCGACGCGCCAGCGCGGATTGAGGCTCGCGTACGGATCCTGGAAGATCATCTGCATCTCGCGGCGGGCGGAACGGCTGGCGCCATTGGCGTCGATGCGCTTGCCTGCATAACGAATTTCGCCGCGTGTGGGCCGGTACAGGCCGACGATCAGCCGCGCGACGGTCGACTTGCCGCAGCCCGATTCGCCCACGAGACCGAGCGTCTCGCCTTGGGCGATCGAGAGCGTGACGCCGTCGACCGCCTTCAGCAGGACGCGCGGCTTGTGCTCGACCAGCCGATTGAGCCACGGCGGCGAAACGTCGAAGTAGCGCGCGACGCCGACCAGCTCGACGAGGGGACTGCCGGCGGAAGGCGCGACCGCGGATTTCACGCTGCGAGCCTCATGCGGCCTCTTTGCGCTTGGACGACGAAGGCGCGGGCCACGCTCATACCACGAGCCAGCAGGCTGCGTCCGTCGCGCCGGCCGGCATCAGCTCCGGGCGCTCGCGCCGGCAGCGGTCGAACACCCGCGGACAGCGCGGATGGAAAGCGCAGCCCGGCGGAATGGCCGTCAGGCGGGGCATCGAGCCGTCGATCTGGGCCAGCTCTTCGCGCTCGGCGACGATCGACGGAATCGATCCCATGAGACCTCGCGTGTACGGGTGCCGGGGTCGATGGATCACGTCGGCGACCGGTCCGATCTCGGCGATTCTTCCCGCGTACATCACCGCCACGCGATCGGCGGTCTCCGCGATGACGCCCATGTCGTGCGTGATGAGCATCACCGCCGTGCGGTGCTCACGGCAAAGGCGCTTGAGCAAGGCGATGATCTGGGCCTGGATCGACACGTCGAGCGCGGTGGTGGGCTCGTCGGCGATGATCAGCTTCGGGTTGGCCGCGAGCGCCAGCGCGATGACGACGCGCTGCCGCATGCCGCCGGAGAACTGATGCGGAAAATGGTCGAAGCGCCGCGTCGGCGCCGGAATCCCGACCTCGGCCAAGAGCTCGAGCGCGCGCTTGCGCGCAGCCGAGGACGAAAGATCGAGGTGCGTGGTCATCGTCTCGACGATCTGGCGGCCGATCGTGTACAGCGGGTTCAGCGACGTGAGCGGATCCTGGAACACCGCGCCGATCTCGCGGCCGCGGACGCGCCGCAGCGCCTCGGGCGGAAGATTGTCGATCCGGCGCCCGGCGAGCCACACTTCGCCCGCGCCGATGCGCCCGGGCGGATCGATGAGCCCGATCACCGCGGCGCCGGTCAGCGATTTGCCGGCGCCGGATTCGCCCACGACACCGAGGACTTCGCCCGGCGCGATGCCGAGCGAGACGTCGTCCACGGCGACGAGGGTTCCGTGGCGGGTCGGAAACTCGACCCGCAGATGCTCGACCGCGAGGAGCGGCTCGCCGGCCACGGCTACTTGAGCTTCGGGTTGAGCGCGTCGCGCAGCCAGTCGCCCAGGAGGTTGATCGCCAGCACGAGGATCACCAGCGCCACCCCGGGGAAGATCGTGATCCACCATTCGCCGGAGAAGAGGAAGTCGTTGCCGACGCGGATCAGCGTCCCGAGCGAGGGTCGCGTCGGCGGCACGCCGACGCCGAGGAAAGACAGCGTCGCCTCGACCTGGATCGCAATGGCGACGTTGATCGTGGCGATCACGAGCACCGGTCCGAGCACGTTCGGCAAGAGGTGACGCACCAGAATCGCCACGGGCCGCACGCCGATCACGCGCGCGGCCTGGACGTACTCCTTGTTCTTCTCGACCAGCGTCGAGCCGCGAACCGTGCGCGCGTACTGCGGCCAGTTCGACACGCCGATGGCGAGAACGAGCACGACCAGCGCCACGTCGCCGTGGGCGCTGCGCGGGAGCACCGCGCGCGCGACGCCGTCGATCAGGAGCGCGATCAGGATCGCCGGGAACGAAAGCTGCACGTCGGCGGCGCGCATGATGAACGCGTCGGTGCGCCCGCCGGCGTAACCGGACGCGAGCCCGAGGCTCACGCCCAGTGCGACCGACAGCGCCACGGCGAGCATCGCGACCAGCAGCGAGATCCGCGTGCCGAACATGATGGCGGACAGCATGTCGCGTCCCTGGTCGTCGGTGCCGAGGAGATACTCGGGCTTCGCGCCCTCCATGCCGTGGGGCGGCGTCAGCGCGTCGGTGAGGTTGAGCGTGGCGAGATCGAACGGGTTGTGCGGCGCGACCCACGGCGCGAACAGCGCGGCCAGCAGGCAGATCGCGAGCACCACGGCCGAAACCATCGCCACCGGCGAGTGGCGGAAGCTCCAGGCGATGTCGCCGTCCCACCAGCGGGCGAGGCGAGACGGCGCGGCGAGCGTGGCCATCGGCTACCGCGCGTCGTCCCCGCGCATTGACGCAAATGAGCGGGGACCCGGTGTCGTTCGCCGCAAAGACGCTGGCTTCCCGCGTGCGCGGGAATGACAGCATGGGATACGCGGCTGCTCCACGTTTACCATCATGGCGCCGGCTTGATCACCACCCATTTGAGCCAGTTGTTGTTGTCGGCGAGCTGCACGAGCTCGACGTTCTTCTTCATCCCCCAGGCGAGAGCCTGCTGGTGCAGCGGAATGTGGCCGATGTCGTCCTTGTGGATCTTGAAGAGCTCCGCGATCTCGGCATCGCGCTTGGCCGGATCGAGCTCTCTCGCGATCAGGTTGCCGAGCTCGTCGACGCGCTTGTTCGAGTAGGTCCCCAGGTTGAACTGGCCCTGGCCGGCCGGGCCCGGCGACATCAGCAGCGCGTAGATCGCGTTGTGCGAGTCGTACGATCCCGGCGTCCATCCCAGCAGGTAGAAGGAGGTGTCGCGCGACAGGATCTTCGGGAAGTAGGTGACCTTGGTCTCCGCGTTGAGGTTCACCTTGACGCCGATCTTCGCCAGCATCGCCGACACCGCCTGGCAGATTTGCGCGTCGTTGACGTAGCGATCGTTGGGGCAGTTCATGCTGACGATGAATCCGTTCGGATATCCGGCGTCGGCGAGGAGCTTCTTCGCCGCGGTCGTGTCGTACGGGAGCCGCGCGTTCAGCTCCTTGGGATAGCCGCGGATCCCCGGCGCGATCATCAGCCCGCTCGGCGTCGCCGCGCCGCGCATCACGGTCTTGGCGATCGCGTTCTCGTCGATCGCCTGGAAGAACGCCTGCCGGACCCGCTTGTCCTTGAACGGATTCTTGCCCTTGACGTTGGAGTACAGCAGCTCGTCGCGCGACTGGTCCATGCCGAGGAAGATGGTGCGCAGCTCCGGCGCCACCATGACCTTCAGATTCGGATCGGACTTGAGCTTGTCGATGTCCTGCAGCGGCACCGGCTCCATCATGTCGATGTCGCCGGAGATGAGCGCCGCGACGCGCGTGGCGGCATTGCCGATCGGCGTGAATACGGCTTCGGTGACGTTGCTCTCGATCTTGGTCCAGTAATTCGGACTCGGCACGAGGACAGTGCGCACGCCGGGCTCGCGCGACTTGAGCATGAACGGTCCCGTGCCGTTGGCCTTGAGCGTCGCCGCGTTCTCCTTGCCCTTGCGTACGTCGACCGGCTCGGTGGCGTTGTTCTTCTCGCACCAGGCCTTGCTCATCATGTACCACTGGTTGATCGTGTCCGGCAGGATCGGGAACGGCTCCTTGGTGACGATGTCGATCGTGAGGTCGTCGATCTTCTTGATCTCCGTGATCGGGCCGACATAGGTCTTCATGTCGGAGCCTTCGGCCTTGGCGCGCTGGTAGCTGAAGATCACGTCGTCGGCGGTGAAAGGCGAGCCGTCGTGGAACTTGACGTTGGGCCGCAGCGTGAAGCGCCAGACCGTCGGCGCGGTCTGCTTCCACGAGGTCGCGAGCAGCGGCACCAGCTCGAGCTTTTTGCCGCGCCCGACCAGCGGCTCGTACATGTTGCCGGTGATCTGGAGCTGCAGCGTCTCGTTGAGCGCGTGCGGATCCATCGATATGGAATCGCCCTGGTCGGCGAACTTGAAGGTCGCCGCCGAAGCCGTCGCCGCGCCGAGTCCGCAGGCGACGATGGCCGCCGCGATGAGAGACTTCAGCGAGAGGTTGAGATGGATGTTCATGTTGGCGTTCATGGCGATGCTCCCCCGAAAAATACGTGGCCTGATCAACTGTGGATCGGCGCCGGCGAGAGCGCGGCGATGCCCTTGAGACAGGCGACCCTTGCCTGCTCGCAGACCATCGCCTTCCAGTCGTCGCCGTCGACATAAAACGTGTCGCGCATCGCCCGCTTGATCGCCTCGCCCTGCTCCGCGGGCGCGTCCGGATGATTGTGCAGCCAGGCTTCCGCGCGCAGCGCCTGCAGCGTCTGCGGCAGCGGATACGTGCCGTACTCGAGCGCCATCGCGGTCAGCTCGGTGCCGCGGCACTCGTCGCGCGCGGCTTCGGAGATGATGCCGGTCACGTGCGCCGAGGCCGACGAGCCGTCGAAGAACGAGGTCACGTCCTCGCCCCACCAAGCCTTGGTGCGGGCGATGTCGGCGGCGTTGT
>Ga0187779_10001493_pt1 | contig 14590 bp, 16 predicted proteins | sample 1015_Q2_SP10_10__FD_132435 | JGI IMG/M metagenome (GOLD analysis project Ga0187779, IMG submission 132435) | Tropical peat soil microbial communities from peatlands in Department of Meta, Colombia - 1015_Q2_SP10_10_MG | ecosystem: Environmental > Terrestrial > Soil > Wetlands > Peat | place... | reverse complement strand
GTGCTCGTCGTCGACAACGGCATGTACGGGACGATCCGGATGCACCAGGAACGCCATTACCCGGGCCGCGTGAGCGGCACCGACCTGCGCAACCCGGACTTCGTCACACTCGCCGGGTCGTACGGAGCGTTCGGGGAACGCGTCGAGCGCACGGGCGACTTCCCGGCCGCGCTCGAGCGGGCGCTCGCGTCCGGCCGGCCTGCGCTCCTGCACCTCGTCGTCGACCCGGAGTCGATCACGCCTCGCCAGACGCTCTCGGAGATCCGAGCGGCAGCGGAGGCGCGCGCGTGAGCGAGCGGCAGGAGTATCGCGTCGCCGGCCTGGCGGAGCCGATCTCCCACTACACCGATGCCGTTCGCGCCGGGAATCTCCTCTTCGTCAGCGGGATCGTGGCCGTCGACGGGGCAGGCCGGCTCGTGGGCGGCGACGACGTCGTCGCGCAAGCCCGCCAGGTGTTCGCGAACATCTCGGCGATTCTCGGCGCCGCGGGCTGCAGGTTCGGCGACGTCGTGAAGGTGACGGTCTACCTCACGGACATCGACGCGAGACCGCTCGTCAACCCGGTGCGGCAGGAGGTGTTCGGCTCCTCGCGTCCGGCTTCGACGCTCGTCGAGGTGACGCGTCTCGCCGTTCCCGGCGCCGGGATCGAGGTGGACGCCGTGGCCGTGATCCCGGACTAGAGATGCGCCCGGTCGGGGGGACGGCACGACGCGCCCCGGTTGCGCTCCGTCGCACACGGTCCTAAGATCACGCTCCTGTGACCGTGGCGAGGGCCCTTACCCGTCCGGGGGTGCGCTAGCGGTGGTACCGGCAGCAGCACCGCGTGCCGCGGCTGCACGTCTGAACTGGCACGACGTCCTCCGTCGGCTACCGCTCGCGCTGACGCTGCTCGGGATCGTCGTCGCCGCGATCTACGTCCTCTTCGTCACGACGCAGCTGCCGATCAGCGGCAACGGCAGCTGGCGGACGACGACGTACGGCTCGGCGGTCCACGACCCGGTCGACTTCCTGAAGACGCTCGTCGACGCCATCACCTTCGCGGGCCTGCTGTTCGTCGTCGCGAGCGGGTTCACGCTGATCTTCGGACTCATGCGCGCGGTCAACATGGCCCACGGCTCGCTCTTCCTCCTCGGCGGCTACGTCGCCTTCGACCTGCAGCAGCACTTCGCCCACGCTGGCGGCTTCGCGCTCCAGCAGGTCAGCGCCTGGGAGTGGTTCCTGCCGGCGATCGTCGCGGCCCTCGTCGTCGCCGCGGTGGGCCTCCTCATGCAGCAGCTCTTCATGCGCTGGACGCAGGGGCAGGATCTGCGACAGGCGCTGATCACGATCGCCGTCTCGATCATCCTGGCCGACCAGATGCTCCAGCACTGGCCGCTGCAGGACAGCCTCGCCTGGCCTGCGTTCATCGGTCCGAACAGCTTCCTCCGCATCGGCACCTTCGACTACGCGTGGAGCCGGCTCTTCATCCTCGGCGTGGCGATCGTGATCGGGGGCGCGCTCTACCTCTGGCTCCAGAAGACCCGCACGGGGATGGTGATCCGCGCCGGCGTCGACGACCGCGCGATGGTCTCCGCGCTCGGCGTGAACATCCAGCTCGCGTTCGCGCTCGTCTTCGTGGTCGGCTCCGCGCTCGCCGGCTTCGGCGGCGCGATGGGCGGCGCGTTCTCGTCGCTCGCACCGGGGGTCGACGGCCAGTGGCTGCTGAACTCGCTCGTCGTCGTGATCATCGGCGGGATGGGATCGCTCGGCGGCGCCGCCGCCGGAGCGCTGCTCTACGCGTCCGTCGCGACGTTCTCGGCGGCGTATCTCCCGACGAGCGGCCTCGACTGCTGCACCGAGTACTCGCCGATCTTCACGTTCGTGCTGCTGATCGCCGTGCTGGCCCTCCGGCCGCTCGGCCTGTTCGGGAGACCGGCGTGAGCGAGCGACTGCGCGGGCTGACACCCGGGCGGGTCGTCGAGCTCGTCGTCGTCGTCGCGGCGCTCGTCGTCGCGCTCCTCGGCTCGCGCGCGGTCGGCGACTACTTCGCACACCAGCTCCTGATCAACGTGTTCTGGTACGGCATCGCAGCCGCGAGCCTGATCTTCCTCTCGGCCTATGCCGGGATGGTGTCGCTCGCGCAGGTCGCGCTCTACGGGATCTCCGCGTTCGTGCTCGGCAACACGGTGACGAGCGGCGCCGTCAAGGGTCTCCATCTCGGCTACGACCCGTGGATCGGGATCGTGCTCGCGATCACGATCACGACGGCGCTCGGCCTCATCCTCGGAGCCGTTGCGAGTCGCAGCGCCGGGATCTACTTCCTGATGATCACGCTCGCGTTCGGGGTGCTCGCGAACACGTTCTTCGGCTCGGTGACCATCCTCTCCGGCTTCAGCGGGATCAACGGCCTTCAGCTCACCGCGCCGAGCATCATCGGCAACACCGTCTCCCACCCGGATCGCCTCTACTACGTCGCGCTCGTCGCCTCCGTCCTCGTCTACGCGCTGATCCGCTACCTCGTGCGGACGCCGTTCGGGATCACGCTGCAGGGGATCCGCGACGACCCGGTCCGCATGGCGTCGCTCGGCTACAACGTCGCGCTCCACCGGACGCTCGCGATGGGCTTCGGGGCGTTCATCGCCTCGATCGCGGGAATCGTCTACGGCTGGCAGTTCGGGATCATCGCGCCCGGCTCGATCAACCTCGAGCAGGTGATCTACCTGCTGATCATCGCCGTGATCGGCGGCCTCTACCGGATCGAGGGCGCCTGGGTCGGGGCGCTCGCCTTCGTCCTGCTCCAGAACTACGCCCGCAACGTGCCGCTCGTCCACTACGTCGGGATCAGCGAGCAGCGCTTCGACACCCTGATCGGCTTCGTCTTCCTCGTGATCGTGCTCCTGAACCCGGGCGGCCTGCTCGGGATCTGGGAGTGGCTGAACCGCCGCTTGGCGGGCGGGCCGCCCGACTCCGCGGCGCCGACGCAACCGCCGCCGCCGGATCCTCCGAGGCTGCCCACGCCGCCGAGGTCCGCCGAGGTCTGACGAGCCTGCCGAAAGAATCGTTAATCGATGACCTACCCGCTTGTGCCCGGCCAGTCGAAGGATCAAACTAGACACCCGAACCCGGCCGGACTACCGGATCACAACGCAGGGCAACCGGAAAAGGAGGGTGCATGAGTTACAGAGTGCGACTCGGATTGCTGGGCGCAGTCGGGGTGGCTGTCCTGACGCTTGCGGTCACAGTCGCGGTCGCGTCCACCGGCAGCAGCAACGCCGCTGCCCCGATCAAGATCGGCATTCTGTCCGACTGCCAGGGCGCGTTCGGCGCTCAGTACTCGGCGGACATCGGCGGCGCGATCGCCGCGTTCGTCCAGTACGCCGGTGCGAAGCCGGTCAACCCGAACGACCCGACGAAGGGCATGACGGGCGGGACGGTCGCGGGGCATCCGCTGCAGATCGTCGGCTTCGGCTGCTCGAACGACAACGCCCAGCGGGCGATCAGCGAGACGCAGCGCCTGATGGAGCAGCTCGGCGCCCAGATCCTGATCGGACCGCTGTCCGGAGACGAGGCCGTCGCGGTCGCCCACTACGCGCAGGCGCATCCCACGAAGACGTTCATCAACGGAACGGCCGGGTCGCAGGACCCGACGCTCCAGATCGCCCCGAAGAACTTCTTCCGCTACAACGGTGACGGAGCCCAGTGGAACGCCGGTCTCGGCGACTACATGTACAGCAAGCTCCACTGGCGCAAGGCCGCGATCATCATGGACGACTACAGCTTCGGCTGGACGTCCGCGGCCGGCATCATCGCCGAGTTCTGCGCTGTCGGCGGTCAGATCGTGAAGCGGGTCTTCCCGCCGCTGAACACGACCGACTACTCGTCCTACGTCCGGCAGCTGCCGCCGCCGAGTCAGGTCGACGGCTACTTCTGGGTCGTCGGCGGAACCGGCACGGTCGCGTCGCTGAAGGCGATGCAGCAGGCCTATCCGGGCTCGGTCTCGAAGACGAAGATCTCGGGCAACCTCTTCCTCGAGGTGACCGGGAACTTCCAGCAGGTCGCACCGCTGATCAGCGGCGCGATCGTGGGCGGCTTCGGGACGCCGGGCACCGACTACAAGGCTCCTGCCGCACTCGCCTACGTCAAGAAGCAGGAGTCGGTCTGGAAGTCGCTGCCGCAGCTCGGGCCGATGAACACGGCCAACGCGTACAACGGCTTCTACTTCAACTACTACAAGGCCGCGTGGGCGCTGGTGAAGGGTCTGACTGCGGTTGGCGGGAACATCAGCACGAGCCAGCTGCCGCTGCAGAAGGCGCTCGCGAAGGTCTCGCTCAACACGCCGTTCGGTCTGGTCAAGCTGGACAAGAACAGGCAGGCGATCGAGGGTGAGTGGACGTACCAGGTCTTCGCCCAGCCGGGCAAGACCGAGGTGAAGACGATCCAGTACATCCCGAACGTCGACCAGTCGTTCGGCGGCACGTTCAAGCACACGTCTCCTCCGCCCGGCCGCACGCAGCCGCCGTGCGCGAAGCGCACGCTGCCGTGGGTGGGCAAGGAGAAGCCCGTCGTCAACGGCGTCATCAAGTAGGTGACGCAAGCAGGTCCCGAAGCAGGAACGCAGCTCGACAGCGCCAGGCCGACCCTCCGCTTGCGGGGGGTCGGCCGACGCTTCGGAGGTCTGCACGCCGTCCGCGACGTGGATCTCGAGGTCCCGGCGGGCGAGCGCCGGGCGATCCTCGGCCCGAACGGCGCCGGCAAGACCACGCTCTTCAACGTGATCGCCGGCGACTTCCCCGCCTCGTACGGCACGATCGAGCTCTTCGGCGAGAACGTGACGTCGCTTCCGTCGCGACGCCGGGTCAAGCTCGGCCTCGCGCGGACGTACCAGCAGTCGAGGCTCTTCCTCGGGCTCACCGTCGAGGACAACATCTACCTCGCGATCCTGGGCGTGGAGCGGGGCCACCTTCGACCCGTCTTCAAGCCGAAGACGGACGGCGCCTATCGCGAGCGGGCGCGGGAGGCCGCTGGCCGCGCCGCAATCGCCGGAAAGCTCGCCGAGCAGGTCGGGTCGCTGTCGCACGGGGAGCACCGGCAGGTCGCGCTCGCGATGGCGCTCGCGGTCCGCCCGCGCATGCTGATGCTCGACGAGCCCGCGTCCGGCCTCTCGCGCGGCGAGCGCACGCTCCTGACCGAGCTCCTCCTGGGGCTCGAGCGGGACATCACGCTGATCCTGATCGAGCACGACATGGACATCGCGCTCCGCGTCGCCGACCGGGTGACGATGATGCACGACGGCTCCGTGATCGTCGAGGGCACGCCCGACGAGATCCGGGCCAACCAGCTCGTGCACGACCTGTATCTCGGCAGCGGCCACCGGAGGGCCGAGGACTGATGGCCGAAGCCGTGCCGATGCTCTCGGTCGGTGGTCTCGATGCCTTCTACGGGTCGGCCCACGTCCTCCAGGACGTGAGCTTCGACGTCGGCGGGGAGTCGGTCGCGATCGTGGGGCGGAACGGGATGGGGAAGACGACGCTGTGCTCCGCGATCATGGGTCTGATGCCGTCGCTGAAAGGCGCGGCGCGCGGCTCGATCACGTTCCTCGGCGAGCAGGTCGTCGGCAAGCCGTCGTACAAGATCGCGGCGCTCGGGATCGGGTACGTCCCCCAGGGCAGGCGGCTCTTCCCCTCGCTGTCGGTCGACGAGCACTTCCGCATGATCTCGAGGCGAAGCGGGGACGGCTGGACGCCCGAGCGGGTCTACGACCTCTTCCCGCGGCTCGCCGAGCGGCGGCGCAACGGGGGCGCGCAGCTCTCGGGCGGCGAGCAGCAGATGCTGGCGATCGGACGGGCGCTCCTCACCAACCCGAAGCTGCTCGTGATGGACGAGCCCTCGGAGGGGCTGGCGCCGGCGATCATCGAGAATTTGATCGAGGTGTTCCGGAAGCTGGAGGAGCAGGGGCTGCGCATCCTCCTGATCGAGCAGAACCTCGGCGTCGCGACGGCGCTCGCCAAACGGCAGCTCGTCATGGTCGGTGGTCAGATCGCGACGGAGACGACGGCCGACGTCCTCGCCGGCGACCCCGATCTGCAGCGGCGTTTCCTCGGCGTCGAGCCACTCGCACTCTGACCGGTGACGTTCCGCGTCTCGTCCGTCGCGGCCGCCGCACTGCTCGCGGTGCTCGTCCTCGCGGGCTGCGGAAGCTCGGAGAAGCTCCATCCCGACCTGCTGTTCGTCTCCTCGCGCAGCGGCGTCTACGACATCTACGCGATGAATGCCGACGGAAAGGCGCAGCAGCGCCTCACGCACGGATCGAGCGGCGACGCCACCTCGACCCAGGGGCTGTTCTACGAGATCGATCCGGCCTGGTCGCCGGACGGCAGCCGGGTCGCCTTCGCGAGCGCGCGCTCGGGGGGCGTCGACGCGATCTTCGTGATGAAGGCCGACGGAACGGACGTGCGCCAGCTCACGACGGGGGCCGCCGAAGACACGCAGCCCACGTGGTCGGCTGACGGGAAGCAGATCGCCTTCGTGCGCGGGAAGCTCGGGAAGATCTACGTGATGGACGCGTCCGGGCGCGGAGCACACCGGCTCACGAAAGGCCTCGCCGTGGAGAGCGATCCGTCGTGGTCGCCCGGCGGCACGTGGATCGCCTACTCGCGCATCACGCCGAACACTCCCGTCCGGGAGATCTGGGTCGTCCATCCCGACGGCTCCGACCCCCACCAGGTCACGTTCCTCGCCGCGTCGAGCGAGGGCCCGACGTGGGCGCCGAACAGCAGACGGCTCGCGTTCTCGAGCGACGCGAAGGGCGGAACGTTCGCGATCCACACGGTCGGGCTCGACGGGAAGGGCGACCACCTCCTGGCTCAGCTCGCGTCCGATGCCGTGTCGCCCGCCTGGTCGCCGGACGGCAAGACGATCGCCTTCTCGAGCGACGGCTCGATCGAGCTCGTCGACCTCGCCGGGCACGTCAGGAAGCTCACGGCCGGCAAGAACAACGACTCGAGCCCGGCCTGGAAGCCGCTCTCTTCCGGCTCGTCGGGGTCGAAGTAGGATCGCATCGTGCCCACCGTCGTCCTTCTCGGCACACTCGACACGAAGGGTCTGGAGTACGACTACCTCCGGGCCCGCCTGCGCGAGCAGGGCGTCGACGTCGTGCTCGTCGACGCGGGCGTCTTCGAGCCGCTCGTCGAGTCGGACGTCGGGCAGGAGGAGGTTGCGGCTGCCGCGGGCGCCGACATCGGCTCGCTGCGCGAGGCCGGCGACCGGGGCGCCGCTGTCGACGCGATGTGCCGCGGTGCGGCCGAGGTCGCCCGGAGGCTGCACGCCGAGGGCCGGCTCGACGGGATCCTCACGGTCGGCGGCTCCGGCAACTCCGCGATCGGCGCCGCCGCGATGCGCGGTCTTCCCGTCGGCGTGCCGAAGCTGATCGTCTCGACGCTCGCGTCCGGCGACACGCGCCCGTACGTGGGCGCGACCGACGTCACGATGACGTATTCCGTCGTCGACATCTCCGGGCTGAACCGGATCTCGGAGCGGATCCTCTCGAATGCCGCGGGAGCGATCGCCGGGATGGCGAAGGTGACGGCCTCGGGCGGCGGCGAGGGACGCCCTCTCGTCGGTGCGACGATGTTCGGCGTCACGACACCCTGTGTCACCGCCGCGCGCGAGCGGCTCGAGGAGCTCGGCTACGAAGTGCTCGTCTTCCACGCGACGGGCACAGGGGGCCAGTCGATGGAGGCGCTCGTGCGAGGGGGCTTCCTCGCGGGTGTGCTGGACGTGACGACGACCGAGCTGGCCGACGAGCTCGTCGGCGGCGTCCTCTCGGCCGGGCCGGAGCGGCTCGAGGCCGCAGGCGCCGTGGGCCTGCCGCAGGTCGTCTCGCTCGGAGCGCTCGACATGGTCAACTTCGGCCCGCGCGACACGGTGCCGCCGCAGTTCGAGGGCCGGAACATCTACGTCCACAACCCGACCGTGACGCTGATGCGGACGACGCCAGACGAGTGCCGCGAGCTGGGACGTCGGATCGGCCGGAAGCTCTCGGCCGCGTCCGGTCCGACCGCGCTCTACGTGCCCCTGAAGGGCGTCTCGATGATCGCGGTCGAAGGCCAGGCGTTCCACGACGCCGAGGCGGACGCGGCGCTGCTCGAGGGGCTCCACGAGACGCTCGCCCAGGGTGTCGAGGTGCATGAGCTCGAGACCGACGTCAACGATCCCGCGTTCGCGACTGCGATGGCCGACCGGCTCCACGAGCTGATCGAGAGCGCCCGATGACGCGCGACGAGGCGCTCGCCCGCCTGCGCGCGCAGGTCGAGGCCGGCAGCCCGGTGATCGGCGCCGGTGCCGGAACCGGGCTCTCCGCGAAGTGCGCCGAGGCGGGCGGGGCCGACCTGATCATCATCTACAACTCGGGCCGCTACCGGATGGCCGGGAGAGGCTCGCTGTCGGGATTGATGCCGTACGGCGACGCGAACGCGATCGTCGTCGAGATGGCCGCGGAGGTGCTGCCCGTCGTCCGGGAGACTCCGGTGCTCGCCGGCGTGTGCGGCACCGACCCGTTCAGGCTGATGCGCGTCTTCCTGCCGGAGCTGAAGAGGCTCGGCTTCAGCGGCGTGCAGAACTTCCCGACGGTCGGCCTGATCGACGGGCTCTTCCGGCAGAACCTCGAGGAGACGGGGATGGGCTACAGCCTGGAGGTCGAGCTGATCCGCCAGGCGCGCGAGCTCGACCTCCTCACGGCGCCGTACGTCTTCAGCGTGGAGGATGCGGTCGCGATGGCCGAGGCGGGGGCGGACGTGCTCGTGCCGCACATGGGCCTGACCACCGGTGGCACGATCGGCGCGGACACCGCGAAGACGCTGGACGACTGCGTGCCCCTGATCCAGGCGTGGCACGACGCGGCGAAGCGCGTCAACCCCGAGATCATCGTGCTCTGCCACGGCGGCCCGATCGCGGAGCCCGACGACGCCGCGTACGTGCTCGAGCGAACGGACGGCGTCGTCGGCTTCTTCGGCGCGTCGTCGATGGAGCGGCTGCCGACCGAGGCCGCGATGACCGAGAACATGAGACGGTTCAAGTCGATCCCCGTCTGAGAGGAGACCCATGAGCAGGTTCGTGCTGCACGGCGACGTCGAGACCACCTCGTACGACTGGGGCGACGCCGGGATGCGCCTGTCACCGCCGAACAGCGGCTGCGAGTCGGTCGTCGTGATGGACGTGACGCTCGTCGGCGGCGCGTGCCACGCCTTCCACAAGCATCCGGACCAGGACGAGATGATCATCGTCAAGGCCGGTCGGATCGTGCAGTGGCTCGGGCAGGAGAGCCAGGAGCTCGGCCCGGGCGACTCGGTCTACATCGACAAGGACGTCGTGCACGGGTCGTACAACGATTTCGCGAACACGGCGGAGCTCCAGGTCGTGCTCGCGCCGGCGGCAGGACCCGGCGGCTACGAGCTCGTCGACGTCTCGGCCGAGGAGCCCTGGGCCTCGCTGCGGTAGGGGCGGCCGCGCCCCGTTCGGCGGGTCCTATGCGACGTGCTGGAGCGTGCCCGCGTAGTCGAGGCCGGCGAGCTCGTGCGGGTCGAGCTGCTCGAACGCCGCGACGACGCGAGGGTCGAACTGGCGCCCGCTGAGGGCGCGGATCTCGGCCACTGAGCGGTCGATCGGCCACGCCTCCTTGTACGGCCGCGTATGCGTCAACGCGTCGTAGACGTCGGCGAGGGCGACGATGCGCGCGCAGAGCGGGATCTGCTCGCCGGCGAGCCCGGCCGGGTAGCCGCTCCCGTCCCACCACTCGTGGTGGGAAAGGGCGATCCTCTCGGCGAGTTGGAGGACGTCCGAGCCGCTGCCGGCGAGGATGCGAGCGCCCGCTGCCGGGTGCTTCCTCACCTCGTCGAACTCGGCGGCCGTCAGCTTGCCCGGCTTGAGGAGGATCCTGTCGGAGATCCCGAGCTTGCCCACGTCGTGGAGGGGAGCCGCCTGCCGGATCAGCACGACCTCGGCTTCCGCGAGCCCGAGGCGCCGCGCGAGCTGCTCGGCCGCCCGACCCACCCGCTCGGTGTGCGCGAACGTCTCGTCGTCGCGGAACTCGGCGGCGAGCGCGAGCCGGCGGAGGGTCTCGAGCCTCGACTCCTCGAGCTCGAGCGTCCGCTGCTGGAGCTCCGAGGTTCGCTCGAGCACCTCGCGCTCGAGCCGCTCGCGGTACGTCGCGATCGCCGCCTCCGCTTCCTTGCGGGCCGTCACGTCGCGCGCGACCGCGAAGAGGAGTTGCGCGTCGTGGTCGGGCCGCGACGTCCACTCGAGCCAGCGGTACGAGCCGTCGGCGCAGCGGTAGCGGTTCTGGAAGCTCATCACGTCCTGCCCCGCCTCCGTCTGGCGCACCACCTCCGCCTGCGTCGGCTCGCGGTCGTCCGGGTGGACGAAGTCCATGAAGGGGCGCGACTTCAGATGGTCGAGCTCGTGTCCGAGCACCTGCGTCCACGCCGGGTTGAGCTTCGTGAAGTAGCCGTCGAACGTCGCCGTGCAGATGAGGTCGAGAGAGAGCTCGTGATGCCCGACGATTGCGCGCTCGAGCCTCCGGCGCTCGGCGGCCGCGGCGCCGACGACGAGGCCGACGAGCACGAACACGGCGGTCTGCGCGAGGAAGTCGAGCGTCTGCCCGTAGTGGTGGCCGTGGCCGAGCCAGAGCGACGCGACCGCGATGCTGGCCGCCGCCGCGAGCAGGCCGCCGCGCGTCTCGTACCGGACGGCGCAGAGGCCGATCGGCACGACGAGCAGCAGCACCGGGGCGTCGGAGACGGAGCGGTCGAGAAGGGGGAGCGCGACCAGCGCGGTCGCGAGCACCAGCATCGTGCCGACCGCGAGAGCGCCGGGGACCTCGAGCGCGCGTCGCCGCGAGTGCGACAGCGCCGCCAGCAGCCTCACCTGTGGCATCTCTCACATATCGGCAGGCCCGCGTTCCCCTTGACCGTGGACGGCTTTGTGTTCGGTCGCACATGCGCGATCATGAGGGCCGGGCACGTGGAGTCAGCGGGGTCAGAAAGGAGGAGGGATGGCACCGATCACGAGCAGCATCGAGATCGCGAGGCGACCGGAGGAGGTGTTCGCCTACCTCGACGACCTGGCCCGCCACCCCGAGTGGCAGGTGAGCCTGATCAGCGCGCAGGTCGAGACTCCTGGGCCGACGGCGGTCGGGACGAGGGTGAAGGAGGTGCGGCGGGTGGGTAGCCGCGAGCTGACGATGTCGTACGAGATCACCGAGCACGACCCACCTCGGTCGTTCGCGTTCCGCATCCTCGACGGTCCCGTTCGGCCGGTCGGGCGCGGCACCGTGGAGCCGCTCGACGACGGGACGCGGTCGCGGGTCGGCATCGTGCTCGACTTCGAAGGCCACGGGCTGATGGGCAAGCTGACGGCGCCGCTGGCGCGCTCGCAGGCGCGAAAGCAGGTGCCGCAGGACCAGCAGAAGCTGAAGGAGAAGCTCGAGAGCGGCGCGGCCTGAGCTCGAGGCACGGCGGCGGTACGCCGTCGTCTACGCTGAGACCGTGAGCTTCCGCACGATCGACGAGCTCGAGAGCGCGCTGCGCGCAGCCGACTACCTGCCCGACCGCGGCCTCTCGACGGCGCTCTTCCTCTCCCTCGCGCTCGAGAAGCCGCTCCTGCTCGAGGGTGAGGCCGGCGTCGGGAAGACCGAGGCGGCGAAGTCGCTCGCGACCGCGCTCGAGGCGAGGCTGATCCGGCTCCAGTGCTACGAGGGCCTCGACGTCGCCCATGCGGTCTACGAGTGGAACTACCCGCGGCAGCTGCTCCACATCCGGGCGGCGCAGGAAGGGACTGTCTCGGAGGAGGAGCTCTTCGGGCCGGAGTTCCTGATCCGGCGGCCCCTGCTGGAAGCCATCGACTCCGAGCAGCCGGTCGTGTTGCTGATCGACGAGATCGACCGCGCCGACGAGGAGTTCGAGGCGTTCCTGCTCGAGATCCTCTCCGACTTCCAGATCACGATCCCCGAGCTCGGGACGATCAAGGCCCGGCGGCGGCCGTCCGTCATCCTGACGTCGAACCGCACGCGGGAGCTCCACGACGCGCTGAAGCGGCGCACGCTGTTCCACTGGATCGGCCACCCGTCGATCGAGCGGGAGATCGAGATCGTCAAGCTGCGCGTGCCGGGGATCCCCGAGCGGTTGGCGGCGCAGGCCGCCGCGTTCGTGCGCGGGCTGCGCGGCCTCGAGCTCGCGAAGCCGCCCGGTGTCGCGGAGACGATCGACTGGGCGCACGCGCTCGCCGCGCTCGGGCGCGAGGAGCTCGATGCCGAGGTCGTCGAGCAGACGCTCGGCTCCGTCCTCAAGTACCGCGAGGACATCGAGGTCGTCCGCGACGAGACGCTGGCCGGGCTTGTCGCGCAGACGCGCGGCGCGCAGTAGATGAAGGTCGTCGACGGCCGTCCGGGCGGGCTCGTCGCGCACGTCGTCACGTTCGGCCGCGTGCTGCGCGAGGCGGGGATCGAGGTCGGGCCGGGCCGCGTCGCCGACGCGCTGCAGGCGCTCGATGCCGTCGACCTGACGGAGCAGAGCGACGTCTATTTCGCGCTTCGGCAGACGCTCGTCTCGCGGCACGACGAGCTCGAGCTCTTCGACCGCGCGTTCGCAGCCTGGTTTCTGCGCCTCCCGATCCAGCCGGAGAGCCGCCAGAACGTCCTCCCCCCCGAGCCGGTGCAGGCGACGACCGCGGTCGCCGACTCGGGGGGCGACGCCGACGACTCCGGCGAGGAGCCGCTCGAGCTCGGCGCCTCCGAGGTCGAGCTGCTCCGCGAGAAGGACTTCGCGGAGATGACGCCGGAGGAGTTCGCGCGCGCCCGCTCGCTGATCGCGGCGATCGCGCGGATGCGACCGCTGCGCGCGTCCCGGCGCCGCACGCCGGACCCGCGCGGCGACCGGCTCGACCTCCGCCGGCTCATCCGCCAGTCCCTGCGCACCGGCGGCGACCCGCTCGACCGCCCGTACCGCGCGCGGAAGGCGGTGCCGCGGAAGCTCGTCGTGCTCTGCGACGTCTCCGGCTCGATGGACGCCTACACGCGGGCGCTGCTGCTGTTCCTCCACGCCGTCGTCGGAACGGGGCGGGGGGTGGAGGCCTTCGCTTTCGGCACGCGGCTCTCGCGGCTGACGCCGGAGCTCGAGACCCGCGATCCCGAAGCCGCTTTGCGCCGGGCGTCGTCGGCGGTCGTCGACTGGGGGAGCGGGACGCGGATCGGCGCCTCGCTGCGCGAGTTCAACGCCGTGTACGGGCGGCGGGCGCTGTCGCGAGGCGCCGTCGTCGTGATCGTGTCGGACGGCTGGGAGCGGCAGGATCCCGCGCTCGTCGGCCGGGAGATGGCTCGTCTCGCTCGCGCCGCCTATGCCGTTGTGTGGGTCAACCCGTTGAAAGGGAACCCCGAGTACCAGCCGCTTGCGGGCGGCATGCGAGCCGCGTTGCCCTTCGTCGACCGGTTCCTCCCTGGCCATAATCTGACGAGTCTGGAAGAGCTGGCGACCGTGCTCGCCGGCATCGAGAGGAGGCACGCAGCGTGAAGGAGATCCTGCCCGACGTCGAGCGCTGGCGGGAGGGAGGCGAGAAGGTCGTCGTCGCCACGGTCGTCGCGACGCGCCGCTCTGCGCCTCGTCCGGTCGGGACGAGCCTGGCCGTCTCGGAGTCCGGGAAGATGTGCGGCTCGGTGTCGGGCGGCTGCGTCGAGAGCGACGTGTTCCAGAACGCGATGGAGGTGATGGAGAGCGGCGAGCCGCGGCTCCTCCACTACGGCATCGCGGACGATCTCGCATGGTCGGTCGGCCTCCCCTGCGGCGGCGAGATCGACGTGTTCGTGGAGCGCGTCGATTGAACCTGCTGCCGCGCCTGGCCGAGCTCGTGGCGTCCGGCGGGCGCGCGGTGCTCTTCACGGTGGTCGAGGGCGACGGCGTCGGCGGCAAGACGCTCGTCGTCGAGGGCGGCGAGACGGTCGGTGACGGCGTGCCGGAGCCGGCGCTCGCGCAGTTCGACGAGCTCGTCCGCGGCGGCCGCAACCGGCTGCTCGAGGTCGACGGGTCGAAGGTGTTCGCGGAGTGGTACGGGCCCCCGCCGCGCCTGCTCGTCTACGGCGCCGTCGACACGGCGGAGTCTCTGTGCCGCGGAGCGAAGCTCCTCGGCTGGACGGCGATCGTCGCGGACGCGCGCGCCGCGTTCCTCACGCCGGAGCGGATGCCGTCGGCCGACCAGCTGATCGCGAAGTGGCCGCAGGACGCGCTCGTGGAGGTCGCACCCGATCACCAGACCGCGATCGTCGTCCTCACCCACGACGACAAGTTCGACGAGCCCGCATTGATCGGCGCGCTCGAGACGGAGGCGTTCTACATCGGCGCGCTCGGCTCGCGGCGGAACCAGGAGCGCCGCCGGGAGCGGCTGCTCGAGGCGGGCGTCGCCGAGGAGGCGCTGGAGCGGATCAGCGGCCCGTGCGGCCTCGACATCGGCGCCGACACGCAGGAGGAGACGGCGCTCTCGATCCTGGCGGAGATCCTCGCGGTGCGGGCCCACCGAGGCGGCGGGTCGCTACGGGAGGCGAAGCAGCGCATCCACGCCGTCGAGTAGG
>Ga0187779_10001492_pt1 | contig 14591 bp, 11 predicted proteins | sample 1015_Q2_SP10_10__FD_132435 | JGI IMG/M metagenome (GOLD analysis project Ga0187779, IMG submission 132435) | Tropical peat soil microbial communities from peatlands in Department of Meta, Colombia - 1015_Q2_SP10_10_MG | ecosystem: Environmental > Terrestrial > Soil > Wetlands > Peat | place... | reverse complement strand
TTCTCGGTGGACCCGCAGGCCTCGCTCACCGACATCTTCAAGCGCGACATCTTCGGCAAGGGACCCGTGCCCATCATGGACAATCTGTGGGCGCAGGAGATCGACGCCGACAGCCACATCCGCGTCTACCAGGACGAGATCCGGCACAAGATCCTCGACATGTACGGGCTGCCTGCCGTGCCGGAGGAGATCGAGAACTACATCCAGGCGGCGAGCGCCGAGCCGGCGATGGAGGAGAGCGCGATCTTCGACGCGGTCGTCGACGTCGTCATGAAAGGCGATTACGACTATTACATCTACGACCTCGTTCCCCTCGGCCACGCGCTCTACTACCTGTCGATGGCCAAGGTCTACGACGAGTGGATCAACAAGGTCACCAAGCTCCGCGAGGAGATGCGCGAATACGAGGAGATGGTGAGCCGGCTCAAGCGCGAGAAGGTGACCGAGCAGGACCAGATCCTCAATGAGCTCCTTTACATCAAGAACCGGATCAACACCTCGGCAGGAATCCTCACGGATAAGACCAAGACCGCGTTCTTCTTCGTGGTGGTCCCCGAAGCCATGATCATCGACGACACGAAGAAGGCGGCCAAGATGTTTGCGCAGTTCGATGTCCCGGTCGCGGGCTACATCGTGAACCGCGTCATTCCCCATGAGCTACTCGAGCAGAACATCCCCGAGTACCTGCGCCGGCGCATCGCGATGCAGGACCAGCATCTCGCGGAGGTGCACAAGGTCTTCGACGACCAGGTCATGGCGCTAGTGCCGGAAATGGAGCGCGACGTCACAGGGCTCCCGATGATCGAAAAGCTCGCCGATGTCATGTTCGCTTGAGCGGAGAGTCGCCATGCCACAAATCACAATGCCGATGGGCCGTCACGTCCGGGAAAACGCGACCCTCAAGTACTTCTTCTTCGGCGGCAAGGGGGGCGTCGGTAAGACGGTGTTCGCCGCCGCGGCCGCGATCGGGCTCGCCCGCCAGGGGCGCCGGACTCTGCTCGTCTCCACGAATCCCGTTCACAGTCTCACGAGCCTGTTCGGCAAGGACATGCTCGGCAAGCACGTCGCGATCGACGGCGTGCCGAATCTCTGGGCGTACGAGATCGATACACGCGAGAGCATCGAGCGCAGCAAGATCGAGATCCGGGAGAAGATCCGCTGGTTCCTCAGGTTCGCCGACATCACGACCAAGGCGGACGACTTCGTCGAATCGGCGACCATGAACCCGGCGTTCGAGGAGTCGGCCATGTTCGAGAACATGATCGACCTCATGTTCAAGAACGAATACGACGTCTACGTGTTCGACACGGCACCTACCGCGAATGCACGGCGCCTCCTTGGCATGTCGTCCGTGTACTCGCTGTGGGTGAACAAGATGCTGAAGAGCCGCGAGGAGGCGCGGACGCTGCGCGAGATGCTTTCGTTCACGAAGAAGAAGGAGCAGGACCCGTTGATGGAGTACCTGGTGTCATTCCGCGACCGGATGGCGCACGCGCGCGTTCTCCTGACCGATGCGAAGCTCACGGCTTTCTATTTTGTGACGCTTCCCGAGGCGCTGCCCATCGCGGTAGTCACGCGCTTCATCCAGTGGTTCAAGGACTTCGGCATCCCGGTCGGCGGCGTGCTGGTCAACATGGTGATCGACCGGGCTTCGGTCGGACCGGATACCGCGGATTTCGTGAAGAACCGCGTGGCGATGCAGCAGGAGCACATGCAGACGATCTGGCGCGAGTTCGACAACAGCGTCCGCGCCATCGTGCCGCTGTTCGAGACGGAGGTTCGCGGCGTGCCTATGCTCGAGCGACTGTGCGACGCCATTTTTTCCGACAGGGGGGCGGCTACGACCGCCGATCAAGAGAGCCGCCAAGGGGTCGCGGTGTGAATCGCAATGCGGGCAACCGTCTGCGATAACGCAGCTGCGGCGCTGACCGTTGGGTCACGAGAGGAACATTATCCCCAACTAGGAGAGCATACATGGTCCATAAGCAGAGAGTTTTGCCTTCGCTGTTGTACGGTGCATTGTCAGTCGTAATGGCGCTCGGTGTGGCGGGCGTTTGCAGTGCGCAGGTTGCCGCGATCGATATCAAGGCCTCACCGGATATCTACAAGGAGGTCGCGGGAAACGACCAGTACCGCATGGTGGAAGGTATCTGGAAGCCCGGACAGCGGGACGCGTTTCACTCTCATCCCAGAATGCTCTTCTACTGGGCGACAGACTGCTCGATGCGCTGGTACCTTCCCGACGGCACGACACAAGACATTGACGTGAAGGCAGGGCGAGCGGGCGTTCAAGACACGGTGGTGCACTCGGTCGAGAACCGTGGAACGTCGGAGTGCAGAGTCGTAATGTTCGAACCGAGGGAGCCAGACTAGCTCCTGAGCACCGGGTCATGCGAGGCGGGCGGACCGTCGAGCACAGGTCCGGCAAGAGCGAGCACCCCGTCAGCCGGCGAGATCGGGTTCCCCGCAAGAACGCAGCACGACATCCCTCACCCGATTGCGCAGATGCACGGCGGCCGACCAGCCTCGCTGCTCCGGCGCGAGAGGCGCGTGGATGATCACCTCGATTGGATAGCGGATCAGCAGCCATCGCCGCTCGCGCAGCGCCGAACGCGTGCCGCGCAACACCACCGGGATCACGGGTACTGTACTTTCCACGGCGACAGCGAAGGCGCCTAGGCGAAAAGCGCGGAGTCCAGGTGCACGCGAGAACGTGCCTTCGGGGAAGAAGGCCAACATCTCGCCGCCCTGCGCCGCCGCCGCCAGCTCCCGCGTATCCTCGATGCCGCCCGCCGGATCGATACGCTCGACGAAGTGGGCGCCGAGACGACGCAATACTAAGCCGATGAGCGGTACGCGGGCGAACTCGCGCTTCGCGGCAAAGTGCACGCTCGGCGGCAGCACCGCGAAGAGAATCATCGCGTCGAGATAGCTCGAATGGTTGGCCGCGATCACCACGGGTCCGGCGGTCGGCACATGCTCGAGTCCTTCCACGGTGAGCGATAGTCCGCAGCCGCGCACCAGTGCGCGAGCGACCAGGCGCCCGAAGCGCATCCGCGAGCCTTCGGTCCGAAGCAACACAAGCGCTGGCAATCCCGCCGCGCAAACCAGGACGAACAGCAACCAGCAATACACGCCGTAGATGACTTCGCCGAGCGCACGTATGGCACGCCAGCCTCTCACGGTCGCGGCCTGCCGGACCAGACGCAAGAGCTGCAGCCACACCGCACGCCGCCGCGCATGCAACAGCCCCTTTTGGTAGAGTTCGCGGCAGGCGGCACGCCGAATCTTTCCGCTGGAAGTCTTCAGAATCGTGCGCGCCGGCGCGAGCAACACCTCGTCGGCTGGCCCACCCAGATGGATCGCCGCCAGGCCGCCGATCTGGCGGCGCAGTGCGGCTTGAGATGCCGCGTCGGTCTGATTGGTCTCCGCGACAACGACGACGCGCTCGGTGCCTGTCGTTTGATCCGTAGTGCCGAACACCGCGACGCAGCCCTTACGCACGCCCGGAATGTCGCCGATCGCGGCCTCGAGATCGTAGGGATGGAGATTGTGACCGCCGCGCTTGATCAGATCCTTGGCTCGGCTAGTGAGAAAGATTTCTCCGTCGGCAATGTAACCAATGTCGCCGGTGTCCAACCAGTCACCGCGAAACAGCGCTGCAGTTGTTTTGGGATTGCGAAAGTAGCCGCTCGTCGCCGAGGGTCCGCGAAACTCGAAACGGCCTTCGCTGCGCGCCGGTAACTCGCGGTCGGCCTCGTCGACGACTCGGACCTCGTGGCCAGGGAGCGGACGGCCGCACGACACGACTTCGAGGCCTCCGGGCTCGGCTGCGGTTAGAGGAACGGCGGTGCCTTCACGCGAGAGCACACTCGCGTCAATTCGCTCCACGCGCGGGCCGCGATCGAGCGGCGGGAAGGCGAGCCCCAGCGTGGACTCAGCGAGACCGTACACAGGCGTGAGCGCCCGACGATCGAAACCATAACGCGCGAAGCGCGCGGCAAAACGCTGGAGCGTGGCAGCACGCACCGGCTCTGCGCCATTGAAGGCCAGTCGCCATGCCGAGAGATCGAGCCCGGCAAGATCTTCGTCACGTACCTTCGAAGCGACGATCTCGTAGGCGAAATTGGGTCCGGCCGAAATGGTGGCGCCGTAGCGATGGATGCCGCGCAGCCAGCGTGCCGGCCGGGCAAGGAAATCGGTCGGCGACATCAACACCAGCGGTACGGCGTAATACATCGTCGCGAGCCAGGCGCCGATGAGCCCCATGTCGTGATAAAGGGGCAGCCAGCTCAGGAACCGATCGGTCGAGCCCACGGCGGCCGCGCGCCCCATCACGCGGATGTTGGCGAGGAGGTTGTCATGGCTCAGCACGACGCCCTTGGGGTCGCCGGTGCTGCCGGATGTGTACTGCAGCATCGCCGTCTCGCTTCCGCGGAGCGAAATGTCGCTCGCGTGCACTTTTCCGAGCAGACGGTCGACGCTGACGACTGCGGCGAGATGCGGAAGCTGCGCTTTCAGGATCCGGCCGATGAATAAGCCTTCCGGGACGGTGATGAGCACACGCGCTTGCGCGTTGGCGAGAATCGCCGCCCGGCCGCGGACGTGCTCCTCGATCTCCGACCACCGCAGTGGCGGATACATCGGCACCGGCACCGCGCCGATGCGCATTGCGCCGAGGAATGCCCGGAAAAAGGCGCTGCCCGTCGGCAGCATGAGCGCCACTGTATCGCCTCGTTTCACGCCGCGTGTAACGAGGCCTCGCGCAACTTCGCCTGCTGCCTTCCACAGTTGCGCGTAGGTCAACGTGTCGTGGATTTCGTCGCCCTCGAGCAGCGCAATATGCTGCCGATCGGCGTGCCGCTCGACATGCCATTGAAACGCTTCGATCATCGTCCGGGCATGCTCCGGCGTTCCTTCGACGGGTTCAGGCGGCGTGGAGGGAGTTGCCGCCAGCGGCACAGTCTGCGATTCCGGCCGAGCACCGGCGATCGCCTCCAGCAGATCGCGAGGCGTGCGAGCCGATGTGGCGAGCGCCTCCGGAAGCCGCACGCCGAAGCTGCGCTCGATCCGCAGCCTCAATTCGGCGCGTGACAGGCTGTCGAGCGCTAGGTCTCGCTCGATCGAATCGTCGAGATTGACAGGCGGCACGGTAGCGCCGGGACGAAGCTCATGCAGCATTTCGGCGATGAGCTGCAACAGGCGCGGCGCCTTCGCGTCCGCCGCCGATCGATCGACCAGCGTGACCTCATTCGGGCTCATGCCGGTACACGTCCTCGCGTCATTTCATCTTCGATGGGAGCCTGAGCCTCTTCCCCGCGACCGCGAACACTCCTCTCCCTGCGTGATGGATCGTTCGCGGGGCGTTCACTGAAGGGTCGTGCCAAGCCTTGATCACTTCGAGGACGAACATGTTGTACTTCGCGACCATCTTCCTGTCCGCCACCGTACACTCCAAACTGGCGTAGCACTCGTCGATGCGCGGCGCCTTGACCCGCGAAGAGGCAACCGGTGTCAAGCCGAAGGCCTCGAACTTGTCGATCCTGCGCCCCGAGGTGTTGCCGCAGGCGACCACCTTCTTCGCCAAGTCTACCGTCGGAATGTTGATGACGCATTCCCGGCTCGCCTCGATAAGATCGAACGTATAGTTCCGCGCGCTGATGATGCAGCCGACCAAGGGCGGCTCGAACTCCATCATCATGTGCCACGACATGGGCATGACGTTCGGGCGCCGTCGCGCGGCAGTTGTGACGAGTACGACCGGACCGGGCTCGAGCAGGCGATAGACCTGGGATAAAGGAAGCGCACGCTTGGTCATGCGCGACGTGGCTCCCCGGAAGCAGGGAGCTGAACACTATCGAAGTTTCAACCTACCGGAACTGCGAAGGGACGACGTTGACCGAAATCAACGGCTCCCGAGGACAGGGAGATTACAGTTGCGAAGGAATCCGAGGTGCCGATGACTCCCGTCGCGACCGCACCCGCTTTGCAGCCGTCGCCAGCTTCGCAGCCTGCGTCGACGGATCCCGACAACGTGTCGATCGCGGAGCGGCTGAGGCAGGCCGCGGAGCTGCTGCAGGCCCAAGGTGCGAATCCATTCCGCGTCGGCGCGTATCGCCGCGCGGCGGACACGGTGGAACAGTTCGGCGGAAGTCTGCGAAGGCTCTTCGCCGCGAAAGGCCGCGCCGGACTCGATGCCCTGCCGGACATTGGTGCCGGCATTGCAGGGGCGATTGCCGAAATGCTCGAGCGCGGCCGCTGGTCTCAGCTCGATCGTCTGCGGGGCAGCCTAGACCCGATGGCGCTATTCCGCACGGTCCCTGGGATCGGCCCGGAGCTCGCGCAGCGCATCCACGACGTGCTGGGTGTCGAAACCCTCGAAGCGCTCGAGGTCGCCTGTCACGAAGGGCGCCTGGAGCAGGTGCCGGGCCTCGGCCGACGCCGCGTCGCGGCGATTCGGGCCGCGCTGGGAGAAATCCTTGGGAAGTCTCGTCCGATCTGGCGCAGCGCGCCTCTAGGCATGCCCGAACCTTCCGTCGCCCTGCTCCTCGATGTGGATCGCGATTATCTGGCGAAGGCACGATCCGGCGTCTTGCCCAGGATCGCGCCCAGACGCTTCAACCCGCGCAATGAGGCCTGGCTGCCAATCCTGCATACGTCGCGAGACGATTGGCATTTCACGGCGCTCTTCTCGAATACGGCCAGAGCGCACGAGCTCGGACGCACTACCGATTGGGTGGTGCTCTATTTCACCGCCGACGACCACGCCGAGCGCCAACGCACGGTCGTCACCGAACAGCGCGGCCCTTTGGCTGGACGCCGGGTCGTGCGCGGCCGCGAGCAGGAGTGCCGCGACTACTATCGGGAGAATCAGGTCCCGGCATACGACTCGCGCCACGCAGCAGCTGCGGGCGGGTGATAACCGATTACGCGTGCGCTATTGATGCGCGTCAAGCTTCGGCATTGTTGCGCTTGATTGCGAAGGCGAGATGGCCTATCGTCGAACCGCCTAGCAAGACCGAACGCCGAGGCAACCCGAAGGACGGAATGCGCATGCTGTGCGCCACTACGTGGATCGGAGACCCATAAGTGCGTCGTGTCCACTACTCCAGGCGCTCACGACGGTGAGGCTCACGACGGTGGGCAGAAAGCCCCGGTGCCAGACCATCGGGGCTTTCTCATTTGCTCTCCCATAGCATTGTTGCCCGAGATCAACGGGCCGGAGCGCGTCCGGTCTTATGATTATTTGGAAACGGTGCGTCGTCTCGAGCTCGAAGAGTGATCGTGCCCCTATCCCGCTATCAGCTCGCCAAACTCGCCTTGCGCCTGGACAGGCGCTACGCCTTGCTGCTCGAAGAGATCCGTGACGAACTCGAGAGGAGCGAGAACACGCAGTGCATCGAGCTCATCGGCCGCGCGCCCGCCGACATCGGTGATCAATCGGTAGGAGATGCCCTAGCTGATCTCAACCTCGCGATTATCGACCGCCACGTCGGGGAACTGCGCGATATCGAAGCTGCGCGAGCACGCATCAAGGACCGTAGCTTCGGAACGTGCGTCGCCTGTGGCGGTGACATTGCCTTCGATCGCCTGCTCGCTTATCCGACCGCGAAGCGGTGCCTTCCCTGTCAACGACAGCACGAGCGGACTCACGCACATCCTGGCGTGCCTACGCTTTAAGCGCTCGACTCGCTAGGTGCCGCGGCGGCGACTTTCCAGCGGCTCATCGGGGTTTCTCCCATTTGTGGCTTCGTGCCTACTCCTGCAGAACGTAGACTCCGGGCGCATCGCACAGCGGCTCGTAGCCGCGGGCGCCCAAAGCAGGCGGCGCTGTCGGCTCGCCTGACCGTTCTCCAAGCCAGTCGATCCACTCGGGCCACCATGAGCCTTCCTTGATTGCGGCAGTACGCATCCAGGCGTCCGGGTCCACATAGGCATGCTCGGGTTGCTTCGTACCCACGCGGTAGTGCCGCCGCGGATGTCCAGGTTCCGAGACGATGCCAACGTTGTGTCCTCCGCTCGTCACCAGAAACGTGATCTCGGTATCGGTGAGCAGATTAAGCTTGTAGACAGAGCGCCACGGTGCAACGTGATCGGTTTCGGTCCCGACTGCGAAGATCGGCACTCGAATATCCGTCAATGCCACCGGTTTGCCGGCAGCCGGAAAGCGACCCTCGGCGAGATCGTTGTCGAGGAAAAGCCGCCGCAGATACTCCGAGTGCTGACGGTACGGCATCCGCGTCGCGTCGGCGTTCCAGGCGTTGAGATCCGTCATCGGCTCGCGCTCGCCCATGAGGTAAGTGCGGATCATCCGTGACCACACCAGATCGTTCGAGCGCAGGAGCTGGAAAGTGCCTGACATCTGGCGACTATCGAGAAAGCCCTGCTCCCACATCAAGTCCTCGAGAAACGCGAGCTGATTCTCGGTGATGAAGAGCATGAGCTCGCCGGCTTCGGTGAAATCGGTCTGAGCCGCAAACAGCGTCATCGATTGCAGGCGCGCGTCGCCGTCGCGAGCCATGGCCGCTGCCGCGATCGCGAGCAGCGTCCCGCCGATGCAGTAACCCACGGCATGTACTTTGCGATCGGGAACGATGGCGCACACGGCATCGAGCGCTGCCAACACTCCCAGCCGGCGGTAATCCTCCATCCTGAGATCCCTGTCGACTGGGGCCGGATTCTTCCACGAGATCATGAATACCGTGTACCCCTGCTCGGTCAGATAGCGCACGAGCGAATTGTGCGGACTCAGATCGAGGATGTAGTACTTCATGATCCATGCCGGTACGATCAGCACCGGCTCCGGACGCACGGTGGTGCTTGCGGGCGCGTACTGGATCAATTCGATGAGGCTGTTGCGATAGACGACCTTGCCGGGCGTAATGGCGAGATCGCGTCCGACCTGGAACGCTTCCGTACCGACTCGCTTGCGGCCCGCCCATGCGCGCTCGGCATCCTCGATGAAGTTCCAGGCGCCGCGCCAGAGGTTCAGGCCCGCTTCGTCTCGGGTCCGTTCCAGTACCTCGGGATTCGTCAGCACGTAATTCGATGGTGAAAACATGTCCAGCCATTGCCGCGTGCCGAACGAAACGATGTCCTCGTGCCGGGTCGTCACGCCGCGCGTGCCCGTCATCGCGTTGTGCCACCACTGCTGCGTCAGCAGAAAGCCTTGGTAGAAGAGATCGAAGGGCAGCTCGCGCCAGGCGTCTGCGACGAACCTCCGATCCTGGGGCAGAGGCTCGATGGAAGGCTCGCACCGCTGCTGTTCGACAACGCGCCGTGCAGCGTACTGCGCGAAGCGCAGCCACTTCCTGAAGGCTTTCTCCGTCAGTTGCAGCTGCTTGCCGGGAGCGTAGGCGATATGCGAAGCCCAGTCCATGTACGCACCCACCAGCGTCATCGGCGACAGTCCCGCGGTGAAGCGAGCGGTCGCCGCCTGCACGGAGCGATCGATCAGCTCGGCGAAAGCCGTCGACGCGTATGAATCGCGCAGGAACACCGGTTCGGGCGCAGGCGTAGCGGCGATCGACTCGCGGAGGCGGGTTGAGGCTTCGGCCTGGCCCTTTCGATGGTTCGGGCCCTGCGCCTTCTTGGACCCGCGGACGAGCGAGAGTCTTGCGCGCTGTGTAGCCATATCTCTTCTCCGATGCTTCGTTGAATCGCGATATCCGTGATCGTGCGCCCGATCGTTCGCTTGACGCTGGAGCGCAGCTCCGCATGGACTGGCGGGACGGTTGCTGGCTCTCGGCGCATGGGAGCAACGCATCTCGCGAAGCCTCGCTCTCCTATCTACCCCGTCGCGCGTGGGGATGCCTTGACAGGCGTCAAGAGACCGGCAATCGCGATCGGTTAGCATGGCCAATGCAAGCGGCGGCGGCGCTTGCCACTTGTCGAACCTGTCCCAAGAACAGCCAGGCAATTCACGCTTATCGGAGATCATCCATGGTCGCCAAGACACTGAAGTTCCATCAGGATGCTCGTGGAAGGATCTGCGCCGGCCTCAATATCCTGGCCGACTTAGTCAAGATCACCCTGGGGCCCAAAGGACGGCTGGTAGCCCTCGAGCGTAGCTTCGGGCCACCCATGATCATCAATTCCGGGGTCGCCGTCGCTAAAGAAATCGAGCTCGAGGACAAATTCAAGAATCTCGGCGCGCAGATGGCGCGGGAAGTCGCGGCCAAGACCTCGGAAAGCGCGGGCGATGGCACGACCACCGCAACCGTCCTGGCTCAGTCCATTGTCACCGAAGGCATGAAATACGTGGCCGCCGGCTTCGACCCGATGGAGCTCAAGCGTGGCGTCGATATCGCCGTCGACGCGATCGTCGCGGAGCTCAAGCGCAACTCCCGTCCTTGCACCTCCTCGGAGGAGATCGCGCACGTCGGGACCATCTCCGCCAACGGCGACGCTTCGATCGGCGAAATGATCGCGGAGGCGATGGAGAAGGTCGGCGAGAACGGCGTCATCAAGACCGAAGACGGTCGCGGGATGGTGAACGAGCTGGAGATCGTCGAAGGCCTGCAGTTCGACCGCGGTTTCCTTTCCCCCTACTTCATCAACGATCCGGAGACACAGCGCGTCGTGCTCGAAGATGCCTACGTGCTGGTCCACGACCGGTCCATCTCCACCATTCGCGACTTGTTGCCTGTCCTGGAGCTAGTCTCCGGCGAAGGTCGTCCGCTGCTCGTCATCGCCGAAGACATCACCGGCGAAGCGCTGGCTACGCTGGTGATCAACATGCTCCGCGGCGTGCTCAAGGCGTGCGCCGTGAAGGCCCCCGGCTTCGGGGACAGCCGCAAGGCGATGCTCGAGGACATCGCGATCCTCACGGGCGCGACAGCAATCTCGGAAGAGAAGGGCCTCAAGCTCGGGAACGTGACGCTCGCCGAGCTGGGCAGGGCACGACGTATCGAGATCGACAAGGACAGCACGACGCTGATCGGCAGCAGCGGCGATCCGGAGAAGATCAGAGCGCGAACCGCGCAGATCCGCGCGGCGATGAAGGAGACCAAGAGCGACTACGACCGCGATCGCCTCGAGGAGCGGGCAGCCAAGCTCTCGGGCGGCATCGCCTTGATCAAGGTGGGCGCATCGACCGAAGTCGAGATGAAAGAGAAGAAGTCGCGGGTCGAAGATGCCATCCATGCGACGCGGGCCGGAGTCGCGGAAGGGATCGGGCCGGGAGGAGGCGTTGCGCTGCTGCGCTCTCGACCCGTGCTGGATTCTCTGCGAACCGGATCGCTGGCTCGAGATGCCGGCGTTGCCATCGTTCGTCGTGCGCTCGAGCAGCCGTTGCGCCAGATCGTTGCCAATGCCGGTGCCGATCCTTCCGTCGTCCTGGAGCGTGTCGCCAGCGGCGCGGGCAATTTCGGCTACAACGCCGCGACGGACACGTACGGCGACGTCGTGGCCATGGGCATCATCGATCCGACCAAGGTGACGCGCCTCGGGCTGCAGAATGCCGCTTCGATCGCGAGCCTGATCCTGACGACCGACTGCATCGTCGCGGAAGAACCGAAGGCGGAGCCCGCACCGGCCACGGCCGAGATGTGATCGCCATGATGTTCCAGGACCGTGCGCATAGCGATGGAACGCTCGGAAAAATGGGCTCGATTCACACGATGCGGGACCATCTTGCGGTCGAGGAAGCCATGAAGCGCGCCGCCGGTAGGGACCGCGCCGATCCGACACTAGCGAGGTGAACTGATTTCGCTTCGCAACTCGAAAGAACTGGGAGATGTACATCGTTTCTTCTCGATCGAATTAATGGCCTAGACGGATCACCTTAATGCGGAGGGCCACCATGGCAAGGAAACAGTCTCATCGCGGAAACGTCCGCTCCCTGAGCGTCGAGGTCACTCATCCCCACAGCGTGCCGATCATGGACGTCGAAGCACCCGAAGTGACGTCCGAGCAACCCTTTGCCGAAGGCGCACAGGACGCGATCGACGCCGACCTTCGGCATCGCATGATCAGCGAAGCCGCGTACCGCCGCTATGCCGAGAGGGGCTATGCCGATGGCTACGATCTGGACGACTGGCTGCAGTCGGAAGCCGAGGTCGATCACCTCCTGCTCAAACGGCCGGTGGACGGCCGTCCCAACGGCGCGCTCTAGCAACGCGAATGAATTCCGCCTCGTTCTTCGTGCATGCCGTCATGTTTGGGGTTGGACTGTTGGCGCTTCCGACGGCCTACGGCCAGCAACCACGCGCCTTGCTGCAGCAATACAAATGCGACACGTGCCACAGCGAGCGCGAGACCAAGACAGGTCCCGCGTACGCCGACCTATCGGCGAGATACCGAGGTGATTCCAGCGCATTCGCCAGCCTGGTGGTCTTCATCAAGCAAGGCCGCCGCGATGCGGGACCATGGCACATGCCGCCTCACCCGGAGATATCCGACGCCGAAGCCCGCGCGATCGCACGGTACATCCTCTCCGTCAGGGAGTAGCCATGCGCTGGGACCGCTCCTCGCACGAGGGCGCGAACTAGCCGCGCCGTTTGCTCGCTTTGCGTCGCCGGAGAGGCGCACGCACGAGGAGCACAGGGACAGGCGATTCACGCACGACTATTTCGGCGTCGCTGCCCATCAAAACGCGCGCAAGCCCGCGGCGGCCGTGAGTACCGAGCACAATGACATCGGCCCGCCATTTTTTCGCCTGCTTGATGATGAGCTCCGCGACTCGGTGGCCAAGCGTTTCGAGCAGCACGGTCTCCCCACAGTGATAAGCGTCTGCCAACTGTCCCTATACGGTCTGCACTGGAACTGAAAACCTACACGGTGCCTACATCGAAACCAGTAAAGCAAAAGGGCTTGCATCTGAACGCTGCAAGCCCTTGAATCGGTGGTTGCGGGGGGGTGCAATCGGACCCGTCTACAAGTGCAGGCGAGTTCTCGTCGATCGACAAGGTCGTCGCGGCCACGTGAACCCTAGCCGCCACTGAGTGGGGAACTCTCGCTTTCCTTTAGCCTCAGCCCCAGCCCCAGCGTGCTTACCTGGTTGCACCGGAGCTTGGGGTGGCAAAGTCGGGAGGTCGGCAGGAGAAGACCGTACTCAGCACCGTAACCAAGTGTGGAAGGCTTAGATAACTTGGTTCCCTCCAGAGGGTCCTTGAGATCGTTCACTTTGTCTCAGGCCGGAGGCGCCCAGCAGCGCACCCAACCCGATGGCCAGCAGCGCGAGCGTGGCCGGCTCGGGAACAGGCCCGGGAGCGGGCTGCGCGGAGTTGGCGGCGTTCGATTTGGCTTCGGCGATCGCCCCAAAATAGATGTCCACGCCCACAGGAAGCGATACGGTTTCGCTCAAGATAGTCGAGCCGATGGGGTCGGACTGGCTTCCGAAAGGTCCACCATTCAACGGCATGTCGAACGACAGCGTCGGCTCGAAGACGAACGCATCGCTGAACTCCCCGAACTCGACGGACACTTCGCTGCCGTATGTCCCGAAGGCATCCGCGGAGCCAGTCAGCGAACCGTTGAATGTGACCGTAAACGTCACGTTGGTGTTGTTCCCCGCAACGGTATGCCCTATCGCTTCGAATTCGTAGTCCAGCGTCGCCTTTCCGTCGCTCTGCGTGAAATCATTCGTCCCTCCGAGGTTCGCGTTGCTCGACGCGTGCAAGGTCCCGGTGACGGCGGCCGCTCCCGCGGCATACTGGAGATCTGCGAGATTAGCGGTGATGTCGGAATGAGCCGCCGCACTTGGAATCGATGCATCGGCCGATGTCGGCGATGCAGAGGGCCCGCTCACGGGGCCTGCACCGTTGCCGAGGTTGTCCGGCCCCGCCCTCGCTGTCGCGGCGGGTTCGAACGGTAATAGAGCGAACGCTACGTCTGCACTGATGGAGATACTCGTAACGTGGATGTCGGCCGTCGTTATTGCGTTGGCGGACGCACCGCCCGACACCAGGACCGTCAGGAAACCAGCCGCGACGCTCTTTAGAGGAACTCGGTTTGCCATCGGCTACCCTCCTGCTTGCAGTCGGATCGCGGCCGGAGCGCCCGGATACCGGTACGGAAAAAGTGTGTCGGCGCGGGCGCCGCCCAAGGCCGCCACGCGCAAAACGTGCGCTGGCGGCCCTCCTCTCTTTTCAAGAGCCCGGACCGGACCAAACCGACGGCCTACCCATGTTCCGTGCGTAATTCGTCAAGCGCGGTGGATGTATGCAAGCATCGCGCATGCCTAAGCTGAGAAATGGCGTTAAATCAACTAACTGGGCGGTCATCGGCCCGATGGCTTAGGCATAACTGTAAAAAATAATGTCAAATGCTGGACAGCTGGCCCCGCCGGTCACGCGAGCGCATAGCGTCGACTCCATGCCTCGAAGGAGATGAAGATGCGAAAACAACGCTAACATTAGCCCCTCCACTTTTGGCGCTCGGTGCTGCCGTGTCGACTGGAGGCGGCCGGGCACCGCAGCGGCGGCCGCTTTGGATGTCCGCTCCTGCTACCATCGAACGGCCGGAACGGGTCGGGCACGGGCACCTATGACCTTCTCGATTGCCGTCATGCCGTGTTCCCCGGAGCAAGGTCCCACACTGAGCATAGCTCGGCCACGCCAATCATGGGTGTCCCGGAGACGGTGGTCTCG
>Ga0187779_10001488_pt1 | contig 14616 bp, 12 predicted proteins | sample 1015_Q2_SP10_10__FD_132435 | JGI IMG/M metagenome (GOLD analysis project Ga0187779, IMG submission 132435) | Tropical peat soil microbial communities from peatlands in Department of Meta, Colombia - 1015_Q2_SP10_10_MG | ecosystem: Environmental > Terrestrial > Soil > Wetlands > Peat | place... | reverse complement strand
GACGCACGGTGCCAGGATGCCCGCGAGAGTGTTCATTTCGTTCACGGGAATTGTCGCGCCGGTAGGCAGGTTCGGACCGGGTATCGCGGCATTTGCAAAATTGACGAGATTCAAGATTGTGGCAAATGCGTTTGCCAGACCTTGTTTGTTGCTAGGGCTTGATCCCAAATTCTTACCGCCTCCGACACCCAGAAAAGGAGAAAGCGCCCATACTGTCGCGATGGTTGTCACTTCGTCAATGGTTACGTATGAAGAGGAGGTTAGACTGCCACAGGAACCTAAGCCCGTCATTAAGGCTAGTGCCGCGTTATCTGTGCCCTGAGAAAGACCGGGATTGCCGCCGGTGGCAACGATGTAAATCTGCGTTGAAGCCGAAGGACAGTTGTAGTAGCCGATGAAAGTACCGTCGGAGCCGCTCGTTACATGATTTGTGAAGAGAGAACTCGCACTAGACGCGTACCCGTCCGTACCTGCTGCGTAAAGCTGGATGGCTGCACCTGATACCGGTCGCAAGCCACTGTTAACCAGCCCTGAGATCGGGGTTCCGGATTGTTGTGCCCCAGAACCTCCTCCACCAGACCCTCCGCCGCCAGCTGCAACATCTGCTGCACTGCCTCCGCAACCAGCCAAAAAGAGACATGCCAAAATGACCAAGCCGATGAGACTGAGCCTGATCGCTATTGGAGGTGAGGTAGGCATGGTTACAGCTTCGCTGTGCCGAAGCTACCATCTCACCACGTAACTCGCAGTGAAGCGAGTCACGTGGCACAGTGACTGGTTCAGTGCGACCCGCCAAAGGGCAAGTTAATGAAAACGGCCCAGATTTTTGGCGTGTTTGTCCCACTGTTTTAGCGAAAAATCCCTCTATCGCTAAAGTCTCGATAGCCAGTCGGTGTTCGAACTACGGTCTTGTAAGTTGAGTTCAGGCCGGATGATCACAGCTTGGCCGCAGCTTGTGCCACTGCTCTGCCTCTCGCCATAAACTTGGCAACGAATTTGGCGACGGCTTCGAGTTTCTGCAGGTCCGCCGCGGTAAAGTCTGGACCTGCAATATTCGGTCGCGGGCCTTTGCGGGAAATCTGGATGACTCCAAGCACTTCGCCCGTGCTGCGGATGACGGGCGCGGACATGAGCTTCTGAATCACCTGGTCGTCCAATCCACTGTCTCCAAGCTTTACCAACTCGAAGACGCTGAAATGGTGCACTTGCGCGAATCCGTTGAAGATTTCCGCCTTCTTGCTCTGTGCCGTTTGGGCGGCCACAGCTGAACTCGACAGCGGTATTGCACCGGCAGTCGCTAGTTCAACCGGAAACAGGAAATGCAGCAGCTTTCCCCGGAGTTCGAGCAGCGCGACTTCCGTTGGCTTGACCTGAAAAATCTCCGCAATCTTGCCGCAGACGGCTTCTGGAGACCAGTCCTCCGGCAGCTGCCGTAATTGTTCAAAGTCCCGCATTGGCTCCAGCATGAACCCTGGCTTTGCCCCTCGCAAGTAACCATGGTGCCCCCGCTAGAGTCAGATGGGTCAACAACTTGAGGACAACTCCAGCTTATCTATTGCCGATGGCGTTCGCGCCGTCGGGATGGCTACAAACAGGAGTCCGAAATCAGCGGTTGTGAGCAAAGCATCTGCAGAATCTGACTCTCCTGACTAACTGACTTCTGCCTCACGCCCCATGCTATCTTCCCCTCATGCCGCGCTTAACTTTGTTGTTTTTTCTTTGCGTCCTGCTTTGCGCACCTGCATTGGCCAAAGAGAAGTACTCGGTCCCGGGTCCGATCCATCTTGATCGCGAAGCCGAAAAATGGGCCGAGAAAACCCTGCGCAAACTTTCTGTGGAAGAAAAAATCGGACAGCTGTTCATGATCTGGGTGCGGGCGCAGTTCATGAACGTCAATGATCCTCAGTACATCCAGCTCCGCGACACCATGAACAAATACCACATCGGCTCCTTTGCCATGACGGTTCGCTGGGATCCCCCATTTCTTTATCGCAACGAGCCGTACGAGGCAGCCGTATTGCTCAATCGCCTACAAAAAGAGTCGAAATTGCCTCTGCTGATTGCCGCCGATTTTGAACGAGGCGCCAGCATGCGCCTGCATGGCACCACCGATTTTCCTCACGCGATGGCCTTCGGCGCCGCGGGTAAGGCTGACTATGCCGAAGCCTTCGGCCGAATCACCGCTCAGGAAGCCCGCGCCATCGGCGTTCATTGGAATTTCTTTCCGGATGCGGATGTGAACTCGAATCCCGCAAATCCCATCATCAATACCCGTTCGTTCGGTGAAGATCCACAACAGGTCGGAAGCCTGGTGGCGGCCTATATTCGCGCAGCTCGAGAAAATGGCATGATGACCACCGCCAAGCACTTCCCGGGTCACGGCGATACCGCGACCGATTCGCACTTGGGCGTGGCACAGGTCACGGGGGATTTGAACCGGCTCAACTCAGTGGAGCTTCCGCCGTTTCGCCAGGCCATTGATGCCGGAGTCGACTCGGTCATGATCGCCCACGTAACGGTTCCGTCGCTGGATTCTCAGCCCAATAAAGTGGCCACTACCTCGTCTGCGATTGTTGGCGGACTGCTCCGGAATCAACTTGGTTTCAAGGGAATTGTCATTACCGACGCGCTCGATATGGCTGCTCTAACCCGAATGTATGCAAACAATATCGGCCGGGCAGCCGTCGATGCTTTCAAAGCCGGCAACGATGTGCTGCTTCTTCCGGTGGACCTCGATGCTTCGTACCGGGCGATGCTGCTGGCTGTGCAAACTGGCGAGATTTCCATCGGCCAGCTCGACGCTTCGGTGCTTAAGGTACTGAAAGCAAAAGCTTCCCTTGGATTGCAAAAGGCTCGCCTGGTTAATCTGGAAGTCCTCGACGAGATGGTCGGAAAGCCTGAGAATCTAGCTGAAGGCCAACGGGTATCCGACGACGCCGTTACCCTCGTTCGCGACAACGGCAAACTCCTTCCGCTAAAAAGTTCTGGAACCGCAGCAACTGGTCTTCCGTATCAAAACGTGGAGGCAATTGGCAATAACACGGTTGCTGTGATCTTCTCGGAAGACGTTCGTCTGGACGTGGGTCGCACTTTCGAGCGCCAACTTCGGACGCGCATTCCGGATGCGAATGTTTTTTATGTAGATTCGCGCATTGCTTCTGCCATGTCCCAGGACGTGCTCAAGGCAGTGGATCAAGCCAGAGCGGTTATCGCGCCAGTCTACGTGGTTCCTACCGCGGGAAGAGCCATACAGGGTCCGAACGGCGTGACCAATACTGTCGGAGTGTCGGATGCGAACGGCACATTATTGCAAGCGATCCTCGATCGAGTGGGGCAAAAAACTGTGATGCTGGCGATGGGCAATCCGTATCTCGCGCAGGATTTTCCGGCAGTCCAGAATTATCTCTGTACGTTTTCCAACGCTGGCGTCTCAGAGCTAAGTGCGGTGAAAGCGCTATTCGGTGAAGTCCCAATCCGCGGACATCTTCCGGTCACGATTCCTGGTGTCGCGCAGCGGGGCGTCGGAATCGAGCGCGCCGCCCACGCGGCAGAAAGAGGTTCTCATGTTCAAGCTAGTGGTGGACAGTAACTCAAGAAGACTGGCGATTGCCTTGGCATTTCTCGCTTGTCTGTTTTTTTTGGCCTGCACGGTCAGTGTGAAAGATCACGAGAATGGCGATAACAGCAAAGTCGATATCGAGACGCCAATCGGCGGCATTCACGTGAACGAAGAAGCGGACGTGCATGATACCGGCCTGGCCGTATATCCCGGTGCCCATCAGAAGCCCAAAACTGATGGCGAGGGTAAGAGCGCCAACGTGAATATTTCGAGCGGCCTCTTCGGGGTGAAAGTGGTCGCGATCGAGTACCAATCCGACGATCCTCCCAGCAAGGTCTTAGACTTCTACCGACGGCAGATGAAAAAATTCGGGAACGTTGTCGAATGCCACACCGAGAAACATGGCGGTGATCTGGTCGCTGGAGAAAGCGAACACGGCTCGCGTCCCGTCAGTTGCGAAGGCGACAATAGCGGGAATGTGATCGAGTTGAAGTCCGGGACAGAAGATAACGAACATCTCGTTTCCGTCGAACCGCAGGGTAAAGGATCGGACTTCGCTTTGGTTTACGTCCGTACTCGCGGTAAGCAAGCCGACATTTAGCTGGCCCAGGTTCGCGTCCCGGTTTTGGACGCTAACCTGAGTTTAACAATCGCGGCGCCCCAGGTTGGCAAACGAAATTTGGGACCAACCGGGTGGCTGCCGTCCGGCGCCATCGTCTTGCACTCCTTTTCTCCCTGCTGTTAGTTTGAATTAGTGGAGCATGCCTGCAATCGCTGTGGCGCAAGCGTTGAAGACGGAATCGCGTTCTGCCCGAATTGCAGCGCTCCCCAGATTCGAGTAACTGCGGCAGAGTTCTCAGCGCCCTCGCTCTCGGGTCTTCCCACACAATCTCTCGCTTTCGCTGTCCCTGGTGCTATTCAGTGGTCACAAGCCCTGCCTTCGGCGGCGTTGGCGGGGCTGATCGCCGCCCTTCTGATGTTTGTTCCTCTGGGAGCATTCGGACTCGGCATGATCGCCTCGGGTGTCCTCGCGGTTTTGTTTTATCGCAGGCGTGGTCTCGCCATCACTCTTACCCCAGCGGCTGGTGCCAAGCTGGGTGCCTTGAGTGGCATGTTTGGTTTCGCCATTTTCGGTTTTTTTACGGCCCTCGAGGTGCTCGTCTTCCATAACAGTGGACAGTTGCGAGCCGCGCTGCTCGAAGCGGTTCAGCAATCGGCTGCGCGTACCTCCGATCCTCAAGCACAGCAAGTTCTGGATTATCTTAAAAGTCCGCCCGGCCTGGCTCTAGTCATGGCTATGGGTTTGGCTGTGATGCTGGTCCTTTTCCTGCTGCTTTCCAGCGCCGGCGGCGCACTCACGGCAGCCCTGCTCCGCCGTCGTGAAAAGTAAATAGCTCCGTTCCCTTGCTCCCGCCTGCTTCCTCCGCGTATCATGCAGCGTTCATGACTCCGCGACCTGCGACTCGCCCCGCCAACCTCAAAGAAAAGGCGCAGTTGATGTCGGCTTCGGAAATCGAGCGCACTCTGGTCCGTCTGGTTCACGAAATTATCGAGAGAAACAATGGCGCTGAGGACTTAGCCATCGTCGGCATTCGCCGTCGCGGCGTTTTTCTGGCGCAGCGCCTAGGCCAGATGATCGAACGAATCGAGAAAAAGCCCGTCCCGGTTGGCACCTTGGACATTTCGCTCTATCGCGACGATCTTTCCACAGTTGGCCCCAAGCCTATCGTTCAGAAAAATGAAATCGGCATTGTCATCACAGGAAAGAAAGTCGTCTTGGTGGATGACGTCCTTTACACCGGCCGCACCACGCGTGCCGCCCTGGATGCGCTTTTTGATAAGGGCCGCCCCGAACAGGTGCAACTCTGTGTTCTCATCGATCGCGGTCATCGCGAATTGCCAATCGAGGCCACGTTCATCGGACGCAAGGTGCAAACCTCAGAGCGTGAGATCATCGAAGTAAAGGTACAGGAACTCGACAACGCCGAAAAAGTTCTGCTGGTAGAAAGAGTGAGCTGAGGCTTTGCTGTCTGCGCGCTTCATACTAGGCTCGGGATGACGAACGTTCCACGTGGTTCCCTGCTCGACATTGAACATCTCACGGCTGCCGATATCACGGCATTGCTCAAGATCGCACGCCGCATGAATCCCGCCAGGCCGCGCCCGCTGCTGCGCGGTAAACGCATATTGCTGCTCTTTTACGAGGCTTCCACCCGCACCCGCAGCTCGTTTGAAATCGCCGCCAAATCGTTGGGAGCGATGACCACTCTTGTCCTCTCCAGCGGTTCCAGCATCGAAAAAGGTGAGTCGTTGATCGATACTGGATACACTCTTCAAGCCGTTGGCGCTGACTTGATCGTCATCCGTCATCCAGCCGCAGGCGCTCCGTTGCTCATGGCGAAGCACCTGAAAGTGCCGGTTATCAATGCCGGCGATGGCATGCACGAACACCCGTCCCAGGCCCTGCTCGATGCCTACACAATCCTGCGTCATAAAAAAACACTTTCTGGTCTTCGTGTTGTGATTCTCGGCGATATCTATCACAGCCGCGTGGCCCGTTCTGCAATTCATCTGCTTTCCAAGTTCAAGGCGCATATCACCCTTTGTGGCCCAGCGGAGCTTCTTCCCGATCTCGCCATTTCGCTCGCCCCCGGGCTGCAGATTGCCCGCAGTACCGAAGATGCGGTTCGCGGCGCGGACGTGATCATGGTTCTAAGAGTGCAAAAAGAGCGGTTGGCTGGCCTGAAGATTCGCCTGCAGGATTACATTGCGCGTTACCAGATGACGATGGGGCGGTTGAAATTGGCCAAACACGATGCCATCGTCATGCATCCTGGGCCGATTATTCGAGGGCTGGAATTGACTTGGGAAGTGGCTGACTGTCCTCAGTCGACGATCGTGGAGGAGGTTCGCAACGGTGTTCCAGTACGGATGGCAATTATGGCGAGAGCGCTTGGCAGGGCAAGATGATTCGGATTCAGGGTTGGGAGCCCTGTACTGCTTCGTGTCCTTAGTAATTGATTATTTATGTCGCAAGATAGATCCAAACCGGCATCGCTGCTGATCAAAGGCGGCCACGTGATCGATCCGGCAGCCAAAGTGAACGCGCCTATGGACGTTCTTCTGCGCGATGGCCGAGTCGCTGACGTAGCTCCGCCGAACAAAATTCGCCCTGCTGCCGATGAGACCTTCGACGCTCGCGGACTGGTAGTAGCGCCTGGATTTATCGATCTCCATGTCCACCTGCGGGAGCCCGGCCAGAGCTATAAGGAAACGCTTGCCAGCGGCACCGCTGCGGCGGCAGCGGGTGGATTCAGTTCCGTGTGCTGCATGCCAAACACTTCGCCCATCGTCGACTCACCCGACTGGGTCAACTGGCTTTGCCAGCCTCAAAGAGGCGCGGTAGTAAACGTATTTCCTATAGCTGCAGCAACCCAGGCCAGCAAAGGAGCGGTGCTAACAGATTTTCGAGGACTGCAGCGAGCCGGCGCGGTTGCCGTGAGCGATGATGGCCGTCCGATTCTCAACGAGACCACGATGCGCGAAGCACTGCGCCTGGGCGCGGAAATCAACCTGCCAGTGATTCAGCACGCCGAGGACACCCGCATCACCGAGAACTGTTCGATGAATGAGAGTGCCACTTCGTTTCGTCTCGGCCTCCGCGGCATGAACCCTTTGGCAGAGGCTTTGATCGTCGATCGCGACGTGCAACTCGCGCAGCAATTTACTGGTACCCGCTATCATGTCGCTCATCTTTCTGCAGCCGACTCCCTCAAAGCTGTACGCCGAGGTAAACGCAGCAAGGCGCGCATTACTTGTGAAGTGACACCCCATCACTTCACGCTCACAGATGCTGATCTCCACGACTACGATACGAATTTCAAAATGAATCCGCCCTTGCGCTCGGCCCAGGATCGCGAGGCCCTGCTGGTTGCGCTGGCAGATGGGACCATCGATGCTATCGCCACAGATCACGCCCCTCATGCTACGCACGAAAAGATGGTTGAATTCGAGAAAGCGGCTTTCGGTATCACCGGGCTAGAAACCGCTTTCGCACTGGCCATCACCCGACTGCATCGGGACCACAGCATTCCGTTAAGCCGAATTGTGGAACTTTTCACCGCCGGTCCCGCCAGGATTGTCGATATTCCCGGCAGGGGCACGCTGGCTCGCGGAAGCTATGCCGATGTAACCATCTTCGATCCCAAGAAGCGCTGGACCTTCGTTGTCGCAAAATCCCGCTCCAAATCTCGCAACACCCCGTTCGATGATTGGCAACTCACCGGAAAAGTAGTGGCCACAATCGTAAATGGCAGATTCGTGTACCGAGCGGGTTAGATAAATGACAACTGAGAACTGGGAACTGGGAACTGCTAGGTATCCGCTTGCCTTATACCCACACTGTGGTGTTAACACCGCCGGGAATCCAAAGTCTTTGACCACTCTTGCAACTTTTTCTTACTTCCCTAAGTCTCATCTCAAGAGGTGTACCGGCGGGCCAATCCAAGGGACGGCAAGGCTCGTACATTAAGTGGGAACTTATCCATGCTGATCAAAAAAACTGCAGATCTTTCATCTTCCGAGATCACTTCCAAGACTTTGTATTTGAACCGCCGCAAGTTTATGAAGGGCGTTGCTCTGGCGGGGGCAGGCGTGGTTGCCGGTGCAGACCTTAGCGATCTGATGTTTCCCGCTTCGGTACACGCCGATACCAAGATTAACGGCCTCCAGAAGAGCCCGTTGTCCACCACCGAAGCGATCACCCCCTATAAAGATGTGACCAATTACAACAATTACTACGAATTCTCCACGGACAAATACGAACCTGCTGGGCTGGCCAAGAACTTCAAAACCCGGCCCTGGAAAGTGAAAATCGAGGGCCTGGTCAGCAAGAAACAGGAACTCGATGTCGACACAATCATCAAAATGGCCCCTCCGGAAGAACGCATTTATCGCCACCGTTGCGTCGAGGGTTGGTCGATCGTCGTGCCGTGGGTCGGTTTCTCCTTAAGCGAACTAATCAACCGGGTCCAGCCGCTGAGCAAAGCAAAATTTGTGGAATTCACCACCATTTTTGACCCGGGCCAATTGCCAGGTCAGCGTGGTAACGTCCTCGACTGGCCGTACCTCGAGGGCCTGCGCTTGGATGAGGCGATGCATCCTCTCGCCCTGCTCTGTTTCGGCATGTATGGCGAAGTACTCCCCAATCAGGATGGCGCTCCGCTCCGCATCGTCGTTCCATGGAAATATGGTTTTAAGAGCGCGAAGGCGATTGTGCGCATTCGCTTTACCGATTCGCAGCCGATCAATACCTGGAATCGGGCTGCTCCTAGTGAGTACGGCTTTTACTCGAATGTGAATCCGCACGTGGATCATCCGCGTTGGAGCCAGGCCAAGGAACGGCGTCTGGGCGAGTTCTTCAAGCGGCCAACTCTCATGTTCAACGGATACGACCAGGTGGCAAGTCTGTACAGCGGTATGGATTTGAAGAAGAATTTCTAACTTTGCTGATTTTCCCGTGATTCGCTGGTTCAAACCCGTCGTTTTTGTAGCCTGCCTTGGCCCGTTGGCACGGCTGGGGTGGAAAGCGTACAACCAGGCTCTCGGCGCCAATCCCATCGAAGTCATCACTCATGCGACCGGTGATTGGACGCTCATCTTCCTGCTGGTGACGCTTGCTATAACCCCGCTCCGTAAACTGACGAACCAGCTTTGGCTGATTCGCTTCCGTCGCATGTTTGGCCTGTTTGCGTTTTTCTACGTGGTGCTCCATTTTCTTACCTACATCTGGCTGGACAAATTTTTTGACGTTCATGAAATGCTGGCCGACATCGCCAAACGAAAATTCATCACTGTCGGATTCACAGCATTTCTGCTGCTCATTCCGCTCGCAATCACATCAACTTCAGGCTGGATCCGCCGGCTCGGCGGGAAACGCTGGGCTCGATTGCATCAGCTGATTTACCTCAGCGCCGTGGCTGGTGTTATCCACTATTGGTGGCTGGTGAAAAAAGATATTCACAAGCCGCTCGAATACGCGATCCTGCTGACTATGTTGCTAGGTTATCGCGCTTTGGTTTGGGGAATTCCGCAATTGAAAGCCACCAGGCCGAGAGTTCTCACGGAACGCGGCACCGAACTTTCGCAGCTATAAGCAAGCTTACTCTTGCAGCCGAACAGAGCCTGACTTCTTCGCCCTCTGGCAGACCAAAGCCGACCGCATGCTTGCAATCTCGTTGCCTAGTACATTCATCGCTTCCAGGCACAGGTTCGTGTCCTTGGCTAGAATTTCCAGGAAATCTTGTCGCGACACAAATGCGAGTTCGGCATCCTCGCTGACTTCGGCTCCTAAACTGTAAACTCCCCCTGATAGCGTCGCGGGCAAACCGACGATTGCTCCGCAGCCGACCTTGCGCTCTGGATAAGCGGAACCCTGTTCCCCCAGTCGAAGATTCACGTTTCCGTGCAGGACAAGAAATACACCGATGACCGGGTCGCCGCGCCGGAATAAGATGGTTCCTTTCTTCTTCTGCGAGACAGAGGCCGATGCCTTGATTGCCGATTGCAGTTCGGGAGGTGCCGTCAGCTCTGCCATGTGCGTGTCCGTGCGGCCAATATTCCTCTGCTTGTAACCAATAATGCACACAAACACTGTGATTGTTATCACGCGTCAGTGTGACCGCTTGCTGCCTGCCTTGCTGGGCGCAACCTCAAGCGTGAGAAAACCCTGGCTCCTGTGAATCCCCTCCGTTGCGTGTATCATCTTCTTATCTCGGAGGATGAAAGCGTTATGGCTCATGAATTACCAGCTTTGCCCTATGACTACTCGGCCCTGGAACCCACGATTGATGCTCAAACCATGAAGCTGCATCACGACATGCATCACGGCGCATATGTGAAGAACCTCAATGCCGCTCTTGAGAAGCATCCGAACCTGCAATCCAAAAAAGTTGAAGAGCTGCTGCGCGATCTCAATGCGGTGCCCGAGGATATTCGCACCGCAGTTCGCAACAACGCTGGCGGCCATATGAATCACACCATGTTCTGGAAGATTATGAAGCCCAAAGGCGGAGGTGAACCCTCAGGCCCGATCGCCGAAGTCATCAAGAAAACTTTCGGCAGCTTCAAGGATTTTCAAGCCAAGTTCAACGACACCGGCACCAAGCAATTCGGCAGCGGTTGGGTCTGGTTAGCCGGAAAATCGAATGGCGAATTCCAGGTCATCAGCACGCCCAATCAGGACAATCCGATTTCCCAGGGTTTGTTCCCGATCATGGGCAATGATGTCTGGGAGCATGCGTACTATCTGAAATATCAGAATCGCCGTCCTGAATATCTCGCGGCTTGGTGGAATGTTGTGAACTGGGATGAGATCAATCACCGCCTCGAAATATTCCAGTCGCATCGCGAACCGGCTATGGCTCATCGATAACTTCCTCTTTTGGACAAGCCCCGAATGGGGCTTGTCCGCAACTCAAAACTGTTGCCTTTGGATATGCTGTGCCCTCGTTGTGCAAATTGAAGTCAATCGGCTGCCTGAGATTTGTCAGCGCCGAGGAGGGGCTGGAATCGCTGATCCAGAGCCGCATTCAGCCCAGATGAGCTGGCAGCGTTGTGTCTTCTAAATAATCCTCATGGTGAGCCTTCACTTTTCCTCATTGCACCAAAAATTTGGAATTGACCGCTTCCCAAATTCGAGAGTAGATTCGCGTCACCTTACCCGAAATTCCAGCCGAGTGAAATTGCCACGATCCTTCGCGTGAAGGCTGTGGCTGGTGCTTGGACGCGCAAACTTCAACCGATAATTTGGCTCTCCCTCCCCCAGGGGTGAATGACGTGAATACGGCTGCTGCTTGGAACATCTATCGCACTCGCTTTCTGATCAAGGCACAACAACTCACCCAACCATTAGTATTCGTCGACCCATTAGGGCGCGAGCATCGAGGCCGACCCGGTGATTACCTGGTTGAATGTTCCGACGGCCGTCGCAGTATTCAGCGCCGCGAAATCTTCGAAGACATTTATGTGCCCATGGGGCCAGCCGATGAAACTTGGCCATCGTGTGTCCGTCGCTCTGGATCCCTGCCGTCCATTGCGCCCTGTATAGGCCCGGCTGCAAGTGCCTGATTTAAATGCGTCGATTCTGTGGAAAAGATGGTTACGGGGGCAGTCACGACGTTTGATTACTTTGCTATACAATATATAGGTACACCCACTTGACAGGCCCAACATACAGGTGTACTGTAGCCATCCCATGGAGATGTGACCGGCTCTAATTTAGAGGCGGGAAGGAACAGTGCGGTGGCCGTTCCACGGTTCCGGTTTGCCGGACTCCCCCCGTGCGAACGACAATATTTGGTGATACTGAGAACTGAGAACCGGCGACTGAGAACTGCTGTTGCTGAACAAAGCCCCCTGCAAGGAGATAAACAGAATGTCGGAAGTCACTGAAAAAAGAGCCCCCAATGCTGTTGTTCCGACGGCCTCAGCGCCCGCACCACAGAACCAGAGGAAGAACTCGGGCCTGACCTTCCGCCGTTTCTTCACTAAGCCTGGAGTGTCTCCTTACGACGAGCTCGAGTGGGAGCGCCGCACTGCCCAGATCACCGACGCTCACGGCAACGTGATCTTCGAGCAAAAAGACGTCGAAGTTCCCAAAGACTGGTCGATGACCGCGACCAACATAGTAGCCAGCAAGTATCTGCATGGCACTATCGGCACGCCGGATCGCGAAACTGGCGTTCGCCAGCTCGTCAGCCGCGTGGCAGAAACGATTCGTGACTGGGGACTCGCCCAGGGCTACTTCGCTACGTCTGAAGATGGCGCCATTTTCCACGACGAGCTCGCGCACATTCTCCTGCGCCAATACGCAGCCTTCAACTCGCCTGTCTGGTTCAATGTCGGATGTGACCGCATCGAGCCCAACTCCGACGCCACCAACTGGCACTGGAATCACGCTCTCGGCCGTGTCGAATTCACCGTCACCGGCTACAAGACTCCACAGTGCTCCGCCTGCTTCATCAATTCAGTCAAAGACTCCCTTGATTCGATTCTGACCTTAGCAAAAACAGAAGGCATGCTCTTCAAGTGGGGATCCGGCACCGGCACCAATCTTTCTCCGCTTCGTTCTTCGACCGAAGGCCTCAGCGGCGGCGGGATCGCCAGCGGCCCACTCAGTTTCATGAAGGGTTTTGACGCTTTCGCCGGTGTCATCAAATCCGGTGGCAAAACTCGTCGTGCTGCCAAGATGGTCATTCTCAACATCGACCATCCTGACATCGTCGACTTCATCGAGTGCAAGCAGAAAGAAGAAGCCAAGGCGCATGCGCTGGTTGCCATGGGCTACGACGGATCGCACCCCGACTCCGACGCTTACAGCTCCATCTTCTTCCAGAACGCCAACAACTCCGTGCGCGTCACCGATGACTTCATGTATTCCGTTCTGCGCGACACCGACTTCAGTACCCGCGCCGTGAAAGATGGCCGGCCGATGCACACTTACAAAGCCAAAGAACTGCTCTACAAAGTCGCCGACGCCACCTGGCATTGCGGCGATCCCGGCATGCAGTTCGATACCACGGTGAACCGCTGGCACACTTCGAAGAACACTGCGCGCATCAACGCCTCGAATCCCTGCTCCGAGTACATGTTCCTCGACGACTCGGCCTGCAACCTTGCCAGCTTGAACCTGCTGAAGTTCGCGCCCAACGGCACGTTTGATGTTGAAGCCTATCGCCACGCGGTCGATGTGCTCATCACTGCACAGGAAATTCTGGTTGACAATGCCGGCTATCCGACCGAGATGATCGGCAAGAATTCGCACGACTATCGTCCGCTCGGACTCGGCTACGCCAACCTTGGCGCGCTGCTCATGGCCGCCGGTCTTCCCTACAATTCCGACGCAGGTCGCGATTATGCCGCCTGCGTCACAGCGATCATGTGTGGCGAGGCTTATCTTCAGTCCTCGCGCATCGCCGAACTCTGCCAGCCTCTGGTTCCCGCGACCGAAGCCACTCAGAAAGGCCTTGCCGAAACTAATTTGGGATCGAAGGCAATGCCCGGCGCGGCCTGTCCCGGCTGGTATATCAACCGCGAGCCGTTCCTCGACGTAATCCGCATGCATCGGGCTTCCGTCAACAACATTAACAAGACCAATGTCCCTGCTCCGCTCTACGAATCTTCTAAGGCCTGCTGGGACGAAGCTCTCGCCCACGGCGAAAAATTCGGCTATCGCAACTCCCAGGTCACCGTTCTTGCTCCCACCGGCACCATCGGCTTCATGATGGACTGCGACACAACTGGAGTGGAGCCGGATTTGGCGCTAGTGAAGTACAAAAAGCTGGTTGGCGGAGGCATGATCAAGATCGTGAACAACACCGTGCCTACGGCGTTGTTCAAGCTCGGTTACTCGCACGACGAGGCTGACAAGATCGTCAGCTACATCGACGCGACCGGCACCATCGAAGGCGCGCCCCACATCAAGGACGACGACCTCGCCGTCTTCGATTGCTCCTTCAAGCCGGCCAAGGGCACGCGCTCGATCCACTACATGGGACACCTCAAGATGATGGCAGCCACGCAGCCGTTCATCTCGGGTGCGATCTCCAAGACCGTAAACCTGCCTGAGTCTGCCTCGGTCGAAGAAATCATGGAGGCTTACATTCAGGCGTGGAAGCTCGGATTGAAAGCGGTCGCGATTTATCGCGACGGCTGCAAAAAATCTCAGCCGCTCAGCGCTGCCGGAACTAAAACCGCCGAAAGCACCTCGGCTCGCGTAGGGACAGCCGCCTCGGCTGTCCAACCAGAAGACAACCTCAACGCTCCTCCGCGTGCCGTCCGCCACAAACTGCCGGAAGAGCGCATGTCGGTCACGCACAAATTCAATGTGGGTGGGCACGAAGGCTACATCACGGTGGGCCTGTATCCCAGCGGCGATCCCGGCGAAATCTTCATCACCATGGCCAAGGAAGGCTCGACGGTCAGTGGATTGATGGACAGCTTCTCCTGTGCCATCTCGCTGGCGCTGCAGCACGGCGTGCCGCTGAAGATGCTGTGCG
>Ga0187779_10001487_pt1 | contig 14624 bp, 11 predicted proteins | sample 1015_Q2_SP10_10__FD_132435 | JGI IMG/M metagenome (GOLD analysis project Ga0187779, IMG submission 132435) | Tropical peat soil microbial communities from peatlands in Department of Meta, Colombia - 1015_Q2_SP10_10_MG | ecosystem: Environmental > Terrestrial > Soil > Wetlands > Peat | place... | reverse complement strand
TGAAGCCCGCTTTTTCCCTGATCCCGTAATAAAGATAATGCATCGCCTTTTTATGGCTCTTGCTCATATAGATAAAAGCTGGATTGGGCACGAGTTCAAAAGGCTTTATCTTCAGTTTGAAAAATGCTTCGTACATTTATCCCTGTGTTCTCCCTTGATCGTTCTTCACCGGGACCGCCTGTGGGATCCCGGAAACCTCTTCCCTTCCTGCTTACATCCAATTATACCGTGCGAACATTTCGGTACGGGAACATTGGTTCTCTGCTGCTGTCTTTCAGACATCCTGGTACATGGTCTGGTTCACGAGTGTTCTGAACTTGTTGTAATCAAGAGGCTTTATCAAGCAGTGCGAAAGCTTCTTATCGAGATCATCGAGCGTCAGCAAAAATTCCCTGCTCATCTGATCGAGCAGGATGATGGTTGGGATATTCCTGTTCTTCAGTTTTTTCAGCAGACTGGCACCGTAGGGGTAGCTCGTGATGACCAATCCGAGTTCATCAGCCAATCCGCGGTCAAATTGATGAGTATCAGCGACCGTGATCGTCCGGTATCCTTCCTGTTCAAGGATTGCGGCGCAGATTCTGCTAAAGCCCGCTTCATCAGCGATTAGGATCTTTTTGTCATTCATACCGTATTGCAAGAAGCAATTTCGATGCCCGCAGAATTTTCCCTGTTTTTACAGCTTTTGAGAAGGAGCAAAAGAGTTTTTATCGCTTTGTGTATCACAAGTATACAATCAGCGCGATACGCCGCTGGCTCCGCCTGTATCCACGGGAAACAGTGTTCTTTACGCCTTCAAAATCAAGCTCATCGGACGTATTAATGTTTCCTTTAGAGTCAATTCCTTATGAACTCATGCTGTTCTAACAGAGACGTGCATGGCGAACGCCATTATACATATGGAGCAACGATGTACAACCGCAAGTTTTCCATGATGCACAATTTATTGCAAAAGCGGTAACTGTATAAACATTATCAATAAGTTCTATGATGTAATAACTACTGCGACGAGTTCCTCCATCGCCTCACTTTTCTTAAAACTGAATATCGGGGTGACTGGTCTGGGACGGTATAATTCTTGCTGTATAGATTCTGTGTAAGGTAAAAGGCGTACAAAAAAAATTGTTCCTCCTTAAATAAGGAATTTCTTGGGGTGAGCAAACATTGTTTCCGAATAGGTGTAGAATGGGCATGGAAATGAGACGTCTGCCTGTTCCTGCCGGTGCTCTGAATGTTCGACACGATCAGCAGCGTTTGGCCTCGAGTGGCTGAATGCTGTTCGGACATCAAGGTGATGCACAGAGCAGCGAACATTTGCGGATAATTTCATTCGTTCATTCTTATCAACGCACTCTTCAACGTTCTCCTGCCGCTGATGCCAGTGGAACTGGAGAGAGATGAGCTTAGACGTTCACGTTGCTCGCAATCACCAGTGCCATATAACCGTGAGCCGAGAGCAAGGAAGTCATGAGGTATGAATATGAAACGTAAGAAAATCAAGGCTATCTGGCGGTCTTTTCCCGTCTTGTTCATCCTTACGATGTGTCTACCACTGCCTGCATTCGCCGTGTCAACGGTGGCGATATCATCAGGCGGAAATGGCGTTTTTTTGCTCCAGGGAATGGGGATAGAGAATGCCGCAGCGCTTGACATCACAATTCAGTACGATACGAATACGCTGGCTAATCCCCGGGTGGTTGAAGGGCCGTTCATTACGGGAGCCATGACTGCAATCAACCAAAACATCCCCGGTACGGTGCGCATGGACATTATCCGGCTAGCACCGATTAACGGCAGCGGCGTTATTGCGACCGTGTCCTTTGATCTGTTAGGCTCGTCTCCCGGAAGCATAACTTCGATGAATGTCAAATTGGCGAACCTCAAAGGGGCCCCTCTTCCTGCACTGGCTCAGATCAACAATCCGCAGGACACGACTGCAAACAATGCCGCAACGTCGACACAAGACCAGAACTTGCCCTCAGGAACAGCGACACCGGTTGCAGCCGGAATACCGGCATCCACGCCGGTCACGAACATTATCCCTTCAACGGTTGTCATTGCCGCACAACCTTCGGTGGTTCAGGAAAACAACAAGACTTCAGAGGTAGCAAGCGTCAGGGATCAAAACACGCAGTCTTCCGATCTGGACAGTACAGGTCCTGCTGTGCAGGGATCTTCACTGCCGACACAAAAAACAGAGTTCGCCGCTACCGCTGACCGCTCGGAAAATTCGAAAGTCGCCAGGACATCGGTCTACACGCAAAAAAGCGTCCTCGATCGTTTCAAGGAGTATAAAGGAGAGCGGACTATTTCTGCCCTGGTTTCCCTATTCGAGAGCGAAAGCATGATCGGCTGCCGCCAGGATCCTCCCGTGGCGATCTCGGACGGCAAATCCGTCGTACGCGTCATATTCGTGAGCACCCCTGCGGCGAACCTTGCATCCAAGATAGCCGTCACGGGAGCCCGGCTGATATCCCTGAAGAAGGATAGTGACAACACCAATACCTGGATCGCCGAGCTCCTGCCGGAAAATGGTACATACCAGGCGAGCCTTTCAATTTCTCAGGCTGGAATAAACATGATATTCCCTCTGGCCATATCACCCAAGGCCAATGTTCATCATGTCCGGTCGGGGACCTGGACCGACGCTGATTTTATGCAATATCTCAAGGAAAAACGCGCGGACATAAACAGCGACGGCAAAGAGGATTACCTGGACGATTATATTGTTACGGCAAATTACCTTTACGCTGTCTGGAAAAAGCAGGAGCAAGCGCAGAAATCCTTTGCCGCGGCGACGGGTCAGTGAGGATTGCCGGGAAGAGCGTCCAGATTGCTTCACAACAGGGTTCGGCTCGAGAAAGAGACAGTCTGATGACAGGGAGGTCCTAAACAATGTGCGGAATCGTCGGTTATGTAGGCAAAGCCGGTTCTCTCCAGATGCTCGTGGACGGGCTCAAGAGGCTGGAATATCGCGGATATGACTCGGCAGGAGTGGCTTACCAGAACGGCCATGGATTGGAGGTTTACAAAACCAAGGGAAGGCTTAAGGATCTTAAGCTGATCCTCCCTGATCCTTCGCCCGCGATCACCACCGGCCTTGGCCACACGCGGTGGGCGACCCATGGCGCTCCGTCCACGACGAACGCGCATCCGCACGTCGTCGAAGGCATCGCCGTGGTACACAACGGGATCATCGAGAATTACCGGGAACTCCGAACGACTCTGGAAAGCGAGGGTCAGAGGTTCCAGTCTGAGACCGACACTGAGATCGTTCCCCAGCTTATTGCGAAATACTTGAGGATGGGCCTTCCCGTCAGACAGGCAATCCGCTCTGCCCTGAAACAATTGCGTGGGTCCTACGCCCTCGGGATCATGTGTCAACAGAGCACCGACACGCTCTTCGCCGTGAGAAAAGGGAGCCCGCTCGTACTCGGCGTCGGCAGCGATGCATTTTACTTTGCCTCGGACATCCCGGCGATCCTTCCCTACACGCAGAAGTTCATTTTCATGGAAGATGAACAACTATGCACACTCACCGGACAAGGCATGGAGTTGCGTTATATCGAATCGGACGCCGTTGTTTCTTCAGGGCCAAAAATCGTATCCATCGACTGGTCGCCTGCCATGGCTGAGAAGGCCGGCCATGACCATTTCATGCACAAAGAAATCTATGAGCAGCCGCAGGCCATAAAAAATACCCTGGGAGAGCGGCTCGAAGATCCCCTGACTATGATGGTGGACCTGGGCATCCAGTTGCAGCGGAAAGCGGCCATACGCAAGCTGCACATCATTTCCTGCGGCACGTCGTATCATGCCGGTCTGGTCGGCAAGTACATGATCGAACGGCTGGCAGGCATTCCGGTGAATGTCGAGATCGCATCGGAGTATCGCTACCGGAACCCGATCGTTGAAAACAATACACTGTTCATATCCATTACGCAATCCGGTGAAACAGCCGATACGCTTGCCGCCCAGCGCGAAGCGCAGCGGTTGGGGGCGCGAACGCTCACGATCTGCAATGTCCTGGGAAGCACGTCGACCAGGGAAGCCCAGTCGGTCCTCTATACGCGAAGTGGTCCGGAAATCGGTGTAGCGTCAACGAAGACCTTTACCTCCCAGATTGCCGCCCTGTCCCTCCTTGCCCTCGGCATGGCATATGGACGAAACAGCCTGAACCGGAGCGAATTGAATACTCTTCAGTCGCATCTTTCGAATGTCCCGGCTCTCGCTGAAAAAACGCTGCAAAAAGATGCTGAAATCAGGGAACTCGCCGCTACCCTGACCCAGGCAAAGGACTTCCTCTTCCTTGCGCGGGGGATCAATTATCCGATAGCGCTGGAGGGGGCTTTGAAGCTGAAGGAAATATCGTATATCCACGCCGAGGGATATCCTGCCGGTGAGATGAAGCACGGGCCTATCGCCTTGATCGAAAGCGGACTGCCCGTCGTGGTTCTGGCCCCCTCAAACGATCTTTTTGACAAGGTGTTCTCCAATATTGAAGAAGTGAAAGCCCGGGGCGGCCGTGTCATTGCAGTAACCGATACCCCCGAGTCGCTGCGAAACAAAGCTGATGATATTATCGAGGTACCGGCTACACATCCGATGTTCACCCCCTTTGTCAACGTCATTCCCCTGCAGCTACTTGCATACCATGTGGGAGTACTCAGGAATTGCGATGTCGACCAGCCGCGGAACCTTGCGAAAAGCGTGACGGTGGAATAAATAATTCGATCCCGGTCGGGTCCGCACAGGGGACAGCACTTTTTTAACCTGATTTTCTGAACGACGATGATCGGTGATTGTCCTGGTATGCCGACGCATAGTGAAATGACGCAATGCGCCAGGTGGAAGCTATGGACAAGCTATCTTCCCGGTTCTTCGCGGGTCCCCGGGTGCCTGTGCAGAGGTAGTGAGAAATATTACTTCACGGATCATATCCATTCGAGCATCGATCAGTGATACCATGAATTTCTGAACGCTGGCAATGCATTGCTTCGGAGGCAGTGTGACGGATAAGGATGCAAACCATACTCTGGAGAACCTCATAAAGGACGAAGCATGGTGGAATCATTTCGCCTCCGTTTCTGAGAGTTTCGGCTTTTCCCTGAGCGTCTTTTCGCAGACGGGAAACCCCATCTTCGTTCCGATCGGGTTAATCCCTCCGTGTCAGGAATTTTGCGCATCCTCGCCCGAATTTAAAGCGAAACACGACGCCTACTGCCATCCCCTCGTCATGAACACCCTCGTGACCGGAAAACCCGATATCTTCAAGTGTTATGCAAAAGTCATGTGTTTTGCGTTGCCTATCAGCTACATGAACGAAAAGGCGGTGATCCTGGGTCAGGGATCGTATTCGTCGTATGAGGACTTTCGCGAAAGCGTGAACCAGGTCCAGGCGATTCCCGGCCTCGACTCTGTTTCCGTTAAAGCACCTCTCTCCTTTACGAACTTCCAGCAGGCCTGGAAGATTTGCGGATTTGTTGCAAACTGGGTGAACAGTCTTCTGCAGCACACTCAGGAGAACACTGCGCTAAGAATGAAGTTCGAAAGCTTGAAAATGATCGTCGGGATGTGGGGTGCATCAGCTGAGGAACGGCCTGAATCGCTGTATAGAAACATGATCGGCAAACTCTCATCGCTGCTCGATATCGACAGCATTACCATCCTTATTTTTGATCGTGTGCAGAGAAGATATACGAGCCTCTTCAGCCTTCTGAGGAGCAGGGGGATGCCTGAGATCCTCAGCGTCAAGGAGAATGATGCGGTGGTTCTCGATCTTCTTGCGGGGAATGCATTTGTCCTTTCGGCAAAGCCGATAGCAGACCCCCGGGCTGATTTTCTGGCCGGGACAGGCGCCCTCTATTTTTTCCCGATCATGGTCAACAAAAGACTTGAGGCGATCCTCCGCATTGGCGACAGGGTCCTCGCAGAGAATGACCAGCAGATCATAACGGCATTCTGCCGTCAAGCCGCTCTTTCGATAGAAAACTACCGCTTGAAGCAGGAACTATATAGAAAATTCGATCAGTTCTCGACCATTTCTGAGCTAACGAAATCGATAACGCCCATCCAGAACCATGAAAAGCTCCTTCAGGCTATCCTCGACATGTCGGCTGAACTGCTCAAGGCGGAACAGGGTTCACTGATGCTGATCGACCATGAAACTGATTCCTTGCTCCTTGAAGCAAAAAAAGGTATAATCGACGGCGTATCCGATAAACACAGGATCAACCGCGGTGAAGGGATCGCCGGAAAAGTGGCCCAATCGGGCGAAGCTATCCTCGTAGAGAACCTGGAAAGTGACCCGAGAATACACCAGGTGAACAGGAAACACTATAAAACGCGCTCGTTTGTCAGCATCCCGCTTAAGATCGATAACCGAATCATAGGGGTGCTCAATCTGTCGGATAAATCCACAGGCGAGGTGTTTAATAAAGAAGACCTCAGACTCATTCAATCCTTCGCGACCCATGCCGCAGTCGTCATGGAGCGGAATGTGTTCATTAACAAAACGGAGGAGCTCAAAAAGCTGACCATCACAGACCCGCTCACCGGGCTCCTGAACCGAAGGTACCTGCATGAACGACTGAAGGATGAACTGGCCCGGTCTGCTCGTCATGGCCACAATTTCGGCCTCCTCATGCTGGACATCGACGGATTTAAATATTGTAACGACACCCTGGGCCATCCTGTCGGTGACAAGGTCTTGAAAGCCGTGGCAGAGACTTTACTGAATGCGGTACGGTCCATAGATATCGTTGCGCGATACGGTGGAGATGAGTTCATGGTCATTCTGCCCGAGACCATCAAGATAGTCGCGATAGATATCGCGGAGCGGATACGGGAAAACGTGTCGCAGAAAGTCATTCTCGCGAATGATGAATCAGCTCCTCTCTCGTACACCGTTACCGCAAGCATCGGCATTGCATGCTATCCCGAACACGGGAAAACGGTTGAAGCGCTTCTTGACAATGTTGACAAGGCACTATACCGAGCCAAGAACGAAGGCAAAAACAGGGTAGAGGTATTCGCAAAACATGCCATTTAGTTCGCTCAAGAACGGAGAGTTTATTGATCGGCAGGAGGAGTTGTCTGCCCTTTACAAGAGAGCTCTCATGGCGGATTGGGGTCAGGCTCAAAGCGTCGTCCTGTTTGGTCACCGGGGCATCGGCAAGTCGGAACTCCTCAAACAACTCTTCGGCCATCTGTTCTGGAAGCAGGATCGGGTAGCGCCGTTCTGGTATAGCGTAAACCCGGCACTCCTGTCAGTTGGGACGTTTTCCAAGACCTATCTGATCGGGTTTCTTCGCCAACGGCTTGCATTCCCGAAAAAAGAGCAGGCATTGCTCTATCAGGACGGGATATCCCTGGATGGTCTTTCCCTGCTCATCGAGGAGCTGGAAGCAGGCTGGGCAAAGGAGATTCTTGACCAGTACATCCAGTGCGCCGGTGATCCCCTTGATACTCTCCGCATCGCCCTTGCGGCGCCTCACCGTTCATCGCTCGCCACCGGGATTCCTGTCGCCGTCCTGCTCGATGACTTTCACTGGATCAAGGGGCTCCACATCGATGGCGTTCCCGATGCGCGCCTGGCTTCACTTTTCCAAGAAGCGATAACGCACAAAAAAACGCCGCATATCATTACGGGGAACTCATCGGAGTTGCAGGAGATGCCAGTGGTGAGCGGCCTTGAGCGTATTCTGGTGACAACCTTGGGACCCGAGGGTGCCTCGGCAAGAGCGGGTGCACTTCTGAGCGCCTATGAGGCGACAGGAACGGTCCCCCCCCTCCTCCTGCGGCATCTCGGCGGGAACCCCTTTTACCTGGGCTGCGTCGTCGCGAAAGCGTGCTCTAAGAACAATCCCGACGAGAAGGATTTCTGGAACGCATACATTCAGGAAATCATGGAAGGACAGCTTGTGCTGTCCTGGTCAACCGTTTTGAAGAGTTTTTTCCCGGACCTGGGGATGCGGAGGGTGGCGCTTGCCATAGCCTATAAAATCCACCATACTGCCGAACCGCTTTCCTGTCAGCGGATCGCGAGGTCCTTCGCGCTGCCTGACGATCGCGCGCATGATGTTGCCTATAACCTCTATCTGGCGGGTATCATCCGCGGAGAGCTGGGCGTGTTCAGGGCCGAGGAAGACCGGGTATTACGGGACGTTATCGACTGCCTCTACCTGCGTGAGGTCTTGACGAAATCAACCCACGAGCTCTCGGAATATTTCCTTGCGGCGTTAGTCCCGCAAAAAGGACACGTTGCCCGATACGACATGGCCTTGCCGAAGGTCAAGGAGGCCGAGCTGATTGCTGCGCAGGGCCTCGAGCAAATAGGCAAAAACCTGAACCTGAACCCTGAGACCATTGGTCAGCTGCAAATAGCGGTCATCGAGGCATGCATCAATGCGATTGAACACAGCAGGGGGAGCGGGGACAACATCTTTGTCAGCGTTACGGTGGATGAGGACCAGCTGGAAGTTTCGGTAGAAAGTGCCGGCCCGGAGTTCATCATCCGGGAAACGGGCGAAGCGTTCCGCGATCAGGAGGCTATGAAGGGGCCCGGAAGAGGATGGGGCATAAAACTGATGAAACGTTTTGTGGACGAAATCGAATTTGAAAAAACCGCTCTCGGCACAAAAATAGTGCTGATAAAAAAAATCGAAAAAGCTACCGGTAAAAAAAAGGAGAGTGCGATAAGCCATGAGTAACTTTTCTTTATCGTCAAGATCGTCCGGAGACATAGCCGTCATGATGCCCAAAGGCTATATCAATGACATCGCGGCGGAATGTCTTGAACAGGAAAACGAGCAGTTTCTTGGACATGGGATGAAGAAGCTCGTCGTGAATTTTTCCGATGTGAAATTTATCAATACCATCGGGCTCTCGGTTTTCCTGGGCATGATGCAGAAGACTCTGGAAAGCAACAGCATCCTCTGCTTCACGAACATGAAAAAAGACCACCAGGCTATTTTCGAGATCGCAGGATTGATAAAGCATGTAAAGGTTTTTAAAGACGAAAAAGACGCATTTCTTTATTTGGGCGGAAGACATTGATATGAGTGACAAGAAACTGCATCTGAAACGTCTGATGTTCAGCATTGCGTCGCTGGTGGACCTTGGACAAGAGGCGACCTCATCAAAAGACTTGATGACAAAAATGAAGGCCGCGCTCTTTGTCATTACGGGGACGTTGTCCGTACCGACTGCAGCCTTGTTCGTCTACCAGCCGAAACGATATGAACTCGATCTTGTCGTTTCCAAGGGACACCAGGGCATCGGCGCGGATGCTGTCCGTCTCGGTGCTACGGCAATTCAAGTCAAGCATTTCAGAATGAACGACCCCCATACTTTCCGCGACATGTCGGCGAATGCATTTTTCAGGCAGAATAAGACCGTATTGACGAAGCTGCAGGCAAGGATCTTCCTCCCGCTTTTCGCAAAAGGGACATTTGTGGGCGCTATCACGCTTGGAAAAAAGATTGGCGGAGCGCCGTATCGTCAAGCGGAAAAGGATGTTCTCAGAGTCATAGCACATCAAATGGCGATTACGCTGCATAACGCCCAGTTGTTCCTGGAGCTTTCGAAGAAAGCCACGGAAAACCGACGTCTCTACAGAAACATGCAGCGGATCTACAACGACACTATCCAGGCTTTCGCGGCCGCCATCGACGCCAAGGATGGATACACCAAAGACCACTCCTACCGCGTGGCAAGCTATGCCGTGGCAATTGCAAAAGAACTGGGATGGAAGAAAAAAGACATTGAAGGGATCTACGTCGCCGGCCTGCTCCACGACATCGGGAAGATCATCATTGACACCGGCCTCATCAGAAAAGGGGAAAAGCTGACGGCCGGCGAGATAAACGAAATACGAAAACATCCCGAGATTTCTTACGATATCCTTTCCAAGGTCAAGTTCCCCTGGAAAAATATCGATAATTTCGTCCGCCACCATCATGAGCGGATGGACGGTAAAGGCTATCCTGATGCTCTCATGTCGCGGGAATTGAGCGAAGGAGTCAAAATCCTCTCCCTCGCCGATGCCTTTGACGCAATGACGACGGACCGCCCCTACCGCCATAAACTGGGACTCGATAGGACGTTCCAAGAATTCATCGAATGCTGCGGTACGCAATTTGACGAAAAAATTACGGGGACTTTTTTTAACTTGCTCCTCCGGGAATTGAGCGGCGAGGTCATGGAGCTGCAGATACTCCCTCTCTTGAACAATAGCGACGAAGGCGGCAGTGCTGACGGCGGACCGGTAGCCCGTACGTGACGATTGTCCGGCCAACCGCCAAAAACCATGGCTTGAAGCGAATTTAGCGCGGTCAAGTCCGGCTACGGCAGAAGAGCGCCGGTTTGTTGATGACATTCGCCTTGCAATGCATCGCTGTCGGCAGCAGTCCACGATGTCTTCAAGCTGCTATTCATGAGTCGCCCCGCTTAAAGATTTTTCTCGCAACAAGAACAACTCGAAGTGCCGCATATGATAACCAGAGAACGTGATGGATTCCTGGCCGTTTATACGTGGCGCAGAGAGAATGTGCGGTGCGAGAACGTATTTGATGGAGCCCTTCTTTTTCCGTGGCGGCTTGGAGAGAGGTCGATCCCGCCATATGGGGCCTGAAGTTTAGCTCTTACAGGGTAAGATCCCTGGCACGCTTCTCATGAGAGAGGTGCGCACACGGGCAGGAAGAGTTACCGGGAGATCTTTTGTATGAAGAACTTCATGACTTTGCTATTGCTGGTGGTGAGTTTAGCCGGAATGACGTCATGCGCTGTGAACATCCTAACGGCGACGGACAGCGGCAATGTGGGCGACGTAGAAAAAGCAATTGCAAGCGGCGCCGATATCAATAAAAGAGATAGCGATGGCAACACGCCCCTTATCTTAGCCGCCAAGCACGGGGACTTTGCCATTGTCAAAATACTAGTCATAAAAGGCGCCACCATCCGCGCAAAAAACAAAGATGGGGATGATGCCCTCCTGGCACTGTCAAATTATACAATGAATATTGCTGCAGGAGCTGAAAAGGGAAGCCAGAAGAACGAACCGATTCCGATTACGACGGAAGGCCACCTGAAGACGGCAGAGTATTTAATTCAAAACGGTGCTGATATCAACGTAAAAGACAGTGCAGGCAACACCCCATTGATTCTTTCGGCTGATTTAAACAAAATACGCCTCGCCGCACTGTTGCTGAGCAAAGGAGCCGACGTGAATGCCAGGAATCAACAGGGATCCTCAGCATTGATCGTCACGTCTTCCAAAGGGTATCGGGAACTTATTTGTCCCCTGATAAGAAGAGGTTCCGACAAGGACGCGGTTGACAACCAGGGCAAGACAGCGCTTAAGTACGCCGAACTCTATGACCGGAAAGAAATCATACAACTGCTAACCAACCCATGCCCGCAAGAGAGTCCCGACAACGACTTCGCACCGGTTACGGGAATCACGGCCGAGGACAGGTTGTTCGAGAAGCTTACTGAATCGTTGAAGGACGTTCAACCGTCAGTTCGGTGGGAAGCTGCAATGAAGCTTGGCGACTTGAAAGATGATCGTGCGGTCGTCCCTTTGATCAATGCCCTGTTGTCGGACAGCCATCCCTATGTGAGAAGAAGGGCGGCGTTTGCGCTCGGGGAACTGCATGACCTCAGGGCAACAGATGCTTTAATAAAGGCTCTGCATGATGAAGATTCATTTGTAGATGGATTGGCGGCAGAGGCGCTTGAAAAGATAACGGGTCAGCACTTCGGGAGCGACTCGAAAAAATGGGCTGACTGGTGGGCCCTGAAAATAAGGCAACAGTAAGACTCGCCAGTACCACGCGTTCCGGTCTGAAGCTCGATGGATGGACGATAAAAAAAAGCTAGGGCTCGCATTTAAGCTATGTTGCATTCCCCCCCGTTCGGGAATACGCGAACCGACGTTCGAAGCGAATAACCGTTCGTGCAAACTTTGATTGTGACCGGTCGTCGATTCCCCTATCATTGTGTCCCGCATCTCTGACAACATCTGCCAATAGGTCCTGATTTATTCAGCCGGCAATTTCGACCAGTCTTGTGCAGTGTGTCGAATAATTCCCGACACCTACCGTGAACTTCTTCAGACAGAGACTGTTCTGAGCATGGGTCGATTGAATTCAATTATGTCGACGGGCCTGTCAAAATAATTTGCATGTTTATGTTATCATAAGGTTATACTGCCCGTATATAACTGTCTGCATCAAAGCATGACTCTAGTCACACGGCACGAGTTGCATTTTTTGCAATTACGACTTTGAGCAAGCCTTGGTACAACCGCTGGCTGATAAGGAGCTTTTTTTAAGAAGAGAAGATTCACGTCAACGGTTGATGATGCTGGAGCGAAAAATAATTTAGTAACCTACAATAGATAGGAATAATTCATGGACTGGGGCTTAATGAATTTATTCCTCTTACATAATTGAGAGGTAAATGTCGATGAAATTTTTAACCTGCCCTGCATGCATCATGAGGATGGGAACCGTTTCTGCAGATACGTTCACGTATGAATTTCACACGCGCTGCAAGCAGAAGGTGGCCTGATGATTCTTGGGAGAAGACTAATCGTTGTAATGCCGGCCTATAACGCCGAAAAGACGCTCCGCCAGACTTTTGCGGAATTGCCTCATGAGTATGTTGATGATGTAATTCTTGTCGATGATGCCTCACGTGACCGAACAGCTATGGTAGCGCAGGAGCTAGGCATTGCCACCATCATTCACACGGAAAACAGGGGGTATGGGGCAAATCAGAAAACATGTTACCGCGAGGCTCTCCGTCTGGGCGCAGACATCGTAGTGATGGTCCACCCGGACTATCAGTATTCACCCCGCCTGGTAACTGCGATGGCATCCATGATCACGTCTGGACATTACGACGTTGTGCTGGGTTCACGCATACTCGGGGGAAGAGCTCGAGAGGGCGGCATGCCTCTCTATAAGTACGTTGCGAATCGGTTTCTCACCTTGGTGGAAAATCTTGTACTCGGCGTGAAACTTTCGGAGTACCACACGGGATTTCGGGCATTCAGCCGTCCAGTACTTGAAACATTGCCGCTTAATGAAAACTCCAATGATTTCATCTTCGATAATGAGATGCTCGTGCAGGCGGTCTATTTCGGTTTCAGGCTCGGGGAACTGAGCTGTCCGACGAGGTACTTTAAAGAGGCGTCTTCCATAAATTTCAGAAGAAGTCTCACTTATGGATTTGGCGTTTTGGCCACGGTAATGAAATTCCTCATGACCAGACTCGGGATAAAAGCATATGCTATCCTAAACGGCGAGGGGAGGAAACTTGACATTGTTGAAAAAAAAGAATGATGAGTAAATCGTCGAGGGATTGTTTTCAATAATCACATTATTTGTAAATCTCAGAATGCTTCAAAATAAGTTCGTAGGCGGGAACGATAACCGGTATATTACTGAGAATAGTCATATCCAGTCATTCGATTTCATGTTCTGCAAATGGACGTTTCTTGATTTCTATGCAGCCAATTGTCATCCGCTTGCATAGTTATCCCATGTCCCCGATTATGCTATTCTGGGATTAAATCCTGCAGGGCACCACTTGACGAACAATCTTCTTCACGCTGTGTAAACCTTTCTTGTTGTAATTCTGGCAATAAGACTCGTAGAGGTAGGGGGTAATTCATGCAGTTAGGAGTGGCCGGCAGGATGGGTGTTTTTTTTCAGCTTAATTAACGGCTTGGAATTTTTAAGAATCTTATCAGCGAATGTCGATAGGATCTCCCTCTTTGCAGAATATGCATCGTCCACATCGAGCATGCCGCCAAGCGAAGAAACGAACTGTTTAAAATCTTTTTCATCGAAAGTTTCAGATTGAAGTAATTCTATGAAGTGCGATATTTTGTCACTCATCTGTGATGCGACTTGATAGTCCCCCTCGGAAAAGGGCTCTGCAGTCTTCTTATTGTTCAGATTGAGGACTCCAACGACCCTGTCTCCGACCTTCAGGGGAAGCGTCATGAGCGATTTCGTGGTGTACTGAGAAATATTGGTTTTCGCAAAACGTGTATCGCTTTCGATATCCTCTATTAATAACGGCTTCCCTTCCAGGGCGACCCAGCCCGCGATCTTATCGCCAAGTTTTATCCGCGTTCTCTTGACAATATCTTCATCCAGGCCGACTGCGCTTTTGACGGTCAGTTCATTCGTGAGTTCGTCGCTGAGCATGACGGAACAGATATCAACATCCAGTAAATCCGATATCAACTCGACAAATGAATCCATGCTTTGTCCCACATAGACATCGATTGTCTGTTTAGCGCTCGTGGGGACCGTTAGCGTGATGTGACAGCTATGAGCGGTATTTGCGGCTGAAAGTTTCCACCGGTGCGTATCAAGAATGTTTCTGGCAAGGTGGAGTTTTAGCCGGTCCTCAGGCTGATCAATTTGGAATACATAACGCGTATTGTGGAGGATTGCAATGACAGATGAAGGCAGCTGCCGTGGCAAAACGATACTGAAAGTCACAAACCGTGTTTCCGCTGCTCCGATTTCAATCGTGTCGCCCCGCTGAAGATAATGGGAAAGCCCATCAATCAAATTTGAAAAGAGCTGAAGAACTTTTATTTT
>Ga0187779_10001485_pt1 | contig 14640 bp, 11 predicted proteins | sample 1015_Q2_SP10_10__FD_132435 | JGI IMG/M metagenome (GOLD analysis project Ga0187779, IMG submission 132435) | Tropical peat soil microbial communities from peatlands in Department of Meta, Colombia - 1015_Q2_SP10_10_MG | ecosystem: Environmental > Terrestrial > Soil > Wetlands > Peat | place... | reverse complement strand
GACCACGCCCTCGGCGAGATCGAGCGCGGCCTCGCCGCGGGCATGGTCGGGGTCAAGCTCGCCGCCAGCCGCCGGGCGAGCGACGCGCTCCTCGACCCGGTGGCGGCGCTGGCGGCCGCGCGCGGCGCGCCGGTGCTGCAGCACATCTGGCAGCGGCGCACGCGGGAGGTGCCGAACCAGGAGATCTCCGACGCGCTGGACCTGGCGGCGCTGGCGGCGCGCCACCCGGACGGGCGCTTCCTCCTCGCCCACATCGGCGGAGGCGGCGACTGGGCGCACTCCCTCCGCGCTTTGCAGGACGTGCCGAACGTGTGGGTGGACCTGTCCGGCAGCGGCGTGGACCGGGGGATGCTCGAGCTGTGCCTCGAATGCGTGGGCGCGGAGCGGCTCGTCTGGGGCACCGACCTGACGATGGACACCGGCTGGGCGAAGCTGCGCGCCCTCGAAGCCATGGGCCTGGCCGACGCGGCCCTGGAGGACATCCGATGGAAGACCGCGGCGCGGCTCTTCCGGCTGAGCCTGTAGACCACAACGCGCTCGTCGGCCCGTACCCGTTCCGGCGCCTGCCCGACCCGACGCCCGAGCGGCTCGTGGCCGAGATGGCGCGGGTCGGGATCGCCCGGGCCCGGGTCGGCCACGTGCCGAGCATCTTCTACCGCGACGTGGCCGCGGGCAACGACGAGCTGCTCGCCTGGCTCGCGCCGCACCGGCCGCGCCTGGTGCCGGTGCCGGCGGTGAATCCCGCGTATCCCGGCTGGGAGCGGGAGCTGGAGCGGGCGCGCGGCGAGGGGTGCCCGGCGGTGCGCACCTACCCGGCGCACTACGGCTTCGACCCGGCAGGCGCCCAGATGCGGGCGCTGGCGGCGCGGTGCGCCGAGCTGGACCTCGAGCTGGTGCTGACGGTGCGGCTCGAGGACGGACGGCAGCGCCACCGGCTCGACACGGCGGCCGAGCTGCTCGGCGCGGACGTGCGCGCGACGATCCGCGCGCATCCCGCGGTGCGGGTCCTGGTGACCAACGCCGATCGCGCGCTGGTCGAGGAAACGCACTTCGGCGCGACGCCCGGCGAGGCGGCCCGGCTGCATTGGGACGTGGCGTGGCTGTGGGGCCCGCCCGACGACCAGCTGGCGGCACTGCGGCGCACGGTGGGTGCGGACCGCTTCGTGCTCGGCACGCACTTCCCGTTCCGGCTGCCGGAGGCCGCGCTCGCGCGGCTGGCGCTCGCCGAGTAGCGGCGCGACGCCGGGGTCGGTAGCTTCGTCGGCGCGCGTCTCCGGAGCCCGGGGGCGCGCGTTCGCTATCCGCGAGGGACGTCGCGTGGTGCTGGCGGAGATCGTCTACCCGGGCTGGAACCCGGTCGCCTTCCACCTCGGCCCGCTGGCCGTGCGCTGGTATGGCCTGGCGTACCTGGCGGGCTTCCTCATCGCCGGCATGCTGCTCGACAAGCAGGTGCGCGACCGGTTCCTGCCGCTGACGGCCGCGGCGGTGAGCGACCTCGTGGGGTGGCTCGTCCTGGGCGTGCTGCTCGGCGGGCGGCTCGGCTACGCGCTGTTCTACGAGCCGCGGATGCTGCTCGCCCCGCTGGAGCTCATCAAGGTGTGGGAAGGCGGCCTGTCGTTCCACGGCGGCCTGGCCGGGGTGCTGCTCGCGTCGGCGCTGTTCGCGCGGCGCCGGAAGATCGCCTGGCGCCGGCTCGCCGACGGCCTGGTGCTGGCGGCGCCGGTCGGGATCTTCCTGGTGCGGATCGCCAACTTCCTCAACGGGGAGCTGTTCGGCCGCGTCGCGCCCGCCGGCCTGCCGTGGGGGATGCGCTTCCCCACCGACCCGGCGGCGATGCGGCTCTCGCCGGAGCTGGCGCAGGCGGGCTCCATGGGCTGGCACGACGCGTACGCGGCGCTGCGGGCGAGCGGCGGGTGGGCCGCGATCGCCGCGCAGGTCCCGCTCCGCCATCCGTCGCAGCTCTACGAGGCGCTGTTCGAGGGCGCCGTGCTGGGCGCGGTCCTGTGGGCGGTGTACCTGCGGCGCCGCGCCACGCTGCGGCCGGGCACGATGGCCGCGCTGTTCCTGCTGCTCTACGCCGCGGCGCGGTTCTGCATCGAGTTCACGCGCCAGCCGGACCCGCAGTTCGTCACGCCCGCCCACCCGCTCGGCACGGTGTTCGGTCCGCTGTCGATGGGCCAGGTGCTGAGCCTGCTGCTCGCCGCCGGCGGCGTGGCGCTGCTGGCGTGGCGGGGCCGGGGCGCGCCCGAGGCGCCGCCTCCGCCCGCGGGCTGAGCGCGCGTCGCGCGGGCGGCGGGGGCCGCGCGCGCATCGGGCGCCGGCCGCCCTTGTGAATAGTTTCACTCGTTGCTAGAATGCCCCGTCCTTCCCACAGACGACGCTGGTCGCGCCCACCCTCGGCATAGGGACTGGATGACGCGTACGACCTACCTGATCGCCGGCGGCGTGCTGCTCGGTCTCACCGCAGCACTCACCGGCGTTTCGTTGGTCAGGGGGCAGGGCCCCGCGTCGCGCGCGGCGGCGGACACCGCGTTCAGCGTGATTCCGCGCTCGGCGGGCACCGGCTACACCAGCCTCGACGGCGTCCGGCCCGGCGGGGACTGGCCGGCCCTGGGCCGGCTCAAGGGCCCGGTGCAGCCGATCTTCTACCGGCACGACATCCACGCCGGCCAGTACCGCATCCCGTGCCTCTACTGCCACAACAACGCCGCCAACTCCTGGACGGTGAACCTCCCGTCGGAGAGCACCTGCATGGGGTGCCACTTGGTGACGTCGGCGCCCGATACGGCGGGGAACCCGAACCCGGACATCGCGAAGCTGCGCGACTTCTACGCGCGGGGCGTCGCGATCCCGTGGGTGCGCATCAACAAGATCCCCGAGTACTCGCACTTCCCGCACATGCGCCACGTCGCGGCCGGGCTCGCGTGCCAGACGTGCCACGGCAACATCCAGCAGATGCCGCGCGTGTTCCCGGTGCGCAACGTCAGCAACATGGGCTGGTGCACCAGCTGCCACATGGAGCGCGGCGTGACCCGCGACTGCACCGCGTGCCACTTCTAGGCCGGCGTCGAGGAGCGTGATGGAGCGCAGGCGGTTCCTTCAGGTGGCCGGCGCGGCCGGCGTCGGCGTGGCCGCGGGGTGCTCGCCGGTGTCGGGCGACCGCCTGCTCCCGTACGTCAACGAGTCGGACGAGCTGATCCCGGGGATCCCCGAGTACTACGCCAGCACCTGCCGCGAGTGTCCGGCGGGGTGCGGCATCGTGGTGAAGACGCGCGAGGCGCGCGCGATCAAGATCGAGGGCAATCCGCACCATCCGGTGGGGCACGGCCGCGTGTGCGCGCGGGGCCAGGCGGCGCTCCAGGGGCTGTACGATCCCGACCGGGTGCGCCAGCCGTTCCGCCGCACCGCGCGCGGCCTCGAGCCGGTGTCGTGGGACGAGGCGATCCAGACCATCGCCACGGCGCTCGGCGTGGCGGGCGCCTCCGGGCCCGATCGCGTGGCGCTGGTGACCGGCGCGGACAGCGGCACGCTCGACGCGTTCTACGACGAGTGGCTCGCGGCGTTCCGCTCGCGCCGCCGGCTCCGCTATGAGGCGTTCGCCTACGAGCCGCTGCGCGAGGCCAGCCAGCTCACCTTCGGCGTCGCGGCGGTGCCCGAGGTCGACTTCGCGGCGGCGCAGTACGTGCTCTCCTTCGGCGCCGACTTCCTCGAGACGTGGCTTTCGCCGGTCGAGTACACGCGGCAGTTCGCCGAGGCGCACCGCTGGCGGGACGGCCGGATGGCGAAGTTCGTCGCGGTCGAGCCGCGGCGGGGCCTCACCGGCTTCAGCGCCGACGAGTGGATCGCGCCGAAGCCCGGCACCGAGGGCCTGCTCGCGCTCGGCATCGCGGCCGCCGTGGTGCGCCACGGGAAGGCGCAGGTCACGGGGGCCGAAGCGGACCGGGTGCACGGCTTCCTCGCCCGGTTCACCACCCGCGGCGTGGCCGAGGCGACCGGCGTCGCCGAGAGCGTCATCGACCGCGTCGCGCGCGAGTTCGCCGCGGCCCAGCCCGGCCTCGCGGTCGCCGGCGGCGTCGCGGGCCAGCACCGCGCCGCGACCCAGACCGCCGCGGCGGTCAACCTGCTCAACTACGTGGCGGGCAACGTCGGCCGCACGGTGCGCTACCACGCGGCCTCGCCGTGGGACAAGGTCTCGCGCTACCGCGACGCCGTGGCCTGGGTGGGCGCGATGGGCGCCGGCGCGGTGGACGTGGCGCTGGTGCACGGGACGAACCCGGCCTTCACGCTGCCCAAGGCCGCCGGCTTCGCCGCGGCGTTCCGGCGGGTGGGCCTCAAGGTGGCGCTGGCGAGCCACCTCGACGAGACCGCCGAGCTGTGCGACTTCGTGCTGCCCGACCTCACGCCGCTCGAGCAGTGGGGCGCGGTGGAGCCGGCGCCCGGGGTCCGCAGCTTCGTGCAGCCGGCGATGACGCCGGTGTTCGAGGGCGCACGGCAGGCGGCCGACGTGCTGCTGGCGATCGCCGCCAAGGCGGGCAAGCCGGTGGGGCGCGGCGCGGCCAGCGCGCGCGAGCTGGTCGCGGCGGGCACGGCGCCGGCGGCGCTCGAGCGGACGCTGCAGCACGGCGGCGAGTTCGGCACCGCGCCGGCCCGCACGGTGCGGCTCGCGCCCGACTTCGCGCGGCTGTCCTACCAGGCGCCCGCGTTCGACGGCGAGCCCGCGGCCCCGGTGCTGGTGGTCTACCCGTCGGCCGCGCTGTTCGACGGGCGCGGCGCGAACAAGGGCTGGCTGCAGGAGCTGCCGGACGTCGCGACCAAGATCGCCTGGCACAGCTGGGTCGAGGTGCACCCGGACACGGCGGCGCGCCTCGGCGTCGCGAACGGCGACGTCGTCACGGTCGCCTCGCCGCACGGGCGCGTCGAGGCCCCGGTCTACGTCTACCCCGGCGTGCGCCCCGACGTGGTCGCGATGCCGGTCGGGCAGGGGCACACCGCCTACGGCCGCCTCGCCCGGGGTCGTGGGGTGAGCCCGCTCGACCTGCTCGCCGCCGACGCGACGGACGCCTCGGGGGCGCTGGCCTACTGCTCGACGCGGGTGTCGCTCACCCGGACCGGGCGCACGGTGCGGCTGGCGACCACCGAGGGCAGCCCGCGGCAGCTCGGCCGCGGCATCGCCCGCGCCGTGGGCGTGGCGGGCGCCCTGGCCGGCCGGGTCGAGCCCGGCCCCGAGGCCACGATCTCCGAGGCGGAGCGCGAGGCCATCGCGGAGGCGGCCGCCTCGCAGCGCCAGCGCGCGGAGATCGGGGTCTACGCGAAGCCGAACCCGAAGTGGGAGATGGTGGTCGATCTCTCCCGCTGCACCGGGTGCCAGTCGTGCGTGGTGGCGTGCTCGGCCGAGAACAACGTGCCGGTGGTGGGCGAGGAGCAGATCCAGCGGCACCGCGGCATGGCCTGGATCCGCCTCGAGCGCTACTTCGAGGGCGACACCTCGGGCTCCGCGTTCCAGGTGCGCCAGATCCCGATGCTGTGCCAGCAGTGCGAGGCCGCGCCGTGCGAGCCGGTGTGCCCGGTGTACGCCGCGTACCACACGCCCGACGGCCTCAACGGGCAGGTCTACAACCGCTGCGTCGGCACCCGCTACTGCGCCAACAACTGCCCCTACAAGGTGCGCTACTTCAACTGGTGGGACTACGGCCGCGACGGCGATCCGTACTTCGCCTTCCCGGAGCCGCTGAACTGGCAGCTCAACCCCGACGTGACGGTGCGCACCAAGGGCGTGATGGAGAAGTGCACCTTCTGCGTCCAGCGCATCCGGTTCGCGCAGAACGACGCCAAGGTCAGGAAGCGCGAGCTCGTGGACGGCGACATCACGCCGGCCTGCGCGCAGACCTGCCCCGCCGAGGCGATCGTGTTCGGCGACGCGCACGACGGCGGGAGCCGGCTCAACCGGCTCAAGGGCGACCCGCGGGGCTACCACGTGTTCGACATGCTCAACACCCGGCCGGGGATCACCTACCTCGAGCGGGTGATCGCGGACGGGGAGGCCTGAGCGCGTGGCCACCGCCGCCCTTCCCGTGACGCCCGCCGCGGCCGAGGCGCCGCCGACCTACGCGGACACCACGCGCGACGTCATCGCGACGCTCCATCCGCCGGGCCGGAAGTACTTCATCGGGATGGGGTTCGTGCTCGCCGGGCTCGCGTTCGGCGCGTTCTCGTGGGCGTGGCAGCTGCGCTACGGCCTCGGCGTCACGGGCTACCAGCCGCCGATCTTCTGGGGCAGCTACATCACGACCTTCGTGTTCTGGGTCGGCATCGCGCACTCGGGCACGCTGATCAGCGCCATCCTGCTGCTGTTCCGGGCCGGGTGGCGGACGGCGGTGTACCGCGCGGCGGAGATGATGACGGTGTTCGCCGTCATGACGGCCGGCCTGTTCCCGGTCCTCCACCTCGGCCGCGCCTGGTACGCCTACTGGGTGTTCCCGTACCCGAACTTCCGCGGCCTGTGGTCCAACTTCAGGTCCCCGCTGGTGTGGGACGTGTTCGCGATCTCGACCTACCTGACCGTGTCGGCCACCTTCCTGCTGATGGGGCTGATCCCCGACGTGGCGGCGGTGCGCGACCAGGCGGCGGGCTGGCGCAAGAAGCTGTACACCCTGGTGTCGTTCGGGTGGCGGGGCTCCGACAACGAGTGGCGCCACTTCGGCCGGATGTACCTGTACCTGGCCGGGTTCGCGACGCCGCTGGTGCTGTCGGTGCACAGCGTGGTGTCGTGGGACTTCGCGATGGCGATCGTGCCGGGCTGGCACGCGACGATCTTCGCGCCGTATTTCGTCGCCGGCGCCATCTTCTCGGGGTGCGGGATGGTGATCACCATCCTGGTGCCGCTCCGCAAGGCGTTCCACCTCGAGCGCTACATCCGGGTGAGCCACTTCGAGAGCCTGGCCAAGGTGTGCCTGCTCACCGCGTCCATCGTCGCCTACGCCTACGCGGTCGAGTTCTTCATGGCGTGGTACAGCGGCAACCCGTTCGAGCGCGCCTCGTTCTACAACCGCGCGTTCGGCCAGTACTGGTGGGCGACCTGGATCATGCTCACCTGCAACGCGTTCATCCCGCAGCTGCTGTGGTTCAAGAAGGTGCGCACCAGCATCCCGACGCTGTTCGTGATCTCGATCTTCGTCAACATCGGGATGTGGTTCGAGCGGTTCGTGATCATCGTGACCGGGCTGTCGCACGAGTACGAGCCGTGGCAGTGGTCGTACTACCTGCCGCGCTGGCCGGAGCTGGGGATCCTGATCGGGAGCTTCTGCTGGTTCTCGATGTGGTTCCTGCTGGCCATCAAGTTCTTCCCGTCGGTGGCCATCGCCGAGTTCAAGGAGGCGCTGCCGCCGCCGGTGACGCCGCGGGCGCACCGGTGAACGCGCCGGACGCACGCGGGCCGGGGAAGGAGGCGTTCGTCGCGCCGCCCGCTCGATCCGCCCCAGGCACCGGCGCCGGCGCGCCCGCCGGCGTGGTGGGCGTGTTCGGGCGGCTCGACGCCGCGGTGGCGGCGATCGCGTCGCTCAAGGCCAAGGGCTACGCCAACTACCGGGTGTACTCGCCCGTGCCGCGGCCGGAGCTGGCCGACGTGCTGGCGAAGAAGGAGAGCCCGGTGCGGCTGTTCACGCTGTTCGGCGCCCTGTGCGGCACGGCGTTCGGGTTCTTCTACGCCATCGCCACCTCGCTCGACTGGCCGCTCATCACGGGCGCCAAGCCGATCATCTCCTGGCCGCCGTTCATCGTGATCGGGTTCGAGACCACCATCCTCATCGGCTCCCTGGTCACCGTCGGCGCCATGTTCCTGTTCGCCGGCCTGCCCAAGCTCGGCCGGGCGCCGGGCTACGACCCGCGGTTCAGCGACGACAAGTTCGGCGTGGTCGCGTTCGGCGGCCCCGCCCAGCTGGCGGAGGCGCGCGAGCTGTTCACGACCGCCGGCGCCGAAGAGGTGAAGGATGTCTGAGCGGCGGGCGGCGCGGCGGCGGGGCACGGGGGCAGCGGTGGCGGCGCTCGGTGCGGCGCTGCTGCTCGCCGCGGGCGCCACCGGCTGCACCACGCTCGACAACGCCATCGCCAAGGTGCCCTGGTTCACCACGATGCAGCAGCAGGTCGCGGTGCGGCCGTTCGAGGCGGGCGCGCTGGCCGACAGCGCGCAGCGCATGCCGCCGCCCGGCGCCGTGCCGGTCACGGGGCTCGAGGACTCGCTCGACATCCTCACCGAGCTCAAGAACGTGGCGAACCCGGTGCCGCGCACGTCGGCGTCGCTGGCGCGCGGCCAGCTGCTCTACGACACCTACTGCATCGTGTGCCACGGACCGGCCGGCCACTCCGACGGGACCGTGGTCCCGAAGTTCGTGCCGCCGCCGGACATCACCCAGCCCACGACGCAGCAGCGCAGCGACGGCTACATCTACGCGATGATCAAGCAGGGCCGCGGCATCATGCCCAAGTACGGCGACAAGATCCGCAGCCCCTGGGACCGGTGGAGCGTGGTCAACTACGTGCGGAAGCTGCAGGGGATGCCGTGAGCGAGACCGCGACCGCCGGGCCCGGGCTGCGGGACGACGTCCTCCGCCGGCTGGACCGCCCGCTGCCGGCCTGGCTGCGGCCGCTCGCCGGCGCGCTGTTCGCCGCCGGCCTGGTGGCGTTCCTGGCGGCGGTCTTCCGCGCCGACCCGGCGCGCGCCTGGCGGGCCTACTTCGTCAACTGGCTGTTCTGGACCGGCCTGTCGCAGGCGGGCGTGCTGTTCGCCGCGACGCAGATCCTCGCCGGCGCGCGCTGGAGCCACCCGGTGCGGCGCATCGCCGAGGCCTCGGCGGCGTTCCTCCCGGTCTCGTTCCTGCTGTTCCTCGTGCTGTGGATCGGCCGCGCGCACGTCTTCCCGTGGATCGCGGCCCCGGTCGAGGAGTGGCCCAAGGGCTTCTGGCTGCGCGACTGGTTCGTGTTCGCGCGGGTCGGCGCCGGCCTGGTCGTGATGTACGGCCTCAGCCTGTGGTTCGTGTACCACTCGCTGCGGCCCGACGCCGCGCCGCTCGCGGCCGCGGCGCCCGCACGGCTGAGCCGCACGCTCCGGTGGCTGGCGCGGCGCTGGGACGCGGCCGACGACGCCGCGCAGCTCGCCGTCGCCGAGGGCCGGCTGTCGCGCCTCGCCGGCGGCCTGGTCGTCGCGTACGCGGTCGTGATGAGCGTCATCGGGTTCGACTTCATCATGTCGCTCGCGCCGCACTGGCTCTCCAACCTGCTGGGCGCCTACTTCTTCATGGCCGCCTGGCTGATGGGCCTGATGGCGCTCGCGCTGACGACCATCTTCTGGCGCCGCCACCTGGCGCTCGAGGACCTGATCCCGCCGCACCGCATGCACGACCTGGGCAAGCTGTGCTTCGCCTTCACCGTCTTCTGGATGTACCTGTTCTTCTCCCAGTTCATCGTCATCTGGTACGGCAACATGCCGGAGGAGACCAGCGCGATGATGCTCCGCATCGCCGCGCAGCCGTGGCGGCCGATCGGCATCCTGATGGTGGTGCTGGTGTTCGTGGTGCCGTTCTGGGGCCTGATGGGCGTCAAGCCGAAGCAGACGCCCGCCATCCTCGGCACCTTCGCGACCATCTCGCTGGTGGGGCTGTGGCTCGACCGGTGGGTGTTCGTCGTGCCGTCCATCGTGCAGCGCGCGCCGCGGGCGCCGCTGGGGTGGATCGAGCTGCTGGTGACGGCCGGCTTCGCCGGCGCGTGGGCGCTGTGCCATGCGTGGTTCGCCTCGACCTTCCCGATCGTGTCGCCGCGGCTGCTGGACCGGATGGCGGCCGAGGGCGACGGCCACCACTAAGAGAGCCGCCCGTCGGAGATCGGTGGGCAGGGCAGTTGCCGTCCGGGAACGGGCCCGAACTCTTGCTCTCTGAGCAACTTATCCTACCTTTGTGCCCCAAATGGCCAAATACGTGATCGTCGGCGGCGGCCTGGCGGCCGCCAGCGCCATCGAGGGGATCCGCGAGGTGGACCAGCACGGCGAGATCACCGTGGTCAGCGCCGAGCGCGAGCTCCCCTACCACCGTCCGCCGCTCTCCAAGGGATACCTCGCCGGCCGCGAGCAGCCCGAGGCCGTCCGCATCCACGACGCGCTGTGGTACCGCGACAACCGCGTGCGCTACCGGCTCGGCGTCGAGGCCCGGTCCGTCCACATGAAGAAGCGGTCGGTGACCCTGACGAGCGGCGAGCGCCTGGAGTACGACCGCCTGCTGCTGGCCACCGGGTCGCACGCCCGGCGCCTCGGCGTGCCGGGCGCGGACGTGCCCGGCGTGACGCTGCTCCGGACCATGGCCGAGAGCACCGCGCTCAAGGCGGCCCTCAAGCCCGGCGTCCGGCTCGTGCTGGTGGGGGGCAGCTTCATCGGGATGGAGGTGGCGGCCACCGCGCGCGGCCTCGGGGCCGAGGTGACGGTGCTCGAGATGGGGCCGCTGGTCTACGGGCGGTTCGCCGATCCGTCGCTGTCCGACTTCTTCCGGCGGATGCTGGAGAGCCACGGGATCGCGATCCGGACCGGTGCCCGCGTGGCCCGGGTGAAGAGCGCGGGCGGCAAGGCCAGCGCCGTGGCGACGGACAGCGAGGAGTTCCCGGCCGACGTGGTCGTGGCCGGCGTGGGCGCGGAGCCCAACACCGGCTGGCTCGCGAACTCGGGCTTCGGCATCGACCGCGGCGGCCTGATCGTGAACGTCCGGCTCGAGACCAACGCCGAGGGCGTCTGGGCGGCGGGGGACGTGGCGCGGTTCCCCGACCCGATCAGCCGGGTGCCGCGGCGCCTGGAGCACTGGGACAACGCCCTGATGCAGGGCAAGCAGGCGGGGCGGAACATGGCGGGCGCGGACGAGCCGTACGCGCACCAGTCCGCGTTCTTCTCGGACCTGTTCGACGTGACCATCAACGTGCTCGGCGACACCGACCGCCCGGACGCCGTCCGGATCGAGGGCAGCACCGATCTCGCGGCGCCGAACTTCACGGCGCACTACGTGCGCGAGCACAAGCTGACCGGCGCGGTGATGGTGAACCCGATGACGGCCAACCGCACCGAGGAGTTCGACCGCCTGCAGCGCGCGATCGCCTCGGGGGAGCCCGCCGAAGGCGACTGAGCTAGCGCACCCGCTCGATGAGGTGCCGGAGCGAGTCCACCGGCACCCGCCCGCTCAACGACAGCCAGAATCCGTCCGGGTCCTGCCACCGCGCCTGGCGCGAGCCGTCCGGCGCCACGGTGACCACCGTGTCGCCCGCCGCCTGCGCCGCGTCGGCGGCGCGCGCCGCGCCGGCGCCGGCGGCGGCGCTCGCGGCGTCGATCCGCTGCTGGTCGAGCAGCAGGGTCTGTCCCGCGTCCGTGTAGGTCACGCGCACCACATCGGCGGCGCTGTCCGCGCCGGCCACCAGTCGTCCCGGCCCGATCTGCACCCGCTCGATCTGCATCCCGTCCACCAGGCGGATGGTGCCGCCCAGGCTCGAGACCGCCTCCTCCAGCGTGGCGCTGCGGAACGCGCCGCCCGCGCCCCCGCCTCCGCCCCCGCCGGCGCCACGGAACAGCCGAGGCGCGCGGGCCGCGAGCGTCTCGCGCGCGGCGGGGGCGTGCCCCGTGTCGACGGGCGCGACGGCCACCGCCCGCGGGCGGCGCGTCGGAGCGTTGGCGGGCACTCCCGCCTCGGACGCCGGGGGCGCAGCCAGCACGCCCGCCACGCCCGGGCCCGCGGGCACGGCGGAGGCCTTCCCGGCGGCGCGGCCCGCCTCGGCGAGCTGCGCTGGCGGCTGCTCCGGCCGGCGTGCGCCCCCCGGACGGGGCGCCGGCGTCTGCAGCCGCTTGTGCCCGAGGCCGGTGGCGGCGCGTCCGGGCACCGGGGGCTCGCCGCCGCCCGGAGGCGCCTTGGCGGCCGGCGGCCCTTCCGCCGTGCCCGTGGCCCCGGTCCGCGTCGCCAAGCCGAGCGCGTCGCGGGCGCGCGCGTCGGCCGCGGCGTTGGCTGGAAGCGACTCGGCCGGTGCCGACGCGGGGCGCGCGGCCTGCGAAGGCGGCACGGCGGCCTCCCCGCCTGCGCGCGCGCCAGCGTGCCGGACCTCGTTGGCCAGGTACCCGACGCCGAGCGCCAGCACGACCATGGCCGCGAGCGCCAGCGGGGTGTAGTCGAAACGCCGCTCCGGCCGGGGCTTCGGCGGGCGGCGCATCAGCGGCTCGGGCTGCGCCAGCCGGATCGCCGGGCTCTGCTGGGTCGCGTCGTCCACGTCCACCGCGACTTCCTTCGCCGTCCGGGAAACCCGGCGCGGCGCCGCCTGGGCCGGGCCGTCCAGGGCGCCCAGCAGGTCGGCGGCTTCGGCGAGGAACCGCTTCGCGTCCTCGAGGCGCTTCGCGCACTCGGCGCAGCCGGCGACGTGCGAGCGGACCGCGTCCGCCTCCGCGGCGTCCAGCTCGCCGTCCAACAGCGCGTTCAGCATCCCGTCGTCAATGTGCGACATGGTGCACCCGTCCTTGCCCGTGGAACGACTCGACCAGGCGCCTGCGCGCGCGGGCCAGCGTCGTCCCGACCGATCCCTTCGCCAGGCCGAGCGCGGCGGCGATCTCGTCGTAGCTGAAGCCCTCGGCCTTGAGCAGCAGGGCGGCGCGGTCCTGCTCGCCCAGGTCCGCCAGCGCGGCCCGGACCGCCGCGGTCCGCTCGTCCACCTCGAGGGCCGCGTCCGCCGCCGGCGCCGTCGCCGCTCCCATCTCGCCCTTCAGCAGCTCCAGCCGCCGCCCCTGGCGGGCCGCCCGCCGCCCGTCGTCCCGCACCAGGTTCAGGGCCACGGCGAACAGCCACGGCCTGGGGTTCGCCGGCGGCGTCTCCAGCGCCCGCACGAACACCTCCTGCGCCAGGTCCTCGGCCGCGTCACGATCGCCCGTCCGGCGGACCAGCAGCCGGACGAGCGAATCGTGATAGCGATCGTACAGCTCCGCGACGTCGGTGATGACGGTCCCCCGTTCGGGTGCGCGGCGTCTAGACGCCCCGGAACGCCCGCACCAGGGTTTCGAGCTCGCCGGTGCGCCAGGCCGTGAGGCCGCCCGCCGCGATCTTCACCCCGGTCCGCCGTCCGGCCACGACGACCCGGTCCCCGACCGAGAGGCAGGGGGCGATTTCCGGCAGCGCGCGCACCAGGGCGAAGTAGGCGTCGCTGAACGGCGCGACCACCGTGACCTTCAAGCTGTCCCGGTACGACGCGTCCGTCCAGACGCTGTCCGACTGCACGAACAGGCGTCCGCCCGCGCGGCGCACCGCGCTCCCGCCGGGTGCGCCGGCCGCCAGCTCCATGGCGCGCGTGGCGGCGACGCGGTCCGCCGCGGCCAGCGTGGAGACGCCGCCCAGGGCCGCGCTCGCCTTGGCGTTCGCGAACGCGTCGCGGCCGGTCTGCTGCGCCGCGCCGGCGGCGCCGCCGCGCAGCGTGGCGGACGCGGGCATCGGCGCCGGCTGGTTCCACGCCGTCCTCGGCTCCTGCACCAGGTAGGACGTGTACTCCGTCAGGATGCCGTAGCGGAGCCCGAGGCTGCGGACCTCTTCGATCAGCGCCGGCGTGGCGCCCTCGATGCGGATCTGCCGGGTGAGGTCCCCGATCCGGCGCGACGCCCACAGCCGCGGCACGAAGTCGTTGCCGGCCGCGGTGGCCGGGAACGCCGCCTCCGCCGTGAACCGCTCGGTGCGGCCGTTCCGCTCGCCGGTCACGACCACCGGACCCGACGCGGTGCCGCGGTACCGGCCGAACACCACCAGCTCTTCGCCGTAGAACAGGTCGGGAAGGGTCGCCGGGTAGGTCTGCGTCAGCTCCACGGGGCTTCCCGCCAGGCGCAGGTTCACCAGCGCCGGGTGCTGGATCTTCCCGAGCAGGCCGCTCATCGCGGTCTCGATGTCGGCGCCGGGCGGCACGTACTCCGCGCTGCCGCGGCCCTCCGCGGCGAGGCGGTCGAGCAGGTAGGTATTGACGTCGAAGCCGACGCCCACCGTGAAGATGCGCGCGCGGCCGATCCGGCCGCCCGCCAGCGAGGCGATGCGGTCCGGCGACTGCTCGCCCACCGTGGGCACGCCGTCGGTGACGAACACGACGATGGGGAGCCGCTCCCCGGGCGAGTCCGCGCCCAGCACGGCGTCGAGCGCGCCCGCGATGTTGGTGCCGCCGTCGGCGGCGAGCCCGTCGAGGAACGCGCGGGCGGCCTGGAGGTTCTCCGCGGTGGCGGGCACGAAGCCGTCGCGGAAGTTGACGACGCGGGTCGAGAAGGCCACCAGGCGGAAGCGGTCGTCCGGGCGCAGCGACTGGATGGCCTGCCGGAGCGCCGCCTTGGCCTGCTCGATCTTCTCGCCCGACATGGAGCCGGAGACGTCGAGCACCAGCGTCAGGTCCCGCGGCACGCTGGGCCCGTCCTCAGCCGCAGGCGGGGAGACGAGCAGCATGAAGTAACCGTCCTCGCCGCCGGGCGCGTTGGTCACCACGCTGGTGCCCACCAGGCCGCGGCGCACCGGGATGAAGATCTCCACGTCGCCCGCCGCGTCCGGGTCCAGCGTGATCTCGAGCCGGTCGCCGGAGCGGCGCGTCGTCACGCGGTGCGTCGGTGAGTAGGGCGTGCCG
>Ga0187779_10001482_pt1 | contig 14652 bp, 9 predicted proteins | sample 1015_Q2_SP10_10__FD_132435 | JGI IMG/M metagenome (GOLD analysis project Ga0187779, IMG submission 132435) | Tropical peat soil microbial communities from peatlands in Department of Meta, Colombia - 1015_Q2_SP10_10_MG | ecosystem: Environmental > Terrestrial > Soil > Wetlands > Peat | place... | reverse complement strand
CGGCTGCGCCAGATCCTTTTCAATCTGCTGTCGAATGCAGTCGGCTTTTCGCCGGCCGGGGAGACAGTCACGCTGCTGGCGGAAAGGCAGCCGACCGCCGTTGTGTTCAGCGTCACCGACCGCGGGCCTGGCATCCCGCCCGAGACGAAAGACAAGGTGTTCGACTGGTTCGAGACCGATTCCAGAGGATCGCAGCACCGTGGGCCCGGTCTCGGCCTTTCGCTTGTCCGCTCATTCGTCGAATTGCACGGCGGTACGGTGACGATCGATTCCACTCCGGGGCAAGCCACCACGGTCACATGCGTATTTCCGGTCCAGGAAGCGGCCAAGCAGACGGCGGCGTAAAACAACTTATCCGCTCACCCCCGCGCAAGCGGGGGGTCCAGAATAAAATCATGAACTCTGAATTCTCTCTGGATTCCCGCTTCCGCGGGAATGAGCGGGGACATGGTTCGCAACGCTCTACTCAACGGCAGCATCCGTTTATAACGTGCCTTGCCTATCAAACGGACGATTCGATGCTCCCAACCGGCTCCGGCGGCTACAGTTTTTCGGCGGCCCTCGCCGACGAGGCAGCCACATACCGGCTGATGATGGACATTGCGGCGTTGATCGAGTCCGGCGATACGATCACGCTCTCGGGCGATCTTGGTGCCGGCAAAACGACCTTTGCTCGCGCCCTCATCCGGCACCTCGCCGGTGACGAAAGCGTTGAGGTCCCAAGCCCAACCTTTACCCTCGTACAGACCTATGCCCTGCCGCGGTTCGCATTGATCCACGCCGACCTTTATCGGCTCTCATCAAAGGCGGAGCTTACCGAACTCGGCTTCGACGATGCGCCGGAGGGCGCAGTGATGGTGGTGGAATGGCCCGATCGCGCCGCCGGACTTTTGTCGGCCGACCGGCTCGACATTGAGTTGACTCTTTCGCCACAGGATGGGGAAAACGCACGCAATGTCCGTGTCACCGGGCATGGCGCCTTCGGACCGCGGGCTGTGCGCATCCTCGCGATTCGAAATTTTCTCAACGGTTCCGGATTCGGCCAGGCTGAGCGTCGGCGAATTCAAGGCGATGCCTCAACCCGCAGTTACGAGCGGCTGACGCGCGCCGGCGCAACCTACATCCTGATGAACTCGCCGAAACGGGCGGATGGACCGCCAATTCGCAACGGCAAGTCCTACAGCGCAATCGCGCATCTGGCCGAAAGCGTAACGCCATTCGTCGCCATGACGCAGGGCCTCCGTGGGCTCGGCTTCTCCGCGCCTGCGATCTTCGCCGGCGACCGCGAGGCGGGTCTACTGGTGATCGAGGACCTCGGCGATGAGCTGGTCGTAGACGGCGATCCGGCGGCGCCGATCGAGTTACGCTATGAAGTTGCGACCGATCTGCTCGCTGAATTGCATCGCAACCATCTCAACGACGTGTTGACGGTCGAGCCGGGTGTCGAATACCGGATACCGCCGTACGATATGGATGCCCTTCTGATCGAAGCTGAATTGCTTCTGGACTGGTACCTGCCCAAACTTGAAGCCAGGCTAAACGATGCCAAGCGTGAATCGTTTCGCACACTCTGGCGGGACGCCTTGCTGCCGATTGCGAGCGGTGCGCAAACCTGGGTGCTGCGCGATTTTCATTCGCCCAATCTTCTCTGGCTGCCGGAACGCGAAGGTACAGGCCGTATTGGTCTGCTCGATTATCAGGACGCCCTGATGGGGCCACCGGCTTACGACGTCGCTTCGCTATTGCAGGACGCGCGCGTTGATGTGCCTGAGATGATGGAAATTGCACTGTTGTCGCGTTATACGCGCACGCGTCGTTCCGCCAGTGCCACATTCGATGCGCCTGCGTTCGCCCGCGCCTATGCCACACTCGCCGCGCAACGCGCTTCCAAAATACTCGGCATTTTCGCGCGGCTGGAAAGGCGCGACCACAAGCCGCAATATTTGCGGCATCTGCCGCGCGTCTGGACTTATTTGCAGCGCTCGCTGCGGCACCCCGATCTGGCACCGCTTGCCGCGTGGTACCGCACCAACGTGCCACCCCTGAAGGTCTGATCCATGGCCGCCCCGTCAAAAATCGGCATTCCCCGGCGCGCCATGGTGCTTGCGGCCGGTCTCGGCTCCCGCATGCGCCCGCTCACCGACAAGGTGCCGAAGCCGCTGGTAAAAGTGGCGGGACGCCCGCTGATCGACCACGTGCTGGATCGTCTTGCCGAAGTCGGCGTCGAACGCGCGGTGGTCAACGTGCACCATTTCGCCGACCAAATGCAGGAGCATCTCGCACACCGGCGGCGTCCGCAGATCGTGATCTCCGATGAACGCGGCTTGCTGCTCGGCACCGGCGGTGGCGTCAAGAAAGCCTTGCCCCAGCTAGGCGATGCGCCTTTCTTCCATATTAATTCCGACACGGTCTGGATCGAAGGCAAGCGGCCAAACCTGGCGCGGCTGGCCGACAACTTCGATGCCGCCGCCATGGACGCACTGTTGCTGCTGGCGCCCGCAACGGGCAGCGTCGGGTACAACGGACGCGGCGATTTTACGATGGGTTCCGATGGCCGCTTGCGTCCGCGTGCTGAGAACGAAATCGCGCCATTTGTCTACGCCGGCGTGGCTATCCTTTCGCCAGGAATGTTCAAGAATGCGCCGCCGGGCGAGTTCCCGCTCTCGGCCTTGTTCGGTCACGCGGCGCAGGCAAGACGCTTGTACGGCCTGCGCCTCGACGGCAAATGGATGCACGTCGGCTCGCCCGACGCGATCGGACCGGCGGAAACGGCAATTCGCAACAACGCCGGTTGATCGCCCAAACGCGTAAGCGTGTATGATTCGCTCTATGCCCACCACGATGCCTCGCGTTTTCAATATCCCTGCTTCGGTGCAATTTCTTCCGGCGCTGATCGCAGCGTTGCGCGACGGGAGGTTGGTTCCCGGCTTTCCCGCCTCGCGCGATCCGCTGGAGCTTGCCTGGGCAACGCTTTATCTGCCGACCCGCCGTGCCTGCCGTCTCGCCCGTGAAGTGTTTCTCGCTGAACTGGACGGCAATGCCGCGGTCTTGCCACGCATTGTAGCCCTCGGCGATCTCGACGAAGATGAGATCATCTTTGCCGAAGCCGCGACCATGGATCTGGCGGAAGACGCACTGGCGAACCCACCGGCAGTCGGTCCGCTGGAGCGGCGGCTGATGCTCGCGCAGCTCATTGCAAAATGGGCGGACTCCCTACGCTCCGAGAAGGGCGCGCCGCTGATCGCCAACACACCGGCTGCGCGGCTCGCGCTCGCCGAGGATCTCGGACGGCTGATTGACGACGCCATAACCCGCAAGATGGAGTGGACGCGGCTCGACGGCCTGGTACCGGATCAGTTCGACAAATATTGGCAGTTCACGCTGGAGTTTCTCAAGATCGCACGCAGCTTTTGGCCGGAGCGCCTTAAGGAGATCAGTGCAATCGACGCGGCGACGCGGCGCGACCGGCTCATCGACGCGGAGATGAAGCGTCTCGCCAACAGCAACCAGCCGGTCATTGCCGCTGGCTCGACCGGTTCGATGCCGGCAACGGCAAAGCTGCTTGCGGCAATCGCGCGGCTGCCGCACGGCGCGGTCGTTTTGCCTGGGCTCGATACCGATCTCGATGAAGACTCTTGGCGCGAAATCGCCAGCGGCGCGGACGAAAAAAATGCGGCGGGCGCCGTGCACCCGCAATTCGCCATGCATGCCCTGCTGGATCGCATGGGCATTACACGTGACGCAGTTAAACAGCTCGCCGACCCACGCGCGCACGGCCGCGAAATGCTGGTTTCGGAAGCGTTGAGGCCTGCGACAACGACCGATCGCTGGCAACCGCGTTTCGGTACCGCCGATTTCGCCGCTGCCGCCGACAGAGCGATGGCCGGCGTTAGCGTGATCGAAACCGCCAATGTCGAGGATGAAGCACTGGCCATCGCGGTCTACCTGCGTGAAACAGTCGAAAAAGGGGGTAAAACCGCTGCGTTGGTGACGCCCGATCGCGCGCTCGCGCGCCGGGTGGTGGCAGCACTAGAACGCTGGCAGGTCGAGGTTGATGATTCCGGCGGCGATGCGATCGCCGATACGCGTGCAGGAATTTTCGCGCGTCTGGTGGCGGAAGTCGCGTTGCAGGGACTTGAGCCGGCATCACTGCTGGCGCTGCTCAAGCATTCCTTGCTACGGCTTGGCGCCAAACCCAACGCGTATGCCCGTGCGATAACCGCGCTTGAGTGCGCGGTGCTGCGCGGCCCGCGGCCACGGCGCGGCCCGGCTGGTCTCGCGCATGCGCTGGCGACCTTCAAGGCAACGCGGGACGAACTACACCACAATGATCCGCGCAAGTTCGTGCCGGTGGCTGACCTTGATGCCGCGGAACAACTGGCCGACAGACTCAAGAAAGCGCTCGCACCGCTGGAAGCGCTCGCCGACCAATCTGCCAGCTTGCGTGAATTGGCCAAAGCACATGAGGAAACGCTTGAGGCACTCGCCGGCCACGACGGTGTGATTGCCGCCTATGCCAATACTGACGGCCTGCAATTGCAGCGCGTTTTCGAAACTATTGAAGATAGTGAAGCATCCGAAACGCTCGTGCTCGCAGCGGCCGACTATCCGGACGTTTTTCACGCGCTCTGCTCTGGCCGCGCCGAGCGGCGCCCCGAAACCGGCAATCCGCGCGTGCATATTTTTGGCCTGCTTGAGGCTCGGTTGCAGAACGCGGATCGCATCGTGCTTGGCGGGCTCAACGAAGGCACGTGGCCGCCCGACACGCGCAGCGATCCTTGGCTCAGCCGCCCGATGCGGCTCGAACTGGGTCTCAATCTGCCGGAGCTGCGGGTCGGCCTGTCAGCGCATGATTTCGCGCAAGGCTTGGGCGCGCCCGAGGTCATCCTTACGCGCGCCGCCAAGCAGGCGGGCGCGCCGACAGTGCGCTCGCGCTTTCTCCAGCGGCTCGCGGCGGTCGCGGGCGAAGCACGCTGGAATGACGCGCTGAAACGCGGCGCCATTTATACGAAATACGCACGCGCGCTCGATCATCCCGCGAAACTTTCGCCCGCAGCGCGGCCACAACCAGTGCCGCCGCCGGAAGCGCGGCCAGCGCGGCTGAGCGTCACCGAAATCGAGAACTGGCTGCGCGATCCCTACACGATCTACGCAAAGCACGTGCTGCGATTGTTACCGCTCGAGGCGATCGACACGCCGCCCGGCGCCGCCGACCGCGGCACTTTCATCCATGAAGCGGTCGGTGAGTTCACAAAGAAATTTGCCGATGCTTTGCCTGCAGACGTCACGCGCGAGCTCACCGCGCTCGGCGAGAAGCATTTTGCGCAACTCAAAGACTATGAGGAAGCGCGCGCGTTCTGGTGGACGCGTTTCCTCCGCATTGCCGGCTGGTTCGAGGGTTGGGAGCGCGAGCGTCGCGCGACAGCAAAAAAGATTTTCGCCGAGATTGCCGGCAAACACCCCATCCCGCTTGGCAAAGCCGATTTCCTTCTCACCGCGCGCGCCGATCGCATCGAGCAGCGCGCCGACGGCAGTTACGCCATCCTCGACTACAAGACTGGACAACCGCCGACCGAGCCACAAGTACGGACCGGGCTCGCGCCGCAACTCACTCTGGAAGCGGCAATCCTGCGCAACGGCGGCTTCCCCGGCGTCGCCGCCGGGTCGGTATCCGAGATTACATATGTCCGGCTCAAAGGCGGCGATCCGCCCGGTGAACCGAAGAACATCAAACTCGCAGCCGGCACGCCTGACAGCAATGCCGACGCCGCACTCCAGAAACTGACCGACATTGCAAAAAAATTCATTGTCGAGGGCGAGCCCTATCGCTCACTCGTCCATCCCATGTGGAAAAAACATTACGGCGAGTACGACCATCTTGCGCGCGTCAAGGAATGGGCGGCCTCGGGCGGCGAAAGCGAGTACGAGCCATGACTCTTGCCCGCGCGATTCCCGATGCCGCCAGGGCGCGCCAGACCGCCGCCGCTGATCCCGAACGCTCGGTTTTCGTCTCCGCCAATGCCGGCTCCGGCAAGACGCATGTGCTGGTGCAGCGGGTGATCAATCTGCTGCTGCGCGGCGAAGATCCTGCGAAGATCCTCTGCATCACTTTCACCAAGGCCGCCGCCGCCAACATGGCGACACGCGTGTTCGATACGCTGGCGGAATGGACCACGCTTGACGATGCCGCGCTTGACGAGAGGATCAGGCTCGCGACCGGCAAGACACCGGATGCAATCCAGCGCGTCATCGCGCGGCGGTTATTTGCCAATGCGCTGGAGACGCCAGGCGGACTGAAAGTGCAGACCATCCACGCCTTTTGCACGCACCTGCTGCATCAGTTCCCGTTCGAGGCCGATGTTGCTGCGCGCTTCGAGGTGCTGGATGAGACCGCGACCTCGCAGCTTCTGAATGAATTGACGCTGGACGTCCTGCTGAAAGGCGCCACCCAGCAGGAAAGCGATCTGGGCAAGGCGCTGGAGACGGCTATCGCCGCCGCCGCCGATGTCACCTTCAAGGACGTGATCGCCGAAACCATCCGCAACCGCGATCTGATCACCGAATGGACAAAGCGCGCCGGCGGCGTCCAACAGGCCATAGCTGAACTGACCCGAAGTTTCGGGCTTGCACCGGGCGACAGCCTCCAAGCCATTGAAACTGAATACTTTTCCCAATCGTTGATCCCGCAAGCTGAATGGCCGGCGCTGATCGATGTCTTTTCGTCCGGCTCCAAGACCGACCAGGAGCGCGCCTCCTCGCTGTCAGATGCCCTACGCGCCACCGGACGCGAACGCATCGAAAATTATCTCGATGTGTTCTGCACCGGCGATCGCAAAGGCCGCGCCAGCGTGCTGACCAAAAAGCCTGCCGAAGCCAACCCGCAATGGGCCGCGCGTCTCAACGCCGAAAAGGACCGCGTCTGCCAATTGCTCGCGCGTGAATTCGCTTTGCGGGCGCGCGACCGCAGCGCGGCACTGATCACGGTCGCGGCCGCGGTAATCAAACGCTATCGCGCCGAGAAAGAGCGCCGCGGCCTGCTCGACTATGAAGACCTGATCGACAAAGCGCTCATGCTGCTGCGCGATGCTTCCACCAGAAGCACGGCGGCGGCCTGGGTGCTCTACAAGCTCGATCTTGGCATCAATCATGTACTCGTCGACGAAGCGCAGGACACGAGCGATAAACAATGGGAGATCATCAAAATTTTAGTTGCAGAGTTTCTGCCGGGCGGAGCCCGCGGCAATGTGCGCCGAACCTTGTTCGCGGTCGGGGATGAAAAGCAATCGATCTTCTCGTTCCAGGGAGCGTTGCCGCACAAGTTCGCGGAAATGCGTACGCATTTCAGTACGCTGCACAAACAAAATGATGTCGCGTTCGCGACCGAGAAGCTTGATTATTCATTCCGTTCCGCAGCCGGCGTGCTCGAAGCCGTTGATACCGTATTCAAACAGCCGGCTGCATTCCGTGGCCTCAGCGCCGATCCAACATGGACCGTGCATCAAGCCCTGCCGGACGCCCTGCCCGGCGAAGTGGAAATCTGGGACCTCATCGGGCCCGACGAGAAAGAAGCCCGCAAAGAAGGATGGGATGCGCCGTTCGACACCACCAGCGAGACGAGCCCGTCGGTCAAGCTTGCCGTCAAGATTGCGCGCACGGTCAAAGAGTGGATTGCGAAAGGCACGCGCCCGGGCGAAGTGTTGATCCTGGTGCGTCAACGCGGACCGATGTTCGAAGCCGCGATCCGGGCACTCAAGCAGGCGCAGATCGATGTTGCCGGCGCCGACCGGCTGGTGCTGACCGAACACATTGCGATTATGGACCTGCTGGTGCTGGCCGACGCCTTGCTGCTGGCGGATGACGATCTCGCGCTGGCGACCGTACTGAAAAGCCCGCTGTTTGGCTTCGATGACGACAGGCTTTTCAAGCTCGCCTACCGGCGCGAAGTGTCATTACGCTCGGCGCTGCGCGCTCGGACCGGTGAGGACGCCGCATTCGCCGAAGCCGCTTCGGCACTCGATGCTCTGGCGGAAAAGGCGCGCAAATTGTCACCATTCGAATTCTACGCGCATGTGCTCGGGACGTTTAAGGGCCGCGCCAGAATTCTTGCCCGGCTCGGTACCGAAGCCTCCGATCCGCTCGACGAGTTTCTCAATCTCGCCCTGTCCTACGAGCAGCGCGAGACGCCGTCGTTGCAGGGCTTCCTCAACTGGATTCGTGCGGCGCAAAGCGAGGTCAAGCGTGACATGGAAATGGCGCGCGATGAAGTGCGCGTGATGACAGTGCACGGCGCCAAGGGGCTCGAAGCAAAAAACGTCATCCTGATCGATCACACCACGACGCGGCCGGAAGGCGCGCATCCACCGCGGCTGCTGACCATGCCGATCGCCGGAGCGCCGCCGGGAGCTGCTGCTTTGATCTGGGCGGTGGCCAAGGACAAGGATACCGGTCCAATGGCGCAGGCGCGCGCGCAAGCAATCGAAGCGGCGTGCGACGAGTACCGCCGGCTCTTGTATGTGGGTTTGACGCGCGCGGCCGATCGGCTTTTGGTGTGTGGCGCCAAAGGCGTCAACAAGGCGCCTGCAGGCTGCTGGCATGATCTTGTGCTCAGCCCGCTGCAACCCCTATCCGAAGAAGACAGCGACGCCGACGGCAAGATTTGGCGCTTCCGCAAAAGTACTGAACCCGCAAGATTGGTCGAAGTCGCGGTCGCTAAACAAGAGGCATTGCCAGCCTGGCTCACGACCAATGCGGCACCTTCTCCTCCGGTGCCCATGCTCATCCGTCCATCCGATATGGCGGACGATGAACCGCGCCGGCGCGCCGGCGGCGGGCGCGAGGCGGCGCGGCTGCGCGGCACGCTGACCCATCGGCTGTTGCAGTCATTGCCGGATATCCCCGTGGCGCGCAGGGAAAAGACCGCGGAAGAATTTCTTGCGCGGCGCGGCGGCAAATTGCCGGCGGATCAGCGCACTGCCCTCTTGCGCGAGGTTTTGCTTGTGCTCGGGGACAAGGATTTTGCCGCACTTTTTTCGCCCGGCAGCCGGGCCGAAGTCCCGATCGTCGGTACGCTGGGTGACCGACGCGTCGTCGGCCAAGTCGACCGCCTCGCAGTTACGCAGGACGCAATCCTGATCGCCGACTTCAAGACGAGTCGGAATCCGCCGCGAATCGAGGAGGTACCGGACAGCTACGTGAGGCAGCTCGCGGCCTATCGCGCTGTGCTCATGAAACTGTACCCGGATAGACTGGTCCGCGCCGCTCTGATCTGGACCGAAGTACCTGATCTAATAGAGCTTTCCCCCGCCGTTCTGGGGCGGGCCTTGGCCGATCACGTGGCTGCGAGAGCGCCTTGACGCTGCGGGGGTGCGTTCATAGTTTCCTGCCCTCGCAATTTTCGGGGAGCGATTCTCCCCACTCACACTAAAGAGGTAACTGTCATGGCCGTCGGCAAGGTGTCAGACGCTAGCTTTGAATCGGATGTGTTGAAGTCTGCCGAACCGGTCGTGGTCGACTTCTGGGCGGAATGGTGCGGCCCCTGCCGCATGATCGCCCCGGCACTGGAAGAGATCGCCGGGCAGCTCGGCAGCAAGGTCAAGATCGTCAAGCTTAACGTCGACGAAAATCCGAATACCGCCGCCAAGTATGGCATCATGTCGATCCCGACGCTGATGCTGTTCAAGAACGGCGAGATCGCGTCGCGCCAGGTCGGCGCAGCGCCGAAGCAGAAACTGCATCAGTGGATCAGCGGCGCCGTCTGACGGCGATCTGAACGATTTCTAGAACGGCCGGCCTCTGTGCCGGCCGTTTATTTTTATCAGCCGGGCAGCGTGCCGTTTTCCCGCAACGCTTCGCCGGCAAGATAAAGCGAGCCGGTGATCAGAATGCGCGGCGGCGGATCGAGGTCGAGCTTGCGCGCGGCCTCGAGCGCCTCGCCGAGACTGTCGCGGCTCGTCGCCGATAGTCCGATGGCGCGTGCGGCGTCGGCGACTGCTTCTGCGCTCAGCCCTTTCTCGGCGGCCGGCACAGGCACGGCGATCGTGCGGCGCGCGAGCCCGGCGAAATTATTGAGAAAGCCGGCGCAGTCCTTGCTGGCCAGCATTCCGACAATCAGCACCAGCGGCCGCGATACGCGTTCTTCCAGATCGGCCAGCGCCGCGGCGATCGCGCGGCCTCCATCGGGGTTGTGCCCGCCGTCGAGCCAAAGTTCGCTGCCGCTGGGCGCGAGATCGACCAGCTGGCCTTGGCCCAACCGCTGCAGCCGCGCCGGCCAATCGGCCTTGGCCACGCCGGCGTCGTAGGCGGCGGGCGGAATCGCGAGTTGCTTGGCCATGCGAAGTGCCGCAATTGCGAGGCCGGCGTTCTCGAATTGATGACGGCCATAGAGCCTCGGCGCCGGCAAATCGAACAGCCCCTCCCCGTCCTGATAGACCAGACGGCCGCGTTCTTCGGTAGCGGTCCAATCCTCGCCGGCGATTTTCAGCGGCGCGCCAAGCTTGGCGGCCTGTCGTTCGATGACAGCCAATACGTCGCGCGGTTGTGAAGCGATGATCGCAGGAACGCTGTGTTTGAGAATGCCTGCTTTCTCGGTGGCGATTTTTTCCAGTGAATCGCCGAGGAAATCCACATGATCGATCGAAATGCGGGTGATGATGGTCGCCAGCGGCTTCTCAATCACGTTGGTCGCATCCAGCCGGCCGCCAAGGCCCACCTCCATCAGCAGGACATCGGCTGGATGGCGCGAAAACAGCAACAGGCCGGCGGCCGTTGTTATCTCAAAGACGGTGATAGGAGCGCCGGCGTCTGCATGCTCGCACTCTTCCATAGCCGCAATGAGTTCGTCATCCGAAACCAGCCCGCCTTCGCCCGGCCCGCCGATGCGAAAGCGCTCGTTGAAACGCACCAGATGCGGCGAGGTGTAAGTGTGCACACGTTTGCCCCCGGCTTCGAGGATCGCGCGCAAGAAGGCAATGGTCGATCCCTTACCGTTCGTTCCGGCAACATGGATGACCGGCGGCAATTTTTTCTCGGGATGACCGAGCGCGGCAAGCAGCTGCTGAATCCGGTCAAGCGACAGGTCGATGCGCTTGGGATGCAGCGCAGTCAGTCGCGCAACGATGGCGTCTATGTGGCTCATGCAATCTTCGCTGGATGCCCCGCCAATGCGGATCATCCCATAATCCCTTTCATTGCTATTTTAGAACAGTGCGGCGACAGGATCACCCGCGTTCACGGATGACAAACTCACGCATGCGCCGGCACCGGCAGTTGCTGTTGGGCGGGCGTCGGCGTTCGCGTCAGCAGCCGGCAAAGCTCGGCAAGCGTGGCGCGCAATTTATGCCGATGCACCACCATATCGACCATGCCGTGTTCGGCGAGATATTCGGCGCGTTGAAAGCCTTCCGGCAATTTTTCGCGGATTGTCTGCTCGATCACGCGCGGTCCTGCAAAGCCGATCAGAGCGCCAGGTTCCGCGATCTGCACGTCGCCAAGCATTGCATACGACGCAGTCACGCCGCCGGTGGTCGGATTTGTCAGCACGACGATGTAAGGCTTGCGCGCCTCGCGCAGCATCTGCACGCCGACGGTCGTGCGCGGCAGCTGCATGAGAGACAAGATGCCTTCCTGCATGCGCGCGCCGCCGGAGGCGGCGAACATGATGAAAGGAGTTTGCCGGCGTGCGGCTGTCTCCAGACCGGTGATCACCGCCTCGCCGGCCGCCATTCCGAGTGAACCGCCCATGAAGTCAAAGTCCTGCACAGCAATAGTGACCATCTGCCCTTCCAGGCGCCCGATGCCGAGCTTCACCGCGTCTTGCAACCCGGTCTTGGTGCGTGCATCCTTCAGGCGATCCGCGTAGCGCCGTTCGTCGCGAAACTTGAGCGGATCGAGCGGCACCTCGGGCAAGGAAACGTCTTCAAATTCACCCCCGTCGAACATGGACTTCAGGCGCTGCGGCGCGCTGATGCGCATGTGATAGTTCGAGGACGGGATGACGAACTGGTTGGCCTCGACGTCCTTGTAGAAGACCAGCTGGCCGGTCTCCGGACACTTGATCCAGAGATTTTCCGGGGTCTCGCGGCGCAGGAAACTGCGAATCTTGGGCCGAACGACGTTCGAAATCCAATTCATGGTTCGCTTATATAGCTTTGATTTGGCGAAATTATAACTGCCCAGTCGGAGGTCACTTGGCCGCGACACGGCGGGCAGACCGCACGCCTTGCGCCAGCGAAGCTACTAACTGGCTTATCGCTTTTACCGTTCCCGGGCCGGCCTTGCCGTTGCTGTCGAGATTTTGCCGCAAGGCGTCAACCAGCGCCGAACCGACAACCACGCCGTCGGCGCCTCCAGCGATGGCCTGCGCCTGTTCTGCTGTGCGCACGCCAAAACCGACCGCAACGGGCAGTTTGGTGTGAAGCTTGATGCGCGACACCGCAGCCGTGACCTTGGCGGCGTCAGGGGCAGCTGCGCCGGTAATGCCGGTGATCGAGACGTAATAGACAAAGCCGGACGTGTTATTGAGCACAGCCGGCAGACGCTTTTCATCAGTTGTCGGCGTTGCCAGCCGGATGAAGTTCAATCCGGCTTTGAGCGCCGGAATACAGAGTTCGTCGTCTTCCTCCGGGGGCAAATCCACAATGATGAGGCCGTCGACGCCAGCCGACTTGGCGTCAGCAAGAAAGCGGTCTTTGCCGTAAATGTAGATCGGATTGTAGTAGCCCATAAGCACGATCGGCGTCTCGTCATCACCTTTGCGAAACTCGCGCACCAGCGCGAGAGTCTTGGTCATGCGCTGGCCGGCTTTGAGTGCACGCTGGCCGGCGGCCTGGATCGCCGGGCCATCGGCCATCGGATCGGTGAATGGCATGCCGAGTTCAATCACATCTGCGCCGGCCTTGGGCAGGCTCTTGACGATGGCGAGCGACGTGTCGTAGTCGGGATCGCCCGCCATGGTAAAAGTAACCAGCGCGGCACGGCCTTCCTGCTTGAGCGCAGCAAAACGGCCTTCGATACGGGTCGTCATCGGCTCTTGCTTCCAAGGAAAGCTTCAACCGACGCCAGGTCTTTGTCGCCGCGTCCGGAAAGGTTGATCACCATCAGGTGATCCTTCGGCTTCCTTCCCGCGATTTCCGGCACTTTGGCCAGCGCATGCGCCGATTCCAGCGCCGGTATGATGCCTTCCAGTTTGCTGCAAAGTTGAAACGCCGCTACCGCCTCATCGTCGGTCGCTGAAAGGAATTTCACGCGACCCATGTCATGGAGCCAGGCGTGTTCGGGTCCGATGCCGGGATAGTCGAGGCCGGCGGAAATGGAATGCGCTTCCTCGATCTGGCCGTCGTCATTCATCAGCAAATATGTGCGATTGCCATGCAGCACGCCCGGCTTGCCGCCGGCAATCGACGCGGCATGCTTGCCGCTCTTCAGTCCATGCCCGGCCGCCTCAACGCCATAGATCTCGATCGCGCGCTCATCGAGGAACGGATAGAACAGGCCCATCGCATTGGAGCCGCCGCCGATGCACGCGATCAGTGAATCGGGAAGCCGACCTTCGGCGGCTTGCATCTGCTCGCGCGTCTCACGGCCGATGATTGACTGGAAGTCGCGCACCATCGCCGGATAGGGATGCGGGCCGGCCACGGTGCCGATGCAATAGAATGTATCGCTGACGTTGGTCACCCAATCGCGCAGCGCCTCATTCATGGCGTCCTTGAGCGTGCGTGCGCCCGATTCCACCGGCCGCACTTCCGCACCGAGTATCCGCATGCGCAGTACATTCGGCTTTTGCCGTTCGACGTCGACGGCGCCCATGTAAACGATGCACGGCAAGCCGAATTTGGCGCACAGCGTGGCGGTCGCAACGCCGTGCATGCCGGCGCCGGTTTCGGCGATGATGCGCTTCTTGCCCATGCGGCGCGCCAGCATAATCTGGCCGAGCACATTGTTCACCTTGTGCGCGCCGGTATGGTTGAGATCCTCGCGCTTGAAATAAATTTTTGCGCCGCCGCAATGCTGCGTGAGCCGCTCGGCAAAATACAGCGACGAAGGCCGCCCTACATAGTGCGTAAGATAGCCGTCCATTTCTTTCTGAAACGCCGGGTCGGCTTTGGCTGCGGCATAGGCTTTTTCCAGATCGAGGATGACCGGCATCAGCGTCTCCGCGACAAAGCGGCCACCGTATATGCCGAAATGCCCGCGCTCGTCGGGGCCCGTGCGGAATGAGTTGGGTTGCTGCACGGTCATGCCGGAGAGCCCTTATTTGACCGGGCGCACGATCGAGCCCTCTCCCAGCTGAAGCGGCGCGGAAGATTTCTCGGCCTCGGCTGCGCGCGCGGCGCGGATAAAGGCACGGATCTTGTCGGGATCCTTTTCGCCGGGCGCGCGCTCCACGCCGGACGAAACGTCGACACCGGGCGCGCGCGTAATGCGCAGCGCCTCGGTTACGTTGCCTGCATCGAGCCCGCCCGACAGCATGAATGGCACGCCGAAATTGATGTCTTTAAGCAATGTCCAGTCGAACGGCTTGCCCAGACCCCCCGGGCGAGACGCGTCCTGCGGCGCCCGCGCGTCGAAGATCAGACGGTCCACCACCTGCGCGTATTGGCGGGTCGGCGAAAGGTCTTTGCGCTCGGCGATCGGCAACGCTTTCATCACCGG
>Ga0187779_10001481_pt1 | contig 14653 bp, 11 predicted proteins | sample 1015_Q2_SP10_10__FD_132435 | JGI IMG/M metagenome (GOLD analysis project Ga0187779, IMG submission 132435) | Tropical peat soil microbial communities from peatlands in Department of Meta, Colombia - 1015_Q2_SP10_10_MG | ecosystem: Environmental > Terrestrial > Soil > Wetlands > Peat | place... | reverse complement strand
GTACACCAACAATATGCAGGCGCGGTCGAAAAAGGCGGAGTGATGGGCGGGGTGACAATGGACTTTTGGGTAAAACCTGGTAAGGCAACGATGGCGGCACTAGCAGGAATGGGAAACAACCTTAGGATGCAATTCTCTGAGGGAGAAATATTGCCACCTTCCAACATGGACTTAGGCCCCGGAAAGATCTGGGTGAGAGCGCTCGTAGAGATGCCAGAAGCTGAGACTTTCATAAGAAATGCGATTGCACACCAATTCGTTACAATTCATGGTCAGGTAGGAAGAGAACTTAAGGAGCTGTGCCAGATGGTCGGCATATCAGCTGCCTAACATACCCCAGATGCTGATCTTTATCAAAGCATTTCTCTCTCTGGCCACATTTATGATCGAATCCTTACCTTATCCTCTAGGACAATCAGCTTCGATATAGTAACGGAGAGTGATGTCTTTCGTCGAAAGTTACTTTTGATTTACACGTAATTCCCGATTACCCTATCAACGAAATCGTCGCGATTGCAAAGAAAGCAGAACAACAAGGATTTGGTTCGGTTTGTGTTGCCGATGAAATCTACTATCGTGATCCCTGGATCACCAGCACGTGCATCGCTATGAACACACACAGGATTGGGATTGGCATTGGGGCGGTAGGTGTTTGCGTGCGTCCACCGGTCGTTGCGGCTCAAGCACTGGCGACGTTAGATGAAGTCTCTAACGGAAGAGCATACGGGATTGTAAGCACCGGTAACTTGTACATGCTCGAACAACTTGGCATCAAGTTCGATAGACCAGTAACGATCGTTCGTGAGGCAATTGAGATATTGCGAATGATGTGGAATGATCAGCCCACAACCTACCACGGCAAAATCTTCAACATCAAGAATGCATCAACGAGTGCTAAATCGCCGAGAGAAAAGATTCCTCTATACATTGGCGCTATCGGTGGGCCAAAACTTTTCGTGTTGAGCGGCGAAATAGCTGACGGAGTTGTCACGTCTTGGGGCGGTACAAAAGAATACTACGAATATGTACGTGACAGCGTAAAATCAGGAGCACTCAAGGCTCACAGGGATTTGTCTGAGATAGATATGACGGCTGGGATCGCTCTCGCATGCGCAAGGAATACTGAAGATGCGAGAGACGCCGTTCGACCAATCGTTACTTTCTACGTCGGTTCACTCCCCTCCGCATTGTTATCAATCCAAAACGTCAACACGGAAACAATTGGTAAGATCAATGAATTCCTGACTCGCAGAGATTTTGCGTCGGCCGTAAAGGCGACCGATGATGAAACCGTCGACAAGCTGGCTCTTTACGGCTCGCCAGATGAGATAATCGAGAAGATTGAGAAGAGGTTTCTTCCGTACGAGTTCAGAAGGATTCTGATGCTGATTCCAGACAGCGTCACTTACAAAAAGTTGGGGTTGACCCAGAGGACGCCTTCAGTCGTCGAGACAATCGAGTTAGTTAAGGAGAAAGTAATGACTCGTCTGTAATACTGCCATAAATCGATCTGGACTTCAAACTGCATCTGCTATGGCGCTCGCCAGTAAGTGTGAGTACCACCAGCTGTTACGCCACCATCTATCGATAATACCGTTCCCGTAACGAATGACGCATCGTCAGAAGCAAGGTAGAGCGCTCCTGCCGCTATTTCCTCAGGTTTCGAGAACCTGCGCAACGGCATGATGTTCTCCCACGTGCGCCGCATCGATTGAGGATCTTGGGATGTTGCGAGTCCTTTCTCCATAAGCGGAGTGTCAACATTGCAGGGACAGATACAGTTCACTCTAATGTTGTAGGGTGCATAGTCAAGGGCCATCTGTTTCGTCAATAAAACGACACCCCCCTTGGAGGCGCAGTACGCCGCTGACGCCAACCCTCCAACTATGCCATACTCAGAGCCCATGTTAATCACGACTCCTCGTCGTTGTTTCATCATCTGTGGAATGGTGTACTTGCAAAAGAGAAAAGCGCCTTTCAGATTGATGTCCAGCAGCCTATCCCAATCCTCCTCTCTCGTTCCAACCACGGTTCCATCAGCGTTGGGATTTATTACGAAAATGTCCACGCCAGCCGAATTGTAAAGTATATCCACCCCGCCAAATTCAGAGATCGCTTTAGAAACCGTCGATTCAACAAGAGACGCCTTCGTAACGTCTGTATCGACAAAAATCGACTGTCCTCCGTCAGCCCGAATACTCTTGGCGGTCTCTTCGCCTCCGACACGATCCAGATCGGCCACAACAATTCGCGCCCCCTCTTTAGCAAAGAGTCGAGCTGCAGCTCTACCAATTCCGGAACCCGCACCTGTAATTATTGCAACCCGATTTTCCAACCGCACCTAACGAACCTCAAACATCCTAATGTCTCTAACCAGATAAATTGACGGTATGCAAAGTCTTATTTGCATTAACATGTGACTACATGACCCGTGATTATAGCCCATGTCGAATCGAAAAGCGATTTCCGCCTCAAAAGCGGCTGTCTTAATTGTCGTCGTTATCGCAGTGATCGGAGCTGGGGTTTACTTAGCTAACACTTCAACCACAACCCCATCCACCAGCAGCATGACCACCAGCGCTGCTGCAGCTCCAAGCACACTTACAATAGATGAAACCTTTTGGCCCATCTACGACTTGAATCCGATTCCATGCATCCTCTACATTACTGGCAGCTCGTGGTGGGACTATACCGTATTCCAGCCTCTCGTAACACTAAACGGAACTGCACTCTATCAGAAAGGTGATACTACCCAGATCGAGCCAGTGCTTGCCTCAAGTTGGACCGTCTCGCCGGATCAAACGACGTACACATTCAACCTAAGACAGAATGTGACCTTCTCGAACGGAGACCCATTCAATGCCTATCAGGTTTGGGGAGATTGGTACAACTTCTACTACATGTCCGGAAACGCTACGAACTTCTTTACCGGATACGGTGTATTCGGCAACATGACAAACGTCAAGTTCGGCCCTGCTACAAACGCGCTGATGACTCAAAGTGGATTGGTCAATCCGTCACCAGCTCTTATGAGCATCATGACGGATTCAAGTTGGCCCATATACGTGACAGGACCATACCAGATAGTGATCCACCTAAGCCATCCGTTCCACTGGATGCTTCAAGTCCTAACAACCTTCGTGGGATTGCAGTTGGATACTCAATACATTCTGCAGAACGGGGGGTTCGGTAATCCCGCGAGCGGGCCAAACACATACTTTAACACGCATCCGATTCCCGGGACCGGACCGTATGTGACAACTGATTGGCAGATCGGTTCTTATCAGAAATTTACGCAGAACCCAACTTATTGGGGTAAGAACCTCACACCAGCAGAGATCCAGGCGAACCCGTACGTAGATCCTGGACACGTTGCAACAGTGTTCATGTATGGCAAGACTGACGATGTAGCCCGATACGCGGACCTCTCATCAGGAACAGCCCAGATTGCCACTATTTACACGCAAAACTTTCCAAACGTGTTAGCGAACCCTGACAAGTACGCTTACTTCAAAGTGCCAAGTGACTCAATGATCGTCGACGGTATCGGAATGAATACCCAACGGTATCCAACTAACAACCTAGACTTCCGGCTCGCTGTTCAACACGCGTTAAACCTAACTGACATAAACAACAAAGTCTTCTTTGGAACGCTGACACCTCTTGTCGGCCCGGAGTACAAAGCTCAAAAAGATTACTACGATCTTGGCAATTTTGCTCCTTATTCATACAACGTAACCCTCGCGCAGCAATACCTCAAACAATCCGGCGTCGATGTGACTACTTTAGCGCCGCTGAGTTTCACAGTTATATCAGGCTGCGGACCCTGCCTCTCAACAGCGCAAGTCGTTCAAGCTCAGCTCTCTAGCGCGCTAGGCATAACCGTGAATGTAAACGTCTTGCCTCCTAGTGAAATGACGATCCCGTACACAGCTGGCTACTCCTCCTATGCGGCCTCACTTCCGGTCGCACAACAAGAATCTCACTTTACCTGGATGGGCTTCCCGACTTACGCGCCAAACGCACCCACACCCGCGGATTCCTGGTTATTCTGGGTGAACCTGAACAGCCCGTCAGGCAACTATGCAAATTATGGAAACGCGGTCGTTCAACAGTGTGTTGATTCTTGGTTTAACGGTGCTGACGTGACGACGATAACAACGCTCTGTACCGCCGCGCAAGCTAGTATTTACCACGACGCCCCGTACATCTGGGTCGGTAGCCCAACTCAAGCGTTCGGTGCAGGCTCAGTCGTTTGGAACAAGAACGTTGTACAAGGCTTTCTGATGGATCCAGGATTTACAGGAGAAGTTACAAGCGCCATATTCAATACCGTAACGTTCGTCGGCAGCTAACACAACAGCAAACGCAGAAACGTTCCCTGAATTTCACGAGCAGACGCCAACCTGACGTCTAAAGGCAGGGAACCTTCCACTCTCTCCTTAACCTGTGCCGAAACTGATCAGTTACTATGAAGGTCGGGATTTAGAATCTCATATCGTACGGGAATCAGCCAAACCTTGGTGCGTTCTATCGTCCAGTACACAGTGATGAAGTCCATTCGTAAGCTTGATTAACCAATCCTGCTGTCTCTGCGAAACCTAATCGGACGTGTCGATGTTTGCCTGAGCTAGCAATTATGGGCGGTAAGAAACTTGTTCAAAAACCAACGTATGAATGGCCTGTAGAATTCCTGAAACGTTATGGTCAAAGAGAAGCTGAAGCGGTAGCGAACGTCATCAAACGAGGAATCGTTTGGGGAACCTTCGCCCCAGAAATATCCGCATTCGAGAGTGAATTCTCAAAATATTTTCAAGTAAAATATTCTATCTTCATGAATTCGGGAACCGCAGCGCTGCATTGCGCGATGGCTGCGGCAGGCGTCCAACCAGGAGACGAGGTTATCACAAGCCCCTACACCTTCATCGGCTCAGCCTCCAGTATACTCCAGCAAGGAGCGATCCCCGTATTCGTAGACATAGATCCACGAACCTACACAATCGATACTTCGAAAATAGAAGAGAAGATCACCAAAGCCACTAAAGTCATCGAACCAGTCCACATCTACGGACTACCGGCCGATCTAGATCCCATAATCAAAATCGCTGATTCACATAATTTAGTAGTTGTTGAAGACGCATGCCAAGCTCACGGCGCCGAATACAAAGGCAGGAAAGTAGGCGGAATCGCAGCCATGGGAGGTTACAGCTTCAACGGGTCGAAGAACATGCAGACAGGAGAAGGTGGCATGTTCGTGACAAACAGCGACGAATACGCGACAAGTTCGGAACGAGTAAGAATTTTCGGAGAAGCACTACGAAAAGGAGTACCGAGACCTTACATGTCATATGGTCTGGGTTGGAATTACAAGTCAAGCGAACTGAATGCGGCCCTAGGACGGGTTCAGCTGAGTCGACTTGACGAGACCAACAAAGCCAGAATAGAGAACTCTGAATTTCTCACCAACCGCCTAAAGAAACTGCCCGGCTTCATACCACCCTACGTGCCAGACTACGCCAAAAGCGTCTATCATTACTACAAAATCCGAGTCGATCCTGCAGCAGCCGGCTCGAAGCTCCCTGCAAGAGAGTATAGGGACCGGGTCGTAGTTGCATTGCAGGCTGAAGGGGTCAGAGCAGCGATTTGGTGCACGCAACCGATTTACATGCAACCAGCATTTCAATCACGAGAGGGCTGGGGCAAGGGGTTCCCATGGAAGAGCCCCTACGTGAGCAGAGAGACAAAGTACGACAAAGGCCTATGTCCAGTAACGGAACAAATCTGTGAGGAAACGTTCAACCTGTCTCTGCATCCGCCCAACGGCCTCGACTTGATGGAAGAATATGCACAAGCTTTCGAGAAAGTAAGTCGTAATTCGGGAGAAGTTGAGAAAATAAAACTCCCCCCGTGGGAAGATTGGTGGGGCGGAATAGTTCCCGTCCTACCGAAGCAGAATTAACGTTTCTTCAACACGTCAGGATTAACGGGGGCTGGGCCCAGTTGGCCCTTGAGTCCTGCGATTAGGTTGTCAGCAGCGATCAGTCCCATCTTCGTTCTGGTCACTACTGAAGCGCTAGCGATGTGAGGTGCAATGATCACGTTGTCCAGAGTGAGAAGGGGATGGTTGCTTGGTAGTGGTTCCGGTTCGGTAACGTCTAAGCCAGCGTAGAGGATTTTGCCTGTTCGCAAAGCTTCGTATAACGCCATATTATCAACGATTGGGCCTCGTGAAGTGTTTACGAGAATGCATGTTCGCTTCATCTTCTCAAACTGTTTTGCGCCAATGAGGTGATGTGTCTCAGGGGTTAGGTTGGTGTGTATGGTTATGAAGTCGGATTCCGCGAGTACCTTGTCGAGGGGAGCATATTCAATGCCCAACTCATCTTCGTACTGTTTTTGTCGAATCACATCATAATACAGCAGCCGCATGTTGAAGCCTTTCGCGCGACGAGCCATCGCTGCGCCGATTCGCCCTAGGCCGACTATCCCAAGGGTCGATCCATACACATCTTGCCCCAATAGGAGCATCGGACCCCAGGTCTTCCATTTGCCTGCTCTCACGTATCTGTCGCCTTCAGCAACTCTACGCGCGGCCGACATGATTAGTGTGAATGCGAAGTCAGCGGTTGTGTCGGTTAAAACGCCTGGTGTGTTGCCGACAATTATGCCTCGTTTAGTGGCCTCAGGTATATCGACATTATCGAATCCAACCGCATAGTTGCTCACAACCTTCAACTTCGGTGCTTTATCCATCAGCTCCGCATCAACCTTATCAGTTAACAACGAAAGCAAGCCTTCCACATCAGCGACATTCTTCAACAAGACGTCCCGGGGTGGAGGAAGTTCTCCATCCCAAATGGTCGCATCGCAATTTGATTGAATTCGATCCATCGCTTCTTTCGGCAGTATACGGGTTACGTAAACCTTGGGTTTCATTTTTGCTCGCCTATATGAGACTCCACGCTTTCTTCCACGTTCTCTTCCCATTGGCTATAACTGTCTCGGATTTCTCTCCAGGGGTCGGCTTGAGTTCGAATCCGATGACGGGTGACACTTCTCGAGGCGTTGGAGGAATGTATCCTATGTCGATGAGAGCGCGAAGGAATTTCACAAGTTCGGCTACATCATTTTCTCCGCCACTAATCCCGAATCGTGGATGTTGATCGCCGTAGGCTGGGAGACCCTGTTTCTTGACGCAGTTGCCTACATGCACGTGGACCAAGTGGTCCTTCAAAAGACGCAACGCCTTGGCCGGGTCTTCGTCAAGCAATGGGGCATGACCCATATCATACATGAGTCCGAAATCTGGAAAACTTTTCCTCACGGCCTTTGACACTTCCAATGCTTCATCAGAAGGACCGATCAGGCTCTTCTTTTCGATCGTTCGATCAAATGTCTCCAAAGTGACACTTAACCCTCTATCCTTTGCGTAACCGCAGAGTTCGATGAGCGAGTCGACAAGAATGCCTCTTGCACGCTCCCTTTTTTCAGATCCGGGATCAGGACCGCTCAGTACAGTGAAACGTCTAGCGCCGATCTCCTTAGCTTCATCAATTTGTGGCTCAAGCACCTTAATGGCTTCCTTCGTTTTCGATGGGTCTTCAGAATTTATGTCAAGCTTCTGCCGGAGGATCGCTGGTTGCGCGCCGAACGCAACTCGCACATGTGATGTCTGTATCATGTCGGCTACTTGCTTTCTCACGGTGACGTCGTTAATGTGAGAAATCTCAATCATGCCGAAGAAGTCGTCGTTCACTATTTGGGAGACCGTCTCGAGTATTGGCCCTGAACCTGCAATAGTTTCAGGGTAGATCATGAAATGTACGATACTCATGTCAACTAACTGTTCCCACGATTCTTTCATTTGTTTCACCCTAACTCGACTTATCGCAGCAGTAGTAACTTGCCTATTAATGTACATCATCCGATTCTGGAGAACCTTTCAAAATTAGTTCTGAACCGAATTCTCAAATAGTATGGTCGTTTCATAGGCGCGGGGAGTCTGTTTGAGCGCTCTAGCATCAAATTACGAATTTGCGTTCCAGGCCTTCTTCCCTGAATCGATCTTCAACATGATTACTGATGTCAGAGTAGGAGATCCAGGATTAATCGAAAAGGCTGCCTATCGTAGAAGACGACGCGAGAAGTTGACAGCTGATGGCAAACTCGCAATACTCGCATGCGACCATCCAGGAAGGTTCGTAACTAGGAATGGAAACGAGCCAGTAAGGATGGGAAGCCGCCATGAATATTTGGGAAGAATTCTTCGTGTTGTAACAAGTCCAGAATTCGACGGCGTCATGGGCACAACCGACATTATAGAAGATCTGTTAATCGTTGATCAGCTCGTCGTTGAGCGTGGCGGAGAAAGTTTCCTTGATGGGAAAATACTCGTCGGATGCATGAATCGAGGCGGACTAAGTGGATCCGTCTTCGAAATGGACGATCGATTCACTTCATTCACTGCTGCCTCAATACATCGACTGAGACTAGACGCGGCTAAACTTATGTTCAGATTAGATTTGAAGGACACCACCTCCCTGGACACGATCGTCGCATGCGCGAAGGCAATTGGCGAACTCAACGCTCTTTCGATCCCACCGTTCTTGGAAGCATTCAGCGTCCAGAAAACTGCTGAAGGATACAAAACCCTGAAGACAGCAGATGAGATGATTAAAGTAGTTGGCGTGGCAACCGCGATCGGCGATTCCTCTCGAGGAATTTGGCTCAAACTTCCATACTGCGACGGATTCGATCGTGTAGCTAAATCTACGACGTGCCCAATACTAATGCTTGGAGGCGAATCGTTAGGCGACCCTACTGGCGTTTTCCAAGAATTTTCGCAGGGCATGTCAGCAGGAAAGACCGTTAGAGGCGCTTTGGTTGGAAGAAATGTTCTCTTCCCTGGAAAGGAGGATCCGTCTGCGGTCGCTGATGCGGTTAGCGGTATAGTTCATAGAAACTATACAGTGCAAGATGCGCTACAGCACCTCTCACAGACACGCGGCCGAGACATGCAGAAATTGACAAAATCTTTCGTGTAATCTCTTGCCCGATAATTTACTCGTAGCCCAGTCAGGCGGTCCCACAGCAGTCATAAACAGCAGTATTTGTGGTATCGTAACAGAAGCTCTCCAACGAGGAAAAATACGTTCGATCTACGGAGCCATCAACGGAATCCTCGGAGTCCTCACAGAGGACCTAGTGGACTTAAGGAAAGAGGACCCTGATGTGCTGTGGAATTTAAGAAGAACCCCATCAGCAGCACTAGGATCCTGCCGATACAAACTCGGAGAGCGCGAATATACACGAATACTGGAAGTCCTCGCAGCACACGAAATCGGATACTTCCTCTATGCTGGGGGAAATGATTCTATGGACACAGCGCACAAGGTGGCAAAACTTGCCACTGAAAAAAGACTTGCCATGCGAGTAATTGGCGTCCCAAAAACCGTTGATAATGATCTAATGGTTACGGACCATTGCCCCGGCTACGGTAGCGTAGCTAGATTTAACGCAATTGCGGCCCGAGATTCCAGTTTGGATACCGAAGCAATCTATACTTCCGACACAATCAAAATCATAGAGACGATGGGAAGAGATGCTGGTTGGATTACTGCAAGTACCGCCCTAGCGACCGGAAACGGCTTAGGTCCAAATCTGATCTATCTACCCGAACGTCCCTTCATTCCGGACCAATTCTTGGCCGATGTGAAGACAATTAACGAAAGGACTGGAAGAGTTGTAATTGCTGTCTGTGAAGGCCTAAAAGATGAGAGTGGTGAGTTCGTGAAGGCTTCACATAAAGGATTGGACACCGATTCCTTTGGACATGCTCAGCTGGGAGGAGTCGGCGACTATCTCGTTAGTCTTGTGTCCGAGAAGTTGAAGATCAAGGCGCGCTTCGACAAACCCGGAACCATCCAAAGAGTCTCAATGCAATGTGCGTCTACCGTCGATTTGGAGGAAGCCTACCGGGTCGGGCAGATTGCCATGTCCAAAGCGGCTGAAGGAGAGTCTGACAAGATGGTCACAATCATCAGGACGCATAGCAATCCGTACGAGAGTGAAACCGGCTTGGTTGACTTGATAGAAGTTGCTCTCAAGACAAGAAAAGTACCTGATGCATACATAAACAAGGAAGCTAACTTCGTAACCCAAGAATTTCTTGATTACGCAAGCCCGTTGATTGGAGAACCATTACCACCATATGCTCGCCTCAAAAAAGACCGAATCGAAAAGGTACTGCCGAATTTTGTCTAATGTGCGGAATGAAAGGCGCGCATCTACGATCTTACCACATGCACCGAACGCTTTTCTTCGGTAGATCGGAAAGCCGCAAGGCCGATATCGAGAGCCGCTCTACCCTCCTTCAGGCTCGGTTCCGGTCGCAAATCGTTTCGGACGACGTTAACAAAATTCTGCATCTCAGCAAGGTAGGCAGCACCAAATCTCTGCGCGAAATGAGGAGTCTCCTTATCACCTAGAAAAGAGGTTTCAGCCATACCGCCCGCAGGTGTGTACACAACAATTGGCGTTCGTTGAATGTTTCCAACCGTAACCATCCCATCGGTTCCATAAATCTCAGTCCGCACATCGTAACCATAAGTTGCGTTCAAGCTTCCCTCAACTATCCCGATCGCATGGTTCACGAATCCTAGCGTGATTAGAGTGTTATCCACGAACTCAGGCACACTCTTCTTCAGTTGCGGAAATACGAGACATTCCGCCTTCGTAAAGACTGTATCAATCTCACTTTTCATGAACCAACGAGCAAGATCGTAATCATGGGCATGCATCTCAATCTGCAATCCGCCTCCACGTTTCGGATCGCATGCCCACGCCGGAGGAGGGAAAGGATCTCTGCTAGTCGACTTGAAAACGATTGGTTTACCAATATCCCCCTCCAACACATGCTGTTTCGCTTGAGAATAAGCCGGATCGAAACGTCGCATAAAGCCAACTTGCAGCTTTACCCCTCGTCTCCTAACTGCACTCTCGAGTCGATCCGCTTGCTTCGTCGTTATCGCCATCGGTTTTTCAACAAACACGTTCAACCCCAGCTCGGCTGCCTCAGTTGCAATCGGGGCGTGGGTATCCGTCGTGGTTACAACACATACAGCGTCAATGTCCTTCAAACCTAGCAGCTTTCGATAATCTGTAAAAGCGGGCGCTCCCGTCTCCACGCTTCCTCTCTTAGCTGACGACGTATCCATGTCAGCAACCCCAACGAGCTGAGCGCCGGATACTCTAAAGCTCAGGTTCTTTGCATGCCAGAGCCCCATTCTCCCCATTCCGATTACGCCGAATCGAACAGTCTTGGACATCTATCATCAATTCAGATGTGAAGTTTTATCCAGCACTACTGGCGCCAGTTAATATTCTTACGTACAATTTTCGAAACCTGCACCTCGCACAACTCTTTTCTATTCGATAGACAGATGCGGCAGGCGAAGTTCAATGAGCCAGAAACAGACAGCAGCCGTTTTGCATGCTAATTGGAAGTCTAGGTCAAATTATAAACCGACAGAAGAAGAAATTAGAACTAAACGCGCGACATACGCGAGTAGAGTCTGGCATAACCCTCGAGTACTAATAGAGGACATTCCTGTCCCCGAAATTGGGCCCAAAGAAGTTGTAGTTCGCGTGAAGGCATGTGGTATCTGCGGATCGGATATGCATCTCTTTGAAAGCGACAAGGATGGTTACATTCTATACCCAGGATTAGTTAAGACGCCCGTGGTTCTCGGCCACGAACTTTCCGGGCAGATCGAGAAAGTTGGAAACCAAGTTACCTCACTAAAGTCAGGCGACATGGTCGTCTGCGAAGAGATGTGGTACTGCGGCGAATGCGACCCATGCAGAACAGGCAACTTCAACCAGTGCATCAACTTGGCTGAAATGGGTTTCACAGATGATGGAGGCTGTCAACGATACATGAAAATTGAACAAAAATTCTGCTGGAAAATCAACGACTTCAAAAAAGTTTTCAGCTCCGAAGATAAAATCTTCGAAGCAGGGTCACTCGTTGAACCGGCATGCGTTGCATACAATGCCATGTTCATCCGGGCTGGAGGATTCAAACCAGGATCCACGGTTGTGGTTTGGGGAGCTGGCCCAATCGGACTTGGTGCAATCGGCTTAGCAAAAGCAGCAGGCGCCAGTAAGATAATCTCATTCGAACCAAGAAAACGCAGAGCTTCAATCGCTAAAGACGTCGGAGCAGACGAAGTATTCGATCCCTTCGAGTTGCAGAAAGTTGGGACCCAGCCTTGGCAAAAAATTTTGGAAGTTACAGGAGGAGAAGGAGTCGATATGCATGTAGAGGCCGCAGGCGATCCGACCTTCATCATGCCGCAGGCTGAACAAGCCATGTGCATAGGAGGAAAAATTGTTGACATCGGAAGAGCCGATAAAGCTGCACCTGTCTTCTTTGAAATGTATCAGGTCAGAGCACTACAAGCTTACGGAAGTCAAGGACACGCCGGTGCCGGAGTCTGGCCAAACGTAATCAAACTCATGTCCTCAGGAAGACTTGACACAACCAAAATCATAACCAACAGATACTCAGTCAACGACGTGGCAAAAGCTCTCGAAAAACTCAAGGACCGGGAAGACGCTAAAGTAACGATCAAACCGTAAGCACCAGTCGAACGTATCACTGTCCTAAGCTTAAGCAGATGTAGTGACGGATATGCCAGAACATGTCTCTCCCAGAACCTTGGGAGTGGGCATGATCGGATACAATATCGGGAGAGTTCACAGTCACGCATGGCTCAACATGCCGCTCTTTTATCATCCTCCTCCAGCAAAGCCGATCTTGATCGGAATTTGCGGAAGAGATCGTGAACGCGTGAAGAACTTCGCTGAAAAATTCGGTTACAAACGAACATTCACCGACTGGGTAACACTGATCAAGGACCCTGAGGTCGATGTCATCGACCTTTGCACTCCTCCCAACATCCACGCTGACGTTTCCGTGCTAGCATGTGAATCTGGCAAACATGTCATTTGTGAGAAGCCTCTCGCCAGGACCGCGAAAGAAGCTGAACTGATGCTTCGAGCAGCGGAGAAAGCGCACGTGAAACATATGACTGCCTTCAATTACCGTTTCATCCCAGCAGTCTGTTACGCCGGAAAATTAATTCAAGATGGATTCATAGGTCGAATTCTTAACTTTCGAGGAGCATACCTCAATATCGAGATAGGTGACCTAGGATATCTTAACCCTGACGCCCCTCTCGACTGGCACTTCAAATCCGAACTTGCTGGATACGGCGCGGTAGCGGATTTAGGAGCGCATATCATTGACATTGCACGATTTCTGGCAGGAGAAATAAGTTCGGTTGCTGCTGCGACCGCAGTTTTCATAAAAGAACGGCCGTTGCCGAACGCACCAGAAAAGAAAGGGGCTGTCGAGGTTGAAGACGCGGCTGTGGCAGCAATAAAATTCCAGAATGGAGCACTAGGCACAATTGAAACAAGCTGGATGGCGCCAGGAAGAAAGGACTTCCTCAGATTCGAGGTTACCGGAAGCGAGGGTTCTATACGATTTAATCTGGAAAGAATCAATGAACTTGAAATATTCTCCCTGAAGGATTCGAACGCAACACGAGGGTTCCGTGATGTCTGGACCACATCTAAAGCTCATCCGTTCATGGAGAAATTCTGGGTTGAACAAGGCGGCGGGTTCGGATGGGATCACTCATTCGTGAACGAAATCTACCACTTCACTGACTGTGTTGTGAACGATAAACAGATCGAACCGATTGGGGCAACATTCTTCGACGGCTACAAGAATTGCTTAGTGATGGATGCTCTGATCGCGTCAGCCAAGCAGGAACGCTGGCTCGCAGTCGGAGCCTGAACTCAATTCGCTAATCTTACCGACTGATGCTTCTTCGCCGACTGTGTAGCAGCCAGCGCAACCCTCAATGCTTCTCTACCATCTTCAACAGGAACGGGAGAGATTATGCCTCTTCGGATATAGTTGTAGAATCGTTCGAGTTCTCTCTTGTATGAATCCGCGAATCTTTGCAAGAACCAAGGGCCAGGATCAGAGACGCCACCTTGAGATGTGAAAAGACGCGTCGATTCACCACTCCAATTATCAACACTCACGGACCCCTTTGTTCCTAAAACCTCTGTTCGCAAATCGTAACCGTAATTCGACGTTCGACTCCCTTCGATTATTCCTAGTCCTCCGTCTCCGAACTCTAAGATTGCAACCGCGTTATCATAATCTCCGTATTTCGCAAATTGAGGATAAACCAACGTTTTTCCTATGGCGGAAACCCGTTTAACTTTCCTATCCATTAACCAAAGAGCAACATCCAGATCATGAATGCATTCGTCGACGAAGATGCCACCGCTCCGCTTAATGTAGTCGTCTGGTGGTGGTTGCGGGTCTCTCGCGCAAGTCTTAACAAGAATCGTTTTGCCTATCTTACCCTTCATTATCGCTCGTTTTGCTTTCTCGTAGCTGGCATCGGAACGTCTATTGAATCCGATCATACACTTCGCGTGCGCGTGCCTGACTTTCGATACGATTCTTTCGGCGTCTTTCATGGTCAACGCAATCGGCTTTTCGAGGAAGATAGAGACATTCTCATCGGCGGCAAGTTCTACGTGCGAGGCATGCATAGGCGTTGGG
>Ga0187779_10001480_pt1 | contig 14655 bp, 14 predicted proteins | sample 1015_Q2_SP10_10__FD_132435 | JGI IMG/M metagenome (GOLD analysis project Ga0187779, IMG submission 132435) | Tropical peat soil microbial communities from peatlands in Department of Meta, Colombia - 1015_Q2_SP10_10_MG | ecosystem: Environmental > Terrestrial > Soil > Wetlands > Peat | place... | reverse complement strand
TAGACGCTTTTTCGCTGGGGCTTGCCCTCATGTTCGGCACGGCAGGTCTTCCGCACATCCTCATGCGGTTCTACACCGTGCCTGACGCGAAAGCGGCACGCAAGTCCGTGTTCTATGCTACGGGCTTCATTGGGTATTTTTACATCCTGACCGTGACCATCGGTTTCGGATCTGCCGTGCTCGTGGGCCAGAAAATCATCATGGGCATCGACAAGGGCGGCAACATGGCCGGTCCGCTGCTTGCCGAGGTGCTGGGCGGAAATGTGTTCCTGGGTTTCCTGTCAGCCGTAGCGTTCGCAACTATTCTCGCCGTGGTGTCCGGTCTGACGCTCGCAGGCGCATCGGCGCTGTCCCATGACCTGTACGTGGGCGTGATCCGACGCGGAGTTGCCGCAGAGAAGGAAGAAGTGAAGGTTGCGAAGATCGCCACCGTTGGGCTGGGCATCACAGCGATCCTGCTCGGGATCCTGTTCAAGGGCCAGAACGTCGCGTTCCTGGTCGGATTGACCTTTGCGATTGCCGCGAGCGCAAATTTTCCGGCCTTGCTCATGTCCATCTTGTGGAAGAAATTCACCACGTCCGGCGCCGTGATGAGCATCTATACGGGCCTCGTCGTGGCGGTTGTGCTCCTCGTTCTGAGTCCTACGGTATGGGTTGACATCGTGAACAAGGACGCGGTTGCAAAAGTTGCAGCTCAGGTCAAAGAGATAGACACCGCAATGACCACCGCTGACACGCAGATCGGCGATATGCAGAAGCAGATTACCAGCAGTGAAGCGCTCAACAAGATGAAAAAGAAGGAAAAAGCCGCGGCTGAGAAGAAGAACGCAGAACTGCAGGCATCCGTTGCCGCAAAGACGCAGGAGAAAGACCAGCTGGCAGCAAAGAAGAAGGAAGCAAGCGCCAATATGCCGAAGGCGATCTTCCCCCTGAAGAACCCCGGCATCTACTCGATGGCTGCCGCGTTCCTGATCGGCATTCTCGTTTCTCTCCTGACGCCGGATAAGGACGCCCAGGAGAAGTTTGCCGATGAGAAGGTCAGGGAGTATATCGGTATCGGAGCAGAGTAGATAATTCCATTCATCGGGAGGCAGGGGAACACCGCATTTTGCATACCCCTGCCTCTTGACAATTACCCCTATTTCCCTTAAAGTTTAGAATTGAAAGGGCATCCACTCTTCCGCTGCTTCGACAGCGGAATACATACTTTTTGAGCAGCGAGAAGGAGGACGAGGAATGGCAAAGGAAAGCATCGAAGTCCTGTCGACGGAAAAAAGGACGTTTCCTCCGTCGAAGGAATTCAGCCAGAAGGCTCATATCAAAAGCATGAAAGAATATGAGCAGTTGTACAAACGATCGGTCGATGATCCGGAGAAGTTCTGGGCCGAGATGGCCGAAAAGCACCTCACCTGGTATAAGAAGTGGGACAAGGTGCTCGAGTATGATTTTCACAAGCCTTTCATCAAGTGGTTCAGCGGCGGGAAGCTGAACGCATCGGTCAACTGCCTTGACCGTTTTATCAACACGCCAACGAGGAACAAGGCCGCGATTATCTGGGAGGCTGACGGAGGTACCTACCGGACGTTCACCTACCAGCAACTCTACTACGAGGTGAACAAGTTCGCCAATGTCCTGAAGAAGAAGGGTATCAAAAAGGGGGACCGGGTCACGATCTACCTGCCCATGTTACCGGAACTCCCGATCGCCATGCTCGCCTGCGCCCGGATCGGAGCAATTCACAGCGTGGTGTTCGGAGGATTCTCTTCGAAATCGCTCATGGACAGGATCCAGGACTGTCAATCACAAATGGTCATCACTGCCGACGAGGGCGTACGCGGCGGCAGGTTCGTGCCGCTGAAGGCAAACGCCGACGATGCGCTGAATGAATGCCCCACCGTCAAGAACGTGATCGTGGTGCAGCGCGCGGGCACCGGAAAGGTCAATATGGAGCCGGGCAGGGATACGTGGTGGCACGATGAGATGAACTCGGCAGACGTGCCTGGTTACTGCGAGCCCGAAAAGATGGACGCGGAAGACCCGCTCTTCATCCTTTATACATCAGGCTCCACAGGCAAACCCAAGGGCGTGCTTCACACTACGGCAGGGTACCTGCTTTTCACGAACCTGTCGTTCAAATGGATCTTCGACTACCATGATGAAGATATCCACTTCTGTACCGCCGACATCGGGTGGGTCACCGGACACAGCTACATTCTGTACGGCCCGCTCGCCAGCGGGGCGACGTCGCTTATGTTCGAAGGAATCCCGACCTATCCAAATCCTGGCAGGTTCTGGGACATCGTCGACAAGCACAAGGTCAACATCTTCTATACGGCGCCGACGGCGATTCGCGCACTCATGAAAGAGGGCGAGCAATGGGTCAAGAAACAGGACCTTTCGTCCTTGAAGGTTCTGGGAACGGTCGGCGAGCCGATCAATCCCGAGGCTTGGATGTGGTATCACAAGAACGTCGGGAAGGAGAAATTGCCGATCGTCGACACCTGGTGGCAGACCGAGACCGGAGGGATCCTCATTACACCGCTGCCCGGCGCAATGACCACGAAGCCGGGTTCGGCGACGCGGCCTTTCCCTGGCGTGGTGCCAAAAGTCGTGAAGGAGAACGGCTCGCCTGCCAGCGCGAATGAGGGCGGATATCTAGTGATCGAGAAGCCTTGGCCCGGCATGCTTCGCGGCACTTACGGAGATCCAGAGAACAAGCGGATCAAGGAAGTCTACTTCAGCAGGTTCCCCGGAGTGTATTTTACCGGCGACGGCGCGCGCGTTGACGAAGATGGCGACTACTGGCTCATGGGCCGCGTGGACGACGTGATCAACGTTTCAGGGCACCGGCTCGGGACGGCGGAGGTGGAGTCGGCCCTGGTCAGCCATGAGGCGGTCGCGGAGGCTGCGGTGGTCGGATATCCCCATGAAATCAAGGGCGAGGGTATCTATGTGTATGTGACACTCAAGGACGGTTTCAAAGCGACCGATGATCTGAAGAAGACCCTCGTGGGACACGTCCGTTCGGTGATCGGCCCGATCGCATCACCCGACAAGCTCCAGTTCGCTCCCGGCCTGCCGAAAACGCGAAGCGGCAAGATCATGAGGCGCATCCTGCGGAAGATCGCCCATAACCAGCTGGAAGACCTCGGGGATACCTCGACTCTCGCCGATCCGACCGTCGTGGACTCGCTTGTAAAAGGGAGGATCTGATACCAGCAGCATCATGTCCCCCCTCTCCCGCGCTCATGCCTTTGGCGCCGGAATATCGGGTTGACAGGAGAATGAAGCGAAAATAAGATATACACAGATCGTCACCTGGTATGAGGCCTTGACGATCCCATCTCGGCTGGCATGAGGGTGAAGAACAACCCAAACATGCCCATTTGTAGTTGCATAGACTGCAAATGGGCTTTTTCTTTTCCCGCTGGGAACCAAGCTGTCTGAACCGCTGCGCAGGGCGCCGAGCTCCAAAGGAGGATTTATGAAAAGATCCATGCTCGTTATGCTGTTCTTATTCCTCGCCACCTCTGCCTTGACAGAAGAAAAAAGGTATCCGGTGCCTCTTGGAGACTCGCCGTCTCTCGGACCGCATGACGCTCCGGTGACTGTCGTAGAATTTCTCGATTTCCAGTGACCACACTGTGTGGCGGTCGGTCCGACCGTCAAGAAGATCGTGGATACCTACAAAGGCAAAATACGGCTTGTGATCAAGAACTATCCGTATCAGTACCGCGACTACGCTCATATCGCCGCCGAGGCATCGCTTGCTGCGCGGGACCAGGGCAAATACTGGGAAATGCACGATCTCCTGCTCAAAAGGTCACCGAAACTCGACCGGGAGAGCCTCATCCGGTACGCGAAGGAACTCGGGCTCGACACGAAAAAGTTCACAGATTCGATCGACGGCAAAAAACATTCGCAGGAAATCGAGCGGGACAAAAAGCTCGCAACGGATATGGACCTGTACAGCACGCCCACGATATTCATCAACGGCCTCAAGATCGTGGGTGAACGTCCGTTCGAATATTTCAAGAAAATCATCGACGAGGAGTTAAAAAATGGACATTAGTTCTGTATCCAAAACCCCCAACTCAGACCGCATAGAGAGGCTTTGTCGCCGTAAAAAAGAAAAAATCCCTATAAGCAATGATACGAATGGCGAAAAACGAGTTGCTTACGCGGATAAAACAGACGCAAATAACCTGATTCGTGATCCTCGAATAGAGCGTACTATTCATGCTCGTGCTTCCCATTCCGGCTTTGTCGGGTCAGTGTTTGATGATTTGTCAGAGCGTGCATTGCTTCGCCTTCGATACGGGATGGTGGTAATGGCTTTTGCGCTGATCTGCTCGATGGCGCCGCTCAACGCACTCGCCGGGGACCTAGAGCCGTTCAAAGCCGTTCCCATTCCGGAGCAGAACCCGCAGACCGCGGAGAAAGTCGAACTGGGGAAAAAGCTGTTCTTCGACCGGCGGCTTTCCGGAGACGGGACCATGAGCTGTGCGACGTGTCATGACCCCGAGCTGGCGTTCAGCGACGGGCTCGATATATCGCTCAGCTATCCAACGACGCGGAACTGGCGAAACTCGCCGACCCTCATGAATGTGGCGTTCCAGAAGTACCTGTTCCACGACGGCAGAGCGCAGACGCTCGAAGAACAGGCACTCTTCCCGATGATGTCAGCGTTCGAGATGAACAGAAACCTCGATTTTGTCGAGGAGGTGATCAGATCGGTGCCGGAGTATGTTGATGCGTTCCAGAAGGTCTTCGGCGGCGAGGTAACACGTGAGCGCATGGCCATGGCAATCGCCGCCTTCGAGCGGACACTGGTTTCCCGGAACACGCTGCTCGACCGGCATCTCAAGGGCGACAAGAAGGCTCTTTCGGACGACGCGAAGAAAGGCTTGGATGTATTCAGAGGAAAGGGCAAGTGCGCTGAATGCCATTACGGCTTCAGCCTGTCCGATGACAATTTCTATGCGCTGTTCGTACCGGAGAATCCTGAACACCAGAGCGATCCCCGGATAGCCGTCACACGGCGGTTCGTAGCCAAAGTCTATCATTTTGAAGAGTATCGCACGCTTTTGGAAGATCCGGGCAGATATCTGATCACCAAGGACAAGAAGGACTGGAAGGCGTTCAGGACCCCAACACTGCTCGACATATCTCGGACAGCGCCGTACATGCACAACGGCATCTTTCCGACGCTTGACGATGTCATTGAGTTCTTCGACAAGGGAGGAGGGAAGGGGAATGCGGTGCTCAAGCCCTTGGGGCTCAGCGCAAAGGAAAAGCAATATCTGAAGACGTTCCTCGTCGAGGCCTTGACCGGCGAACCGATCGCCATAGAGTATCCGAAACTGCCATAGGGAGGACGGGGGTTTTAAGGCTTTGAACGTACAACCTGGTCGAAAAGAAAAGAGGGCATATCAGGTGCAAGAGACCATCGAAGACATTATCAGGAAAAAGCCGCATCTTAAGGATCCGTTCCGGTTCTACATGAAGGCCATGAAATTCACGGAGTCCGTCAGAGACCTCCATCTCCCGACGCGTCCGGAGATGAATTCCTATCCCCGCGCATCCATCGACAAGATTTTCGATCTCTTCTCCTCCTCTTTTGAGCTCCCGGAAGGGAACCTGTCTCCCTTGAAACGGGCGATGGAGCTGGGCGAAATAGACTTTACGCGACTTCCCCTGAGCGAAATCCCCGCTTTCTCGCTGCCCTATCCCGAGGATGACCTGACCATGCTCCTGTTCCTCATAAGCAAGCCTTACTTTCTCGACCTCCGGGACTTGTACCGTCTGGGCAATCCAATCTGGGAGGAAGGGAAATGCCCCGTGTGCCATTCACAGCCGTCCCTCTCATGGGTCGGGGATGGGGGCCGGCGCAAGGTCTTTTGTTCGTTCTGCGCTGCCGTCGGGAACTATGATCGCGCAGGATGCATGATCTGTCAGAACAATGATGGGCCGAAGCAGAATGTTTTTTTGTTCGAGGGGGAGGAAGGGTTTAGAGTGAATGCGTGCGATGCGTGCAAGTCATACGTGAAGACCATTGAAGCCGACCTCCTTTCGCGCACCGGCTCCGAAGTTGCCGACCTTATGAGTCTTCCTCTTGATATCGTGGTGCAAGAAAAAGGGTACCAGCGGCGCTCGCCGAACCCTATCGGTATGAGGAAAATATCAACTCACGGCTGAAGTGATTCCGTGAACCTGTTGCTCCAGCTTCCTTGTTCCGGTCAGCTCCGAAGGAGCAAAAAACATCTCTCGCGGGCGGTTTGCGCATGTCTTCTTGTCTGCCCCGATAAAAGCCCCTTGCTTCAGCGGGCGGACCTTTTGCTTCGTCCGAAGAGGACAGACCGGGGTTGGCATCTTCACGTTTCCACTGCGGCGGCTGTGTTCAATGCAGGATGATAGTTCGGCAGGTGAGGACAACCGCAACGGATCACGGCACCCTCTCTGCAGCCGTGATGAAGAGGATCTTGTTAAGCCCATGGCGGCAGTTGGACCGCAAAGTCAATGACGGCAAAAAAAGTGGTCACTGCTTCAGTATCTGGTCGACCCAATGCACCAGTTCAAATTTTTCCTTGGGAGCGCCGTCCATTCGCCCGATTTGTGTCCCGTTCTTGTAGACGACAAAGGTGGGCGTGGCCTTCACCATGAAGCGCTGTGCGAGGCTTGGTTCCGCATCCACGTCGACCCTGACAACTTTCAAGCGGCCTGCGTTCCAGGATGCAAGGTCGTTGACGACCGGTTCGACCATACGGCAGAAGCCGCACCACTTTGCCCAGAATTCCGCAAGCACGAATTCCGGCCAATCGAATATCTCGTGTTCGAATGTCGCCGCAGTTGCGTTGATCGGAACTCGGGGGAATTGGAGCGGCGTCTTGCATTGTCCGCATGCCGGGTTGCTCTTTAATTTGTCCGAGGGGACCCGGTTAAGCGTCCTGCAAGAGCTACAGCGTATGATGACCGGGCTGTCCGTCATATAGATTCTTCGTTAATTATACCATGTTCATGCAAGGATGACAGTGCTGGCCTTTGCGTCTTATTCAGTATACAATAGGCTATGTCGCGGTCACCTGAGAAACACATCGTGCACATAGATGGCTCTTACGGCGAAGGTGGCGGGCAGATCCTCCGGACGTCGCTCATGCTCTCGTGCGTTCTTGGCAGGCCCGTAGCGATCATCAATATCCGTCGGGCTCGCAGGAAGCCGGGGCTCCAGCCGCAACATCTTACCGCAGTCAAGGCCGCGGCAACAATAAGCCACGCTCACGTGCAGGGTGCGGAGCTTTCATCCACTAGTCTTCTGTTCTCACCTGGCACGGTCACCGGAGGCGATTATTCCTTTGATGTGTCCGAGAAACAAGGAAGCGCGGGGAGCACGTCTCTTGTTCTTCAGACAGTATTGCTCCCGCTTTGTTTTGCAGAACATCCTTCCACCGTTACGGTGACTGGCGGCACGCATGTGCCTTTGAGCCCGACATTCCACTATCTCAAGAATGTATTCTTGCCGATGCTTTCCCATATCGGTGTGAGTGCCGATTGCGACATAGAAGGGTGGGGTTGGTATCCAATCGGCGGTGGTAAGGTGATTGCCCGTATCATTCCAGGGAGAGAGATCAAGGCGGTTACGGTTGACGAAAGAGGGAAGCTCATCCGCGTGACCGGGACCTCGGCTGTCTCCAATCTCCCGCGGGACATCGGCATTCGTCAGCGTGAACGGACGCTCAATATGCTTTCACAGCACGGCATTGATGCTGACATAAATATCGTTAACGCACCTTCACCGGGCAAAGGCACGCTCATCTTTATCCTTGCAGAATTCGAGAACATTTCAGCGGGATTCGACGCTCTGGGGGCAATCGGCAAGCGTGCGGAGGAAGTTGCAGACGAAGCATGTCATGCGTTTCTCGAGTATAAGGACGTGAACGGCGCACTCGATCCACATCTTGCAGACCAGATCATCCCTTATGCTGCTTTTGGTAAAGGCACTTCGGAGTTTTCCGCGAGTTGCCTGACGCGGCATTTGCTCACGAACATCTGGGTTGTTAAACAATTCCTGGACATTGAAATCCAGGTGGACGGGAAGGTAGGAGAGGCCGGCAATATTAGGGTCCTGGGTCATGGAGCCGCGTAAGTCGTAATTCCAATATCGAGGAAGACGCCATGAGGCAATCATAAGACCGTGGCGGTTGAAATCCCCTATTGAATAGTATATCCTATATAAACGATGAATATTATGCGTAAGGAGAATGCTATGAAACCTGCAGTGTTGGTCATGACGCTGATACTTATTGCAATCACGCTGACCGGGTGCCTCTATTCCCACGTTACGCTCCCGTATGGAACCGAGCTCAACAGGACAGAACTTGGCCAGAAGAAGGGGATGTCTTCCCTTTATTCAGTGCTATGGCTCTTTGCCTGGGGAGATGCTGGAGTTGCTGCTGCGTCGAAAAACGGCGGGATCACCACGCTGACTCACATGGACCGGGAACTGCACTCTGTTTTATTTGGAATCTACATGCGGCAAACGACGATCGTCTACGGCGACTGACAGGTGCCCTATGATGAACACGATCAATCGAATCGCTGGTGGCCTTGTCCTCTCCATGATCCTGGCCGGATGCGCCAATGGGGTGTTATTCGGCAGTGGATTATATTCCCACACCGTGGAGCCGCTCACCTTCAACCGGAACACAACCGAAGTGGAGCGAAGCATGTTTCAGGCGAACGGAGATATCAACCACATACAGTTCGAGGTCGCTATCATGTGGGGAACTAATGGAATCGGCGATGTTGCCAAGAAGAAGGGGATCGAGACCGTCTATTATGCCGATATTGAAAAACTGCGCGTTCTTTTCGGAATCTGGCAGGAGGACATCGTGCATGTCTACGGAAGATAGCACCCGCCTGTTTTTCTCTGCGTTGATCAAACACCGTGCCAATCCCACCATTCTCCGCAACCTCGTCCCAAAAAGGAAAGATCAAAGGAGTATTGCAGACAGTTGTAGAATTTACGACCTTTTCAGCAGTAAAAAACTTTTTTGCATAGTCCGAACATTATAACATTAGGCTAGGACTTCATAAGAAAAAAGGAAGGGCGTGTCGCGTCCGGCAAGCCCTTCGACATGGTCTTAGCATTCACAAGCTGTTGATTAAGTTCTAGCTTGCACCTAACGCCTTTGCCGCCTTGTTCACGGCCCTGGGATCAACCCAGAGGATTGCAGAATAGCGGCCTGCACCAGCGGACACGGCATCAATGGCCGTTACGTTGATATCCTTATCCGCCAGTGTTTTGAGCAGGTCCGCCACGGCTCCTTTCCGATCATCGCCTTGGACCAGGAACCCGAATTTTTGGGGGCGCAGCTTTATCTTCGCCATCTTCACTGCATCCTTAAACACTGCCACATCTTCGGGGATGACATCAAGTTGAGCCTTTCTGCCGCGTGGGAACCCCGAAAATGCCAGCATGTTCACTCCCGCATCCGCCAACGCACCCAGCACCCTTGCACCCTCACCCGGCTTGTTCGGAACCTCCATCGCAAAATAAGCCACCTTCCTGACAATATCGGTCATATTCAACACCTCCTTTTAAGATATTATAGCAACTTAAAAGATGCTCCTTTCATGAAATACGCCCGTATCGTTTTTTTGATTTCTCATCCCATCGGGCAATCGCTGCTCTCCGATAACCACCGATTATAGCTTGCCTTCTCAGTATGGAACCATCGGCTCTCACGCGCAGAATGTCGGCAAAAAGAGTACTTTTGTTCGATGTCTGCCTTGCGCCTGAGTGGTACAATATTAATATATAAAATAAGAAGATGAACGGGAGAGAATGTCACAGTCTAGAAGGAGGTGTGGTATGCCGATACGTACTTCGGAAGCAATATGGGAAGGGAATTTAAAAAAAGGCAACGGGAAAATGAAGCTCGGCAGTGGGGTTTTCGAAGGCAGCTATTCTTTCGGGTCACGTTTCGAGAACGCACCGGGCACAAACCCTGAAGAGTTGATTGGAGCGGCACACGCGGGCTGTTTCAGCATGGCACTTTCGATGATCCTGGATCAGGCGGGGTATAAGGTCGAGCAGATCCATACTATCGCTAAGGTGCATATCGATAAGGTCGGCGATGGGTTCAAGATCACGACCATCGAACTGGAGACCGAAGGCAAGGTGCCGGGCATCGATGAGCGGACCTTCAGGGAAAAGGGGGAGGTAGCCAAGAAAGGGTGCCCCGTATCCATGGCCCTGACAGGCGTCGACATCAGGCTCCAGACCAGGCTTGTCAAGCTGGCAGCGTGACTTTGGACGGTTCGCAAATTCTGCAGAGCGGCGCGGGGAAAATTCTCCGTGCCGCTTTTTTACCTGCGCGTGATTTCGCGAGAGATAGTGCTTCGGGGGAGAAAAATGCTCCTGAGGGAACTAGATCAGGTTTTTTCCTCTCTAGCGATGCGAGTCTTGCCTTTTTGCATAGCAAACGCTCTGTACCGATTTCAACTGACCGCGGCTTTTCGACACTGCGATTGAAGGAGAATAGATATGGATCTTTTCGAAGCAATTAGAACACGCAGGAGCATCCGCAAATATTCAGACAAACCCGTGGAGGACGAGAAACTCCAGTCAGTACTCGAAGCGGTCCGCATATCGCCGTCGTGGGCGAACATGCAGTGCTGGCGCCTGGTTGTCGTTAAAGACAAATCCAAGAAGGAGAAGATCAGCGAGCTGTCCTACGTGGAGTCCTTCTTCGCGCCCAAGGGATACAAATCGAACCCCTCGATGAAGGCCCTTGCCGAAGCTCCAGTGGTCATCATTCTCTGCGCTGATCCCGCACAGTCGGGTGTCATTCGGGGACAGGACTACTACCTCACTGATGCCGGTATCGCGGCGCAGACTCTGATGCTGGCTGCCCGCGGCCTCGGGCTCGATACGGTCTTTGTGGGGGTCTACGATGAGGAAAAGATCCGAAGCCTCGTGAATGTGCCGGCTGCTATAAGGATCGTGGGACTTTTCCCCCTAGGGTACGCTGCGGACGGGAAAAAAGACGGGCCTGCGCGGAAACCGCTTCAAGAGATTTGCTTTTATGAACAGTGGGGAGGGAGCAAATGATGCCGTGTGTATTACTTTGTGATTTCTGGTCACGATGATTTGACGTGATGCTGAGCGTAGCCGGCGGGTTCCTGCGAAGGGAGGTGAATGGATGGAGGAGACCAGTTTCACGGTGCATCAATCATAAAAAAAGGAGAACAATCAATGGCAAATTCAGCTCTTGTTCGGAAATGGGGGATTGTTGCGTTGATGATCGCCGCAACAGCGCTGTGGATGAACTGGGGTGTTGTACTCGGGGGATCCGCTCAAGGACAGGGTCCCTGCGCTGACGATGTGCAGCGGTTCTGCAAGGACGTTCAACCGGGCGGGGGGCGTATTGCGAGATGTCTCAAGGAACACGAGGACAACGTTTCTCCTGCCTGCAGGCAGCACATGGCGGAGGTGATGAAGCGGGTACATGAGTATCATGAGTTCCGCGAAGCGTGCCAGGACGACGTCCTGAGGCTCTGCGCGGGCGTCAAGCCCGGTGAGGGCAGGATAATCAATTGCCTCAAGGAGTATGAGAGCAGGCTTTCCCCTGAGTGCAAGGCAAAGATAGCAGAACGAAAGGGGCAACATTAATAACCGATAACATCATGCTTGAGTCCCGTTACGGCTGAAAATATTCAGGAAATTTTTATCAGACTAGAATTCGTGTCAGCATAGGGAACGATCCCCTTACTCCACATGTGCTGATCCGGAACATGTTTTGAAACTTACAAATTAAGGAGGCCGGTATGCATGCAGCGCGTAAGATACTTATTGCCTTGTGCGTTCTTTTATCATTTGCCTGTCGCGCAAAGCAAGACGGGGCTATCGAGGGGTCGATCGTTCCTCCGGGAACGCCAGCACGCATATCGGCAATGCAAGACGGTAAAAATGTTCAGACAGTTCCCGCTACGGGGCAGGACGGGAAATTTAAACTTCTGCTAGCGGCAGGAACTTATACGATCAATGTTACGGCTCCTGATTTTCCCTACCCGCTCAATTTAAACAACATCGTGGTCCGATCCGGAGAGACGACAATTCTTCCCCCTATTGAACTCATGCCACCAACGGGCAAGGCAAGCCTGTCCGGTAAAGTCATACCCCCGCGACCCGGCAGCGAGGTCAAACTCATGTATGAAGGAAAAGAGCGGGCTGCCGTGCAAACTGACCAGGAGGGGAAATATGAATTTAAGGAATTGCCAGCCGGAACGTATATTGTGCAGGCCAATTCGCCAGGCCACGCCGAAGATACGGCTCAAGTTGTCATCACCGGCAATCAGAAAGTTGAGCAAACTGCTGTTCTCTTCCCGATCGATTCTATCGATGGCGTAGACTGGTCTCAAGGGAAAATTCGCGCTACCGGCATCGGAATGCCGCCGCAGAATGCACCGAACGACAGTGTGCGCCGGGCGATGGCGCAGCGTGCTGCTCTTGCTGATGCACAGAGAAATATTCTCAGGACCATAGAGAAGATACGGATAAGCGACAATCAGGACGTAAAGGACGCTATGCATAGCAAAAACATCGCTTCAAAGATCCAGGGTTTTCTCAAGGGCTACACCGTGGTGAGTGAACGTGAACTGGAAGACGGCCGGGTCGAAGTCGTGTTGGAGCTGCCGCTCACCGGCCCTGCTGGGCTGTCTCGATATATTACCGAATAGTCTTTGGCAACAGCCCCATGTTATCTCTTCAGCCCGTTTTCGACTGATTTCGACGCCGGTTCAGTCTTCTCTTGACATCCATTTTTTGTCAATCAGAGATAAGGTTATGCGTTTCAATGAACCAGTGAACCAACGATCATCAAACAAAAGAATCAGCCCCGCCTAAAATAAGATAAATATAGTCTGAGTTTGACAATTCACCTTCTTCTGTCATAATTAATTATGAGTAAGTATCAGCATCCATTTGGTAAAGGAAAGTGTCCTTCTGATGATCCAGTATTTATCTCGAGAAAACCCTTGAATCATTTGACCATCGTTGTAGCCTCGCCCCCTTTTAAACTCTTTGAAAAGAAAGTATCCTTTTCCGAATGGATAGAACGTTGCCGCTGGCCCAAGGAAGGTCAGCAAGAATCGGGTTGTTCGTGTTTTAGTTATGAGTTATGATTCAGGCAGGAGCGGAAAGCCATGAGCTTACAATCACCTGCCGATGACTATAAACGCATCGAGAAAGCGATTCTGTATCTCGAAAAAAATGCGCATCGGCGGCCAGATCTGAAGGAGGTCGCTCAGGCGGTGAACCTGAGCGAGTATCATTTCCAGCGCATCTTCAGGCGTTGGGCGGGCATTAGCCCGAAACGATTTCTTCAGTTTCTGACCCTCGAACGTATTAAAGCGCTGATGAAAGGGGCAGGCAGCCTGCTCGATGTTACCTATCGGTCAGGCCTGTCAAGCGAGGGCCGACTCCATGATCTCTTTGTCAACGTCGATGCCGTCACGCCGGGCGAGTTCCGGAGCCGTGGAGAGAACCTGAAGGTCCGGTATGGCTTTTACCGGAGTCCCTTTGGTGATTGTCTTGTCGCTGTTACGGATCGGGGAATTACAAATCTGGCCTTTATACAGCCGGGAAAACGAGCGATAGCGGTCAGGGACCTCAAGATGGAGTGGAAACGGGCTGACATAGCCGAAGATCCCGCTACCACGAAGCCCTATGTGGAAAAAATTTTTCGTCCAGGAAGGGCCGGGGGAAAAGTAGACCTTTTCGTCAAGGGTACGAATTTCCAGATCAAGGTGTGGAAGGCGCTTCTCCGGATCCCGCGAGGAGCGGTGATATCGTATGAGGCCGTGGCACGGCAGATAGGCAGGCCGAAGGCGGTCCGTGCCGTGGCGAACGCAGTCGCCAATAATCCAATCGCGTTCCTGATTCCCTGCCACCGAGTAATCTTGAAGAGCGGCGCATTCGGAGGCTACCGCTGGGGCAGTACGAAGAAGAAAGCTATCCTGGCATGGGAAGCAGGCAGAGAGAAAAAGCATAACGCGAAGGACGCCCCACACGACCATGAGCCGAATTTCGCAGTTCGGCTGAATGGCGATTAAGTACGTCTTGATGAACGCCACATCTTCTAGTCCGTAAAAGGGAAGAACAAGTGATCTCATCCTCGTGTGAGGGCATGCTATTCACACCGTGGCGCTGAAGCGGACACCCGAGGCAGGAATAAGGTCATCATAGCCGTTCTGTCAGCGAATACCACTGGTCCTCTCTCTTCTTGAACCCTACCTCAGCATAACTCTTTGCGCGTTATTCCAATATTGGCCTTCCAAAATAATTTGAAGTTTAAATATGGAGATTGAATATCTCCTGATTAGCGACGATGTTTCACCAATTGAGTTGATAGCCCTCCTTCTCATCCGGCAAAGAACATCCCGTTTATGCTCACTGTTTCATCCAGGGCATCTTTATCGATGTCCCAATGTCGTTCGGCGATGCGGGACAACGACGTAACACCATATTTTTTGGTATAACTCCGCCTCCTCCCAGAACTAACTGGCACATACATTGCTAATACTTTAGTATGGAGGTGATAATATGGATAAACATAAGAAAGAAATGATAGCATCTCTTCTTCTGGATTCCCG
>Ga0187779_10001479_pt1 | contig 14660 bp, 14 predicted proteins | sample 1015_Q2_SP10_10__FD_132435 | JGI IMG/M metagenome (GOLD analysis project Ga0187779, IMG submission 132435) | Tropical peat soil microbial communities from peatlands in Department of Meta, Colombia - 1015_Q2_SP10_10_MG | ecosystem: Environmental > Terrestrial > Soil > Wetlands > Peat | place... | reverse complement strand
AGGCTAAGGAACCGAAGAAGCTCTTCACTCTAAAAGGCGGCGTACACTTCGACGTGTATGGGAAGAGGACAAATGAAGCTATGCAACCGGTCCTCGAATGGTTCAAACAGTACCTTCAATGAATCAAATGCAGGATCGATCAAAATCTGCAAGTTTGACCGTTCAAACGTAACGTGTATGTAGGACAGAAGGAGTGAAAAAACCGGCTCCCGCTCAGCAAATTCTGGCAGAACAACAAGGTTATATCATCCTGGCCGCCTACGTCTCGTATCCACCGGGCTCGACGTGGGATGACGGTAGCTCCTGATAAGTCGGATTACCGGACATTCGGTCCTGATGTAGAGCAAACTTCCAGTGTCCCGTTAATTAAGCGATGAGAAGTGGGTTTAGTTGCGCGACATGTACTGGTCAAAAAAGCGTAAGAGCAACTCGACTGCGATTAGCCAGACCACGCCCGCAAGCACCAAAGCCCCAGACGAGAGCAATCGAAATGTGCCTTCCAGGCTTCCGGTGAGAAATCGCATCTGCGGAAGCCCCAGAATCGCAAGAGCAATCAGGAGCCAACCCGCAATCCTTGCCACCATCTTGAGAACGCCGATCACTGGCCGCTTAAGTGCCACTTGCGAATCTCCCGAGTTCCCGGCCGCCCACCCGATCGCTGACTGTTACATTTTTCGCGCCAACGCCACATCCATTGCAGTGATCGAAATCACAAAAGGCTGATGTGACTCGCTCAGTGAATTTGAGAGGTGACGACGACGTCTTCGGTTCCCGTGCCGGCGGCAAACGGAGACCCAGCGATCGGCGTGAGTGACCCGCTTGCACCAATGCTCAGGGCGCGGACGCTTCCGGGCGTATTGTCCGCAACGTAGAGAAATTTGCCGGATGGGTCCACGGCTACTCCCAGTATTCCAGTGCCCACAGTGAACGGAGAACCGCTGATCGGTGTGAGTTCTCCGGACGCTCCGATTGTGTAGCCAGAGACTTTTCCGTCACCGAAGGTGCCGGCGAACAGAAACTTGCCGCTCGGGTCGACGCAGACCGTACGTGGGTCGATCCCGCTCGGAAAGGGCGAACCAGATACCGGAGCGATCGCACCGCTTGCATCGTCAATCGCAAAACCAGAGATCGTTCCGTCCAACGTGTTTCCCACATAGAGAAATCGTCCGGTGGGATCGACCACAAGCCCCAGCGGATTATTTCCGACTCCCGTTGTGAAGGGCGAGCCGGGTACCGGAGTCAGAGCTCCTGACGAGGAATTGATCCTGAAGGCACAAATCTCGTTCAAGTTGAAAGCCGAGGTGTACAGAAACTTGCCGGAAGGATCGACCGCGACTCCTCCGGCGCCAGCTGCAAACGGAGAGCCGGCGATCAACTGAAGCGCACCGGAAGAAGGATTGATTGCATACGCCAATACTCCCGAAGCGCCAACTCCGACGTAGAGGAAGCGGCCGGCGGGATCGACAGTGAGTCCAATTGGCGCCAGACCTTCCGAGAACGGCGATCCAGGCACCTGCGTCAGTGCGCCCGATGCTCGGTTGACCGCGTAGCCGGCAACGTTGTTTGAGAGGAAGTTCGACACAAACACGAACTTGCCGGACGGATCCGCTGCGATATACGAGGGCGCACTTCCGGCCGAAAATGGGGAGCCGCTAACGGCCGTCAATACTCCTGTGGACGGCGTCACGGCGTAGCCCGAGACATCGTCGGATCCATTGTTCGCGGCATAAACGAACGCAGGCGTGCGAGACGCCGTTGGCGTGCCCGCGCAACTCGCGGCGCCAAGAACGAACAAAGTGATCGCCAGCAGTGGGCTATTGAGAGTTCTCTTTTCGTGGACTTCTGGCCATTTCTCATGCTGCATTCCAAGTTTCGGCGCGAGGCCGCTGCACATCTTCGATTTGAGGTCGTTGGCGAATAACATCAGACCACTCCTGCTCCCCAAGATTCGCCCCGGGCGGATTAACGCGCTTGAGAATCGCAGGATTTCGTTTGCAACGCAGTGATGCCCATCACGATTAGCGAGAGACGCTGTAACGCATCAGTATGCGCACGATCACGAATTCAGTGTGGGTCAAGTGGTATTCCACGAGTCCTTCAGGGAATGTCTGAAAAGGGGGACTGCGCAATGCGCGAGGGTTTTGCGCGAAACTCGAGAATCAGGACGCGAGCCGCGAGATCTGGTGCTCAGTGCCGTTATGTAATGTCAGAAGAGTCGGCGAAGCATACGAGTTCCTCGCACCAATCGAATCGGGTGCGGTCGATGGCGGCTAGAACGAGTTCGAGTCGGCAGCGGCGATGTCATCGACTGTGCTCGATATCACGCGAATCGGAGCGGACACGTGCACGGTGTCGCTGGCGTCGTCCACGTCCACGACAATCGAGCCGCCCGATTTCGCGACGCGCACGTATTCGCCTGGCGCTTTGACTTCAACGAACACGATATCTTCAGAATCGCGCAAACCGTCCATGACGGCTCGAACCACCGGCATGTAGGGCTGAATTTGGCGCGCCGCCTGCGCCAGGTTGCGCTGCGGCGCGAAGTACATGCCCATCGGTACCAGCACCGCAGGGGCGATCAGGTTGATGTGAACGCCCTGCGGCTGTTTTTCGACCACTTTCACATGGACGATGCCTTCGCTGCACAGCACGCCCGCGCCTGCCACTGCCACGCCGGCCACTCCCAGCGCGATCTTTGCGAGCAGTATCATCGTGTCACTCCTTGCTTTCGGCTCGGATCCGTCGCAGCCGATTTTGTTTCGGAAGTGAACTCAGTCCTGCGTATTTCGCGAATCGACCCACACGCGGACCTTTTGGGTCGAGTCCTGCACGGTCACCAACAGGACGTCGCCCGCGTCATTCAAGGCGCGCAGCGCGGCCGCGATGTCCAATTCGTCGCTCTTTGCGGTGTCAAAGAGCGCATCGACGATCTTGAGGGGAACGGTCACGTCGACTTTTTGCTCCTTGTCGGATTTGTCGATGACGTGAACGACGATATTTCCATCTGCCTTGGCCACGCGGACGTCGGAGTCCTTCTCCTTGACGGTGACGAACTCGTTGTCGGGAGCGGTGCGCACCGCATCCATCAGCGCGCGAAGGTCCACACCGTTCATTTCCGCCTTATGAATCGAGACTTTGCCGTCGTGCAGGTCTTTGTTGTTGATTGCCGGCAGAATCTGCGCGGCCATCGCGACCGGGACGTTGATATGGACGCTCTCGCCCTTCGTCGCATCCTCAACCTTCACATGCAGGTACTTTTCCGCCGGAGCCGCCACGGCCGGTACTGCCAGGGCCGTCATTCCCGCTGCGAGCAAGCAGAGCACCGCCGCGGACCCGGTTCGCAGTCGCATGGTTTTTCGCATCTTGTGTGGGCCTCCTCCGCCCTCTTGTCACCTAGTACGGAGTCGGCCCTCGAAATGTTCCCTGCGATTTGAGCGGCTTGGCTGGCATTTGCGCTAGGGCGGTAGGATACTTGCTTGTGAGCTAGAGTCACAATTGTCACACCAATCCTAAGGGAGAGAAAACATGGCAACCAAGAAAGGAACCAAGAAGATCGGGAAAGCCACGAAAATAAAGCCAACCAAGACTCTCCGCAAGGCCGGCGGTAGTGGTAATCCTTACTGATCGCCCAGCTACGTCAGCGGGGTCTAGTCCTTCTGAGAGCTCCCGATCAGTCGGCTAGCCGGACACAGGTCCCGTATGGTAACTCGACTTGTCCGGTTAGCCCATTAATCGGGATTCGCGCGTGCCGTCTTTCTCTCTGAGCGGCGGGGCCGTACGTCATGGTATGGCCCAATACCCGTGCTAGAATCGCCCACCCGTGACGCGCGATGGTTTCAAGATCGATGTGCGCTTGTCAGAGCGCTGGTTGGGCGGCAATTATGCGAACGCACAAGCGGAATTTCAGCGCGACGGGCTTACCGTCTTGCCCAACTTTTTGAGCGCAAGAGCCGCGAACCGCATCTACGCAGGCTTCAGCGAACTTAATCGCCGCGATCTTTGGTACCAAGCTGTCTGCGGCGATCCCACGTTTGTGGACGAGGCTTTTGGCACATACTCCGCAGAAAGTCGACGCCGACATTTCTCCTATAGTTTCGACCAGTATCCGATCCTCGATGTTTTTTTGGATAGCCGTGCGGGACCAGGCCCCTTCACGTCACGGCGGGACATGCTTTTGGGCATCACCAAGAAGGAAATTCGCCGCTTAAGGCGGATTATGGCGGCCCCTCAGGTGGAACTACGGCCAACAAATCCATTGCGCGCTCTGCGAACATTCCTAGCCAGTGCGAGCTTTGCCAAACTGGCTGCGGGTGTGACCGGGCTGCCAATTGCCCGAGGATTCTTGACCGGGCAGGTTTCGCGGTACCGAAGTGGAAGTTACGTTTCACTTCATACCGACGAATCGAAAACAAGGCTTTGCGCCTTTGTCATCTATCTGACGCCTCTCTGGTTGCCCCATTGGGGCGGTCACCTACTGATTTTTGACCAACAGGGGAGACTTCCTCAAGGAGTGATTCTTCCAGAATTTAACTCGCTCTTGCTGTTCAAAACTCCGCGTGCGCACGCAGTCACCGCGGTTGGACCAGATTGCCCACGATACAGGTACGCTGTTTTCGGGTGGTTTCTACGACCGGCTGTGTAATTCACTGTAGCAGCTTCGAAAGCTGTTACTTCGGGCCGACCTCATATGCGCGTATTGAAACCACGCCCAGCGCACCCCCGAAGCACAAAAAACCCTAACCATGTTGAATTTTCTAATTGAATGTTTTCGCGGCCAACGGGAGTAGAATGGGCGGCAACTTGCATGTCGCCATGCACTGTTTCTGTTTTCCTATCGGGGCGTTTCTTCGGTCGCGGCTTCGCAACTCCAAGTGAAGGAGGATGAAAATGGCAACGAAGCGCAAGGCAAGAAGGAAGTCAACAAAGGGAAAGACTGGCAAGAAATTGACAAGGAAAGTGCTGACTTCCGTGCGCCCGCTGCAGATACCCATTCCCGGCAAGGGACCGATCCCGTAAGGCGCCTCAGTGCGAGAGGCTTGGGAGGAACTCTCACGGGGCGCAATTCATGCCGGGTGCCTCTGACCACAACCAGTCTTGCTGAATTTGTCCCCAGGGATTTTCAGGTTGGCAACGAAGTCCTGGTAAGGGAGCTCAGGGGACCTCTCGCTTCTAGCATTTGACCCGTCCGGTTACCGCGCCTCGCGGTCTTGGGCTGTCCGTGCCCGATTAGTCGGCTAGCCGGACGGGTCCGGTACAGTGACTCGACTTGTCCGGTTAGCCCATTAATCGGGATGTCCCACCTAGCTCCGAGTTGCCGATCATCTGCTCGGAACGAATCTACTAGTTCGGACAAGTCATATTTCGTCGGCAATTTTCGACCCTTTCGGAATTCGCAGAATCATCAACCCAGCTATGAGCACCGCCGCCATCACCAGCCTCAGTCCCCAAGAGAATGACCCTCCGCTCGCGGTGTACACATAGCCGAAGATGTAAGGCCCAGCAAACCCCGCTATGCTGCCGACTGAGTTAATAAATCCGACGGCCGTGGCTGCTTCTGAGTGGCTCATAATCTCAGTGGGCATCGCCCAAAAGGTAGAAATATAAGCTATCAGAAGGCCCGCGATCGTGAACCAACCAATGGTGACGACAGGCGTGTGGCCCGGAATGGAGAGGAAGAAAAAGGCTATGCCAGCGACGAACAGTGGCATCGCAGAATGCCACCGCCTCTCTGCCTGCTTGTCGGAGTGCCAGCCGTTGACCTGCATAGCCACGAAACCGACCACGAACGGCAGAGCGCCCACCATCCCAACACGCATATCGGTGAAGTCCGTCAGCCTCTTCAGCATGGTGGGGAACCAAAAGACCAATGTGTACTGGCCGATGTAGGCGAGGAAGGTGAGTGCAGCCATCCACACAATGATCGGCGATCGCATGGCTTCCCACACCGTGATGGCGCCAGTAGAACGCGGTGTCTCCTTCTCAAGTGTCTGCTCCAGCCATTGCTGCTGCTCGGAGGTGAGCCATGCGGCTGTCCTTGGCCAATCGGTCAGGAAGAAGAATGCAACTGCTCCCAGCAAAATCGCAGGCGCCCCCTCGACGACAAACAGCCAGCGCCATCCCGCGAACCCCAGCCAACCGCGGCCCAGTATCCAGCCTGCCAGTGGCGAGCCGAGCGCCGCCGATAGCGGAATAGCACCCATGAAGTTGCTGGTGGCCTTGGCGCGGTCTTCGAAGATGAACCAGTGGCTTAAATAGACAATGACGCCAGGGAAGAAGCCCGCCTCCGCGGCGCCCAACACGAAACGCGCGATGTAGAGCTGGGAGGGAGTGTGCACCAGCGCGGTCAGCACGGTGAGGGAGCCCCAGGCAATCATGGTGGTTGAGATCACGCGGCGTGCGCTCCATTGCTCTACCAGAAGCGCTCCCGGAATCTGTAATGCCAGGTAGCTGATGAAGAAGATCCCCGCGCCCAAGCCGAATACGTGGTCGTTAAACCCCAGGTCACGCGACATGCCAAGCGCCGCGTAAGCCAGATTCGTACGGTCTACGTAATTAACGATGTAGAGAATGAAGAGAAAGGGCAGCAGGCGCCAGCCGACCTTGCGGCGAGTGTGTTCGCCGACTCGCGTTATCTCAGGCGCAATCGTCCGCGAGCCAGCTATAGCCACTCAGCACTCCTTCGGCGAAGGCGCGAGCGAGTATATACGGAATCATGACCGGGCTGACAGATGCTCGGAAACAATTCTACTTGCCCGGCAACGGCATTAATCGGGACTTACGAGGCGGCTTCGATCAGACGGACGTCGCCATTCTTTGGCGCGCCGCGAAGCCTCCCCGTCGTTCCAGAAACAACAGTAAAACGCTTTTGGATATATTGATGTTATAAATCACCTCACAAGTGAACCTTCGGATTCCCGGTTGGTAGAGGCAACAGTGCGCTACTTTCTAGGACTGCTGGGAGCCTTGTTGATTTTCACGGGCGTGATTCGGGCGCAGACAAACGCCTTTGTGGACCCCTGCCTGAAGGAAAAAGATCCTGAGGCCGCGGTTGCGACCTGCACCAAGGCGATAGAGGCCGGGAACCTGAACTCTGATGGCCTGGCAATTATCTACTTCTTACGTGGAATCGCGCACCAGAAGCGAAAGGAACAGGAGCAGGCGATCAACGATTTCGATCAGGCGCTGGGCCTGCGGCCTGCCTATTACCAAGCCTTCTACGCTCGCGGAGATTCCTACTACATGCAAGGGGACAAAGATCGCGCGATCCAGGACTTCAGCCAGTCCATCAAGTTACATCCCGAAGGCAAGTGGGCATTCCTGCACCGCGCGATCGTTTACAGTGAGCAAGGCAACTACAGCCAGGCCATTGCAGACTACACCGAAGCGATCCGCTTCGAGCCCGGAGATGTGTCGCTTTACAACGATCGCGGCAATGTCTACACCAACGAGCGAGAATACGACCGTGCGATTGCCGATTACGATCAAGCGATCAAATTGAATCCGAATGTCGCGGCGCCATGGCAAGGCAGAGCCATCGCATACGACGCCAAGGGTCAGTACGATCGCGCCATTCAGGATTTCGACCAAGCGCTTCAACTCAATCCCAATTACGGCGATGCTTACTACGGCAGGGGCACCTCTTATTTCAAGAAGCGCGAATACGACCGTGCGCTGCAAGATTACGAGCAAGCGATTCGGCTGAATCCGTCGGACGCCAAGGCATTCGATGGCAGAGCGAACGTCTACTATCAGGAGGGCGACTACGACCACGCGATCGCGGACTACGACAAAGCGATTCAGCTGGTGCCGAATTTCGCGTGGGCTTTCCGCGACCGCGGCAGCGCCTATCTGCAAAAGGGAGACCGCGCTCGAGCCCAACAAGACTACGACCAAGCGACGCGTCTGAATCCGGACACCGCGAAGGACCTGAAGATTCCGGAGCTTCCACGTCCGGGTGAGAACAACAGCGAAACGCGCGAAAAGCAGTTTGCCGATGCCCTGCGATCCACGCCCACGTCGGCGGAGGACTTCGTAATGCGCGGCTCGGCGTACGTCAACCAAAACGATCTGCAGCGGGGCATGCAGGATTTCGACCAGGCGGTGCGCCTGAACCCGAATCTTGCCGAGGCATATTCAAACCGCGCGTGGATCTACAACCGCAAAGGCGATTATGACCTGGCGATCGAAGAATGCGACCACGCCCTTCGCCTGGCCCCGAATTCCGCGCAGGCGTTCAACAATCGGGGCCTTTCCTACTACATGAAAGGGGACGACGCTCGCGCCGTTCAGGACCTCGATCGCGGAATCGCTGCGGACCCGAACCCGGAATTGCCGCACTATTGGCGCGGCATCGCGCATTTCCAACTAGGGCAATTCGCCGCAGCGGCCACAGATTTTGCCGTCAGCAACGAGCGGATGCCAAACGATCCGCAGCGAATGATCTGGCTCTACCTATCGAAGGCCCGAGCCCATGAGAAAGCGAATGACGCCCTCGCCGGCGCACGGCACGTCGACCTTGATGCGTGGCCGGGGCCCGCGGTCGCGCTTTTCCTCGGGAAGATCACGCCGAAGACGTTCATGGAAATCGCACACAATGTGCCCGTCCCAGCCAAAGCCCGGCAACTTTGCGAGGCGCACTTTTATCAAGGCGAATACGAATTTCTGCACGATCAGCGCAAGGAAGCCATCGACGATTTCAAGCTGGTCGTCGAAGCGTGCGTGCACAACACTTTCTGGTATCACGCATCGGACGCGGAACTGAAACTCGCCAGTCAGTAGCCTACTTTGGGCGCTCGTCAATCCCGCGTTAGCATCCCCACGACTAAGAACGGCCACACCGGGACATGCCAACAATAGAAAAGCGTGCTCGACGACACAATCGCTCTGATGGTCCTTGATCGCAACTCCAGATTAGTCGGACTACCGGACAAGTGTCGTACTAGAACTCCAATCGTCCGGCAACGCCGTTTGTCAGAACCTTCGAGGATACCTGTGTATGTTCCCCTGGGCCCGGGTGTGACTGCAGTCACAATCGCTCGTGACCGACGTTACGGTCGCTGTCCGCACGGTGCGAGATTCTTAGCGCGACAAGGAGTGGCCTATGCAGCGACTATTGAACCATCAACGGTTCCGCGCAGAAAGAGCTAACGCACTGTTTGAAGAGCCAACGCCGCCGGACGTCATTGGACATCTGAGCGCCAACTATCCTTTCCCCGCAACATTGAGCCAAAGCTATATTGAAAAACTGAAAGCGATGGAACTCGGAACGCTTGTCGCCCAAAACACTGTTTTGTTCGAGCAGGGCCAAGAAGCGATAGGTGTCTACGTAATCCTGGAAGGGCGTATGAAGCTAGCGGTCAACTCGGCGGAAGGAAAAACGCTTGTTCTCGGTTTCTTCGGGCCGGGCGCAGTTCTTGGTCTTGCGGCGGCCATTCTTGGACGCCCGCATGCCGAGACTGCGGACACTCTGAAACAAACCACGGTTGTTTTTGTGTCCCGTAGCGAACTTGTGAAGGAAATGAGAGCCGATCCGGCGGCAGCATATCGCGCGGCTGAACTTGTAAGTCAAGCGTGCTATTTCCTTTTGGGAAAAATGATGGCTATTGAGCTTTCTCAGTCGTCCGAACAAAAGCTTGCACGCTGCCTCCTTGGACTGCTGTCATCCAACACGGGGTGTACCGATGGGGACCCCGTTCAGCTTGATCTGAGCCAAGAAGCCATCGCACAGTTGATTGGGACTTCGCGTGAAACCGTTACCCGCCTTTTGTCCCGGTTACGCCGCAGGCGCATCCTAGATTGGAAGCGTACAGGGCTTGTTATTCGGGACAGGAAGAGCTTGGAGCGAATCGCCAACTTGAAAGATGATTCCGGGGACAGCAGCGACATCGAGCAACGCCAAGCGCTCTTGCCGTCTGAAGGCTTTCGGGGCTTGAGGCAGGGTAATCTCCGGCTAAGCCAACACAATTCCATGAAGGTTCGAGGGATCGAGTAGGACGTACCACGGGATTGCAGGCGCGCTGTATACTCCCCGACGCGCAATTCCGGCCACGGCACGTTCAGGAGCCGCGCATGACAGACAGCACAGCTGCAGCAGCGCAACCCGCGATCCCGCCTCCGGAGCCGGACCTCACTCCCGACGAAGTCATTCGCCGCGCCGAGGCGATGCGGCCGCTGCTTCGCGAGCGCCAGGCAGAGTGCGAAGCCAACGGACGCGTCTCCGAAGATACGAACCGACGATTCATCGAAGCCGGCTTCTATCGCATCCTGCAACCTCGCTGCTTCGGCGGATATGAATTCGGTCTTCCCACTTTCTTGAAAGCGATGATCGCGATTTCGCGCGGCTGTTCGGAAAGCGGATGGGTGCTCGCGCTGACTGCGGGCCATGCGTTTCTGATCTCGTCGTATCCCGAGGCCGGACAGCGAGAGGGCTTCGGAAAGCGTGGCGAATTCCGGTGTCCCGGCGTGGCGATCCCGACAGGAGTCGCCCTCCCAGTTGACGGCGGCTACCGCATCAAGGGAACGTGGGACTACTCTTCCGGCTGCGACCTGGCCACGCATTTCATCGGCCTGTCCGTGATTCAAGACCCGAACTCTTCGACTCCGCTCGGCGTCATGATGGCGCTGTTCGATCGCGACCAATATCAAATCGTGGACAACTGGCACGTCTTCGGCATGCAGGGCACGAGCTCGCGCCGCGTTGTTGTCGAAGAAATGTATCTGCCGACGCATCGCGCGCTGATGATTGCGACCGCCACCGGCGAATTGATTCACCCGCACCCGGGAAGCCTTCTGCACAAGAATTCGTTTTACCGAGGGCGGTTCACGTCGATGCTGGTTTCGGAACTCGTCGCCGTTTGCGTGGGAATCGGTCGCGGCGCGCTCGATGTTTACGAGGAGATTCTCCACAACAAGGCGGCGAGCTTCGCGCCGTTCCGAAAGCGTGCAGAGGAGCCGGAGTTTCAGCGCCACTACGGCGAGGCTCGCGCTCTGGTGGACACGGCCGAGGCCGCACTCTTTCAGATGGCGTCGGACTACATCGAGTGCACTCGCCGCGAGGCCGAAGAGGGAGTTCCCTTCTCCGAGGAGCAGGACCGAAGGTTCCTGCAGATCGAACAGCAGTGCGTGCGGCTGTGCTGGGAGGCTGTCGACCTGATGTTCCGCACCAGCGGAACGTCCGCCGCTGCCAGCACGGCTCCGCTCGGGCGTTATTTCCGGAACCTCGCGGTGATTCGAACGCACGTCACAACGCAATCGAATCACACGGCAGTCAATTCCGCCCGTCTGCACTTCGGCCTGCCGGCATTGAGCCGGCTGTAGGCAGACGCGCGTTGACCGCAGGTCAGCTGATTAACTCGCGATTACTCGGCCAAGCGAACAACTTCAATACAGGGGGCTCATTTTCTCCGGCAAAGGTTCAAATGGTGTGCTGCGTATCCTTGCGCGCGGAAGTCGGCAGACTCGCTATCGCGCGGCCGACTTTCCACGCGAGGCGGCGCTGAAAGAATCGCTCCGCTTTCTCTCTGCCTCTTGAGCCTGTTCCCTGGAGACTAATTTCGGCAACTTGCTCAGCTCCTCGGCGAGCAATTCGATCAGATCGTCGATCGCAAGGATGCCGACCAATGCGCCTTGTTGGTCGACGACGGGCATCCTGCGAACGCCGTGTGCGCGCATGTGTTCGATCGTTTCGAAGACGCCCTGGTCTTCCCTGACCACGACAACCTCCCGGCTGATCAGATCACCGGCGGCGACCGCGGACGGATCGAGTTGCGCAGCGATCACGCTCAGCACGATATCTCGGTCGGTAATCAAACCCACCGGGATGCGCTTTCCCGCGATCTCGTCAACGATCACCAGGTCGCCCACATGATAGCGTCGCATTAGCTGGGCTGCTTCCAGCACACTGGTGGTTCGATTGCAGATGATCACTTCGCGGATGCAGATTTCTCCGATTGGCATGTGTCGCTCTCCTCACGAGGACCGAACATCTACTTTTTACGTTGATCCTTCTGGAAGCTCAGTGACTTCGATCACACATGCGAACTATGCGCGCCGTCATCCGGGCACTTCTCGGTCCAACAGCGCGAGCAGGCGCTCGATCAGGTCCTGTCGAGCCAGGAGAGCGTGACGAAAGTCCTTCGCTTCAGTACGAGCGACTTCGAATTTGAGGGCATCCATGTGGTCACGCAGAAAATCCCTGAGGGTACGCGCGTCGTTGTCGGCCAGAGTCAGCACCATAGCCAGGAACTCCCTTCTTTTCTCGCAACAGCGGCGATGCACTGATAACACAAATCGAATCGTCGATGCTGATGTTCTTCAAAAATAGCGGCGGTCAAATGCTAGCGCGTGAAGTGCAGTTGTCTCGCGCGGTGATGTGGTGGGAAAGCTCGTCCGTTTTGCAGCCCGGTGCTCAGTTCATGTCGCGGTTGCGGTGAGTGTATTTGCTGAGGACAAACTCCTGCGTCAGGGTAGAAACGATGCGCTCACCCGTGCCGATCGCGAAAGTCGAGAACACGAACCCGGCGCCGCGATTCGATCGAGGATAGTAAAGGTCCGAAAGCCCGGCGGAAGCCAAGTCGCCTCCCACGGTGGAGTAGTTCGGCTGCCACTTTCCGTTGTCGCCCTTGCAGATGAACGGGGCGAAGATCGCGTGCCGGAGCCGCGACCACTTTGTTCCCGTACCTTGATAGAAGTAGCGGGGATCCTGATGCAGGAGCGACGGTAAGATGGCGCCGCCGATCATGATGTCTGTAAAAGCGGGAGCGGCCGTCGCGCCGAACCGTTCACCGTACCCCTTCATGCCCTGCGGATAGTCCGGATAATTTTCCGCCTGCCTTATGGCGGCCACAAATGCGACTCCGGCGATCGTAGCCGGATCACGCGAGACTCTCAGGGCGAGCTTGAACTTCATCCCGGCTGTGAGCGGGGCGGTATTGTCGCCATCATACGCGACGTAGAAGTTCGGAATGATGCCGAGAACACGCTGTGTCTCCTCCAACTTCATCTGTTCGGTCGCGATCGCTTCCGTGTCGCCGCTGACTCGCACGGTCGTCATCTGCGTGGCGAGAGCGAGCTCGACGCCTCCCAGCATTTTGACTTCGCCGGAATCAACGGTGATGGGGGACGACGCCCAGTCCGCAAAACCATCCGCGGTGATCACCACGTGATAGGAGACCCCTGGTTTGACATCTTCGAATTTGAAGAATCCGCTGTCCGGCGTTGCGACGCTACGGCGATCAGTGGTTTCTGGGCCCGCGAGCACAACCGTCGCTCCGGTCACGGCGCCGCCGTTCACATCGATCACGGTGCCCATGATCTGCCCCGTCTGCGCTTCGGACATTTGGGCAGCTTGCGCCGGGGCGAAAAGCGAAAGAACCAGCGCGATGGCAAACACGGCTGCCAACCCAATCCGAGATCGCTGCAGAATCGACAGAACGGCTTCGAATAACGGCCCGCGCGTGCCTGTAGAGAGAATCATGTGTTCTCCGTGGAGCTTTGACGATCATAGTCCGGGTCGCAGTCGTGCCACGAATTGCGGAGAACAGTAGTGTCGCAGGCTCACCTGTCCAACCGGACAGGTCTCGGCGCATGGGAAATTGTCGCGCTGTCACCGGCATGAAGGCACTCGTAGAGGCTTTTGGCGACCTGAAGAGATTGGTGTTTCAGCGGGTATTGAAAGTTACGCCATCATTTCCGGATCCAGTTCGGAACGGTACGGATTGGCGTTTCCTCGCAGCCGCGCGGTGGCCATGATTGCTACCGTGGCGCAGAGCGACGGGACCGCCCCGGCCAGAAAGATTTCCCGAGGGTGCCATCCCAGGGAAAGCAGGCTGCCAGCCAGTACGGGGCCAACAATGGAGCCTGCGCGGCCTACGCCCAGCGCCCAGCCCACGCCGGTGGAGCGAATCGTGGTGGGATAAAAAATGGCCCCCAGCGCGTTCAATCCTGCCTGCGCGCCTTGCACCGTGAAACCCAAAACAAACGTGACCGTAAGGATCAGAGTCAGCGAAGCGGTAAACGCCAGCGATGCCATCAGCAGGGCCGAAATTCCAAACTCGAGCACGAGCAAAACCAGCGAGCCGCACCAATTGATCAGTCGCCCCTCGAGCAGCGACCCAGCCATACCGCCCAGACTGAACACGATAATCGCATCGATTCCCGCCGACACAGCAAGCGCGGACTGTTCCAGTAGTGCAGGCAACCAGCTCACAATGAAGTAGATAATCAGCAGATTCATGAAAAATGGAATCCAAAGAAGCACCGTGCCAATGGCGCGCCCCTCGGTGAACAGATGCTTCACCGGCATGCCCTTGTGCGAGTGGTCCTGCTCGCGTGAGGTTTGGATTGGGGCCTCTGCAAGCTCCGGAGAAATGCGCCCCAGTATTGCGCGAATTTTTTCGGGCCCCGCACCGGCGGCCGCCAGGAATCGCACCGACTCAGGAAGAACTCCGATCAGAAGCAGCGCGATGACAAACGGCAAAATTCCACCCACGTAGAGAACAGATTGCCAGCCCCAGCGCGGTAGCATCACGGCGCCAACTGTACCGCCGAGCAGAGCCCCTAGAGGCATCCCGCAGAAGAGCATGCCCACAAAAACGGGAATGAGGCGCTTGGGCGCATATTCCGATGTGAGCGAAACCACATTAGGCATGGCCCCGCCCAGT
>Ga0187779_10001478_pt1 | contig 14664 bp, 16 predicted proteins | sample 1015_Q2_SP10_10__FD_132435 | JGI IMG/M metagenome (GOLD analysis project Ga0187779, IMG submission 132435) | Tropical peat soil microbial communities from peatlands in Department of Meta, Colombia - 1015_Q2_SP10_10_MG | ecosystem: Environmental > Terrestrial > Soil > Wetlands > Peat | place... | reverse complement strand
ATGCAGGGAGCCGACTGCTTCGCTTTTTTAAAAATCTCATGGAGCGCTTTTTCCGATTCTCCCAGCCATTTTGAGAAAAGGATGGGACTGCTTATGGAAATGAAGTTTAGTCCGGTTTCGCCGGCCAGCGCCTTTGCCATGAGCGTTTTCCCGGTTCCGGAAGGACCACTGAAAAGAATTCCTCTCGGCGGTGAAACGTTGCCGGCGCTGAAAAGGTCAGGATGCTTGTGAGGCCAATCGACAATCGACAAGAGCATTTCTTTGATCGAGTGCAGTCCGCCGATATGTTCCCACGTTAGGGTAGACCGCTCGGTAAAAAATTCACGGGTTGCCGTGGGTTCAATTACGCGGAGCGCATTTAAAAAGTCTTCCATAGTGATCTGCAGATGATCAGGGGACGCGAGGAAAGAGTCGAGATTGTCTTTTCCGCGGAGAGCAAGGTATCTCCGCAACGTGACCATGCCTGCTTCTTTACAGAGGGCCTCTAAATCTGCTCCAACAAAGCCGTGGGTAATCTGAGAAAGACGGTCGAGATCGACATTATCGGCAAGAGGCATGCGGTGGCTGTGAATTTTGATAATAGCTAGGCGACCGTCGGCATGAGGAATGGGGATTGAGATTTCACGGTCAAAACGTCCGGGTCGCCGCAAGGCGGGATCGATCATTTCCGGAATGTTGGTTGCGCCGATGACAATCACGTGACCTCGTGGAACCATTCCGTCCATCAAGGCAAGGAGTTGGGCCACCACCCGTTTTTCAACATCTCCCAAGACCGCTGCCCGCTTCGGGGCAATGGCGTCGATCTCGTCGATAAAGATGATACTGGGCGCCTTGCGGGTCGCTTCTTCAAAGATTTCCCTGAGCCGCGCCTCGCTTTCGCCGTAAAATTTATGGATTATTTCCGGTCCGTTGACCCTGATAAAATGAAGCTTGGTCTCGCCGGCAATTGCCTTTGCGATGAGGGTTTTCCCTGACCCAGGTGGGCCGTAGAGAAGTACTCCTTTGGGGGCCTCGATTCCGAGCTTCTCAAAGAGTTCTGCATTGTGTAAAGGAAGCTCCACCATCTCCCGCACGAGTTGTAATTCATTTTTTAGCCCGCCGATGTCTTCGTAGGAAACATGAGCAGCCGGCTCGTGCAAGTAATCGGGTTTTTTTAAAATGAAGCTCGTTTGCTGGTTAATCATGAGGGGGCCTGAAGGGGAAGTCGCTTCTACTTGGAAGAACCACTCTTTTCCTCCAAAGAAGGGGATGTTGATTTTATCCTCCAAGATGATCGGCCGTCCCTGGAGGATTTTTCCGAAGAGTTCCATCTCATTCTCTTGGGGCAATATGCCTTCACCGTCCAATGGGTACAGTACGACGCTTGTTGCCGTTGTGCGGGAGACCTTTTTAATCTGTACCGTCATTCCGACATTGGTCTTGGCGTTTTCACGAGTAAGGCTATCAATCTGAATGATGTGCTTGCCGCTATCCTCGGGCAGGGTTCCAGTAATCCGTGCTACAGTTTTTTTCTTTCCTGTGATTTCAATAAGATCGCCGAGCACGGCATTCAGAGCTCTGATATCCTGGGGGTCAAGGCGAGCCAAGCCCTTTCCGACGTCGTCAATCGGTGATTCGCTCACTTTTAGTTCCATAATCAATTAAGTGGCCCGGGAAATGGGATTGTTGTTTGCATCATGTGGCTTTCTTAATGGTCAGACCATATGATGACTATATCATTTCTTCTTTTTTTGTCAAGAAAGTAATGTCCTTTTTATCATACATAAGTACTATGAATTGCTAAAAATTGCTTTTTTCGTGTTTTAGTTGAAAAGAATATTGCGATCCCCTCTTTTAGGTGGTGCCGGGAGAATGGGTGGTGGGTTTGGTGTTTCGATGGGGTTAGATGTCTTTTATACTTGGTTGCAGGGATTCATAAATACACCCAAAAATGCAACTGTTCGAACCATTAATTGCGGAACATTATCTGTGACAAACGATAAATACGAGCATATGTGGTCCGTACTATTTCTCAAAAAAGGAGCCTCACTTACAATTGTAAGTGAGGCTCCTTTTATTTTTATGACTTAAAATTTGTGGAATCTTCCTGCCTACTGGCTTGGGGACTTATTTCACGGTGTCTTTCTTAGTCCCGGCCTTCTCCGCTTTCTTCTTCCTGCCTGCTAAGTACGCCTCCACGGGCCTCCACTCAAAGGCCACACTCTTCCCTGCGAATGTCGCTACTCCCTTCGCAGTGAGGTTGACGATGGCGGCGGCGAGGGCAACGAAAAACCCAACCGGCAGCATCACAATATATGCCAAACCAATGAACGGCGCGGCAGCAATTCTGCCTACGCTCTTTGCAACGCTCTTCAACCCGCCCGTCTGCTCGATATACGCCAGATCATCCGCGCTGGTCTTGGCCACCGTCCTGAACGGCGTCGGTTTCAGGATCTCCCAGAAAACGAGGAATCCGGCAATCGCAAGGAGCGACATGATGTACTCGATTCCCTTTACATGTGTGATAAAATCTACCATCGTATACATAGTATTTTCCCCCTTTTTGAGATCTTGGGTGCCATCCACACCCTTTCATTCGTTGGTTCCCTGCGCCAGACACATGCCACACTCTTGCCTGCGGCCGGGCAGAGCTACTTCGTGTTCCCTTTCTTTCCTTTCTTCCTGCCTGCTAAGTACGCCTCCACGGGCCTCCACCCAAAGGCGATCGTCTTTCCTGCGCCGGCCAGTGCCTTCCGGCCTGCAACGACTGCCAGGGTCGCGATGCCGATAATCGGCAGGAATACCACATAGAGCAACCCGATGATCGGGCTCGCCAGCAACATGGCGGCTGTCGCTACCTTATGATCTCCATTGTACGTAAACATTTTATTTTCCTCCTTTTCAGTTATTTTCTCTTCTCTTGATGACACTATAACAAGAGCCTGCTAGAAATGTAATTGTAAGAATTTCCTATTTTCGAGTGTATTTTGTCCTAAAACATCAAGAAATCTGTCTTATCTTTAATTTTTTCAATCTCTTGGCTCTTTACTTTCCTTTTCTTACGGCAGATGGAGATTGTGGTGTCTTTCCGGATTTCACGCAGGACCTGGTAAGCCTGTCAAGCGCGAAACTGAGGGGTTCCGAAGAAGGCAAGAAGACGACTGGCGTGTTTTTCGTATGACAATGCAATAAAAGTTTGGGTTAGTGACCTTCGGGTAGCAAACCCGAAGAGTTCGAAATTGTTAAAGCTTACCAATGCGACATTAATCAATATCGACATCTGACGTGCCGAGCTATTTACAAGACAGATATTGTTCATTGACAACTGTCACGTGACACGTTATAATTTCAATCGTGATAAAGACGTTTGCCGACAAGCATACATACGAATTTTACACAACCGGCAGGTCTAAGCGCCTGGCTGCCGATTTACTGAAACGTGCTATGCGACGGCTGGAATACGTCAACCTTGCATCAACTCTTGACGACTTAAAAGTACCTCCAAGCAATCGTCTCCACGCTTAAAAGGCGCAAGGGAGGGACGATATTCCATATCAATTAACGATCAATGGCGGATTTGCTTCCGTTTTAAAGGCGGAGATGCTTACGATGTCGAAATAACTGATTATCATTGAGAGATGTATCATGACCATTACTAAGACAGAAGTACGAACGAGAAAACCGACTCATCCGGGAGAAATGCTTCGCGAAGACTTTATGCCGGACTTTGGGCTCACAGCGGCAAGTTTGGCTGAGGCTCTTGGTGTCTCTCGTCAAACGATCAATGAGATATTGCGTGAACGAAGAGCGATTTCGCCGGCGATGGCATTGATGCTGTCACGACTGTTCGGCAATTCGCCTGAGTTCTGGCTCAATGCCCAGAGTGAGGTAGATCTTTGGGAGGCTAAGAAGCGCCAGGAAAAGAGGCTTCGGCGAATACAGCCTTTGACTGCTGCTCGAAAAAGGTTTGCATTAGAAGTCAAAGAAACCTGAATTAAAGAGGCACGGCATGGACGCGGAATTCGTTGCGATGATGACGCAGCACGCGAGTGCGAGGGCTTATTCTAAGCGCAAAAGTAATAGCACTAAACAGCCGGTTCTTTCGCGCCTTGAGAGGGCAGGGTACCAAAAGCAACCGTAGAGAACCTCTGGTAAATTTTTGGCTGACGCGTGTGCATCCATGTTCTGATAATATCGATTTTGATGCGCTTTCGGTCATCGTGGAAAAGGTTGAACCGAAGCATCCGACTCTCAGCCTGGTAAAATAATGGAAGGCCGGTCAGTTATGGACAACGATCTAAAGAACATAAGCACTAAAGGGTTTTGGTGGAAACGGTTCTTTTACTCCGTTACCGGAGCTGACCATGATTATGAATTAGGCCCCAATTGGTTTGCCTCGGTGATGGGCACCGGAATTATCGCCAACGCTGCCGCATCGCTGCCTGTATTCTCTGACAAACTCCACGATTTTGCACTCGTTATCTGGTGCCTTGCTGCCTTAATGCTGATTGGTCTTGTCCTTGCTACAAGCATCTTCCTGTTCCGGCAACAGAATGCATGGAAGAGACATTTCCGGGACCCCATGATGGCACAATTCTATGGGGCGCCTCCAATGGCCGCTCTTACCGTCGCAGGCGGGACCCTCCTGCTGGGCCATAATCTTATCGGCAGGGACCTTGCCTTGGAAATTGCTTGGAGCCTCTGGTTCATAGGCACCATTGCAGGTCTTTGTTCTGCTGTCATCATTCCTTACCGCCTGTTTACCATATTCAGGGTGCGTCCTGACTCCGCCTTCGGGGGATGGCTGATGCCGGTTGTCCCCCCTATGGTATCCGCTGCAATCGGCGCCATGCTTGTTCCATACACCCCTGAGGGAGCACTGAGACAGGCGATGTTTTACCTCTGTTTTTCCATGTTCGGTTTGAGTCTTCTGCCCGCGCTGATTATAATCTCAATGATCTGGAGCCGGTTGGCCCATCACGGAACCTCTGGCACCTCCCGCGTTCCAACTCTGTGGATCGTTCTCGGTCCCCTGGGGCAATCCATGACCGCTGCTGGTATACTAGGCAACGTTGCAAAAGGCGCGGTCTCGGCTGAAATTGCCCATGGCTTTGAATTGTTTGCTGTGCTCTATAGCGTCCCTATCTTTGGGTTTGTGGTCCTCTGGACCTGTTTTGCGATTCTTTTGACCCTCCGGGCCCGCCAAAGACATATGAGATTTGCCCTGACCTATTGGGCATTTACCTTCCCAGTGGGCACTTGTGTCACCGGTACAGCACAATTGGCGCGGCATACCGGTCTCCCCCTTTTCGAATGGGCCAGCATACTTTATTATATGGGGCTGCTCGCCGCATGGGCGGTGGCCGCTTTTGGCACTACAAAAGGGATGATAATGGGGCATCTTTTCCAGCCGCCATCGTCATCCGCAAAGCCCATCATATCTGTCAAGGAACCTTACGACACGGAAGATTCTCAGAAATATGCTGAAACTGAATAAATGACCTTCAGGGAGAAAGCCCGAAGGTCATCCGAACAAAAAATGAGCACCAGAGGTCCCTCTAAGACTAAAAAGGCATTGGGGTGGAAAATGCGAAGTTCATGGTGTTTTTGATTTAGGAAGAGAATTCAAAGAATGGGATGGAGAATAGAGAACTTATTCTAATAATAAAAAGGCGACAGCCTAAAAAAAATGAAAAAAAAGGCAGACATTAGTCTGCCCTTTTCACTGGCACTATTAGCATCCTACGGCAGGCTTCTTCTTCATGGGTGTAATTTTTGTAGCAGTTTTTTTGCCTCCTGCTTCCTTGTATTCCACTGTTACTTGGTCCCCCACCTTCACATCTTTCAACACGGATCCCGTTTCACAGTCGAATGGAGCTTCCATCGTTTGACTCTTCAAAGTCAGAGTATTCTTTTGAGTATCCACGGCGGTTACTACCCCGGACATTTCAGCTGCGATCACGACGCCAACAAAGGTTAACAAAACCGCTGCGACAACAAGAAACAATGATAGACCTTTCATGCGAACACCTCCATTAGTATGGTTTATGGAATCCAAAACAAAAATGTTTGATAACTTTAACAGGAAACAAGATGTATGTCAAGGTCATAAAGCATGCATTTCAAACCGAAATAGAAACACTGGCGTTCACATTCTTCTCGGTGTAGCGCATAAGTCGAAGGATTTATCCATCTGTTACATTTCCAACCGGCAAGTAATTATCTTTCTCTTTCACCAGCCTCTATTCCTTTTTTAGTTTGCTCAATAGCTTTATGCACAAGCTCAAGAGCTTTTGCCCGGTGTCCGCCCTTATTATGCTCAGCTATTTCCAGTTCAGTCTTGGCTGTTTTCAAAGCCTCCAGAGCAGCCATCATATGCGGCTGATGAACTGCGGCCCAACTACCGACCGCGATACCAATAGTAAGTCCGATAATTAATCCAATCACGATTCTCTTTAGCATACTCCCTCCTTTTATTAGGTTATCGAGGTTGTGTAGAGATCAACATTCATGAACTTAGACAAGCTTGTGATAAAAAGGTTGAAAGGGGAGATATGGTATCGACATTTTTCTAAACACTAAAATGCAAGTACATGAAGTGACTAACGGGTAGATCTTTTCACCGTGTTGGAAGATAATTTGGGTTTGTCGACACCTTGAACATATACTTACGGCATTTATTAGTGATCATGCCGAATAGTTGACATTGGGGTAGAAGGCTCGCCCCGGCAGGTAATTACTCCCGACCAACATTCCCCCGATATTTTTTAAGCCACCAAGGTCAAAAGCACGAATGAACACCTGGTCTTGCGCATACGGCATCTCGAACAGCTCAGAGTTGAGCACGATACGCCAAGGTGGAGGATGTCTTGTCAACGCATCACTCTCCGGCGGCTGGCTATGCACTCTTTTGGTAGTGAGAGGTATACCAATCGACAAGCTGGCGAATCATTTTTTGATAAGACGTGTGATGTTTCTTGGCCTCTTTTTTAAAGAATTCAATACTTGATTTTTTCAAAGCAATCGTTACCTTGACGTTATCTTCCTTAAGAACTAACTGTTCGGGTGGTGGGAGAAAATCATTAACTATTTTTAGTTTCCCCATTGGTTCATCTGAATATTTAATTTTGCTCTTCATATAGTTTAATGGGAAAGGCTAAATCTAGTAACTACTTATTTTAGGGAATTAAGCCTTTATTTCTGCTATGACCTTCGGGTAGAAAGTCCCAAGAGTAATCTGGTCAATAGCCAAAAGTCCGTCTATTTTGCTTGCCGTGTTCGCACTTATATAGTATCCTCGTCATAGTTTTGAGTCCGTTACAATCTATGTCGACAAAACCGGATAAACCGTTCATCCAGACGCTAGAAGAAGAGGCGCGCGGCTGGGTTGAAGAGGGCGTCATTACGAACGAGCAGCGTGACGCGATTCTCAACCGCTATGAGGGTGTAAAGGCCGCGGAGGAAGCAGCGGGGCCGGGCAAGCTCATCGCCGTGATCTCCTTGCTTGGCTCGATCCTCGTGGGAGTCGGCGTTCTGCTTTTCATCGCGTCGAACTGGTCAAGGATACCGAATGCCGGAAAGCTCACGGTTATCTTCTGTTCGATGCTTACCGCGTACGGCGTGGGTTATTACCTCCGGTACGAAAAGGCGAATTACCCACGCTTTGGCGCATCGCTCATTTTGCTCGGGTCGCTTATCTTTGGAGCAGGCATATTCCTGATCGCACAGATGTACCACATCGCGGTCCACTATCCGAACGGCCCCCTTCTTTGGGGGCTGTTCGCGCTTCCGCTCGCGTATGTCCTCGGGCTGAACACGCTCCTTTCAGTTGCTGTCATTGACCTGCTCATCTGGCTTGGTATGGAGTCGACCTTCAACCGGTCGAGCTATTTTTACTCGGGCTCCGCATCGTTCATTGCACTCTTTCTCCAGGCCGGCCTCGTTCTCTGGGCCGTCGGACTCCTGCACCGCAGCATGAAGTCCCTTTCCCATCTTGCGACCCCTTATCTCAGCCTAGGTCTTTTCCTCACGTTCCTTTCCGGCTACTTCCTTACATTCGAGTTCTCTCAATGGCATTTCGGAGCTCAGGGCTTTCTACCTTATTATGAGGGTTTCGCAGTGATCGTAATCATAAGCCTCGCGCTACATATCACGCAGGGGGACAAGGGTAAGCACTGGATAGCTGAAGCAACGTTCGTAGCGGCTCTTTTTATCATCGTACTGATTTCGAGTCTGTTAAGCATGAGGGGTATCGATCCAATGACAGGCCAGATGACATACGATTACTCTCGATACAATAAGGGGATCAACGTTGCGCGACTAGCATTCAATCTGCTTTATGCAATCCAGGTGATTGGGGTGATAGTGCTGGGTTATCTCAGGCGGAACCGGGTGTATGTGAACCTCGGACTGCTGTTCTTCGTGCTCGAAGTTATGGGCCGCTATTTCGATATGTTCTACAGACTGCTGCCCAGGTCCCTCTTCTTCATCGGAGGCGGGGTCCTGCTCCTCGTAGGAGGATTCCTCCTGGAGAAAAAGCGTCGTAAGGTGCTGGCGTCGTTCAGCCTGGAGGCGGAATGATGCGGATTAAGTTCATAATAATCGTCCTGCTCCAAATCCTTTTGCTCTTCGGCATCATCGGCTACCGGGAGTACTGGCTCGCGACCGGTGACAAGATAATTTTGAAAACCATGCCGGTCGATCCCCGCGATGTCTTCCGGGGAGATTACGTCAACCTCTCGTACGAGATCACGAACTTCACGCTTGCCAGCGATTCGCAAAAGCCGGAATTCCTGCCGGGACAGCCCATCTTTGTGAGCCTCGAAACCGGAACGGACGGCGTGTCGTTCATTACGTCTGTCAGCAAGGAAACGCCTGCGGAAGGAAGGTTCATTCAGGGCAGAGTGCGGAACGAATATACCACTATGACGAGAACAATAGTTCTGCGGGACGATCGCGGCGCTAAGCGGGAGCTTTCATCCCAAACGTGGTTCATGGGAATAAAGAAAGGCGACGGGGTAACGGTCTGTCTTGATGAACGGGACAGTCCTTCATTTTCCTTCAAGGATGATGCTCCATTTAGGCAGTCATGCTACGGAAAACTACGACCTGTTCATGGGATCGTTGATGAGGTTACGGAGCAGAGAGAAAAGAAGGTCAACGTGGAGTATGGAATCGAGAGCTATTTTGTAGAAGAGGGAAAAGGCATCCAGATCGAACAGGGGCATGCTGCCCGTGGGCCGCTTAAAGTTGAAGTTTCCCTCAGGAAAGATGGGAAAGGGATTATTTCGAGGTTGATAACGGAGGGGAAGTAGTTGCGGTTAAAAGACCGTTCCGGATTTTAGGACTGGCGTTATTGAATTTGATCACAGCGTCTTATATTCACGTTCTTTACACTTTTCAGCCAGAAATTGGGATGGACTCCATAGCGAATGACGATAACTCAAAATAATAACTTCAAAAAGAATGCGTAGCATAAGCTTCAACGATAGTATCACCAAAGGGGAGATACGTTATGACGCATGCGACAGATTATCCATTATTATTATTCGTTCTGTCATTTATTTGTATGTCGCTTTTTGGAAAGCTTGGGATGCTGCTTCGAAAAAGGCATCGTCTGTCAGAAAGCGAGGCGCTGGAGAGTTTTGACGTTGTGAGGAACGCCTCACTTACCCTCCTTGCACTCATTATCGGCTTTACCTTTTCGATGGCAGTGTCCCGGTATGATCAGCGCAAGAATTACGAGGAAGCAGAGGCTAACGCTATCGGCACGGAATTCGTCCGAGCCGACCTGTTGCCCAATGCCGACAGGGCAAAGGTCCGTACGCTGCTTCAAAACTACCTTGATCAGCGTATCCTGTTCTATACCATTCGTGATAAGCAACAACTTCGACAGATTGATGCCGAGACAGTCAAGTTGCAGGCTGCGTTATGGTCGGCAGTCCATGATTCGGCAATAGCTCACCCCACGCCGGTTGTAGCGCTCGCGGTTGCAGGAATGAACGACGTCCTGAATTCTCAGGGATATACGCAGGCGGCATGGTGGAACCGGATCCCGGCTGCGGCATGGATACTGATGATGGCGATAGCGATTTGTTGCAGCGCGTTGGTTGGATATGGCGCGAAATTCGCCATGGAGAAGAATAGATATATTTGGGTTCTGCCTCTGGTGGTTTCTATTGCCATCTTTCTCATCGCGGATATCGACAGTCCGCGCCAGGGAATCATTCGAGTGGTTCCGCAAAATCTCTTGAGTCTTGCAGAAACTTTGCACACTTACTGAAGCGGGGGATCCCTATTCTTTGTGTGATGTGTCTCAACTCGCACCCAGCATACTGCACTTTTTTGTCTAATCGACTATCCCGCTTTTACAGGTAGTCAAACTTGATCCGGAGGATGGACGTTAACAATTTTTCTTTCAAATAGTTCGACGCTTATTGCATCCTGAAACAGTTGCAGTTTCATTTATTGAACTTTATAAAGTTTTAACCCAAAATGGATAGTGCCTAACCTCAAATTACCCATTCAGCTTCATTGAAATAGAGCCGCGTCAGCCATATATTTGTGTTAAAGGACAAAACGACCTATGAAAAATGATGCCTTAGGAGGGGTTTATGAAATTTTTCCTCACTAAATTGAAATTCAAATATATCGTTATGATAGTCGCTGTCCTCATGCTAAACAGCTGCGTGACTGGAAAACTACTTGATATATATGGAGCGGTCCCCGGTGACCTCCAGGGGACATATACGTTGATCCTCTATGGATGCAGATATTTCGGCGACATAGAAAATCTCGCCATCCTGTACCCGGATGGGGGACCTATAACCTTTGAAATATACGGCCTCAAAACTGGTTACCAGGTCTATGAGGGACTCCCTGCAGATAAAGCGCTGAAAGGGGCGGAGAAGTTTCTCACTTGCAACGCGGACTACCGGAAAGAACGGTTGAGCAAAATCGTTGGCCCGGATGGTGCCATCGCGGGGTATGAGCTTCGAACACTCTACGCTCCCGACACTTTCGGAATGACGGACGTTCTCGATGTCCATTACCGGCTTAGGGATAGCAAGGTGACCGTATATATTAAGCTGGACGCTGAAATTGAAAAGCAGATCGATTACAGTGGCAGAACGCCCCATGGAATTTGACTGAAAGAACAGGTTAGCGTTTGAGATGAATAAGACTTCTAAAATGGTAAACTTGCGCTCCATAGTAATTGTAATCCATTCAGTTCGAGTCTTCTATAAATTCCCTGACAAATTTCTGAAGCTTATGATTAATCCCTCTCATCCAATATATATTTTGCCGGATAGTTGTGACATTATGTAGATGAAACAAAGTGCAAAGTTGCAAATGTCGGAAATTGACGGCTTCGCATATTGGTGATTAAATTTAATTAGTCCCCGACAAAACCAAACTCCTCGCGAGAGGTGGACGGAAAGCGGCGGATCTTGTAAGAACGAGATGGCCGAGCTGCCGAAGGAAAAACCTGCGGCATGTTCGGCTTTTTTTATTTCGAACAGATGTGAATCATCCTTTAAGCCAAGCTCGCATAGAATTCGATCGCGACTCATGTAGGAAAGGAGGCTTCTATGTCGAAGAAACTTGCGCTCTGGCCAGGTATAGCAAGCGTTGTTCTTCTTCTGTTGTGTGCCCCATGCATTTGGGCGGGGGATATTTCGGTCATTTCGACAAATGACCTGAAAGTCAAGATTGATGCAAAGGAGAATTTTCTGCTCGTCAACGCACTGAGCGATATCGAGTTTGGTATGGAACACATCCCCGGATCAGTCAATATACCTGTCGGGGAAATTAAAACGACCGACAAACTCCCTGTGAACAAGGATACGCTCATTGTATTTTATTGACGGGGTGAGGGGTGAGTCGCATCACCCATTGCTGCCAGTCTGGCGGCCGAATTGGGATACAAGAATATACTGCTTTACGCAGAAGGGCTTGCAGGGTGGTCAAAGGCTGGTCTTCCCTTAGTCAAGGATAAAGATCTCCCACGACCAGAAATTGCACTCTTAGCGCCTTCAAAGGTGCAGGAGCAACTCAGCGATGTTTATCTCGTGGATTACAGACCTGAAGGAATTTACAAGCAAGGACATATTACGGGAAGTCATAACATACCCTCTCATCAGTTTTCGCGGCGGTATCAGGAAATACCGATGAACAAGAAAGTCATTCTCATTGACGTTGTCGGGAATCCTGCGTGGACACCTATGGCATGGTTCCTGAAAAGCAAAGGATACAATGACGTTATGATGATAAAAGGCGGGATGAATGCTTGGCAAAAAGAAGGACTACCTCTCGAAAAGTAACCACATGGAGGGCATGGTCATATGACTATGCCCCTGTTATTTTTATCACAATATATAAGATTTCGACCAGAAGCCCATAATGTTTTTCATTAGCATGTATTGTAACTTTGTAGGTATGTCATTCGGGTACTAAACCCGAATGTCAGAGGTTCAAATCCTCTCCCCGCTACCAAACTTATCAGGGGTTACGGCACTCGCCTTAACCCCTTTGATATCTTCATTATCAGACATGGCAAGCTCACCTTTCCGTTAAGAGGTTTATTTTGCTAAATAAACTTTGGCAGATAAGAGGTTGCCATGTTTTCTTGTCTGTCTCCTTACGATTAGTTCTTTTAAACTTACCAGGTTAAATTCAGTATTTTTTGTAATACCCTTAAAATACCCTGTCACTATTGTTGACACCCCGCTATCTTGCATTTATCTTAAAAAAAGGATAATCTGAGAAGTAAACAGGACGCGTATAGTATCATTGATAGTATATTTTGGAAAGCAACGACGTGCTTCTAACACAGAAACGACGATTTCATGCTGCCTGGAGAATCCAAAATGAAAAAAACGGGAAATAAACAAGGGAGAAGTACGAAACACCCATCTGCAGAAAAGCATACACAGGCAGATCCCAAAGCCCGTACGGCAGCAGACAGCTCGCTATCTGCTGAAACGGCCGAGCAGTTGCATAAAAGCGAGGCCATGGCCCGTGAGTTCCTGAACATGCCCTATGCAGCATCCATTCTGATCAACCCTGACGGAATCGTTCTAGATGTCAACGAGACTGTGGTACGCCGATTTGGCAAGTGCCGGTTGGATATTATCGGAAAATTGGCTTGGGACCTCCTTCCCGCCGATATCGCTTCGCATCGAAGGGCTTACTTTGATCGGGTTTTGACAACGAAAAAAGCGGTTCGCTTTGAGGACGAACGCGCCGGTGTATGGAACGACCATACATTCTCACCGATATTTGATGAAGCCGGGAATGTCTCGAAGGTCGCGATCATTGGGATTGACATCACTGAACGCAAGCGGATTGAGACAGTGTTACAAGAAAGCGAAGAGCGTTTCAGGGCTTTTATGGATAACAGTCCCGCGATTGCCTGGATGAAGGACGAAGAGGGCCGTTATGTCTATATTAGTAAGATCTTTGAAAAACGATTTGACATTCGGTTCGAAAATGTCAGAGGAAAAACAGATAGCGAAATCTGGCCCCTGGAAATTGCTGACGAGTTCCGGAAGAACGATCTTAAGGTCCTTAAGAGCGGCCAATCCATAGATGTCGTGGAAGAAGCAACTGAGCGCAACGGGGAACGATGTTTCTGGTGGATTGTTAAATTCCCTTTCCAGGACACCTCTGGTCAACGATACGTCGGAGGGATTGGCGTAGACATTACCGAGCGGAAGCGATTTGAAGAGGAACGCATTGAACAAAAAAGCTTACAACGGGCGATGGATAAAGTGCTCATGGATATTCATGATGGCATCGGAGGCATAACCACGAACATCTCGCTGCTCTCTGAATTAGCAAGGAAAGCATCCACTCTGGAGGATATTGAAAAGGCGCTCAAAACAATCTCAGACCTCGCGCGGGAAGGGATGGGTGAGATCCGCAGCCTCATGTACAGCCTAGACAGAGAAGACCTCAACTGGCACTCTTTTGCCATTGAGTTACGAAGCCTGGGCATGAAGTTCCTCGAGCCTCATGCGATTGCATTTACGATGACGTCCGATGTTAAGGAGAACAGTACGAATCCGGGCAGCCACTTGTGCTTGAATCTGCTCCGGGTATATCAAGAAGCGCTTATGAATACCATTAAGCACGCGAAGGCTACGAAGGTCACGGTGACCCTTCGCGTCGACAAGGACAACCTCGATCTCACGATCCAGGATGACGGGCAAGGATTCAAGCAAAGCTCACTCGTTGGCAACGGCCGCGGTGTCGGAAATATGATGACTCGTATCGCTCAGATGCACGGGACAGTCACGATCATGGGAGGGGGAGGCACGTGCGTTACTATAAAGCTCCCCCTTTCGTTAAAGCCGGTGGTTGATGCGACGAGCACGGCTGACTGATCCAATGCCGAATAAGTTTTAGACATTTTCTGCCCCCCGACGCATACGAGCGCTACTACAAAATGAATCCACACCTATTTTTGAGGAAATCAAGCCTTTGCTTTGTCGTTCGGGATGAAAACCCGAAGGGAATGTGAAGACTTTGCGTGCATTTAACTCACCAATGTGAGATTCTAAATAAATTTACTGGCTGTAATCTTGATATTTTTATCCCACAATAATAACGCACGTACATCCTGAAATTATTGCTGCTGGCTGATACAACGGGTCGCATGTTTCATGCCGCAATTTAGCTATT
>Ga0187779_10001477_pt1 | contig 14668 bp, 14 predicted proteins | sample 1015_Q2_SP10_10__FD_132435 | JGI IMG/M metagenome (GOLD analysis project Ga0187779, IMG submission 132435) | Tropical peat soil microbial communities from peatlands in Department of Meta, Colombia - 1015_Q2_SP10_10_MG | ecosystem: Environmental > Terrestrial > Soil > Wetlands > Peat | place... | reverse complement strand
CCCTCCCATAAGGTAGGCGGCACTTCATGCTTTCCTGCTAGGCGCACTTCGTCGGTCAAATGTAGGTCTGCAGCGGTTACGGGGCTTCGTCGACTCTGGATTTGTACGGCGGACCGCCCGGGAGCAAGTCGGTTCTCGATCGAATGTGACGTACATCACGGCAAGGGCTCGGTAGAAACGGCAAATTTACAAAAGAGAAGGCAGGATGAAAGGCGATCGTCAACGGCTCATAGATGCGCTGAAAGCGGAACTTGCGTTCTTGGAGGCAGGGGGGTACTGGAACGCGAGCCTGCCGTCATGGCGGGCTCCGCTCATTTTTCAGGATTCGCCCACCTGTCTCCGGCACAACCGCCCGCAAGATGCGAGGCCTTGCTCGGAATGTGTCTTAGGGCCTCTTGTGCCCGCAGACCAAGCTGCCAAGCAATTTCCGTGCCGCCACATCCCGTTAAACGAGCAGGGCGAAACCCTCGACTCCTTGTATGGCTCAGGCTCTCAGGAGAGAGTCGAATCAGCCGTCGCAAACTGGCTGAGAGCCAAAATTTCTGAGCTACAGGATGCGGAAGTCCGGGTAGAGGCAAAGAGCGCGTCGAAGTCATAGCGTGCACAATCTCAAGGGAGGGCAGGGCCCGATGGTCTCAGAATGCGCGAATCCAAGCTGCTCTGCCGTGTTCCATTATCGACAGGGAAGGCTGTTTTGCTTCCCCAAGCAGCCCGTCGAGGACGGCCAACCAGCCAACACCCACTCTGTACAGCATTTCTGGTTGTGCGAAACCTGCTTCCGAACGTACTCGCTTGAATATTGCGAGGGTAGAGGAGTTGCCCTCAGACGCCACTTCGAGGAAGGCTCAGGACCGCGAACCCGCGAATTCATCGCGGCCGCCTGAAGCGCCACTTAGTAGCGCTGACATTTTTGACAGTTCCCCTTACACTTACCCGACCCCATCTTTCTCTCACAAGACTTGCGCGCGCTGCCGGCAAGATCCCTAGCTTGGACGCGACCGGCGCCGCAGGAAGGCGATATGAAAAAGCTAGCGATCGTGGTTTTTTCTGTCCTCACTGTGGGGGCGGTATCGAGTGCGAAATCCTCCAAGCTGGCCTTTTCCTGGAGAAATCCGCAGTTTGCTGGTGGTAGCTTCAAGAACATATTCGTGCTCGCCATGAACGGCCAGGCTTCCAGCCGCGCTGAATTTGAAGATCGCATGGTTGCGGCAATCGCAAGACCAACCTTGCAGGCTGTTCCCAGCTACTCGCTCCTTCCCCGGCCGGAATCGACTCCCATCGAGATGGATCAATTAAGGAGCGTCGTTCGGGATCAAGGCTTCGATGCCGTCGTGGTCTCTCGTCTGGTCAAATACGACAAGTCGGTCACCTACGTTCCCGGGCAGGCCTACCCGCTGTATCCCTACTACGGCACTTTTTACGGCTATTACGGGGCGCTCTACCCGGTAGTCTATTCCCCAGGCTATCTTCAGACGGAGACCACCGCGCAAATCGAGACCAATTTTTACTCTACGGCGAAGCCCGACGGTGAGATCGTCTGGACTGGCACCAGCAACACGGTCAACCCCCGTTCCGTGTCCAAGGCGATCGATGACGTGGTCAAATTAGTGGTTCAGCAGTTAGAAAAGCAGGGCATCATTTGACCTTTGCTGAAACGCCAAACCCGATCGGGAGGCCTTTTCTAAATTCACACGGCCGGCGACTGCTGCGATGAAAATCGCCTTCCCGGGTCACCCCCATCGAGGGTGACTTGCCACTTCGTTCATTATTCGTTAACCCTGCATTCACCGACACCCGTTAGCTTTCTCGCTGCTGTTCCAGATTTCCACACGGAGGAGCCATGTCGAAGCAAGCCGCAGAGCATCATCACCAAGCAGCCGAGCATCACGAACACGCGGCGCGACATCATCGCGAAGCGGCCAAACACCATGAAGCAGGCAACTACGAAGCTGCAGCCCATCACGCACACACCGCACACGGACATCATCAGCACGCCATTCACCACGCTGGCGAGGCGGCGAAACTTCACCTAGAGCACCACGGACACAAAACCAAGGCTGCGGCTGCCTAACAGGCCAACTACCTCACGCCAGATGGCTTGGAGGGGCGAATGGTCCTCAGAGGATGGCCGTTCGCCCCAAGCAGCCGGACACTCCGATCCAAACGGATCCGGCTGCGAGAAGTGGGGTAATTTCCCTGTCAGGGCTTCGCCCGCCCCTGACCCCTTCGGTCGGCAACCCGGCGTTTGCGGGACAGGGCCGCCAGGCCTTTGACGACTTTCCGGGCGGCACTGTCATGAGTGAGAAAATGTAGTTGGCTATCGATGGCGTCTGGCTCGCTGATTCTGCTTCGAAGGTAACCTCCGTCACTTTGCAGATGGTGGGATTTCCTGTTGTCCGCCAGCTGAACATCTAGGATGCCCTTCAGGCGACCGACCAGCCTAGGAGGCGTGACGGGAAACAGAATTTCGACGCGGTGGCTCAAATTCCTCCGCATCAGGTCCGCGCTACCGAGATAGATCTCCTCAGCGCCTCCGTTTCGGAAGTAGTAGACACGGCTGTGCTCGAGGAACCGGCCGACGATACTCGTCACGTGGATATTGTCACTGAATTCCCGTACCGACGGACGCAAGCAGCAAAGTCCCCGCACCAGCAAATCCACCTTTACGCCGGCTTGCGAAGCTCGGTAGAGCAGCCGAATCATTTGGGGGTCTTCCAGTGCGTTCATCTTGAAAATCAGATGGCCATGCTCTCCTTTCTTCTGCAATGCGATCTCTCTGAGAATCAATTCTTCCAGCCGCTGTCTGAGATTGATGGGGGCCACGAGCAGTTCGTCGGTCTCGTTTCTCCGCGAATATCCCGTCAGGGCATTGAAAAAATAGCTGGCATCGTCCGCAATTTCTTCGTTGCACGTCAAGAAGCCGAAATCGGTGTAAATGCGCGCGGTCGTAGGGTTGTAGTTGCCCGTACCCAGATGCACATACCGGCGAATCTGTTCGCCTTCCCGCCGGACCACTAAGGCGATCTTGGAATGGACCTTGAGGTTGACCAAACCGTACACCACGTGTACGCCCGCATCCTCCAGAGTTCGCGCCCACTCGATGTTGCTTTCCTCATCGAACCGCGCTTTGAGCTCGACCAAAACAGCGACCTGCTTTCCGCGCTCTACGGCCTCCAAGAGCGCAGCTACAATCGGGGAATTGCGACCTACTCGATACAAGGTCACCTTGATCGTCAACACGTTAGGGTCGCGGGCTGCCTCCTGAAGGAAATCTACAATCGGTTGAAAGGACTCGTAGGGATGATGCAACAAGAGATCTTCCCGACGAATGACGCAAAAGATGTCCTCCTCCGCGTCCGCTCGGAGGCTCGGCGGGACAAACGGTACAAATGGTTTGTCCTTCAGATCTGGACGGTCCAATGCATAGATCTCCATCAGCCGTCCGAGCCCAATCGAGCCCCGGATGCGGTAGACATCCTCTTTGTCGATCGGCAGATTGCTGGTCAGGATCTCCAGAATCCTTTCGGAGACGTTTGCATCGACCTGCAGACGGACAACGGAGGAAAACCGCCTCTGTCTCATCGCCTCTTCGACGCTTTCGAGAAGATCGTCGCTTTCGAGTTCCTGAATGGCAAGTTCCGCATCTCGAGTCACTCGGAAGGGATAGGCTTCGACGATCTCCATGCGGGGGAACAGAACAGGAAGATTGGCAGCAATCAGCTGCTCGATCCACACGAACGTCCTTTCCTGCTTCGACCCTTTCGTGCCCTTCCCTGAACGCGCACTCGAGGTGAGCGGAACCAGCCGGGGCAATGAGTCTGGAATTTTGACACGTGCAAAGTTTTCCGTGCCCTGGTTGTCTCCCACCACTACGGCCAGATTCAAACTGCCGCTCGAGATGAGAGGGAAGGGACGGCTGGGGTCAAACGCCAAGGGCGTGAGAACGGGGAACACATTCTGCAGAAAATACTTGTCTGTCTCGGCCCGTTCTTCGGGGAGGAGCGAGGAGATTTCCAAGATTCGGATTCCTTCGTGCTCGAGGGCCGGCACGAGCGTGTCCCGAAAAAGACCCTGCATCTCGTCGACGAGACTCCGAACCTTCTCGCCGATCAGCCGGAGTTGAGTCGCTGGGGATAAGCCATCGACACTGGTTTCGTGGGCGCCACTGGCCACCTGCTGCTGCAGACCCGCGACCCGTACCATGAAGAACTCATCCAGATTGGAGCTGACGATAGAAAGAAACTTGATCCTTTCCAGAAGAGGATTCTCCGGGTCTTGTGCCTGTGCGAGGACTCTTTTCTGAAACTCCAACAAACTGAGCTCTCGGTTGATGTACAGCTCGGGAGACTCCAAGGTCAGAGTCGGCCCATCCGGCGAGCCCTCCCGGGCTGGTGCCGCGGCTGCCGCTCGGACAGCCGAGCTTGGTTCACGACTAGGAGAGGTATCCATGCTGGCCCTGCAAAAAAGAAAAGCATATCTTTCTGGGTTGTTGATTACAACCCAAGGTCGATAAGACCGCCGATGGCCCCCAGATCGAGGCTGATCCACCCGCTTGAGCGGTGCCCAGGAGATTCTTGCTTCGAACGTGGAACGATTGCGCTAGGATGGTGCATGCGGCGAACCGCCATTTTCTTGCTCGCACTATTCACTCTCATCTTTTCGGGTGAAGAGTTCGACTTTGCGCGCGAGAAATCCTCGCCAACTGCGGTGGCAGCCTCCGCCATTCTGGTCAAGAAGTGGAGCACGCAGAGATCCTCACCCCTAGATCTCGAGTTGGGTGGCGATTTGCAAGGGCTGCCGCCAGGCGCAACACGCTTCGTGACCCGAGAGGATCTCTTCGCACTGCCGCAGGTGAGTTTCACGGCCATCCACGATGAGAAGTTCAGCGGGCCTACGCGCGTGAGCGGCGTGTTGCTAGAGGAGTTGGTTCGCGCCCTGGGTGGCGCACCCACCTCCGAGATGCTGGTGGCGATTTGCAGTGATGGCTACCGCGCAAACTATACGAGCACCTATCTTGCCGCACACCATCCTTTGTTGGTGCTTGAGATCGATGGAAAAGCTCCGCCGGATTGGCCCAAAGACGCCGAGCACGGCACCGCCTTGGGGCCCTACACGGTCTCCTATCCGAACTTCGTGTCTCGTTTCAAGTTGGCAGACGAGCCGCAAATTCCTTGGGGCGTCATCCGACTGGACCTTCGCGACGAACAGGCGGTCTTCAGCACGATTGCGCCCCGCGGTCCGCACGCGCATGATCCGGCCGTCCAGGCTGGATACCAGATCGCTCGCAAGAATTGTTTCCGCTGCCACCATGCAGGCCCAGAGGGTGGGCAGAAGTCGGGGCGTCCCTGGCTCGTGCTTTCCGCATGGGCGACCGCATCGCCCGACTTTTTTAAGGCGTACGTGCGCGATCCGAAGACGAAAAACCCGCTTTCGGCTATGCCCGGCAGTCCAAACTACGACGACTCCACGATGAGCGCGCTAATTGCGTATTTTCGGACGTTCTCAACGCCGCCCTGAGAACGCCAGGCGGAGAGAGCATCCGACTCTGTGGGGGATACCACCGTGCTCTCCGCAATCCCGCCGAACACGCTTGCGCGTTGATGAAAGCACGACATAGCATACGGCATTGCTTCGACGCAGGCGGCCGGGGGCGGCCCGACCCGATTTCAACAGGAGGAGCGCATGAATCGTCGTCTCATTTCCCTTGGAAGCGCCGCATTCGCTCTGGTCGCCGTCATGGCGGCATCGCGCTTCACCCCAGCCTTTGAGGATCCTCCGCTCCCGTCCCGAACGATTGGTTGTGATCGTGCGTGCTTGGACGGGTTCATCGATCGCTATCTGGAGGCTCTTGCCGTAGGCGATTGGTCGGGTCTGCCCGTGACGGCAACGGTGAAGTTTACCGAAGACGGGCAACGTCTGAATCTCGGCGACGGACTCTGGAACACCGCAACGGGAAAAGGGACCTACAAGTTCTATATGGAGGATGTCGAGGCGGGGGAAGTAGGTTCTTTTGGCACGATGCGGGAAGCGGGCGAGCCGATCATCCTGTCCCTCCGCCTGAGAATCGAAGACCACAAGGTCTCCGAAATTGAAACCATCGTAGTTCGCAATGTCGAAGATGCGCAGAATCTCGAGAAGCGCGGTCATCCAGATCCCTTGTTTATGCAGGCCATTCCCGGAGGGGAGCGGGCTTCTCGTCCCGATCTCGTGAAAACGGCAAACATGTACTTTTCCGGCATGCAACTAAACGACGGAAAAGGCAACTATCCTTTCACCGACGACTGCGACCGAGTTGAAAACGGAGCGGAGGCAACCAACAATCACACCGCAAGCACGGAGAACGTGATTGCAGAGCAGAGCAATTCGGTCGAAACCAGTTCTCGTCAAAGATCCGATTTGAGCTATTCCGCAGCCTGGGGATGCAAACAGCAGTTTCAGTCGGGATTGCTGCACTTTGTCACGCGAATCCGTGATCGACGGTTCGTAGTGGTCGACCCGGAACGCGGAGTGGCTCTGGCGTTCTGTTTTTTTGATCACGCTGCTGGCAAGACGCGAACTTTTCAGCTACCAGACGGGCGCACGGTGACCAGCGGCCCCACCACGCCCTGGACCTGGGAAATCGCGGAGGTGTTCCGAGTTGAGCACGGCGAAATCCGCCGCATCGAGGCGGTGTATCATCGCTGCCCATACGGCATGGGTTCGGGCTGGAGTAACTGGCCAGAGTCCCTGTCTACGCAACCCAGATTTCCGTCGTCCCTGGGACGGTAACAGCGCTGCTCGGCGGCACCCCTCAAAAGGCCGAGAAAAGGAGCGTAGTGAATATGCCAAATCGGTTTGCAGCGATCACGCGTGTCTCGCTGTCGGTGCTGTGGGCCTTGGCGGCCATGTGTGCCTGTGTGAAGGTCGAGGCCGCGAGAGAACGGCCCGGCGCTTTGGAAGATTCCTGCGATTACTCCTGCCTTACAGGCTTCGTAGATCAGTACCTGAAGGCCCTCGTCGCGCATGATCTCAGCCAGATTGCTGTCACAGATCACCTCAAATTCACCGAGAACACGATTCGGCTTAAACTTGGCGACGGGCTATGGGGCACCATCAGCGGAATGGGAACGTACAAGCTCTACTTCGCTGATCCACATGAGGGACAAGCCGGCTGGGAAGGGACCATTCGGGAGAACGGCACGCCGGCGATCCTGCTGCTGCGGTTGAAAGTGGCCGGAAACAAGATCAGCGAGGTTGAGACGCTTGTCCATCGAAACGCAGAGAGCGCTCAAGCTCTTGAAAAGCTGGGAAGTCCAAACCCAGTCTGGCTTCAACCCCTCGAACCCTCCGAGCAGACCTCACGCAAGGAAATGGTCAGGGACGCGAACTTGTACTTCGAAGGCATCCTTCATTCGTCGGGCGATAGCGTGCCTTTTGATCCCAACTGCAACCGCATACTCGATGGATACCAGGACACCAACAATCCCACGGCCAAAGGGTGGTTCGACAATGGCTCGTTTCGACCGGATTCGATGGGGATCCGAGAGAACATGAACACAAGGATTTGGACCTACATTCAGTCAATTGATCCTCGGCGTTACTTGGTTGTCGACGAGAAGATGGGAATCGTTTTCGGCGTTTTCATGTTCAATCACCCCGGAACCGTAAAGTGGGCAGACGTACCGGGTGTAGGCAAGGTCCCCATGCCCGCGATTACCCAAAGGCCATCGAGCGTGGAGATGGGGGAATTCTTTAAGATCCAAAAGGGGACCATTCGTCAGATCGAAGGGGTTTCCATAGCCCTTCCTTACCGCTCCCTCACGGGTTGGGAGGTGTCGGGAAGGTAGATTCGCTTGCGCCACAAAAGGAGCACACCTTCAGAACGCTTTGCGGCAAGCGCCTGCGGCTCGGCATCGGCGTGCTGCCACTCTGTGCTGGTTAGATCATCTATTTGAGTGTCTTTACGTATTCTGCTATCGCCATGGCTTGGTCATCGTTCAACCCCGCCATGCCCTTGTTGTGTGGCGCCTTACTGGTTGGCTCGCCCTTGGTAATATGCTCGGTGAGTTGTTTTGCGTCGAGCGTGGTTCCCTTTAGCGCAGGGGCCTTTATGGCTGGCTTGCCTTCCCCGTTCGCGCCGTGACAACCCGAGCACTTTTTCTTGTAGAGTGCTGCCCCATCTTCTGCCGCCCAGCCAACGCTCGACAGGACGAATAAGCACGCCGCCGCGGTCACCAAGGATTTGCCTCTCATCTCACCCTCCTCCGGATCGAAGAATTCCGCCCTATCTCACATGCAAACGGAGCCGCTGTCAACCTAGGCTCCCCCCAAACGCCTCGCTGTCAAAGGTTCTCGCTAAGGGAGATCCATATCCCGGTTAGGCGCCTCTGAACCAACCGGGAATGCACTGTTCGTCGCCGGGCGCTCGCGACGGGAGAGCGGGTGACTGCTTTCGGGATGGGCGCTGGCTTCCATCGGCTCTGCGTCTTCGGCCTTCGTCGGAGGAAGCAGAAAGCGACGCGGAGATCGCAGAAAACTCGCGGCGGTGTATCTCATCAATCGAAACTGGTCACGTCGGGACACCCCATAGGCTGTCATGGCGACCGCCGCCGCAATGGAAAAACTCACGCCCAGATTGAGTACGAACGTCGCCGCGACGCCAACGACCGTGAAGAGGAACCAACCTCGGTACAGCCAGTCTCTTCCGAAACTGGCCGCCGCCAAGGCCAGAGTGCCGGTGGAAAGTGTTACGTGACGAACGTCGAGGGGGATGCCGAGAAAGCTTCCGATCGCTGGGACAAATCCCAACAGGTAGCCAAGTACAATGCAGGTAGTCCAACCGGAGAGATTGGCGTCCACCGACTCGGCCAGCCTTTTCATTCGCTCGCGCCCGAGCTTTCGCCCCAACGGATGATGGGCGATCGCTTCGGGCACATGGTTGAACGTGGCCAAGTTCTCAAACCAACCTCCAGTCAACGCGGAAATCCACAGGATCACACCGGTCAGAGCTGCAAAGACCATCGTCCCAGAGGCCAGAGGGTCCAGCGTTTCATAAACGTGCGCGGCGCTCGGAGTCGCTAGGAACGGTCGCGAGAAGGCGAAATGCCACAACCGAGCAAACACGACGGATCCTAGGCAGACCGCCAGGAGGTTTCCGGCGGCTGACGCCAGTTGGCTCCGTGTGATCCGGCTAATAAACTCGGCTAGCCTCTCCAGACGGGCTCGCCCGTGTGCCGTGCGCACGATCCCGGCAAAAGTGGCTGCTGTGACCGAGGGCTGCTTTGTGGCGAGTGCGAGGCCGAAGTGATGCAGCACGAGGAAACTGATGGCATAGTTTGTCCCCGCCGCGACACCCTCAACGAACGGGGGAAAATGTGCCTCGACAATGCGCAGCTTGAACGCTGCCGTCAGCACCGTGAGGAACCCGCCCCCCCAACGATGCCATCCATATTCCGCGGTACTCAGCGGGCGAGTTGGCGATGTAATGTTCTCCAGCATTTCCTGTCCGTTCCACGACTTTCCGCGCCATCAGGGCGGAGTTCTCACGAAACAGTGCCCGCAGGCTCATGTCGTCGCGGCGCGCGTTCATAATGTCGTCGAGCAAACACTTCGCGGCGGCAATCGAATCCTGCGGCCCGGCCACATACAAAACCCCTACGATACTTTCCATTCTCGCCATCGCCCGCTCAATGGTTCCCAAATCAAACACGAGGGCGGTGCTGACTCCCGTGTCCTCCATGCGCCGGTGCACGTACCCCAGCTCCTCGCGACAGCGCGCGAGCTGTTTGCGCCAATTCTCCAACGCGGGAGCGTCACCATTGCTCCGTACCAGCTTCCCGCTCGTCTCTTAGAGCTGGTAGAAAGGTGACTCTTCGATGGTTCCCGAGTGACTTCTCGAGCGCAGTCCTGGTGAAAGTCCGATGCCCGCGACGTGCACGCCCAAGAGCCGAAAAGCCTGGGTCAGGTCTTCTCGCTGCGCCTGCCAAGCGCTTGCGTCGTCATCCGGTGAAATCAGCCGCGCGATGCGCTCGAAGGTCCGATCGGGCAGCGCTAGCAGCCGCTCGATGTCCTGGCTGGTGGGATAGAGCCGGAACACGAGCTTGGAAAGATCGGCGTCCTCACGCGCGGAGGGCAAGACCTCCTCGATCAGCCGCCGCACCGCTTCCGACCACAAACCCTCCCGCGGATGCAGTCCGGACTCGGCAAACAGCTCGACCGACCGAACGTCGGTGAGAATCTGCCGCATACCTTGCTGGAATCGAGTGCGGAGTTTGCTGTCGGAGTCCATGAGCGTCAAAACGGTTTCCAAACGAGTCAGGCCTTTGCCGGCCGGAGAGGGCGAACCAGCTGTCATCCACTCTTTTAGCTTCACAAACGCGTCCAGACGTGCACTCAGATCCGCAGTCTCGATGAATCGCTTCAAAATCGAGGCCAGGGAGCGGACACTCCGCTTCTGACGTTTCTCGGGTGGGAAGAAGTTCTGGATCACTTCCAGGGTTTGCGGTGCTGCCGTGGCTGTCTGTTCAGGCATCTGGTCTGGGCCTCAAAGCCGAGGGGATTGTAACACCCCTGGCCGCCGGCCCTTTTTGTCTCCCTGGCGGGGTAACTGTTAGAATTTACAGGTTGCTTCGGAAAACCGTTGGAATATAAGAGATCGTTATCCCTGACGATCTCCAGCCTTCGGCGACGTCGAGCCTTCCGATCGAAGTGCTCAAAAGCCCCTTTGTCCGCTTCGCCCAAATGGAGGCGGCCAGTGGCATCCTGCTTTTGGCGACTACGATGGCGGCGCTGGTTTGGGCCAACTCACCTTGGGCCGACAGCTATTACGCGATTTGGCACAAGCCCGTCTCGATTGTCTTTGGTCGGCTCGCGCTAACCGAAACGAGTCATGAATGGGTCAACGATGGACTCATGGCCGTTTTCTTCTTCCTGGTGGGGCTGGAAATTAAGCGAGAGGTATTGATCGGAGAGCTCTCTTCTTTGCGCAAAGCGGCCTTTCCGCTCATTGCAGCCATTGGTGGAGCGATTTTCCCAGCCCTTTTCTACCTCTCTATTGCTCGCAGCGGAGACGCACCGAGAGGGTGGGCCATTCCCATGGCCACCGACATCGCTTTCGTGTTGGGCGTGCTGGCCATTCTGGGGAATCGCGTCCCGGTGTCGTTAAAGATTTTTGTGACGGCCCTTGCCATTGCCGACGACCTGATCGCCGTGTTTGTTATAGCCATTTTCTATACCGAACAAATTCGGGTTGTCAGTCTCACCTTGGGTCTTTTGGGTCTGGCTCTTTGCCTCGGAGCTAATCTGTTGGGCGTTCGTAAGCCTGCCGTCTATGCGGTGATCGGGCTTTTTGTCTGGTACGCGGTACTCCAATCCGGAGTCCATGCGACAGTCGCCGGCGTTCTACTCGCCTTTACGATTCCGGCCCGAACCTATATGGATCGAGATTTTTTCCTGAAGCATAGCCGGTGGCTGATCGAGCGGTTTGCAGCGGCACCTCAAAACTCTTCCGAAGCGCACTCCGCCATCCACACGATGGAATCTCAGCTGGCGATGATCGAGTCGCCGCTGAGTCGTATCGAGCACGCTCTTCACCCCTGGGTAAGCTTCGTCATCATGCCTCTGTTTGCCTTTGCAAACGCGGGCGTACGAATTTTCGGGAATGCAGCAGCGGCCTCACGCCATCCGATCAGCCTCGGTGTGGTCCTGGGGCTGTTCCTTGGCAAACCCTTGGGGGTTTGGCTTTTCGCCCGAGTTTCCGTGAAGGCCCGCATGGCCGCGGCGCCGCCGGACCTGTCGTGGACCGAGCTATTGGGAGTCGCTTGGTTGTGCGGTATCGGCTTCACCATGTCGTTGTTCATCGCGACGTTGGCTTTCGGGGAAAGCACCCTACTAGACATGTCGAAAATCGGAGTCCTGGCTGCCTCTCTTGCTTCGGGGGTGTGTGCAAGCCTTTTCTTGCTCCGCCTGTCCGGATCAAGGCGGGCGAACGTTCAGAGCCCGCGATCAGTTCCCCCTATCGCACCCGCGTAGTCACCAACCTTTGATCAGGGAGTTCCAGGGGAAGGGGTCGGCTTCGACGACGATTGCAAGTCGAGAAACTCGTACCGAGCCCGCGTCCTGTCGCGATCGGCATGAATGTCCGCCGAATTCAGATGCATGACCTGGTATCCGTCTTGGCCGTCCAATTTTGGCCATTCTGGCAACCCCTTGCCGTTCGGGTTGCCTGTCTTGACGAAGTTGGCCCAGTATGACGACATAACGTCCGACAGTTTGAAATCTTCCCCCCGCCACGGCAGATCCGGTTTCGATTTCAAAGTCTCGAACACATATTCGATCTCGCCAGCATGCCTGGAACCCAGTTCGCTGGCGGGCACTGGTCCCACCATGGCGCCGGGCTTGGTTGGAGGGACTGCCTCGAAGTGGTATTGATAGACAGCAGCTCCGCCCGTTTTGCGCTGCATGTCGAGCCATTTCCATGTCGCGTACGCCGTAAAATCGTCGCCAGCGAGCGCTTCGGCGGACGCGATGGCCTCTTGATCCGTTGCGGCCGGGTAAAGCTTTAAAAACTCGGCGGCGTGATCGCCGAAACGCCTTTGCGCCTGATCTGCAAAACTCTTTGCCGTTGGCTTTTGTGCAGAGAGCAGAACGAACGCCTTGCCTTCGTCCGCGTTCCATCCCGCTAGCAGAGGCACGTGGCTCTGGGCGCCTCGCTCGTATGCCGTCCGCACGTTGGAAGAGAGAAAATATCCATCAAGATTCGGTCCGAATCCCTGACCGGGTTTGGCCGCCGCCGTAAGGAGTTCCTCCGCTGGCTTGGCGCGCATTTCAGCAAGCGTGTATGCGCCCAATGACTCCGCGAACCTTACTCCGTGCTGTTCGGTTTCGGCCAACGGAATGAGGGGCAGCGTTCGGGGGCCCGATGGACTGAAAAAGAATGCGCCACTTTCGCCGATCGCCTTCTGAAAAAGATCCTTCGAGAGAGGGGATGCCATCAAAGCGCTCACCGAAAAAGACCCAGCAGACTCACCGGCAATGGTGATGTTGCGCGAATCGCCGCCGAATGCCGCGATGTTACGAACCACCCAGTCGAGAGCTGCGATTTGATCGAGGAAACCATAGTTTCCGGAGGCGTTGCGCCCCGATTCCTTCGTTAGCTCGGGATAGGAAAAAAAGCCGAAGACGCCGAGGCGATAGTTCGCATTGACGACAACGATACCCTTTCGGGCCAAGTTCTCGCCGTCATAGCGCGGTTCGGAGGCGCTGCCTGCCACGAACCCACCACCGTAGAACCAGACCAGCACGGCCAACTTCTTATTCGCAGGTTTTGCGGGAATCCAAATATCCAGATTTAGGCAGTCTTCGCTCGGCTGCGCATCACGGAAATAGATATCGCCAAAAACATCCGTTTGCAGGCAGGGCGGCCCGAACCTGTCAGCGGGACGGACGCCGGTCCAGCGGGGCGCCGGCTCGGGCGGCTTCCAGCGCAACCCTGCGAGCGGTGGCGCAGCAAAGGGCACGCCCTTGAACATGCGGACGGTGCCATCGGCATTCACCGTGCCCTCTAGCAGTCCCTCGGAAACTCGTACCCGGTCGGCCGCGAGCACCGTAGTTCCCCCGATCAGGCTCGCGAGCAGAGCGAATCCGACGACCGGAAGAATCGAAGCGTATCGTTGCATCAAGGGTCCTGTTCGACCTGAACCGAAAAATCGTAGGCGATTATATGCAACGACGCCTTGCTTCGGTAAATTGAAAAAAATCTCGTTTTGCGAAATGGATCACTTTGAGAGCCAGGCGTCACGTTTTCTTTCCGTATCTTTTCTCGTACCATAGAGCGCTCTTTCCAATTCGATTTTCTTCTCGCAAGGAGTCAACATGAAGCCCTTTGTGACGCGTGACACACCTGTCAGCGACGAGGTTCTGAACGCCATTGCCCACCTCCCGACTCAGAGCCTACCGAAGATTGTGGAAGATGGCTTTTTCAAGAAGCTCACCGACAAAGACTTCATGCGCATTGCCTTCCTGTTGGCCCGGAAAGGCTATGAGGAGGGGGGCTCTCCGATCGGCGGCGTGATCATCGACAATGAAACGCGCCAGATTGTTGGGAAGGGTCACAACACGCTCGTCCAGGAAAATCACCCATACAATCACGGCGAAACTTCTGCCGTGCGGGACGCCGGCCGCCAGGATTTCAGCCGGACCACAATGTTTACCTCCCTGAGCCCGTGCGACATCTGTGCGGCTTTGATATACATGCGTCAATTTCAGAGAGTGGTCGTCGGAGACGTTACCAACTCTGCTGGCAACGAGGAGATGTTGCGGCGGAAGGGCGTTCAGGTCGACATTCTGGAGGATCCCGAGGGTATAGCCTTCTACGCGAAATACCGCCAGGAAAAACCGGACCAGGACCTGGAGGATTGGAAGGGCCTGGCCGCGGTGCGCAAGGCGGCTGCGGCACGGCTTTCGTAACTGAGATCAGCGCAGTCAGGGTTGCTGTTGGACCAGCACGCAGAAAGACCACGGCCTGAGCGACAACCTCTCCCGCGAATCGATCCCTGTCGTCCCCACTTGTCTGCTGCCGCCTAGCTGCCAGTCTGCCGAATCCAACACCTTCTCCCACCGCCCCTGCGCGAAAGACAGTGTCCAATCCGTTGCTGTGTCGCTGAAGTGAAACGCGATTATCGCGCGGCTG
>Ga0187779_10001476_pt1 | contig 14672 bp, 14 predicted proteins | sample 1015_Q2_SP10_10__FD_132435 | JGI IMG/M metagenome (GOLD analysis project Ga0187779, IMG submission 132435) | Tropical peat soil microbial communities from peatlands in Department of Meta, Colombia - 1015_Q2_SP10_10_MG | ecosystem: Environmental > Terrestrial > Soil > Wetlands > Peat | place... | reverse complement strand
GGCTGCTGAAGTGCAGGAGTTCAATCATGAGTCGGCTCGCCGGATGCTTCATCCCCACAAACGAACCGGCTGCCCCCTTGATACCGGTCACGGACTCAAGGAATGCAGCATCGAGCGTCGATCGGATCGACTCCTGAAATCCGAGGATTTCAAAAAACTTCCTGCTTCTTTCAAGATCAGTAACGACAATGGCGAGGTGGTCGATTTGTTTTATCATGGCTGATCTCCTCGGATTTCCGGGTGACCCACCCTCCCTTGAAGAGCCTGGAGCGATCGAAAGATCACGGAGAGGGCGACCATCGTACTGAGAACGACCCACTTCGCTGTGCACGGATCGCGGAAGTGCGTGTTCAGCGTTCATTTCTCCTTCAGTGGTAATCAACTAGTTCGACATCAATCGTACGCGCCTATTGAATCCTCACCGATGGCATAAATTTGAAACAATCTCTACATCGCCCCATCGGTATTCGGAGAATCAGCAGGCACGGGCATGCCGCAGTCCCACAGTTCCACGATTTTATCGTTCCGGAAGCGGTACAAATGCACAATCACCATATCGTTCTCGCCCTGACCTAATGCAACACGTGAATGCACAGCAACAAGTTCACCATCCCCAATCACATTCTTAATAATGAGTTGCTTGTCAGGGAACTGAGCATGATTTTCAATCATCGCCTTTTTTAACGCCGGAAAACCTGCGGGGAAATAAGGGTTGTGATGCTTGCCCTGCATATCGACATACCTGTCGTACGCTTCGGCGATCCGGCCTGACACGACGAGTTGCAGGAATCGTACGGCAATATCTTTACGGGTCTGAGTATGGTCCACCTTGAATAATCCTCCATCACTTCACCGGTTCGTAACATAAGAGAACATTGCCATTTCCGAACGTACGCCACTTAACCAGATGCAGACGTAGTCTTTGCTGCATACCCTCGAACATCGTTTTTCCTCTGCCGATGACGACCGGATTGAGCAAAAAATCGTATTCATCGATCAGATCATTCTGTGCTAACTGAGAAACGATGCTGCCGCTGCCTAACACCGTCAAGTCCTTTCCTTGCAGCTGTTTCAATTTTCGAACTTCTGCCAGCATATCATCCTTCACCAGCCTCGTATTGTTCCAATCAACCTTTTCGAGCGTTCGAGAAAAAACAATTTTCTCTGCCTTATTCATGCCCGCGGCAACAAGGGGATCATTTTTGATCGCTTCCGGAGTCGGCCAATAGCTTTTCATAAGCTCGTAGGTGATTCGACCAAATAGGAGCGTGTTCCCGGAGTTTGACGCCTGTATTGCCAATTCCTGGAACTCCTCATCCACGTTGTGCCAGGAGATGTCGCCGTCTTGGCCGGCAAAATAGCCGTCAAGCGTCATCAGATTGAATACAAGCAATTTTCGCATAGGTCTCTGCTCTGCTTCCTGTTGCATTAATCGCGTGCAAATGAGCCGGTTTTCAGCGTTCCAGCCGGTCGGTAGACGCTCACCAGTACGCCCGTACTCGTGGTGGTTGAACTCACCAGCTTCAGGGTGCGCGGGACCGCACCACTCCCGAAGAGCCTCTTCCCGGCCCCAAGAATTACTGGAAAGGTCAGTAGTCGATATTCATCCACGAGGTCTTTCGCGATCAAAGTCTGAGCGAGACCACAGCTGCCATGGACCTGTACTTCGTGGCCGAAACGCTTTTTGAGTTCGATGGCTTCTTTCTCGACATCGCGGACATGGCTGGTATTGTGCCAAGTGAACGTACTGCGGGTATTCGATGCGACATATTTAGGAAGCGAATTGAGCTTTACAGCGATCAGATTATTGGGATCGGAGATTCTGGGCCAATAGGCCGCGAAAATGTCATAGGTCGTCCGCCCCAGCAAGAACGCTCCGGCTTTCGAAAATATTTCATTCATGATTTTCCCCATGTCGGCATCGGCATGGGGAACGACCCACCCGCCCTGAAGAAAGCCTCCGCTCGGATCCTCCTCCGGCATGCCGGGCGCCTGCATGACGCCATCAAGCGAGAGAAAGGTCGTTATTGTCAGTTCAGCCATGATATCCTCCTCCCCTACGAGTGCCATCGCACTCAGACTCCTTTTGCCAAAAGGCTGGGTGAGGTATTCTTTTTAGATTATTCTTTCCCATATGCCTGTTTGAGTACCGCTATATTGAGCTTTTTCATCTTCAAGATAGCCTGCATCACACGGTTCGTTCTCCTTGTATCCGCGCCACTCAGCAGCTTGGGCAGGATGTCCGGCACGATCTGCCACGACACGCCGTATTTGTCCTTGAGCCAACCGCATTCTACTTTTTCCCCACCTGCTGAGAGCTTCTCCCAAAACCGGTCGATCTCTGCCTGCGTTCTGCAGTTCACGACAAACGATATTGCCGGCGTAAAGGTGAATACCGGCCCTCCGTTCAACGCAACAAATTCCTGGCCATTTAGAAGGAAACTCACCGTCATGACTGATCCTTTTGGACCGGGCCCAACATTTCCATACCGGGTCAAGCTCTTGACTTTCGAGTTCTTGAATACCTTCGTATAGAATTTCGCGGCCTCTTCGGCCTGATCATTGAACCATAAAAAAGGGGTGATCTTCCGCATATATGCCTCCTTTCTTTAATAATAGCTCACTGCGGGAAGCGCAAGGACAAGATAGCATGAGAGTCTGCGCAAAAAGTACAGAATCTTGCGTTCTTATCTTTAATAAGTTATTTAAACAATGGGGGCCCTGCCTGCCAAAGATAACAAATACTGATAGTAAATTACATCGTTGCAATGGATGGGAACTCGTTAGATGCAGGATGCGTTCATGACTGCAAACTTCATAGAAAAGAATGCGCGACTTCGCCGATCGTGATGATCCGATCAGCACCCGCCATCGTGGAATGCCATGATCAAGACGATGGTGTAAAATATCTATTGACGTATTCAGTTTGCGAGCTTAGAAAGCTTGTCAATGTGCATGGCAGTTCGTAACCTGCGATACCATGACTTTTCCCCGATCTCACATCATAGGTACGCTCTCTTATGACTCAAAGGAGTGGTTATTTGCTTTTTTTACCCTTCGGGGTCAACCACGCGAACACCGCAGCTGCGATGAGCAGTACTGGCACATCGCCAAAGAGATGACCGCGATGTTCTGGATACATGAGTGCCTGGATTCCCATGATCCCTCCATGCACGATGCTGGACCAGACTGCGAACCAGATGAGACTGAGATGTTCGAAAGGATTTTTGGCTGCAATGATCAAGAAGACACCGAGCGTGGCATAGATTCCGATTATCATCTGCAGATACAGCGAAGGACCTTCCGTGTGCCATGCCCATCCTGAAGGCCACATAACCGTGAGGGGATAAACACCAACGACACAGAATGCACCTATTAAAACTAACGCAATTTTCAAATACTTGACTCGGGCTGTTTGCTCCATATGCGAAGCCTCCTTTCCTAAAAATGCATAGTTTTCCGTCTCATTTTTGTGGAGCCTTTGGCATTCTCGAGGTTGTTAAAATTAATCACAGATAAAATAAGTTGTCAATTTCAAGAACCTGCAACTATTCACTTTTTTGCATTTGCGGACCTGTTTGAACCAGTATTTTTGAAATAGTAACTATAGAAGACGCGTTGTAATATATAATGTTACCAAATTGCATTCTCGCATAAGAAAGAGGACACAATGGCCTTTCTTCTGTTCATTGCACTATTCTGGTTATTGGCTTATTTGCGGGTTAAGCTATGGACCTGGACCATAGTGGTGGCGACGTTCCTGGGATATTGGACCGCTGCAGGCGGTGGAAGCGCGGCTGTATGGTCGATTTTCGGAATACTGGCGGCAATTTTAAACATTGTACCCCTCCGCCGTACGCTTGTGAGCAGACCGGTATACGGCCTATTTCGAAAAGTGCTACCCCCCATGTCCCAGACGGAGCAGGAAGCACTTGATGCCGGCACCGTTTGGTGGGACGGAGAACTCTTCAGTGGCCGTCCCAACTGGGAAATGCTTTTGTCCGAACCTATACCTGCACTAACTTCGGAGGAACAGACATTCCTCGATGGGCCGGTAGAAGAGCTTTGTCGGATGCTCGATGACTGGAAGATATACAAAGAACTCCACGACCTGCCTCCGGAAGTGTGGCGGTTCATCAAGGATCATGGTTTTTTCGGCATGATAATCCCGAAGGAGTATGGCGGGCTGCAGTTTTCGGCCCTGGCCCATTCGCAGGTGATTATGAAGATCGCCAGCCGCAGCATCCCTGCCGGAGTGACCGTGATGGTCCCCAACTCCCTCGGCCCCGCCGAACTGCTGCTTCACTACGGCACACAACAGCAAAGGAATCACTATTTGCCGCGGCTAGCCAAGGGTGAAGAAATCCCCTGCTTCGCACTGACCGGACCCGAGGCGGGAAGCGATGCCGCGTCCGTTCCTGATACCGGCATCGTATGCCGGGGGAGATTCGAGGGGAAAGAGACCCTCGGCATTCGCCTCACGTGGGAAAAACGTTACACAACTCTTGGACCGATTGCGACCATCATCGGGCTGGCATTCAGGCTCTTTGACCCCGACCACCTCCTTGGCGATAAGGAAAATATCGGCATCACGTGTGCTCTGGTTCCCGCAAAACTTCCCGGCATCACCATCGGCACTCGTCACGATCCCCTGGAAATTCCCTTCCAGAACGGTCCTTCATGGGGCAAGGATGTATTCATCCCAATCGATTTTATAATCGGCGGCGTCGCCGGGGCTGGTCAAGGATGGCGTATGCTCATGGAGACCCTCGCTGCCGGCCGGGGCATCTCTCTGCCTGCGCTCAGCACCTGCGCCGGCAAACTGACTTCCCGCAGCATCGGTGCATACGCGCGTATTCGCCAGCAGTTCAAACTTTCTATTGGCCGCTTTGGAGGGATCGAAGAGCCGCTGGCCAGGATCGCAGGCTCCACTTACCAGATGGATGCAGCCCGGATCATGACCTGCGGCGCCATCGACCAAGGCAGGAAACCGGCCGTAATCACTGCTATGGTCAAATACCATCTGACAGAGCGGATGCGCAGAGTGGTCAATGACGGTATGGATGTCCAAGGAGGTGGGGGCATCAGCCTCGGCCCGCGCAATTTCCTTGGCCGGACCTATCAGTCGGTGCCCATCGGAATTACGGTAGAAGGGTCCAACATCTTGACCCGTTCCATGATCATATTTGGTCAGGGCGCCATACGCTGCCATCCGTATATTCAGCAAGAGATGCGGGCAGTTGCAGACCCGGACCGGCGGCAAGGATTGACTCTATTCGATCACTTGCTATTCGGCCATATGAACTTCATCATCAGCAACGCTGCGCGGACCCTGTTCCTGGGATTAACCGGTGGCCGGATGGCCAAGGCCCCGCACGGGCCTACTCGCCGGTATTTTCAAAAAGCCGCCCGCATGAGCGCAGCTTTTGCTCTGATTGTCGATGCTGCACTGATGTTTTTGGGTGGGAATTTGAAGCGCAAGGAAAAACTCTCGGGACGTCTTGCGGACATTCTCAGTAATCTCTATGTGCTGTCGGCAGTGCTCAAGCTGTATGAAGACCGGCATCGGCCGCAGGATGAGTGGCCGCTGGTAAAATGGGCCTGCGATGAGAATCTTGTAACCATCCAGGAGAGTTTTGCCGGCCTCCTGCACAACTTTCCGAATCGCCCGGCGGGCTGGCTGCTCAGGCTGCTTATTTTTCCGCTCGGGCGGAATTTTGCGGGACCCAGTGACTTCCTTGGTCAGCGGGTTGCGGGCATTCTCATGGAACCGTCTTCAGCAAGGGATCGTTTGACCGCCGGGCTGTTTTTCCCCAGGAGCTTGACAGAACCTCTGGGACGACTGGAAGACGCAATGCACAAAGTGATTGCAGCGGAGCCGGTTGTGAAAAAACTGCGGGATGCGGTACGGGCCGGCCAACTTAAGGAGCAACCCGATGCACAACTCCTTGAAGAGGGGGCTCGATCAGGCGTGGTGACAGCCACCGAGGCGGAGGTTTTACGTCTGGCTTTGGCTGCCCGCGCTGAGGTGATCCGGGTGGATGATTTCCCAAAATTATAGATTGAGAACGCATCTCAGCTTTAGTCGATGCCGGACAGCGATGGCATTTGAATCGGGCATCGATACCGATAAGTCGCGGGCTCTCGTCCCAAATTAGTTCGGATCGTGCTTCTGGCCGGCCTCGGGCAATAATCCCAATAAATGCAAATATGGGAACATCGCACATTCCGACGGTACTAACGACGAGTAAGAGCCAAAGAGGCTTGATTCTTCATCCATGTAAACCATGGTGCCTATCGCGGATTCACGTAGTATCATGTCTTTTGTGAAGGAGCTTTCCGTCAATGACCAAAATCCCATTCGCGTTGAAGTTGACTTTTGCTGCAATTCATCATCTATCAATCCGATAGCTGCAATGTCTATCCATAAAATTTCATCGAACGCTGCTGCCACATGGTTTGATCAGGCATATAAACTTCACGGAATCAAACCGCTCCCTCGTGCAATCGTGTTTTCTCAAACACTAATTATCGCTTCTCGTCGGTAAACTTTTGCTGCGCACTTACTTACCTGCCGAAATCTTAATTTCAAACCGGCAGCTCGGATGCTCACCGTGATTGCAATGCTCCGCAACAGGCAAATCGGTCAATTCTTTTAATAATGTTTCCATTGCTATGCACGACCGCACATCAGCAGTCACCGCTTCGGCCATCGGACATCCGTAGCTGCTGATGACTATCTTTCCGTCAGATTCAGTCATTTCAACCGTAGAGCCGAGGGTTTGAAGGAACTGAAGGGCGTTCTTGATTCTTTCGCGCGGATCTCCCGAAGGACGCGGAGCGGAACTCGCAATCCGCTGCCCGAGTTCGCGCATTACCGTTTTAAATTCGGTCTTGTCTAGCTTTTTTGCGAGAACCTGGATCAAGTGCGAGAGGATGACGGGGTATGCTTTGGAAAAATGTGTGTCTGCACCCGGGCGGAGGCCGTAGACCGCCGCCGGTCTGCGTGTTCCTTTAACCGCTCCACGAATTTCGATGATTCCCTCCCGCTCGAGCAATACAATTTGTGCGCGGACCGCATTTTGAGTCACACCAAGTTTCGTTGCCAGAGACTCCACAGTTTTCTGCTCCTTCATGAGCAGGCGTACGATGCGGTCTCTTGTACCGCCCGTTTTTTCGGAATCCCATAGTGTTACCATGATGATATTTCCTTTCTTATGCATACTATAAAGTAAATACTCTAATAAGTCAAATAAAATTAAACTTAATTTGACTTATTAGATTTGTTGTGCTAGCCTTAGGGTAAGAACACAGAATGATCGAGGGCGGTTTCAATCCGGGAAATATTCGAGAAGAGGCTTGAAAGCATCACGAAAACAGCCCGGAGTGGCTCGGTCATAAGCTGATTGAGTAAATAGGGGACTGTACTTCGCATGGGGAGAGACGGAGTAAGAGTAAGATCGGAACAGAGCAATGCCATGATGAGGATCCTTGCAGGAGGCTGCAGTTCGAAGAAAAAACTCTTGTTCTAGGCAAGCAAGATTATCATGACACTGATCGGAAAGGAAGAAAAAATGAAAAAAAGATTGCAGAAGTTAGCAATTTTGGTAGTAGGAGCACTTATCGTGCTTTCGTCGCCATATTCTTTCGCCGCAGAAAAGAAGGGGGACGTAAAATTCACCCACAAAACCGTGGCGTTGCAACTTGCCCTTCGAGATCTCTGGGTAGGGCACATATTCTGGGTCAGGAACGTAGTGCTGGCAACGAAATACGGCGATGCTGATGCCGCAATGGTTGCTGAGAATAAGGTGGTAGAGGATGCACGGGCAATAGCCGCTGCGATCGAGCCTATTTACGGGAAGGATGCAAGCGAAAAGCTTTTTAGCCTCCTGGCTGGACATTACGGTGCGATCAAAGAGTATATGACCGCGGCATTCGCTGGCAGTACCGATGCCAAGGGTGCAGCTGTTGAAAAAATAAAAAAGAATGCGGAGGAAATTGCGACGTTCCTGAGCTCGGCAAACCCTAACTGGCCCAAACAGACGCTCGTGGATTTATTGATGGCCCACGGTGCCCAGCATATTGCCCAGATCGACCAGGTCAACAGCAAGGACTTCTCATCTGAAGCGAAGACCTGGGAAGATATGAAGAATCATATCTATATGGTCTCCGATGCTCTGGCAGGCGGTGTTGTGAAGCAATTTCCGAGCAAATTCTAGCGTGGTCACCAGCCAGTTGGCTTATTTAGCGAGTCAAGGGGGGAGAACCGGCAGATAAATATGCTGGCTCTCCCTTCTTCATTAATTTACGGATTGAAGTGTGTAGCGTCGACTGATACGTAATTGCGAGAATATAAAGATCAATAAAGATCAGCGGTCGAGCGTGAAATTGAACTCTGAAGTAGTCCACTCTTTTGAACTGGTGTTTAGTGACTTCTCGATAAACCTAATTTCACCTGTATACTTGATAAATATTACCGTTGAAGATCTCGTTCCGTAGAAGGTTGTTGAGATAAATACTGGCGATAGCGCACGTTCTATTGCAAGTCCCACACCCGTATCCGGAAGCAACTTATCGGACGGTTTTGAGGTATCTAAAAGTATATCGAACATATCGAAAGCCGAAATATTTTCATCATTTAAAACGTTAAGGAAGGATGCTTTGCTTTTCTCCACTTTGGGCCACGGAGTATCGAGGAAATGATTGCTCAATCCATAGATACCCGGTGAGAGCAGTACTGATTTCTGCATTTGATTTGAAACGTAGTATAGCTCAGACTGATTGGAGAGCAGCAGATTAAAGCCGTTATAACGAAGGCTGTTTTTGAGTAAGGCATCAGCATAATTTTTTGGGGAATCTCTTCCGGTTAAATAATCTAATACAAGCATTCCTCTCGACGGCGCATCCTTCACGAAATGGGCCGGATCCCGGTAGTTCGTTATCGCGGCAAAATCCCCTCGTTTTGTAATACCCAACCATGTTCCGCCCCCTTTAAGATCCCTTCCCGCGAGAAGAGAGGGGTGTTCCTTCCAAAATGCAGCTGGAGCTGCTGGCCGGGAATAAAACTCATCCCGATTAGCCGCAATGATCATTTTGTATTGAGAATGAGTATTGTAAGAAAGGAGAAGTAAACACATGTCAATATGAACTTAGTTTTGTCTATTGGTTTGGACTATCAGGAAAATCCGTTTGATGATTTCGCGTGAGTCAGCCGGTATCGCAGTGCATCCAAGCAATTTCCTAGACTAAGCCTGCCATTTGGCATTCTTTAAATCAAAAGGGATTAATTCAGCTATAATAAATGATTTATTATCTGCGTGCTTGTATGAGGATGAATAGAATCTTTAGCCCAGAGAATTGGAACAGATTACAACTTAAAGCTTTCCACGTTCTTCAAGAGCGCCTGGGACGCAGCCACAAGTTCATCCGAGGATTTTGCCATCTGCTCTACAGCCGACAGGTTCTCCTTGGCGATATTGCTGATGTTTTCCGTGGACTTCAATACCTGGTTGCCAACGTGCTTCTGCTCAGCAGTAGCAACCGATACCTGCTGGGTCATCTGGTTCATGTTCTCCACGGCCAAAACGATCTGTTTACTCCCCACAGCCTGCTCGTGTGCGGCCCTATCTACCTCCCGCACAATTCGATTTATGTTCTCAACCGCTGCCCTGATCTGGCGGCCCCCCGACGCCTGCTCAGTCATTGCCCGCTTAACCTGATCGCTTGAGCTTCGCATGGATTTCACGAACTTGAGTACTTCTTTGCTGCCTTCTTTCTGTTCGGCAGTCGAGGCCATAATCTCGTTCATGATCGCATTCGTCTTCTCTACCCCCTGTATGATTTTATTGAGTGCTTCTGAGGCGCGGTCCGCCATCTCCATTGCCGCAGCAGATTCATGGGCCCCGCTCTCAGTGCTCTTGACCGCGTTCTGTGTCTCCTCCTGTACGCGCTTTATGACCTCACCGATTTCTTGCGCGGCAATCCTGCTCCGGTCGGCTAGTCCGCGCACTTCCATAGCTACTACCGCAAACCCGCGACCGGCTTCGCCGGCCTGCGCGGCCTGGATTGCTGCATTCAGCGCTAAAAGATTGGTTTGGTCGGCGATCTCATCAATCACGTTAAGGATATTTCCAATCTGTCGAGAACTGGCCCCGAGATTCTGAATGAGTGTTGCGATGCCCGCCATGGTCTCAGAAATGCTTTTCATGCCGGTAAATGACCGCGACAAAGCTTCTCCGCCCACCTTGGCTTCTTCCACGGAACGTGCGGATAGGATCCCTGCCTCCTGTATGTGTCTGTCCACCTGATCGATAGACCTAGTCATCTGCTCGACGCTCGCGGCGGCACTATGGACCACATTCGTAAGCTCTTCTGCCTCCCTGGCGACGTTCTCGATAGAAACCGTCATCTCTTCGACCGTAGATGAAGTTTCGGTAACGCTCGAAGAAAGTTCGGTCATGTTCCGCGCTACGTTCTCCACCGAGACCATCATCTCAGTAATCGAGCCCGATGTCTGTTCTACGTTAGTGGACAGCAATTCCGCATTTTCCGATACGCTTTTGATTGAAGCCGCCATCTCTTCCATGGATGTGAATGTGTCTTCGGAGGCCTGTGAGGTGCTCATTGCTCCCTGGCGCACCTGCCGGGAGCCCTGCACGATTTTTTCAGACGCTAACGTAGTTTTTGCTGCGGTCTCACGGGTATTGCCGATTAATGCTTTCAGATCAATGATCATTCTATTCGTCGCCCGGGCCAGTTCCCCGATTTCGTCGTTTGTCGTCACCGGGACGGTATGGGAAAGATCCCCGGAAGCAAGAAGTTGGGAAACTGCCGTTAATTTTACGACGGGGTTCACCACGATTTTTCTCGCAGCATAAAAAAGTACGGTTCCCAGCAGCAGTGCCGTGACTAGATTCACGATGAAAACAAACAAGACTGTCCAAGCAGTCTGCTGTTGTATTTTATGGCTGGACATACCGATGGTTGCAGACCCTATTGTTTCGGCATCCATGGACACCGGAACAGAGAGCTCGATGATATCACCGGTTTTCTTGATTGCCGTGATGATATCCGGCAAATCAGTGTCCTTGGGCAAGCGCGTAACGACCTTCTTGGTCACAGGCGACTGGGCATTTAGGCTCGAAAAGCGCGATGTAAGGAGGGCGCCGGTCGGGTCCTTGAGTAGCGCATACACCACTTCCTCGTCTCTGGTCACTTCATGGACTATGCCATCCATCTGGATCCCGTCTTTCATGACCAGGGGGTCTTTACTGAGCTTTGCCACGTAGGAGATGAGGCTGATCCCTTTCTCCTCGATTGATCGCCTGAGCAGCGTCCGTTCGTACCGGGCGATCAAAATGCCCGAAATAACGGCGCTGATCAGGAGTATAACCGATATCACGAGGGTAAATTTAAACCCGATGCTTTTCCCGAGCAGCATCCTCATCAGGTGCCTCCTCTCACGCTAGAGCCATGCCTTAGAAGTCTTAGATTGCAGTAAATCATGAGCTCTCCCTCAGTCTATGGTTCTGGTCAGTTGCTTCATAAAGGAAGCCGGGATATCGAACTTTCCCTCCTTCGCTACCTTCATATTCATAATCAGATCCATCTTCTTGAGGGATTCTATGGGGATGGCAGATGGTTTCGCACCTTTCAGCACCTTTGCGGCCTTTTCGCCCGCAAGATGGCCAACAGCATAGGCATTTACCGTGACCCCGAGAAGGACGCCGCCTTCTACATGGTCTTCTGACTGAGACGCTGTAATCACGCTGGCCTTTTTTGCAAGGTCCGTTATCAGCGGCAACATTTCTCCAACCACGCTGCTCCCTGTTAAGCAGATTGCCTGTACCGCGCCAACCACATCGGGTAAAACTTGAGCCGCTTCTTCCTTCCTCGACAACGGAACAGGAATTATTTTAATTTGAAAATTAGCTTGCTCTGCCATGAACTCTTTCAGCTGAATTTCGGTGTTCTTTTCGCCCGGCGTATACAGGACCGCTACGCTTTTTATGGCACGGAGCTCTTTAATGGCACTGAGGAGTTTCGCCGCAGACGTTTTGGAGCTGGCCCCCGTAGTATTATTTCCCGAACTGCTCCAAGCCTGCGCGATCTTTGATTCCACAGGGTCCCATACCATGACGAAGATAATCGGAATATCCTTTACCTCATTAGCGGCGGCAACAGCTCCTGAGGTGCCGATCGGGATAATCATATCCATCTTATCAGCGGCAAACTTGCGAACCAACTCAACGGCTTTTGCTTTATTACCGCCAGCGTTTTCAACGGTAAATTTCACGGCAGGTTCACTAAAACCCTGTTTTTTTAAAGCATCGATTACGCCCTTCTCGTTCTCCACGTATCTCGGCTGATCATTAAATAAGAGAATGCCTATCTTTTTCTCAGCATGGACTACTCCCGCATTCATGACAGCAATGGCACAATACAGTGCAACAAGGAAAGAGATTTTTTTCATTACGTCCTCCTGAGCGTTCTGATTGAAATTTCATGGAAGAATTAAAGCGACTATTGACGTGAAGTAATCTTGAGAATGAGTCAGCAAAGCTTTGTTATTAAGATGGATGAAATTTACGATATGAAATATAACACACAATCACAGAAAAATCACTAATGTTCCACAGTATTGTCGAATGAGTCTTGGAGTTTTTTTGGCGGTATATTGTTAATAAATTCAGCTCTTGACTTTACGTGCGCGATAATGATAGCGACTGGAGCCACGGGATGGATTTATGAAGGGAAACAGCTATCACTAAAGGCAATGTTCCAAAATGAATTTAGCACATTCAATGACATTTTATGGCACTCGGCTTCACCTTAGAGGCTGTAGTTTAGACCAGGCGAAACAATCAAGAAGTGCGCTTGTAAACTGTTCAGAACGCCCAGCTGATTCGCTGGGCTCGTTTGCCCGGACGTTGTCGAACCGCTGGTTGGTACTATTCACAGAGCAATGCGCCGTCTGAACCGTGCTGCCAAACTTGTCAACAGGGTAGATTAGACCGCCAAAGACATTCGAACTCTCGCAGGGCTTCTTTCAAAATTTACCGTTGTTATTTTTCCACTTTTTTTTCGCAGGAATTTCTTCTATCACATCCCAATGTTCTGCAATCTTACCATTCTCCACTCTGAACAAATCGTAGAAAGAATCGTGTTTGCCGGCCATATGGCCTTCGCTCACAACCAGAACAAAATTCCCCTCGCCTAATACCATGTGGATCGAATGGTATTTCACGATAATGCCCTGTTTTCTCCATTCGTTCAGTGCCTGCGTCAGACTTGAGAGCCGGTCCGGAATAAGCGGACTATGCTGGATGTAATTGTCACCATCAAAATAACCGGACAACTTATCCATTTTCCCATTCAACAGAATATCTTCCGCGAAACTTCTAACAAGAGCTTTATTAGCCTTCGTTTTATGAAGGTCTTTGACGTGGGTCGTGCCGTCGATCATTGAGTGACCACTTGGATTAGGCTTGGCAATTACCTGCAGATTATCCCAATGCTCGATAATTTTGCCATTTTCAAAACGGAAGATATCAAAGCCGATCTTCGGTCCGAAAAAATTGTAAACACTGTGAGTGAAAACATACTCTCCGTCCTGGAACACTCTCATGATAGTTACCTTAGCGGAGTTTGCTGGAAGTTGCATTAACATGGCTCTGTACCCGGCTAGCCCATCGTCAACGCTGAGATTGTGCTGAATATATTTTGAGGGATTAATATAGCTTATGGGGACAGTGCTTCCTGTTTCAATGCTCTTAAGCAATGCGATAACCTTTTGCTTATGCGTCGGTTCCGCCGGCTGCTCCTTGAGATCTTCAGCATAAGCTCCTACTCCCAGCGCCAACACGAACATGACAATACCTATCGCAGTTTTCATTTGTGCATCCTCATTGGTTGTCCATAGAGATACGAGTATAGCCTAGCGAGGGCTTGCAAACAGGGTATAGCCAGAGCTTGAATGATCCTATTATACGAGGGCTAGAATAAAAGTTTATCTCTAAACTCCGTTATGGAGGAACCTATAGAGCCGGGTCTTTATTGTTAATGTTCCATCATGGTGGAGTAAATTATGAACATGAGGCTCATAACAGAGACCTGATCCTAAGATGGCTCCTGGACCACGCAGCGTTCAAAATTTCTTTTCGTAGAGAACAAAGGTGCCATTCCAGTCGTTGGGAACACCTTCGACCACATAGCGTTCACAGCGTTTAAGATACAATTGTGCGGGTTTATCGTCAGGAAATTGGATGAGATATTGTTTAAATAATTGTTTCGCTTTTTCAAATTCTTTAACCTGGTACAGGGCTATAGCCTGCTCAAAATCCTTTTTCAATTCGAGCTTTAAGGTCTGAATATTTTCCGGATCGCCGCTAAAGACTTCATAGATGGTAATGGGTTCCTGTCTTCCTGAAACTTTGACCTTGTCCATGAGTCGTATGCGGTATTTATCCACTTCTTCAATACTGCGATAGATGGTTTCGGTGATCAGGATCTGTGCACCGTAGAGTTTAGTCAAACCTTCGATACGCGATGCGAGATTCACCGCATCGCTGATCACTGTTGCATCCAGTCGGTTCTGCTCGCCGACCGTTCCAAGTCTGAGTTTGCCCTTGTGCAGGCCAATGCCGATATTAAGAGGTTCCGGCCTTTCCCGG
>Ga0187779_10001475_pt1 | contig 14673 bp, 16 predicted proteins | sample 1015_Q2_SP10_10__FD_132435 | JGI IMG/M metagenome (GOLD analysis project Ga0187779, IMG submission 132435) | Tropical peat soil microbial communities from peatlands in Department of Meta, Colombia - 1015_Q2_SP10_10_MG | ecosystem: Environmental > Terrestrial > Soil > Wetlands > Peat | place... | reverse complement strand
TTTCGGACAAGCATCTCCAGGTTCTTTACTGCCATGAGGACCACGAGCGTACCTACGCCCGTTGCGATTCTTGCCCAGTCTATGGCCGATTCTCCCTTTGTCATGTCCTCATAACCCGGTATCACCGCAAAAGATGACGAATAGTGCCTGTGGGTCAGAGGGATTCCCGCATATGCTGGAGCCGCCACTGACGAACTGACGCCAGGAACGACCTCAAACGTTATGCCGTTCTTAACGAGCTCAACCGCCTCTTCACCGCCACGGCCAAAGACGAAGGGGTCGCCGCCCTTGAGCCTGCACACGGTCTTCCCCTCCTTAGCCTTCCCGATGAGAACGGCATTGATCTCGTCCTGGGTCATCGCATGATGGCCGCCCCGTTTCCCGGCATAGACAAATTCCGCGTCGTGGCTTATGTAATTCAGAATCTGCGCATTGAGGTGAAGATCATAAACGACCACCTCCGCCTTTTGGAGGCACTTCAGCCCTTTCACGGTCAGAAGCCCTATATCCCCGGGTCCTGCCCCGACGAGGTAGACCTTGCCCTTACCGCTTTTCATGAAGTTCATTGTACCATATCCGGAAAGAGGCGCAGGGACAGGTCTCGCTGGCGTCGATGAGATTTTACACAAAAAAAAAGACGAACTTGATAGAATAGTCTTCCGGAGAGGGGATCAGAGGATGCCGGAGCAGAAGATAAAAGACTGGCCCGAGAACGAGAGGCCTCGGGAGAGACTCGTGAAATACGGTCCCGAGAATCTTTCCGATGCCCAGCTCCTCGCGATAATCTTGAGGACGGGAGGCGATGGGAAGGGGGTGTTGAACCTTTCCCTGTCGCTCCTCGACGCGTTCAAGACGCTCAGAAGCATAGATACCGCTTCTCCCGCCGAACTCGCTTCCCTGAAAGGGCTCGGCATCGCCAAGGTCGCTCAGATAAAAGCGGCCTTTGAACTCGGCAAGAGATTGATGGGTGAGTCTTCGGTCGGCAAACCCGTTTTTTCTTCGAGCAACGCGGTATACTCTTATTTCGCTCCCCGCTTCAAAAACCTTAAGAAAGAGCTTTTTCTCTCCCTCCTCCTTGATACAAAAAACAGGCTGATCCGGGAATGCAAGATATCGGAGGGAACGCTGACCAACTCGCCCATTCACCCGCGGGAGGCTTTTAAAGAGGCTATCAGGGAGTCGGCTGCATCGGTTATCTTCGTCCATAACCACCCGAGCGGCGATCCCGCGCCGAGCCGCGATGATGTCACGGTTACGGAAAGACTCAGGAGCGCAGGAGAGATTATCGGGATAGCTGTTCTTGACCATGTGATCATCGGCGACGGAGCGTATATCAGCCTCAAAGAAAAAGGCATATTCTAAAGTCTCGGAAAGAGGAGGAGACGGCATGATCAAGAGGGCCCTCATCAGTGTCTCGAATAAGAAAGGCGTTGTCGATTTTGCGCGGGAGTTGTCCCGGATGGGCACCGAGATTCTATCGACGGGCGGGACCGCAAAGGCCCTTCGTGATTCCCGAATTCCGGTAACCGATGTTTCGGACTATACAGGTTTCCCTGAGATGCTCGATGGCAGGCTGAAGACGTTGCACCCGAAGATCCATGGGGGCCTTCTCGCGAGGCGAAGCAATCCAAAAGATATGGAGGATATAGAGAAGCACGGCATTCGGCCGATAGATATGGTCGTGGTGAACCTCTACCCCTTTGAGGAAACGATCTCGAAAACAGGGGTGACCTTTGACGATGCCATTGAGAATATCGACATCGGAGGACCCGCCATGCTCAGGGCAGCGTCCAAGAATTTTCAGGATGTGGCTGTTGTCGTCGACCCGGACGATTATCCGGCAATAATCAGGGAGATGAAGTCATCGGGGGGAGCGCTGAGCAAGGAGACAAAATTCAATCTGGCAAAGAAGGTCTTCGCCCATACGGCCCGCTATGATGCCCTCATCGCAGAGTACCTCGGGAGAACGAAGTTTTAGACGCTCAGTGAGCGTCCAGAAATTCATGCCCGGTATCGACGACGGCAAACGGAGAAAGCGAATTTGTTATAATAGCAGGCGCTCGCGTTCCATCATGGAGTCCTCTCTCAGGATATATCGCCTCTGAGCATCGGCGCAGCAGAGAAGGGGGATCAGCGTCTTCCAGGCATCGTATCATTGCCGGAACGATCTCTCGATGGGTGACAGAAAAGGAGTATAGGAGAAATGAAGGTTCTCGTAATCGGGGGTGGCGGACGGGAGCATGCCATCGTCTGGAAGCTATCTCAGTCGCGGCACGTGGATAAGATTTACTGCGCCCCGGGAAATGCCGGAATTTCGGAGATAGCGGAGTGCATCGATATCGGGCTTGACTCCTTCGCAGACCTGATTAATTTTGTCAAATATGAGTGGATAGACCTGACCATCGTCGGGCCCGAAGACCCCCTTTCGAGAGGGATTGTCGATGCCTTTGAAAAGGAAGGGAGACGGATCCTCGGTCCTTCACGCGAGGCGGCTCAGTTAGAGTCGAGTAAGATCTTCGCCAAGGATTTCATGAGGAGATACGGAATTCCCTCGGCGGAATACAGCGTATTCACTTCCTATGTCCATGCGGAAGATCACGTCCGGATGAAGGGGGCACCGATTGTCATCAAGGCCGAAGGGCTTGCGGCAGGAAAGGGTGTATTCGTGGCGAAGACCGTAGACGAAGCGATAACGGCCCTCAGGCTGATCATGAAAGAACGGGCATTCGGTGAGGCCGGGAACCGGGTAGTCGTCGAAGAGTGCATCGACGGCGAAGAAGCGTCTTTCATGGCCTTCCTCGACGGGAAGACTCTGGTCCCGATGGCGAGTTCACAGGACCACAAGAGAATTTTTGACGACGACAAGGGGCCGAATACCGGTGGAATGGGTGCGTATAGCCCTGCGCCGGTGATCACGAGGGAAATGGAGACGGCGATCATGGAGAAGGTCATGCGGCCCGCCATGAGGGGACTGAAGGCCGAGGGAATCCGATACAAGGGTGTGCTCTATGCGGGAGTCATGATAAGGAATAATATCCCCTATGTCCTTGAGTTCAACTGCAGGCTCGGCGACCCCGAGACGCAGCCGGTGCTTTCTCGGCTGGATTCCGATCTCGTTGACGTCGCCCTCTCAGTGACCGACGGCAAATTGTCCGAAATGAATATCAGGTGGAAACCCGATTCATCAGTTTGCGTGGTACTCGCATCGGGAGGATATCCCGGCCAGTATGAAAAAGGAATACTCATATCAGGACTCGATACGGTGAAACAGGAGAAAGATATCGTTGTGTTCCACGCGGGAACGTCTTTCAGTAACGGCAGCATCGTTACATCAGGGGGGAGGGTGCTCGGGGTTACTGCTCTCGGGAGCGGCATAAAGGATGCAAAAGAGAGGGCATACCGGGCGATAGAGAAGATTCATTTCGAAGGAATGCACTATCGAAATGACATCGCTGACAGGGCACTGAGACGGCAGGCATGAGACTGCGGACGATCGCGCAGAAGGATCGTTCAGGAACCGCTGAAACGGGAGGTTATCGATGAAACCACAGGTCTTAATAATAATGGGAAGCGATTCAGATCTTCCTGTGATGACAGAGGCGTCGAAGATTCTCGATGCTTTCGGAATTCCCTATGAAATGACCGTGGCATCTGCCCATAGGAGTCCCGACCGCGTTCTCGACCTTTCTTCCGGTGCGGAACGTAGGGGGATAGAGGTGATCATCGCCGCAGCAGGGGCAGCAGCACATCTTGCCGGTGTCGTGGCGTCCCATACGATACTCCCCGTGATCGGCGTTCCGATTAACTCTTCACCGCTTCAGGGGTTCGATTCCCTCCTCAGTACGGTCCAGATGCCTCCGGGGGTTCCCGTTGCCACGATGGCTGTCGGCAAAGCCGGCGCAAAAAACTCCGCTCTGCTCTCCGCGCAGATTATCGGCAGAAAGGAGGGACGCATTGTGAAAAAACTCCGGCAGTATAAGAAGAGGATGGCAACCGAGGTGCGGGAAAAAGCGGAAGCGCTGAAAGGCAGATAGAAACCTTTTCGAGACAGGTTGATCAAAGAAATGATGCTTCGTTGCGTGGGTCTCAAGCTTCCTCAGGCTCATCATCTGCCTCCGTCCGGAGGAGTCTCACGATGAAGGTCCACCTCGATTGTTTTCCGTGTTTCCTCAAGCAATCCCTCATAGCCCTGAGGTTCGGGACGAAGGAGAGAGAAACCCAGGAGAGGATCGTAAAGGCTGTTCTCGAAGATATCCTGAATACCGATACGGAAAAGCCGCCTGCTCATGCAACGACATTCATTCACCGGAGGATCAGGGGCCTCCTGCAGAAGGACCCCTTTCAGGGGATAAAATCTGAATACAACCGGATATCCCTCGGCATCTATCCATCGCTCAAGAAGATCGTTCTCGAAAGTCCCGATCCGCTAAAGACAGCGGCAAGGCTCGCCATAGCCGGCAACGTCATAGACTTCGGCATATTCACCTCCGTCGATATCGAAGGCACCATTGAACGGGCGTTGCACGCCCCGCTTGCCGTTGACGATTATCAGTCCTTTCTTTCGGCGCTTTCCGATGCCGATGAGATACTCTACCTCCTTGACAATGCCGGGGAGATAGTCTTTGACAGAATCTTCATCGAAACGTTACAGTCCCTGGGCAAAACCATTATCGCCGTTGTTAAGGGCTCGCCGGTGATCAACGATTGCACCCGTGAAGATGCGCGGGAGGCTCATTTGACAGAGGTCTGCGAGGTTGTCGACAACGGGTCCGACGCCGTCGGAACAATCCTCGAGTGGACGTCCGATGATTTCCTGCGGAGATACCGGCAGGCACGGCTTGTCATAAGCAAGGGACAGGGAAATTTCGAAACGCTGTCAGACCCTCACAAGACAGTATTCTACCTGTTTCAGTCTAAATGTGATGTGGTTTCAAAAGAACTGGGATTATCCCTCGGCTCTATGATCTTGATGGGTTCCTGAATCTGCTCTAAAAAGAAAGGCTCAGACTACCTTCTCCCCCCCTGGTGCTTACCGCCAAAACCGCTTCTTTCTCTCGGGCCCCTTTCCCTTCTCTCCTGGGGTTTTGCCTCGCTCACAACGATATTCCGCGACACAAAGCTGCTGCCGTTGAACATCGTGATCGCCTTCTGGGCATCGGCTTCCGAGCTCATTTCGACAAAGCCGAAACCCCTCGACCTGCCGGTTGCGCCATCGGTGATCATCTTTACGGATACCACTTCTCCGGCCTGCGAGAAGAGGTCTTTCAGGTCATCCTCCGTTGCCTGAAACGAAATGTTGCCTACATAGAGTTTTGTGCCCATCCTTCCTCCTGAAAATAAAAATCCCAAGACCCGCGGCCTTGGGTCGGGAAACCCGAACAATCGACGATTCTCAGGAACCCGTTAATGCTGAGAAGCTCAGACCATGATAGCTAAATATGCCAGTTAATGAGAGCTTTGTCAAGCAAATAATTTCGGAAAGAAGTTGTCGACGCGCTCTCTCCCTATGGTCGAATTCGGACCGTGTCCGGTAAGGACCTCGGTGTCCGGAGGAAGCGACATGAGTCTGTCGAAGGAACGTTTCAGTTTACCCATATCCCCGCCATGGAAATCCGTCCTTCCCACGGCACCGGCAAAAAGCGTATCTCCCGTCAGGATGATTCCCTCTCCCGAGAGGCAGATGCCGCCCGGACTGTGTCCCGGGGTGTGGAGGACCACGAACGTGAGGGCCCCGACCCTCACCTCATCACCTTCCCCAACGAGGATGTCGGGTTCGGGGAGGGGATCGAGGTCATAGCCCCAGAAAGCCGCCATGTCCCTCGCACCGTGATAGATATCGAGTTCATCCCGGTGGATGATTATTTTCGCGTGAGTAGTCTTCTTGATGTCAGGTACCGCCCCCACGTGGTCGAAATGGGCGTGGGTGCAGACGATGTATTCCGCGGTGAGTTCCTCTTTCTTCAGGAGTTCGATGATCCTGTCCGGCTCGTCCCCCGGGTCCACGACGACAGCCTTCCCCGAAGCCTCATCTCCTACGACAAAACAGTTTACCTGCAGCGGGCCGACAACCAGGTTCCTGATAATCATGCTTTCCCTCCTGCGCGCCTCTTACCTATTATGGCATAAAGATAACCCACCTCGTCAGTCCGGAGAAGAAAGCAGATGCCGAGATAGAGGATCAGGCAGAACGCGATCGTGCCCGAAAGGTAGAGCGCCTTTTCCATAAACCTTCCCTGCGATTGCCAAATGACGCCCCGCACGACAAGCCAGCCTGAAACGCCCGTGACGCATGAAGCGCCGCATACCTTGAAAAAAGACCGGAATATCCTCTTCGCATCGATGCGGCCGAGTTTCCTTCTCAAGAAATAGAAGAGGAGCGCAAAGTTGACACCCGAAGCGAGCGCATTCGCGAAGGCCAATCCGGCATGCTTCAGGGGCCCCATGAGGATAAGGCTCATCATGACATTCGTGAGCATCGCGACGATCGCAATTTTTACCGGCGTCCTTGTATCCTGCAGGGAATAGAAGGTGGCGGTCACTACCCGCACGCCGACAACGGCCCATATGCCGAGGGAGTAGAAGAGCAGCGCTTGCGCCGTCCCGATCGTTGCGGTGTAATCGAACGCGCCCCGCTGAAAGAGCATATTCACAATCGGTTCCCGTAGCGCGATCAGCCCCGCCATTGACGGCACGGTGATGAAGAAGAGGAGCCTCAGGGCAAAGGAGAAATCCTCCCTCAGTTTATCCATCTCTCCCTTTGCCGCATGCTCTGACAATGCAGGGAGGGCCGCCATACCCATCGCGACTCCGAAGATGCCTATCGGAAACTGAATGAGCCTCATGGAGTAGTAGAGATAGGTGATGCTCCCCTGCGGAAGATAAGACGCGAGAATCGTGCTGATGAAGATGTTGATCTGGGCTGCCGCCATTCCCATCGTTGCCGGGAGGATGAGGACCGACATCCTCTTCAGACCGGGATGGCCGAAATCATAGGAGGGCCTCAGGTCGTAGTCCTGCCGGAAGAAAGAGGGGAGCTGGAAGGCGAACTGCACAAACCCGCCGAGAACGACACCGATGGCGACAGCGATGATCGGCTGCTCCAGGACCGGAACAAGGAGGAGCACCAGACCGATGATCGTCACGTTGAGCATCGCGGGGGCGAAGGCGGGAACAAAGAAGACCCTCCTCGTGTTGAGCGCACCCATGACGAGAGCAGCGAGACTTATGAAAAGGAGAAAAGGAAACATGATCCTCGTGAGGAGAACGGTGAGCGAGAATTTTCCGCTCTCCTTCAGGAACCCCGGCGCGATGAGAGCGACTATCTGAGGTGCAAACAGGACGCCGGCAAGACAGAGCAGCCCGAGAACGATCACGATGAAGGTGAAGGTTATCCTCACGATCCGCTTCACCTCTTCGTCCCCGCTTCTTGTCCGGTATTCCGTGAGGACCGGTATGAATGCCGAAGACATCGAGCCCTCGGCAAAGAGCTCCCTCAGGAGGTTCGGAATCCTGAAGGCGACAAAGAATGTGTCGGAAAGTCCGGTCGCGCCGAAGTACCCTGCGATGATCATATCCTTCAGATAGCCGAGGATGCGGCTTGCGAAGGTCGCTGCAGACATGACGCCCGCCGCCTTTGCGATTCTGTCCTTCGTATCCATGATGGGCAATTATATCACAACCTCATGAAACCCGCCCCCCGCCAACGTTCCCGCGGATACTGCTTTCCCGGAGTTGTAAAATCATCACCCGTTGCCTTAAAATTTAAAGATGTCAGTCCTTCATGCGATAGCAGAAAAGAAGAGGGAGCGCCTGGACGATAGAAAGAGGAACGTCTCCCGAAACGAACTGAAGGCTCGGATTCAGGAAGTCGAGAAGCCGCGGGACTTCACTGCGGCCGTCAGAAGAGGAGCGGGACGTATTAGAATCATCGCAGAGATAAAACGGGCCTCCCCGTCACGGGGACTCATTAAAAAAGATTTCGACCCTGGTCAGGTGGCGTCCGTCTATGAAGAGAAGTCTGTCGACGCGGTCTCTGTCATCACGGAGGAAGATTTCTTCCTTGGCGACCTGAGGTACATAGAGGCCGTGAAACGGATCGTCACGAGGCCGGTGCTGAGAAAAGACTTCATCGTCGATGAATACCAGATCTATGAATCGAAGGCATACGGAGCGGATGCGGTACTCCTCATCGGAGCTCTCCTCGAAAAGGCGCAGGCTGGAGAATATCTCGATCTCTGCGGGGAGCTCGGTCTTTCCGTCCTTTTCGAGGTGCACGACTTTAGGGAACTCGAAGGGGCACTCCGCCTCGATACGGACATCATAGGGATAAACAACAGAGATCTGAAAAGCCTCGCGGTGGATATGGAGACGACCTTTCTCCTGAAACGGGAGATACCGCCCGATAGGATTACGGTCAGTGAAAGCGGCATCAAGACCAGGGATGACGTGCAGCGGCTGGATGCCGCCGGAATAGACGCCATGCTTATCGGCACATCCCTCATAGAGTCCCGGGATATCGCGGGGAAGATCGATGAATTGAGAGGAACGTTACGCTGATAAACTTATTTTCGATGAGGAGGATCCTATGCAGGAAACAAAGATAGTGCTCCCGGACAGGGAGATACCGAAACAGTGGTACAACATCATGGCTGACATGCCCCATCTCCCGAAACCTCCGCTCCATCCGGCAACGCTCAAACCTGTTGGCCCCGATGACTTATCAGCCATATTCCCTATGGCGCTCATAGAGCAAGAGGTCTCCAATCAGCGGTGGATCGACATACCCGAGGAAGTGCTCGATATATACACCCTCTGGAGGCCGGCCCCGCTCTATCGGGCCCACAGGCTTGAAAAGGCGATCGGAACCCCTGCAAAGATCTATTACAAATATGAAGGGGTGAGTCCTGCGGGCAGCCACAAGCCGAACACGTCCATCCCCCAGGCATTCTACAACAAGAAGGCCGGGATCAGGAGGATAGCCACCGAGACGGGCGCGGGCCAATGGGGGTCCTCGATGGCCCTTGCCGGGAGCCTCTTCGGACTTGATGTAACCGTATATATGGTGAAAGTGAGCTTTAATCAAAAGCCATACCGGAGGATCGCGATGGAGACGTGGGGTGCGACCGTCCATTCGAGCCCCTCGCAGGTCACCAATTCGGGCAAGAAGATCCTCGAAGCAGACCCTGAATGTCCCGGGAGTCTCGGAATCGCCATATCAGAGGCTGTGGAGGATGCCGCAACCCACAGCGATACGAACTACGCCCTCGGCTCGGTATTGAATCATGTCTTGCTCCATCAGACGGTCATCGGCCAGGAAGCCAAGAAACAGTTTGCACTGATCGACGATTACCCGGATATCATCGTCGGGAGCTGCGGGGGCGGAAGCAATCTTGCGGGGATCAGTTTCCCCTTCCTGCAGGATAAGATAGCCGGCAAGGATCTGCGGGTCATCGCCGTGGAACCCACGTCTTGCCCCACCCTCACAAAAGGCGAATTCAGGTACGATTTCGGTGACACGGCCGGGCTGACCCCGCTGCTCATGATGTACACGCTTGGACATGATTTTGTGCCTCCCGGGATTCATGCCGGCGGACTGCGGTATCATGCCGATGCGCCGCTCCTCTGTCAACTCTATCATGATGGGCTCATAGAGGCGGTGGCATGCGGACAGACTGCGGTTTTTGAATCAGCCGTCAAGTTTGCCCGATCGGAGGGCATCATACCGGCTCCTGAGAGCGCACATGCCATCGTCACCGTGATAAACGAGGCGATACGATGCAGGGAGGAGGGGAAGACGAAGACCATTCTCTTTAACCTGAGCGGTCACGGGTACCTCGATCTCGCGGCCTATGAAAATTATCTTTCCGGAAAGCTTGAGGACTTTGTCTATCCCGACGAAATGATTCGGGAGTCCCTCGCGAAACTGCCGGTTGTCGGTTAAGAATCTCCTTGCACAGGTGCGCTCGTCAACGTCTCCTTGTTGTTTCGGGTGCGTCATGCACCAGTGAGTACAGGCAGTGGTAAGAGTGAAGATATGCGGCATCACAAACATCGGTGATGCCTTACTTGCAGCCGAATACGGCGCGGATGCCGTGGGGTTTGTCTTTTACAAGAAAAGCCCGAGGAACATCTCGCCGGATGCTGCCAGGGATATTGTCCGCCAACTTCCGCCCTTCCTGTCGACTGTCGGCGTGTTCGTCGACGAGAAACCGGATGAGATAGAGAGGATCATCCGACATGCTGCCATCGATATCGCCCAGTTGCACGGCCACGAACCCCCGGAGGCATGCGTGATGTCGGGAAGGGTCATAAAGGCGGTACGGGTGAGGGAGTTGAGCGACCTGGAACCCCTGAGACATTATCGTGTTTCTGCATACCTTCTCGACACCTTTACTCCTGAATCCCTCGGAGGCACGGGGCAGATATTCAACTGGGACATCGCGGTTGAGGCGAAACAGTTCGGAAAGATAATCCTCGCAGGGGGACTGAATCCTGACAATATCGAGAAGGCGGTTCGGTGGGTAAATCCCCATGCTGTTGATGTGAGCAGCGGCGTAGAAGAAGGAAAGGGCAAAAAAGACCCGAGAAAGATGAAGCTCTTTATCGAGAGGGCAAAACGGGGATAACGCTTCTCAGGTCTTGCATCGACCTGCCTTATCGGAACGAACCGACACTACAGTCTTTACGTTTCCCCTCGCGTTGAAGTCTCCGATGACCTCCAAGAACCTCGGTTTCAGGAGCCCTATGAGTTCCGAGTATATCCTGTTCGTAACCTCCTCATGGGACACCGGGAGATCTCTATATGAATTCAGGTAGAGCTTCAGGGATTTGAGCTCAATGATCTTTTTGTCGGGGATATAGTGTATCCGTATAGTCGCAAAGTCTGGGTAGCCGGAGCGGGGGCAGATACAGGTGAACTCAGGGAAACTGATGTCGATGTCATAGTCCCTCCCGACATTCGGATTATCCCATGTCTCCAGGAGGGATTTCTTTATGGCACGCTCGCCGTATCTCACAGAAAAATCTAACATTTCATCAGAAATTTTGTAAAGCGAGGCTCTCCCGCAATCAGTACGCTCCGTCGCCGTCAGAACAAAAAATCCTTGACAAATCATCATTTTTCAGCTAAGAATATGGCGTATGCTGAAGAAGCGGTTTTTTGTCTTTTTCTGTTTCCTGTTCTTTACTCTCTGTTATTCTGTCGTGCCGACTGCCTCAAGGGGCGAAGGTCGTCTCCCCGATGAACCTCTCCTTGAACAGAATAAACAACAGACAGAGCAGGCCCCCGTCATTTTACAAGCGCCGGAGCAACAGACCGAAACTGACCAGCCCGCCGCAGCAAAGGACCCGGGTGGCGCACCGCACTCTTCCAAACCCCTTGTCACGAGGGCAGTTGCGAGAAACATCGCCTTGTTCACCGAGCGGATTAGGGAACGGTTTACGCTCTGGCTCCAGAGGTCCGGGAAGTACCTCGATTTGATGAAAGAGATCCTGCGGCAGAACAAAGTCCCCGAAGATATAGCCTTTCTTCCCCTCATCGAGAGCGGCTTCAGCCCGAACGCCTATTCCGTGGCGAGGGCAGTGGGCCCCTGGCAGTTCATAGCGGAGACGGGAAAGAGGTACGGCCTCAAGATAGACTGGTGGCGTGATGAGAGGAGAGACCCCGTGAAGTCGACCGAGGCGGCGGCAAATTATCTCAAGGACCTCTACGAGATGTTCGGATCCTGGAACCTGGCGATGGCCGCATACAATGCAGGCGAAGGGAAGATTCTCAAGGCGCTGAACAGGTCCAGGAGCGACGACTACTGGGCCCTTCTCAATACCCGCTACATAAAGGACGAGACGAAAGAGTATGTGCCGAGGTTTATCGCTGCAAAGCAGATCGCCATGGACCCGAAGGCGTATGGCTTCGAAAATCTCGCATATCATTCTCCCTTCGAATACGATGAGGTGGTCATTGACAAGCCGGTCGACCTCGACGTTGCAGCCAGTTGCGCGCAGACCACGGAGACCGCGGTGAAAGAACTGAACCCGGAACTCAGGAGATGGAGCACGCCTCCGAATGTTACGTCCTATGCATTGAGAATTCCCGCCGGGAAGAAAGACCTTTTCATCGAAAATCTCGCAAAGATTCCTGAGGAGGAACGGTTCACGATCGCTGCCTATACGGTAAAGAAGGGAGACACCCTTAAGAAGATCGCATCCAAGACCGGCGTGCCGATCGGTGTGATCAACGAACTCAATGACGGCATGAAGGTGCTCAAGACCGGAGAGACGATCTATCTCCCCCCAAAAGAAAAGTTCTGCATGGACCGCGATGATAGGGCAACGATGAAGAAGGCCGTCTATCAGAAACCGAAAAAGAAGAGATCGAACAAGAAGATAATCGCGTCGGTCAATAAAAAAGATTCGTACGTGAACGATTGACTCCGGCTTCCCTGGTTTCCCGTTTCCTTCTGTAAAGATGCTCTGTCGCTAGAAGAGGAATCCTTCCTTATTCTTTACTCCTTCAAGAATGATAAAAGACTGCCCGACGTCCGCGCCATTGACGTTCCTGTAGCCTGTGCCAGTCCTGAAACTCTCCCCCTACCCAGGTAGGATTGACATCTCGAGCGCTAGGGTTCAAAGTGTGACTAAGTGATATTCGCAATAGAATAAAGGAGGATCGCCTCATGCACATCGGAGTCCAGGGCATATTTCCGGTTTTCGGTGCGGCCCCCAACCCTTGCGCTGAGGCCAGAAGCGGTGGCTGATAGAAGAAGACACAAGAGATTCATTAAACGCTGTGACGTCGAGTTCGTATCTGACGGTATGAGACGCGCCGGGATATCGAGCGATTTTTCCCTGCAGGGCATGTTCATAAGAACAAACTATCCGAAAGCCCCGGATACGGTTCTTGAAATAACGCTGTATCTGCCCCAAGGTTTGACCTCACGATTGCGGGTTAAGGTCAAGAGGGCCTGGAAAACTCCGACTGGGAAAGTGATAAAGGCCCCGACCAAGACCGGAAAGAACGGGATGGGAGTCGAAATTTTAGAAAGAGATGCGAACTACCTTCACTTCATCAGGTATCTGGTCTGCCGGAGTTCAGCCCTGAAAGAGGTTCCTCCTGAGCCGATCATGGCGGAGGTTTGAAAAACGTTATGTAGTTTCCATTAAGAAGCTGGCGGCTGTCCTTGCGGAGCCCTCAGGAACGGCGAGTTCGGAAAATTCTTCTTGAGTTCTTCAAGTTTCTTGGCGGCCTCTTCCGTCTTTCCCATCGACTCAAGGATTCGTGCAGACTCCATGAGGGCAAGGTCTTTGAATGAGCCGGTACGGTAATTGTAGAGCGTGTCGAGGAGTTTGAGGGCGGCATCCTTATCCCCTTTCTTGAAGGCGATCACCGCCATCTTATAGTAGGTGAGGGGAACAAACTTCTCATCATCGGGAAACCGTTCATTCAATTCGTTCAGGGCCTTCAACGCATCCTCGTATTTTCCCATACCGTCGTAGCAGCTCGCGATATAGAAGAGTGCGAATGGCGATTTCCGCATCTCGTTAGCCTTCCTGAAATCCTCCAGGGCCTTCTGGTACTGCTCTCCCTTCTGGAACGGCTGTTTCTGCTGAAACCCGTAGTAAGCCCGGTAGCCTTCATATTCAAGGGTCTCGGCCTTTGCGTTCATGTTTGAACGGTAGAGGGAAATCCCCGCCACGACAAGAAGGACTACGACCGCGCCAATGAACACGGGCAAGAGGAATCTCTGCCTCTCACCGAGCGATTCCCTTACTCGATGGACGATATTGCTTACGTCTTCCTCTTTCTTCGCCGGTTTCGCAATCTTCTTCTTAATGGCCTTTGGCATTAATTCCCCCTCAAAGCTTTTTCAACAAGTCCTTTTGCGTTTTCGAATATCGATTCAATTCGGCTTTCCTCTATGCCGGAAGCCATGAGTATTTTCCTCGCAGTCTCCCGCGTGATGAGATCTCCCGGGCTGTGGGAGTCGGTGTTTATCGTCACCGGCACCCCGAACTTAATCGCCTCCTTCGCCACATATCCGTTCGAAAGTGAGTGCCCCTTCCGGGCGGTAATCTCGAGGACAACGCCCTTGTCCTTCGCAAGGAGGACGTCCTCTGTCGTGATCAGCCCGGGGTGCGACAGGATATCCGCTCCGGCCTCTATCCCGGCCCTGTTGGTCCCCTCCGGCACCGGTTCAACGATCGTCTCTCCATGGACAAGGACAATTCTTGCCCCGAGAGAACGCGCCTCCTTCACGAGATCGGCCACGAGCTTGGGCGGTGCATGAGTTATCTCGGTGCCCGGAATCACCTCAATCGGAACGAAGTCACGAATTTTTTTTACCGCCTTCACGATCCTCGGTATCACAAAGTCTATGTTCGATTCATCCACATGGTCCGTGATCGCGAGAGCGCTGTAACCCATCGCGATCGCCCTCCTCACAAGCTCGTAGGGCAGGAGTTCTCCGTCGCTGAATATGCTGTGGGTATGGAGATCGATCATCATAAGAAGATACCGCAAACCGGCATGAAATGTAAAGACAGACCTGCACTGATAAGACAGACGTGTGTGTGAAGATGAATCTTTTTCCTCACATTGTATTGACACTCAGCTCTCCCTGCTCATATACTTCAATCGTATATGGCGGAATGGAGATGTATTGATTCCGGACCCTGCTC
>Ga0187779_10001473_pt1 | contig 14680 bp, 13 predicted proteins | sample 1015_Q2_SP10_10__FD_132435 | JGI IMG/M metagenome (GOLD analysis project Ga0187779, IMG submission 132435) | Tropical peat soil microbial communities from peatlands in Department of Meta, Colombia - 1015_Q2_SP10_10_MG | ecosystem: Environmental > Terrestrial > Soil > Wetlands > Peat | place... | reverse complement strand
TTGCAAGAATCTTTATGGAACATTTCCCTCTGCTTCCCGTTGAAGATGAGGGACGCCTCCACGACCCGAAGCTCCGAGACAATTTCATCGAGCGAATATTCACGCTGAAAAGATGGCGGAAGGTCCTCGAAAGAAAGGTAAGTCGGGGGAACCTCGTCGACTTCCATACGAGGCATAAATTGTTAATCCTTGCACATAGTCCAAGGTATTATCAGATGATGGGAAAACTCGTGGCCAAGGGAAAAGATCTTCCCTCGAAAGAACTCTACCAACAATACCAGACTCTTCTCATGGAATCCCTTAACCTAAAGACTTCCGCGAAGAAGAATGCCAATGTTCTGCAACACATGATGGGTTATTTCAAGGAACAGTTGCCCTCTGATGAAAAACAGGAGTTACTGGAAGTCGTCGATTTCTATCGGAAGGGCCATATCCCTTTGATTGTTCCCATCACACTCTTTAATCATTATGTCCGAAAGCATGATCAGCCATACCTCAAACAACAGGTATACTTAAATCCGCATCCCTTAGAGCTTCAATTGCGAAATCATGTCTAAGGGATATTCCTTATAATACCCCGGAATTAATTCTTGACACTCCTCCCCAATTACCCGAAGGATAACGGAAACGCCGCAGATGGGCTTTTTTCGGCAACCTGTCAGGAAAACCTTCGATCCCTTTACAAAGGAAGGGGATGAATTTTAAAATAGTTCGAGACGAGACATGGCGACACAGAAAATATTGACCCGCGATTTTCTCCTCTGTTTTTTTGCTCAATTCACTTTCTCATCCGTTTTCTACATTCTCATTCCGACCCTCCCAATCTACCTTTCAAGGTTGGGAGCCAAGGAAGCGGAGATCGGCGTTCTTGTCGGAGTCTTTAGCGTCTCCTCTTTGATCTTCAGGCCCATCGTGGGAAAAGCCCTTGTCAAAATTCCTGAAAGAAGCTTTATGATCGCTGGAACCCTCTTTTTCGCCTCGTCGTCCGTCGCCTATCTTTTTGCGCCTCCTTTCTGGCCCCTGTTCGCCGTGCGGGCTTTTCAGGGTGTCGGGTTGGCCTTCTTCTCAACGGCTTCTTTCACCCTGCTCGCCAATATCACCCCTCAAACAATTCGCGGCCGAATCATCAGTTACTTCTATTTATCCATCAACTTTGCTTTTGGTTTGGGCCCCTACTTCGGAATGCTCCTCATTAACCGGTTTGACTTCCCTTTTAACTTCAAGGTCCTCTTCCTGGGCTGCACCGGTTTATCTCTATGCTCCCTGCTCATCACTCTCAAACTGGAAAAGAACCGAGGCCTCCCGGTGGATGATCTCTTTTCCCAGAAGCAACCCTTTCTCAGTCTGGAAGCGCTTCCACCAGCCATCATTGCTTTCGTCGTCACAATCACCTGGGGAGCCATGACCGCTTTTTTCCCTCTTTACGCCATAAAGAAAGGAGTGGATAATCCGGGCCTTTTCTTTGCTGCTTTTGCCGTCACGCTCATCTTGGTCCGCGGATTGGGCGGAAAGATATTGGATACCTACCCCAGAGAAAAGGTGATCTTGCCCTGTCTCTTCAATCTGATCATTTCGATGCCCATCCTCGCCTTCTCCAGCACCCTACCGATGTTTATTCTCGTTGCTATCATATGGGGAGTTGGGAGTGCCTTTCTTTATCCTTCCTTGGTGGCTTATGCCATTGACCGTGCGGGTTCCGCTCGTGGACCGGCGATGGGTACCTTTACAGCGCTTACGGACTTAGGGGCCGGGATGGGAGCAGTGATGATGGGTATTATCCTTCAGTTAACGAACTATCCCATCATGTTTTTGTGTTTGGCTCTCACGGGTGTCATCAATTTCTTCTACTTCTATTTTGCCGTCAGGAAAAAACCTCCGGAAACCCCAGCCCCTGTGAGGGAAAAGGTCTGCCCGCCGGAGGTGGCGATCGCGGGGAAGGAGTGACATGCCAATCTACGAGTACCGGTGTGACGATTGTGGGAAGATCTCTGAATTTCTTCTAATCAAGACCGACGAGACCTTTATCCCTCGATGCAAACGATGTAAGAGCAAAAAGATGTCCCGTGTCCTCTCCAAGGTGCAGGTGATCCGTTCGGAAGAAAGCAGAATGGAAAGCCTGGCGGATCCATCGAAATGGGGTGGCCTTGACGAGAAGGATCCGAAAAGTATGGCGAGATGGATGAAACGGATGGGTAAGGAGATGGGAGAAGACATGGGTGAAGATGTCGACCAGATGGTAGATGAGGCGATGGAGGAAGAGACGGCTTCGAAGCCGCCGAATGAGTCGGAAGATACCTAATTCTTCACCGTTGCCGGATCTCTGTATTCAAGAACGGCGCCTTGCAGGATGTCGTCCCTCCAGGCTTGTCACAAAATAAGCTCGAACTTTTGCTCCGTCACTATCCTCCCCCACTGGCTGCCTTCGTGTTCCTCGCATAAATGAAATCCGAATTTCTCATAGAGATGACGCGCCGGATCAAGGCCCGAAAAAGTCCACAGATATACTTTTCTAAACTTCGTCTTTCGGCAAAATTCGACGGCTTCCTTGAGCAGCATCTTACCGATACCTTGACCTTGGTTTTCCAGTGCTACGATGAACCATCTCAAGTGGGCGCCTTTGCTGTCGTGATCGACTCCATCGACGGCAACGGAACCCACAATTTTTTCTTCAACGCTTGCTACCCAAAACCCATCGCGCAATCCATTAAAACGCCGCAGGAACTCCGAGAGCTCTATGGCTACTTTTGACTCGAAGAAGAGGTCGAAGTCCCAGTACTTGTGATAATACGTGCCGTGAAGCTCAGCGATTCGACCGATAGCACCGGGGATATAGCCGGATAATCTTATATGGTTCATAGCCGCAGACAAAAGATCCTCATTTGAATTTGAAATGAGATGGTTGATACTTATCGTATGATGAACAATATATCAAAACAATCTCGCTCTAACAAAGGCTTAAAGCATTCCGGACGGAATCGAAGCGTGATTACTCTTTTGGGCAGGATTAAAGCTATCTTGATTTGGGTCTTACTTCTCTTGCTTCTCCTGGGCAGAGGTGCTGTCATAGGTTCTTTCCTGTAACGTTCATTGTTCATTTTTGTTTCATCGTGCAAGCTTTCAACGGAGATTAACAACTTTTTGTCTCAACGTATACCAACCCCCCACAGAGCCGATGAAAAAGATTCTTTTCACAATCCCATTTTTGCTATTGACAAAAAAATCGCTGTGTGGTTGGCTCTCTTGTAAGGATTAAAATAAGAATCGATGAAGAAGAAAATTGAAACGCTGGCCCAGGAATCATAACAAGAAAGGAGAACAGATAAATGATCAAGCTCAGCGTGTTTTATCCGAATGAAGCAGGTAAGAAGTTTGACATGACGTACTACGTTAATAAGCACATCCCCATGTGCCAACAAAAATTAGGGAGTGCGTGCAAACGTGTGGCTGTAGAACAGGGATTGAGCGGTGCGGCGCCAGGATCACGACCAACTTACCTTGTCATGGGTCATCTCTATTTCGATTCGGTAGAAGCATTTCAGACTGCCTTCGGTCCGCACGCCCAAACGATTAATGGAGATGTTCCCAACTACACTGATATTCAACCCTTAATCCAAATCAGCGAAGTGAAAATATAGAAGAGGGTGGTGGGTAGGAAAAGACCTTTAAATATCCCTGTCACGCCGAAAGGTTACATCCCACGAAATTTTCTCTTCCGATTGTTCTATGGTTGTTTTTAAAGGTCTCTCAGCAAATCAAAAGTCATTAATCGTTGAGGACGAGGCCCAATAACATCACGCAGTTGCGGCATTCTGTGGGAGTAATGAGGAGAAATTTCCAAGGGGTGCCCGATGGACAGCTGTCCAGAGGTTCCCTGGTTTCTCAATTCTCGTTCGATAGACAGAAACTTTGGTGGCATTATCAATGTCTCTCTTCCCATTGGTCAAAAGGCTCATTGACCATGAGAGGTTTAGGCCGTTACTCCACCCGTCCGCCCATGGCAGTCAACAATTCAACTTGGAGTTGCCTTTATGATCCTTTCTTTTTAAGATTAGGCGGAGCAAGGGGACGGGATGATAAACCTACAACCGTTCATCAGAAAGAAAGAACTGGTCGACTCGACCACCCAATTGGTTCAGATTGCGACGGAAAATCCACCTGGAAACGAACAGAGAGCCGCGCCATTTCTGAAACGTCTCCTCTCAAGAATGGGTTTCAAAATCAAAACCCTTCTCTCCCCAAAAGGAAGATGGAATATTGTTGCCGAGAGAAGATGGGGAGAGGGTGGGAGAACACTCATCTTCAACGGCCATCTCGACGTTGTTCCTGCTGGAGATCCCTCTCAATGGAAATATCCTCCTTTTGAAGGAAAACTGTCCAAAGGAAGGATTTATGGTCGGGGAGCATCGGATATGAAGAGCGGGATTGTCTCTTTCATTCATGCCGTCTCCGCGATTGAGCGTTCGAAAACCCCTCTCCTTCAAGGCGCTGTCATTCTCCATCTGGTCTCTGACGAAGAATCGCATGGCCACCATGGTACAGAGTTTCTAACCCGAACAATAGGGATCCAAGGAGATGCGGCTCTTGTCGGGGAGCCAACGGACCTCCAACCTGTGATCGCCCAGAAGGGTGCTCTTTGGGTCAGGATCTCCACCTTTGGAAAATCGGCTCACGGTTCAAGACCCCATCTGGGTGTGAATGCCATTGAAAAGATGACAAAGCTGATGGAACGATTAAATTCTTTTCTTCTACAAAAAGAACATCCTTTGCTTGGAAAACCGACTCTCAGTATCGGAACCATTCACGGCGGAACAAAGATCAATATCGTCCCGGATCGATGCGAGATTGAGGTGGACCGGCGAATCTTGCCCGGTGAAGAAAAGGAGGTGGTCTTAGGGGAGATGAAAGCAATCTTAGATTCGCTCCGGTCAAAGGATTCCCTTTTTCAATATCGAATCGAAGAGATCGACTTCGCAGAGCCGTCTCAAGTCGATCCTGAAGAGGAGATTGTCAGAATTGGCGTGCAGGCCATCGAAGAAGTAATGGGAAAGAAGCCGGCATTGAGGGCATTCTCAGGATTCACGGATTCGCGTTTCTACCTCAATCAATATCACATTCCCACCCTTATCTTCGGACCCGGAGGGGTGGATCAATCCCATACGACGGACGAATCCGTGGAGGTGGAAGCTTTGGTCCGTGCTGCCCACATCTACGGATTGATCATCCTTCACTACTTGTCCTTTGAGAGATCGGGGTAAAAAAATGAAGGCTGACCTCAAAAACATCTTGCGGGCATTGAACCCCTATCGGGAGAGGAAGGCCGGGATCGATCCCACACATGCCGCCCTCTTTGTGATCGATATCCAGAACTTTTTTCATCGAATGGTCCGACCTGTCTTGGGGAATATCCAGAACGTCATTCAATTCAGGAGACAAGAGAATATTCCGATCATTTTCACACAGCATGGTCACACTGATCCTCCCCCCGATAGTGGCGCCCTCGGGGCGTGGTGGGGTCAGGTCATCCATCTCGTTTCACTTTCTCATTGAGACGGTGACGCGATTTTTTAATGTCTTCTCAACTTTCTTCAAAACTTCCTCGAAAATAGTGAGGGCGGTGTCAGCCTGTTTCCGGGTGATGATGAGCGGAGGGCTGAAACGGATGACATTCTCTCCGGCTCCTAATAGGAGCAACCCCTTTTCAAAACAGCCTAGAACAATCTTGCTTCTTTCTTCGATTGCCTTCTCCTTCGTCTTCCGGTCTTTGACCAGCTCTATCCCGATCATCAACCCCTTTCCCCTCACGTCCCCCATCAGATCAAATCGTTTCTGCAGTTCTCTCAGTTTTTCGAGGAGGTAGGCTCCCACACGTGCCGCGTTTTCAATGAGACTTTCCTCGAGCAGCTCAATGGTGGTCAGGGCCGCCCGGCAACTGATGGGATTTCCGCCAAAAGTGCTGGCGTGAGAGCCAGGGACCCAATCCATCACGTCGCTCTGCGAGACCGTCGCTCCCAAAGGCATCCCTGAAGCAATGCCCTTCGCCAAGGCGACGATATCTGGAACGACTCCCCAGTGCTCAATGGCCATCATCTTTCCGGTCCTTCCCATTCCGCTTTGAACCTCATCATCCACAAAAAGGATTCCGAATGCCTTTGCCAGCTCGTAAAGCTTTTGATGAAATTCCGGAGGAGGGACGATATAGCCGCCTTCTCCTTGAATGGGTTCGACAAAAATGGCAGCCACTTCCTCAGGTGGGATGCTTCGCTTGAAGAGATCTTCTCGGATCCAATCGACACAGGCAGTGCTGCAACCGGGGTATTGCCGATGATGATAAGGGCACCGATAGCAATAGGCGTAAGGAACGTGGGTGACTCCAGGGACGAGCGGATAAAATCCCCTTTCGTGAACCACTTTGCTGGCCGTTAGAGAGAGGGCGCCCATGGTCCTTCCATGAAAAGCCCCAAGGAAAGCCAGAATCCGGGGCCGCTTGGTATGATAGTGTGACAGTTTGAGAGCGGCCTCGACGGCTTCAGCGCCTGAATTGCCGAAGAAGACCCTCTTTTCTCTTGGCCCAGGGGTGATCTCGGAGAGCTTTGCGGCAAGGCTCGATTGGAGACCATAATAGAAATCACTGCCAGACATATGGATGAGCTGTTCTGCCTGACGATGGATCGCCTTCACCACTCTCGGATGGCAATGGCCGGTATTGCAGACCGCAATCCCTGAGGTAAAATCGAGGAACCGATTTCCGTCCGCATCCTCTACCCAAGCTCCTCGCGCTCTCTTGACTACGAACGGATAGACGCGCGTGTAAGATTGAGATACAAACCTTTGATCCTTTCTGAGGATCTTCTTGGCCGCACGCCCGGGAGGTCTGGTAATAATAGAAGGAGACAAGAATTCTCTTTTCGCCATCTTTTTTCCTCAAATCTTCTTAAAGCATAGGATAGAAAAAAATCTATTTAAATAGTAGACAGTTTTGAGCGATGAGTCAATGAAATGTTTCATGATGTGTTCTTTGCGCGGGCATCCGGAATGAAAGAATTAAAAGGAAGGTCGGGAAATAGAAATGCTACTTTCTATCTAAGGAATATCCTGTCTCCGTTGAGACAAGGTAGGCCAAGTTGTCTAAGATCGTGGTGAAAAAGACATCCTTTACTACAAAGCCGGCGGGGACGGTAATCTGTGCTGGTGCGAAGTTCAGAATTCCTCTTACCCCCGCCTCCACCAACAGATTGGCAACACCCTGAGCCTCTGAAGGAGGGGTTGTGATGAGCCCAATATCAATCTTCCTTTCTCTTACTACCTCTTTAATACGGCTGATGTGAATGACCTCCGATGGCTTGCCTAATTTTTCCGAAACCCTTCCGATGACCCTCGGAGGGTCAATATCGAATGCGGCAACGATCTTGTAATTCTGTTTAAGAAAATCCTTATAGGATAGCAGGGCAGACCCCAGATTCCCGATGCCAATCACCGCCATCTTCCACTCTTTATTCGATCCCAATATCTTCTTGATATTATTGAGCAAATCTTCTACGTAGTAGCCCACGCCTCGAATCCCAAACTCTCCGAAGTAGGCCAAGTCTTTTCGTACCTGGGCGGCATTTACAACGCATTTCTTGGCCAGGAGGGCAGAAGAAACAACCTTTTCTCCCCTCTCCTCCATCTCCTCTAAACACCGGGAGTACCTCGACAATCTCCTAATGGTGGCCTCGGGAATTTTCTTGTACTTCAATTTTGTGACCCCTTTCACAAATCTAAGGAAAAAAATATTAAATTCTCACTATTTTGTCAAGCATAACTTAACAGATGGTGTTTTGCCCTCAGTTTCGCACGCAATGAATTCAACCTTACATCTTTCCCTGTGCGATGTCTTTTTTTCTCCTGGCGATCTGTTCAATTGCCTCATCCAGTCTACGATTGGCAAATTGGAAAAGATCTTCCGCATACTCCAGATTGTGGGCTCCCTTTCCATTCTTGGCCAAAGTATAATTGAACTCCGCTTCTCCGTACAACTTTCGATAGACAAACGTGTGGCCTCCCCGGCGATCCATCCGATCGATCTCTTCTTTAACCTGGGCCAGCTTGGGTTCCAGTTCCTTCAGCATCTTTTCAGAGATCGCCTTCCATCGGACGGCCATCTCCCCATAGCTCTGGTCATGACATTCGATGCACCGCTTCTTGATCGCATCGAAAGTTCCCTTCTTTTTCGCCAAGACACTTTGGTGGCAATCAACACATTTCACCGCATTGAGCTTATTGCTCGGTCTCTCCTTGACGCCAATGCCTCCCTTTCCCTGGATGAGCCTTCTGACATTGACATGACAATCTTCACATGTGACTTTCTTAATTTCCCTTCCGTGATGACATCCGGCACAAATTTTCAGAAATGTTTTGCCGTGCTTTTCGCGGGGAGTGTGGCAGTCCGAACATTTAAGTCCTTCTCCTCCGATGTGGATCTCGTGGGAAAATTTGATATCGTTAAAAGAAACAGCCCGCCTCTCTATTCCGACATGACAAAAACTGGTACAGGTTATTCGGGTTTGAAATTCCTGAGGTCTGTAATTTTTGTCGATGATTGCCAAAGCTCGTTCCGTCCTATTGCTCGCCGCATTGAGAAGCTTGAAAGCGTATTCGATATTGTGAACCCCTTTGCCCAAAAGGACAAAACTATAATTATGCCGAGCTTCGTTGAGGAGGTTCTGAGCCTTCTTCAGGGCGGCTGTGCTACCGTTGGCTTTCTCAAACTCATATAACGCTTTCTGAACGTTAAAAATCCTCTGGTTGCTCTCGCTCTCGGCTTTTGCGAGGAGCGATTTCCATTGCCTCAAGGTCTCATCGAATCCCTCTCCGTGGCAGTCAACGCAGGCCTCACCAATCGCCCGTTCGACATATTTCGAGGTATGAAGTGCAGCCTGGCTTTCCTCCCGTCTCCGGTGACAGGCGATGCAGTCCACATTCGTCGTAAACATGAGGCTGGGAGAGTCTGGGACGCCTATCCCTCCGGTTCCGCGGTATAACTCTTTTGGCCCAGGATGCATTTCCTTGCTATGGCACTTATCGCAATCGGAAGGGGTATAAGCAATCGTGGGAATCGGCCCGATCTCATGGCGAAGAAAAGTGTGGCAGCTTGAGCACTCGATCTTATGATCCGTGACATGCTTCTGATGTATGAATTGGGAGGTATATTTCGTGCTCAGGAGGACAGGCTCATTGTGACATTCGACACATTTTCCCTCCGGCACATGGCCATCCCCCTGAACGACACTGAGATGGCATTTCTCGCAGGCCACCCCTCTCGCGATGTACTTTTTGTGATTGAAGTTCCAGCCTTTGACCTGAATATCTCCTTTGGGCTCGACATGACAGGAAGTGCAACCCCCGATGGCGCAAGAAATACACTCCTCTTCCCCCTTTGGCCCGGCGTTATAATAGTGACAGATGAAGCAGTTGATTTCATGAACGGTCAGGTGCAACCCTTGGACAAGTTGAGCGTGGCAGCTTGTGCAGCGCAGTTTCATCCCCCTTCTCAATTCGCCTAAATGCTTGTTATGGGAAAAGGCCACATTTTTATAGATCATATCTCCCTGAAGGTCTTCGATCTTATGACATCCCCTTTGGAGGCAACTCGCATCGCTGATCTGGGCATGAGGTGAACTCGGCCTCTTCCCCGACAGGAAGTAAGCCAGTGACACTTGGCCATCCACCCATTTCCCCTTGAGATGGTTAAGAAATCCGGGCTCATAATGGCATTTCGTACAGACCACATGCCGGTGGCTGGAGGCTCTCCACGATTCCATATAGACGTTCATCTGGTGACAGAGGCCACAAAAAGTAGAGCTCTCCGTAAATTTGAGGAGGCCGACCAGGATGACAAGAAAAACAAGGATGCAAAAGACAAGGAAGATCTTGATGGCCTTGAGGTGAGCTTGAGTGCCTTTCTTCGCCTCGTTGAAGAAGTCGATCCAAAAGATCTTGACCAGATTGTAAAGATTTCTTATAGTTCCCATACGAATGCTCCTACCGAAACTAAATTCTACAATCTTTTAGAATTATTTCAAGAGAAACCTCCCCCTGAAGGGTCCGCTCAGGGAAAAAGGGAGGGAACTCGGGGAATAGTTTAATGGGTGGATTTCTCAAATGCAATCGAACATGGATCTTCCTCTCAGTGTGCTCGTTCTGTTCTATTCTCCTGGTTGGAAGGCCCGTCTTCGTTCTCGCCCAGGCGGAAGAAAGTCCTTTGAAACAGAGAGAAGAGAAATTAAAGGGGTTTCGAGAAAGAAAGGATCGGTTCTTTCGAGAGGATTCCCGGTCTCCCCTGAAAGAGGCTGATCGCAAAAGGTTCAAGGGCCTCGTGTACTACCCTATTGACCCTCGGTATGCCATGGCCGGATCCATTGAAAAATATCCTGTTGAGCCCAAACCGATTTATGCAACGCTTCCTACGAACAAGGCGATGGGCAAGAAATATGTGAAATACGGCCGATTCAAATTCAAATTGGATGGAAAAGAATGCGCGCTCCAAATCTATCGACCCTTGGCGAGCGATGATCTTTTCCTTCCGTTCAAAGATAAAACTTCAGGGAGAGAAACTTATGAGAAGGGTCGCTATCTTTATATCGAGCCGATGCCCGGCGCAAAGGTGTTGGTCGATTTCAATCGAGCTTACAACCCCTTCTGTCAGTACAATGAAAAATATACCTGTCCTTATGCCCCACAAGAGAACTGGCTTGACGTCGCCATCCTGGCAGGAGAAAAGCGCTTTCAATGACGGCTGGAGTGTCGATGTAGCTTATTTGGAAAAGATCGGCTGCAAAATCTCAAAGTAAAGGATTCAAGGGTTTAAGTGGTTTCTCTCGTTAAGTCGCTCCGTTCTTTAACAAACCCTGGAACCCTCGGCACCTCGAATCCTTGAATCCTTCTTCTCTAAATCAAAAACTCCCACGCAATCAGGAAGACGCACAGAAGTCCGATGGCCAGCATGGCAAATCCAACAATGGTTGAGAAGAGGTCCGTACCCACGCTGGGGTATTTATCCCGATAGGTCTCCAATCTCCTCTCGGCCAGCAGACGATGATATTGTTCCTCCCTTTCCTCTACCAATTCGTATTTGGGAAATCTTCCCGTAAAAATCACCGTATCGATAGGGAACTTCGAAGGTCGAAAATGGGTGTTGAAGAAATGGACCGTGAAGATGAAGCCGGAGGCCAAAAGCGCTTCATCCGAATGGACGATCGTAGCAATGTTGAAAATCCATCCGGGTAAAAAGAGGGTGAAGAATCCCGGAAACCAGAGCATCAACCCTGAAAACCCGATGGCGAACATTCCCCAAAAGACAGCGAGAAAATCGAATTTCTCCCAATAGGTCCACCGGTCGAACTTGGGTTTCGGTCCTTTGTTAAGAAACCAGCGAATCATCCCGATGATGTCTTGAATGTCTTTCCAACGAGGGCAAAGCGAATCCGGGCCGAAAAGTCTTTGGAAAAGGCCGGGATTCCCTTGGATCTTCTTGAAGAAGAGGAAATAAGCGATGTAGGCCATGGTCGATCCAAAATACGCAAAGGTGATGCCAGCGCAAATGCGGTGAATCAAACCAGCGCTCCTGGCCCCTCCTAAAAAGTGCATCAGACCAATGGCCCAGGGGGCATGGGAAAATTTTAACGGGAGCCCGGTCAGGACGAGGCCGATAAAGCTCACCATCATCGTAAAATGGAGCACGATGTCAAAAAGGCTAAACCGTCGATAAATATGTCCGGCTTCATCAGGCCCCACATGCTGTGGGAAGAAAATCCCCCTGGCCCTCAACTCCCTTTTTTCCCAAAAGTCCTTTCGCCACCAGAGGAACGTGTGGAGCCAAAATACTCCGAAGACAGAGACGAGGAGGCCGGTCATGAGGACGAAGGTGCCGTAGAGCACGGGTTCTCTTTCAGGATCATTATGGGTTGCGTGCGGAATCCATTGCACGAAATTGGCATTGGCGTGTCTGTGACATTTTCCGCACGTCTCCACCAACCGCCCCTTCGAGATGAAGGACTTTGGATTATCAGGAGGCAGAATGTTGTGAAACCCGTGGCAGTCCGCGCAACCCGCAACCAACTTTGGGTAGCCAAGATGTTCCACCTTCCCGTGATAGCTTTCGTAATAAGTTTGAGTGGCGATGAGAAAAACCTTGTTTCTTTCCATCATCTCCTTGTCGGCATGACATTTCTGGCAGACTTCAGTATGGAACTCCTTGCGGAATTCCACGGTCTTGGGTTCGTCGCCTTTCAGTAAAGGAATTTTATGGAGACCATGACAATCGCTGCAGCTGGCTGAATCCGGATTCCCTTCGAGGACGGCTCTGCCGTGGATGCTTTCGGAATAACCATCATCGGAATGGCATGTCGTACATGTCTTGATCACCCGGATTTTATCCCCTTTCCACGGGGTCAACTCGTGAATCTTTTGATGGCAGTCCTTGCATTGAATGTCATTAAGGAAATGGGCGCTTGCATAATGTTCCGCCGCTTCTTTTTTATGACACCGATGGCAGGTGACTGGCTCGGCATGAATTCTCGCCCCTCTTGCTGTATGGGTCTTGATATCCGTGATGTCGTAATGGCAACTGTTGCATGAATTGGCACCATGAACAGATTGGGCAAACTTCCTCTCGCTTATTTTTTTGTGACATCCCAAACATTCGGAGTTGTCAATACATTCGTAGCAGTATTCTCGACCCCTGACGACAAATTTCTCACCCTTTCTCACAGGTCCAGAAATTTTCGTCTCCGCGGAGAGTTTTCCACCCTCTTTTTCAGAGCCGGATGTGGCTGCCCATGACATTTCCGAGGCCAAAAAGAGCCAGAAAGAGATGATCATGAGAAAGAAGAGCACTGTCTTGATAAACTTCGGTTTCATAATGCTCCCAAAATTTGGAAAATCGCTTGCCCGTGAAGAGGCGCTTACTTCTCCAAAACCTAAAGAAAATTCAAATTTTTTGGATTTCGAATGCGGGCAAAATGTGATTTTTCTAACACAATCGAGAATTGAAGTCAATATGACTGAATTTAATCTGAATTTAATCCCCTCTGCAATCCTCATTTAGGCCGACCAAGGTCGACCAGTTCCTTTCTTGTGATCTCTGAACAATTGTAACAGACCTTTGCTTCAATCTTCTCTCAACCTCGTGCGTATCTTTTTCGAAGAACCCTGAGAGGACAAGCCATCTTTTCCTGAAAAAAGCCCTTTTCTTCAGCAGGGACTCGATGATTTGAAGATGGATGTTGGCGCAAACTAAATCCGCTTTCTCATTGATAAAATCCTCTGCTTTTCCCCTCCTCACCTCAATTCGTTCAGATTCGCCGTTGGACAGTACATTTCGTGACGCCGTCTCCACAGCCAGTTCGTTGCAATCAATAGCGAGCACCTTCTCAGCTCCCCATTTTACGGCGGCCAGGGCAAGGATCCCAGAACCTGTTCCAAGGTCCAGAACCTTCTTCGGCTTCTCCTTTTGATAAATCTCCCAAGTCGCTTGAAGGCAGCTTCGAGTGGTTGGGTGATAACCTGTGCCAAAAACGACGCAGGGATCTAAATGAACCAAGATCTGGCCTTCTTTTACGCTTACATCTTCCCAGGGAGGAGAGATGACAAGATTACCCACCTGAAAAGGCTTCAATTCTTCGCCAGCCTGCCAAGCCTTGTAGTCCAGGACGTTTCTTGAGAGGACAGGGTATCCCTTCTTTTTGATAAAGGAGTCCACCTCCTCATCGTGGGGTTGGGAAAAGAAAAGGAAAGAGGTCGTCCCTTCGTTCCAGCAGCCGATGAAGTCCTGTTTAAGAAAATCCCTTGAGTTCAAGATCTCTCCGGAAATCTCATAGATGTACAGGTTTTGGTAAGGAGAAGCCATATCTCTTTCCAAAATGATGTCATTAAGGATATCAGACTATCAGGTTACCAGGTAGTGGGTATCAGAATAGCAGAATACCAGAGTGAAAATCTATTATATCTCTTCTTGGTTCTTCCGGTGTCACCCGTTATCCAGGTTTCATGGTATCCTTCATCCTGATAACCTGATTACCTGATAAACTGAATTCAGACTCCCAAAATTTGTAACATAGGTCAGGCCTCTTGACAATTTTTGAGGAAATATTACGTTATATTTAATGTTTATGGCTCACTCGGACACGGGACACGGATTTGAATATGCCAACCTACGTGTACAGGGCTGTTGACCCAAAAAAAAGCTGCACTCATTGCAGACGGGGTTTTGAGATTATCCAGAGGATGGCCGAATCCCCCTTAAGCCTCTGCCCCCAGTGCAAGAACCCTATCTCCCGAGTTCTTTTCGCTCCCGCGGTGGTTGTCAAAGGAAACCCGGTTACGGAAACAGATCGAAAGATCAAGGAATACGAAAAGGAAGGGAAATGGAGTCACGCGGCTGAATTGGCAGATAAGGAGGCAGAAAAAACGAAGCGACAGGATTTGAAAACTCGTGCCTTAGAAAATTATAAGAAAGCGGGTTACAACTTTGATAAGTACGATACCTAATTCCCTCCCAAACGTAATGTGAAAGTTCAAAGTCTGAAGTTCAAATGAAATCTAAAGTTCAATGACAGAATTCATGGAAGGTTTAAAAGGAATGCTGAAAAGGTAATTTAGGCCATGCTGCTCAAAAATGCCCAGATGCAAGGCCCCCGAAATC
>Ga0187779_10001472_pt1 | contig 14681 bp, 15 predicted proteins | sample 1015_Q2_SP10_10__FD_132435 | JGI IMG/M metagenome (GOLD analysis project Ga0187779, IMG submission 132435) | Tropical peat soil microbial communities from peatlands in Department of Meta, Colombia - 1015_Q2_SP10_10_MG | ecosystem: Environmental > Terrestrial > Soil > Wetlands > Peat | place... | reverse complement strand
TTTTCACAGCATTTAGATATGGTTGATTACGCGCTTCATGTATTTCCGCCAATTCCTCCAACCATTGCTGATATTTTTCACCATTTCTACGAAGATTCATCTCCTTTACTTCTTTCATATCTTTAACTTTATCTCGGAGCAGATTGACCCTGTTTTTAAGCTCAAGAGGTAGTAACAAGATGGAAAAGAAATTACCTACCGAGTCGAAACAATGATTTATAGCTCTAGAGAAAACTCTGGGGAAGAAAAGTTCTGATTCATCAACCTCTTCTTGTGAGGAAGAAATTTGATCATTTCTTGAAAAAGGATATCTCTCTTCAAGAGAATTCATTTGTTCTGATGGATTGCCATTTATTGGATTGATTTTCATCTATTTATTTTCTGTTTGTTTGTTTTTATGTTGAATATTAAACTTTTCGCTCAATTTATGTACAGCTTCTGTTCGATTTTTTATTAATTCTTGAAAATCGGGATTACCTTCTAATTTTGTAAATTTTTTTATAAATTCTGCTTCTTTTTTCATGAATTTTTTTAATTCTTGTTTTGTTGGCAGTTTATTTTTATCTCTGGATTTAAGAAAAGATTTAATCTGCGATAATTGCTCTTTTGTCTCTTGTTTGGCCTTTTCAACAAGATCTTCTTGATCATCATCCGTAAAAATAGAGAATAAAGATCCAAAACAGTCTCGAAAAAACATAAATATGGCAGAAAAGATCTCACCTATTCGAGAGCAAAAATCAGGCTTATTTTTCACCGGCCCAAGAGAATAGATTTGATCGCGGATTTGTTCTAGCTGAGTACCGATCGTTGTAAAGAAAGATTTGTGCTCTTGATTAGATGTACTATTTACTTGGCTGACTTCCATATATAGTTAGGCTCCTTTTTTATTTATTCAAAAGAGAAATTCTTAAACACCCTTTTAGCCACTGATTGATAGCTGTAATTAAAGCTTCAATAGAAGGGGGCAATGCGATGGAATTCTGCATCTTCTTTAATCTTCTTTGGTACAAGTTCCAAGCTTTTTCAAGCTGCTGTAAACCTATTAGATCAAATGTGATCGGTAAGTTTTTAATAGACGTTTTCCGGTGGTTAAAAACTAATTGAATGGCTTTTTCTGTATAAGATTCATTTAATTTGCCAAGATAAATCAATGAAAATAGATCATGAAAATCCTTCATGCGGGTATTTTCTTCTCTACGAAAAACAACAGTTTCCAGTTTTTCGGCAAAAATAAACTCCTTTGGATAACAACGCAAGGAAATCTGCCTCTCAAATAAAGGACCTTTTAACGTAGCACTTAGGTCAAACTTATAATCAATTGATTCGACTATATCTCCAAAACCCAAATCCATGCGCATCATTGTCCTCGTGTCTCCAAACTTTGCAAGAAGTGATATTTCAGAGCCGGTATAATCTAAATGAATATGCTGTAGGAGTTTAACCTTTGTAATTTCAAAAAAAAAGCTATCATCGATATCGATATTGCAAATCTTTTGAAGAACATCCGTCAATGCTTTTTCAGTATTGGATAATTTCTGGATAAAAAAATCGAGATCTTGCGTCTCTCTCCCAAGGGGGATGTATTTTGCTAAAAGTGTACCTCCTTTTAGGACGAATTTGTCTCTATATGTAGATTGGGATAATCGCGCTAAAAATCTTTCAAGGATTAAATTTCTCCAAAGCGATGCAAAGGTGGCTTCACGCTCTTTAGAGAGTATTTTTAATTTTTCCTTAATCGATTGCTCTAAAGATGATTTCATAGTGTAAAAGCTAAAATATATGGAGATAAGTCGATCTTAAACTTTTTAGCATATTTTGTAAGTTTTGTTATATTCGGTTTTTCTTTTTTGTTCGTTTTCAGATAGCTTTGCAATGCTTTTAGAGCCATTTCTTTATCTAAATACCGAAAAGCATCAACAATAGTTCGTTCGCGATCGAATATTTTCAATTTGAGGTTATCTAATTTTACGGTAGTTTGACCAAGGGTTATATTGCGCATTCTTACAATACGAGTATTTTCTCTTCCTTGGGCGGTTGTCGAGTGAGGGATGGCTATCCAAAACTCTCGCATAAATTCATCTGTAAGCTCATAGTAACAGAGAGCAGAAATGAGACAAATGATGCCATTATGAATACTTTTGGCCGTAAAAGCGAGATCTTCCCACTCAAAGTCGTGTCCAAAATCAGCACTTTTTGTTTTATAGATACCTCTACCTATCCTTTCTATCCATCCCTTTGAACAAAAGTAAGATAGCATTCGCGAAGGAATGCCTATAGAACGACTTTCTTTAGCTGTGAAGACTGATTTTGAAGATAAGGCCTGTATTTGAACTGAATATTTTGAAGGTTTCATAAATGTAATGTAACACAAACACCCACTTTATAGCAAGTGGGTGTTTGTGTTACATTTAGTGAAGCTTAAATATCTGTATATAAAAGCTTTGTATTTGAAAAAGCTTTAGTTTTAAATATGTCTGAAAAGGGTTGCGACTGTGGTGACGACAGTTTCAGCTCTTAGGGTGTGTAGGTGGAGGGAGACACCTTTTGCATGGATTTGGGTTTCAAGGTGGTATATTTCTGAGTCGGAGAAGCCTTTTTCGGGGCCGATGAAAAAGGAGAGGGGATGGTCCTTTCTTAAGTGAGTGGAAAAGGGTGGTGTATGAGGGCGGAGATCGCCGAAGTAGGGATCTCCGATGAGAGTGGGGAGTTGATGGATGGAGGGAAAGATTTGGATATCGGGGAGATAGAGGGAGCCGCACTGTTTAATGGAGGCGATGCTGATATTTTTAAGTCGCTGAATGAGAGAGGGGGTAATACTTTTTTTTTCGCTTCGATCGGCGATAAAGAGGAAAAAAGAGGTGACGCCGAGCTCGGTCCCTTTTTCGATGAGAAAATCGAGATGATTTTGCCTGGTTAATCCTTGGATAATCGTAAGAGGAGGAGAGAGGGGTTGTTCTTTTCGGATGTGTGAAAGGGAGGCTGTAACTTGGGCTTTAGAGAAATCTTCGAGGGTTGCTTGGGCTATTTCTCCTTGTCCATTAATGATTTCGATCGTTTCCCCTTCTCTCATTCGCATCACTTTTAGATGGTGTGATTCTTTTTGATCGAAGTGTATAACTTTTTTATTTAACAAACTCTCGCTTAAGAAAAATCTTTCTATAGGCATATAATAACTCAAAATTAGTGATATTCTACCATGTTCTCGACTATTTATCAGGTGATTTGTACAGCTTTTTCTGTGATTGTCATCCTTGCCAATATCATTTCGGCAAAAATGGTTCGTCTACCTCTATTCGATTTGAGTGTTCCGGCAGGTGTGATCATCTATCCGATCACTTTTTTGTTGAGCGCCCTGGTCACCGAAGTTTTTGGAGCTCAGAAAGCGCGATTTATGGTCTATATGGCTTTTGTGATGAGTATATTAAGTATCGGGATCATCCAGCTAGCCCTTTTATTACCTGCGAATGGAAGTGAGGAGCAGGGGATGTTTCAGACTGTCATGGGGCGTTGCGATCTGCGCATTTTCTCTTCGCTCATAGCCTATCTTGTGGCACAGCTTATCGAAATTCAGCTTTTTTCACTCATCAAACGCTGGACAGGAGCGCCTTTGCTCTGGTTGCGCAATAATGGATCAGCCACTCTTGCACAGCTCATCGATACGATCGTCGTCGATCTTATCTTTCTCTATTGGGGAATGGGCATGAGCTTTTATCAGGTTCTACCGGTAATTACCATTTCATTTCTCTATAAAATCGTCTTCAGTGTTGCGAACACTCCCCTTCTTTATCTTGGTATATTTTGCCTGGGTCGGCAAAGAAGTCGTATCAACCTTTCTGAAAAATCGCCTTCTTTTTGAATGTCTTTAAAGGTTAGAACTTCAAAGGCACTTTGTCTTAAAAAATGGTTTCGTACTTTTTTGAAGGAAGAGAAGTTAAAGACCAGTTTAAACCGATAGTCGTGCACTAGAAGATCCTGCTCATGGGAAAATGGGATGTGTTCTGCATCGGGGATGAGAGGTTCAGTAAAGGGTGAGAAGAGAGAGATGAAACTTTTAGGATAGAGAGAGCGAAAAGTGGACAGGTGGGGTTTAAGGAACTCATATTCTTCTTTTTTTTCTGGAAGAATGATCGCAAGGCAATCTTTTTTAAATCGTTTTTTTAATGTGGAATGGGGATCTTGTTTCCATCGATTGTGCTGCCAGAGGTATTCTCCTGGTTTTTCGCGAATGCTTTTTTCAAGGATAGAGAGCGTAGATGTCATCAGTCGTTCGGTCTCAGAGGCGAGGGAAGCATTTTGATCAGGCCATAGAGGATCGGAATAGCGAAGGTGGTAGTGATTTTTTTTTCTTCGTGTCGTGATGACGATGATAGGGGAATTGGTTTTGTAGGACAAAAGGGCTGGGGCAGGGGATGTCCAGGCTTTCATCCCAAAAAAGGGGAATGCGTGACCGCTCTCCGGCATCGCTTGATCTCCGACGATTCCGAGAGAAAGGCCAGATTTGAGCGCCCGCATCCCTTCTTTGATCGCATTTTTAGGAAGAAGAATCCGAGTGCCAAATTTTTCTCTGACAGAAACGATCCATCGATAAAGGGGGAGATTTCTTATGGGTTTTCCAATGGCGACGCCTTTGATGCGGCTCGTCGTTTCAAGGAGGACCACTTCCCAACTAGACTGGTGGCCGAGAAAAAAGATGATCCCTTTCCCTTGAGAGATGATCTGGTCGGCCAATTCTTTGTTTTCACAAATGGCGATGTTTTTCATCACCTTTTCTTTTGCAAGTTTTGGGAATTCCAGGCAGAGGGTCATAAGAGTTTGAAATGACTCTTTGGCGCATTTGAGAATCTCTTCATCTGAAAGCGAGAGTGTTTTTGCGAGTTTTAAGTTGGACAATGCTCTTTTCCGATAGGGTGTGATGAGAAAGTAACTGAGCAGCCCTAACCATTTGCCTAAAAATTTGATCCACGAATAGGGAAAAAAGGAGAGAGGAAAGGTAATGGAGCGGATCAAGATGTAGGTAAACATAGAGAAAGATAGGCTTTAAGTTGATTGGAAAAATCGAGATGAGAGACGCTCGATCGGATTTTTTGAGAGTGGATCCATGTCTTAGGTCTTAAAAGAGCTTTTTCAAGGGCCACTCGAATTGAATCCAGGCTGAAGAGATCATCGATTATAATGCCGTTCTCTTTAGTGAGAATCTCATGTCCGCCGTTATATTTTGAGGAGATAACCAGTAGGCCCATAGCGAGAGCTTCGATAGTGACGTTAGCGCAAGGGTCGTAAAAAGAAGGGGTGATGAGAGCATCTGCAAGCTGATAAAAAGGACGAACATCTTTTTGTGGTCCAAAAAATCGCACTTGTCGTGTGAGATGAAGTTTATCTCGCAGATGAATGTATGTGTCCATATGTTTATCATGGCCTATCACTGAAAGATGAAAATCTCTGGAAGGAAGGGAGGAAAGAGCTTTTAAAAGGAGTTCTAACCCTTTTCGTTTGAATCCATGACCGATGAAAAGGAAATGAAAAATGGAGGGGTCGAGTTTAAAAACCTCTGTCCATTTTTTCTTTTGCAGTGTCCAATTTTCAAAATCGCTTTCCATTTCCTTCCATTCGACCCCATTATGGATCACATGAATTTTATGAGGATCGGTGTTGTAAAACTCCAAAATCTCATTTTTAACCATGTGGGAGTTGGTAAAGAGCACTTCGAGCTCTTTATGTTCAAAGGCTTCTTTTTCGAGTTTTAAGATGGTTCTGTGGAGGGGATTAAAGGAAGTCGAAAAGGACTTCACAAAAGAGTCTATCTTCTTTCGTTTTTGTAAATAGGAGGCGTGAGAGCCGTTGCCTGCTCTTAAATGGGTTTGAAAACCGTTTCTATCAAACCCAAAGACGAGGGCGTCTTTTTTTGGGAATCGTTGACAGAATCGATCAAACTCTTCGATTTTGCGAAAGCTCATCTTCGAAGAGAGAGAATGGGAGATCATCTCTATCCCAGGCAAATCGGGGGTAGGTCCAGTAGTAAGAAGAGTGACAGGATGTCCTCTTTCGACAAAGCTGTTAGCGAGTCTAAGCGTTTGTTTTTCTAGGCCGCCTTGTTTAGCGATATGACTTTTTAGGAAAAAAATAGACCTCATCGCTTATTCTCTGTAAGTATTACTTTTCCATCCTGAATCTCTGCTTGAAAGAGAAAAGGGCTCTTTTCGGAAGAGTAAAGCTGGAGGCGGTTGGCATAATTGCGAAAGAGGTTTCTCAAGAACTCCTCTCTTAATTTAGGCTTGCCGACTCTCTCTTCCGATGAGATATCAGCCATGCGGATCGCCACATAGCGGTCTTCAAGCAATCTAGGGTTGATCAGCTGCAGACTCCAGAGGAGATGAGTGGTTTCCGATTTCGGAGCGGCAATGATGGTGATTTGAAGCATATTTCGAACGGTGTCGAGGAACTGTTTACTGACATTCTTCGCGAAGAGGGTTTTTTCAACGAACAAAACCCCACCGCTGAGGCGTAAAAGTTTGCCGGGCAAAAGATGAAGGGTTTGAGGGTTGAGGGTATCGAGGTGCTGCTCCGGGTAGAAGAGAGAGACAGGGATCGAAGCATTGATGGAATAGAGATCGGAGCGGATAAAAGCGATGCGTAGGTTTTTAGATTCATCATCATCGATAATGAATGGAAATTCCGAAAGAGAGGGAATTTCAATTTTCTTCCAGCTATCAGGAATAAAAAAGGAGACCTCGTCATTGCCATTTTCTTTCGAGGTGCTCAAAAGGGTATCTAGCTGTTCCTTTGAGATCTCAGAAAGATTAAAGGTTTTTTTAACCCCATTGGTCTTGTAATATTTGACGACCTCTTCTGGTCCCCAAATCGTGGCAGAAAGTTGGTAAGGCCACACGTCGACGTACTGATATCCTTTTGGAGGCTCGCCTATCGGTTTTGTAATGATGATGGGAATTTTCTCTTTCATCAACTTTGTAAGCTTGACGACAAAATTCTTAGAATTGACCTTTGCAATGGCCTTATTGAGGTCAAGACCGGGTTTCACAGGGGTCAGGTTCTTTTTTGTAATCTTTGGCAGCCATTCTACTTCATTTAAAGGGGCTTCGATCTGGACTTCAAAATCATTTGCGGAAAGCTCCTCCAAGAAGGTTTTGTTGCCCGTCAGATTTAAAGAGATTCGTCGATTGAGCAGACCATTATGGTTCCCACCTTCTAAAGTAAGACCAGGAGGAAGTTGAGATATTCTGACAGCAATGTTGTCAATCGTCTTTGTCGTCGTCAAGGATTGATCGACGAAAAACCAGACAATAATGGCGAGAACGATAGACATCGCCTTTCTTTGCCAATGATTTATGAGATGTTTCATCGCTTGAGCCACTCCATTAGTTTAAAGCGATCTTCGAATCGCGGTTTAGGAGGAGGATTGAAGAGACTGCGGATAATGGCTTTAAATCGATCGATTTTTATCCCTTGTGTCATCATCCCTTCTCTTGCGATGGAAACTTTTCCTGACTCTTCCGAGATTACGATGACGAGCGCGTCGGTTTTTTGAGCAGCGCCGAGTCCTGCGCGATGGCGTGTGCCCACTCCTTTAAGCTGTTGACTATCGTCGGCAAGGGGAAGAATAACTCCAGCTGCGACGAGTATCGTATTTTTGATGATGACCGCGCCATCATGGAGCGGTGAAAAAGTAGAAAAAATGGATTCCAAAAGCTCAGAGGTAAATTGAGCTTTTAAAAGAACACCCTTTTGAACATATTCTTCAAGGGAATCTTCATTCTCTAGGGCGATTAAAGCGCCAACTCTTTTTTCCGATAGACGATAGATCGAAGAGGCGAGTTGATCTAAGAATTTGTCAAATTCGCTAATTTCTTTAAAACGCTTTCCCTTTAAACTTAATTTGGAGAGAGTCACACGCACTTCGGGTTGGAAGATGACTAAGATGGCGATCATAGCGACACTTGCAATCTGGCGCATGATTTGGTTGAGCACCGGAAGCTGAAACCACGAAGAGGCGGCAAACATCAAAATAAAAGCGACGAGTCCGAGCAGCAGATCCATCGATCTCGTATTCCAGAAAAAGGCCAGCAGATAATTGATCATGACGGCGATGATGGCGATTTCTGCAATAGGTATGAGCGAATAAAAAATATCCATCGATGGTTAAAAGGGGATACACTAAAAAAGCTCATTGTAAGGAAAAATTGCCTTGCTTTCAAGAGAGAAAAGGCGTTCTAAAATTATTTTTTAAAGCCAACGACAGAGCGGTAACAGAGTAGCAGATGTTCGACGCCATTCATCGCACGGTGAGGTTTTACTTCAGCGGGGAGGTTGAAGTAAGCAGCTATCTGATCTTTCGAAAAGTTGATTTTTTGAAAAAGAGAAATGGGGTCCTTGGTGGATAACATCAGTCGCGACCAATACATAGAGGCGAGATCCAGCCAGTGATAGGGGAGAAGCAGAGTTTCGCTGAGGTCGGGACTGATCAATTGTGAAAAAAAAGGACGATCAAAGGAAGGATTTTGACAGATGAAGACCGCATTTCCTCGTTTGATATTAAATCGTGCAAAGGAGGCGATCATTTCCATACGCACCTTTTCGTGTGGATTTCCCTTCTGAATATCCTCAAAGAGAAAGCCGTTTATTTCCAGGCTTTCAGGATCGCTCTCGGCCCATTCATTTTCGTTCTGTTGTATGACAGAATGGAAATCGCCGATCTTTTGACCTGTCATCAAATCGACGATCTGATAGGCAATTTCAAGGATACAATGCCTTTCAGGATTGAGGCCGTTTGTTTCGGTGTCTAAAAAAACCCCTAACATAAACCTTGCCTATAAACTAATAATTGTAGCATTAAAAATGAATTTTTCAATATGTAAGTCTTTAGAATAGGAGATTTAAAAATGGAAAAGAGCGGAGATCTTAGTTTTGAGGCCCGGGAAAAGATTTTTCAAAATCTTTCAAAACTGTTAGCGGATAGCTATGCCGTTTATCTTAAAACTCAAGTGTTTCATTGGAATGTAACGGGGAAAGAATTTTTTTCATTACACTTATTGTTTGAAAAGCAATATGAAGAGCTTGCCTCTAGTATCGATGAGATCGCAGAGAGGATTAGGGCATTGGGGTATTATGCCGAAGGCTCTTTCACAATTTTTAAATTAATGACCTCTATCGAAGAGGAACCAGCGGAGCTGCCCGCTCACCTGATGCTGGAAAAGCTCATCAAAGGCCATGAGTTGATTATCAGGCATTTACGATTAACCCTTTCCCATGCGGAAAAAGCCGGGGACGGCGCAAGCGTCGACCTGCTTGGGAGAAGACTTATCAGTCACGAAAAAACTCTCTGGATGTTAAAGTCTCAATTGTAGAATTGATCAAAAGTTTGTAAAATACTACATTTTTGGCTGAAAATAGGTTCACAATGCTACCTCGAGAAAAATTTAGAGAGATTGTTTTTCAGCTCCTCTATGCTCATGATTTTTCATCGGAAGATCTCGAAGAGACCGCCGAAATGCTTATGCGAAAGTTAAAAGTGACGAAACAAATTTTGCAAAAAGCCCAAAAACAGGTGCACGATATTGAAGAGAAATTGACTCCTATCGATGAGAAGATCAAAAATGCTTCGAAATCATATGACTTTGAGAGAATCCCGCGGGTGGAAAAGAATATTCTTCGCCTTGGCGTCTTTGAACTTTTTTTCGATGAGTCTATCCCTCCAAAAGTAGCGATTACAGAAGCTATACGTCTTGCAAAGAAATTTAGTACTCAGGAAGGATCTACGTTTGTCAATGCTGTTTTAGATGCCGTTTATCAAGAGATGAAAGGTAAAAAATCAGATGCTTCTTGAAGAGGGAAAACTTTTATCAGAGGTCTCGACGTTTAAGATCGGAGGGCCAGCAAAGTTTTTCACCCAAGTTCGTTCTTCTCAAGAGATGAAAGAAGCACTCACTTTTGCAAACAGTCATCACCTTCCTTTTTTGATTCTCGGTAAAGGATCGAATGTTCTCTTCGATGATCGAGGCTTCAACGGATTTGTCATTCTCAATCGAATCGATTTTTGTGAATGGCGCGAGGAAAAGGTGAGAGTGGGAGCAGGATATAGCTTTTCGCTCTTAGGAGTACAGTCTGCACGGGTGGGACTTTCTGGACTTGAATTTGCCTCTGGAATTCCAGGATCAGTGGGGGGAGCAGTTTTTATGAACGCTGGGGCCAATCAATCTCAGACGGCAGATTGCTTGACTTCTGTGGAATATGTCAAAGACTCGGGAGAGGAGATGCTCTTTACACGGGAAAAGCTCTCTTTTCAATACCGATATTCTCCTTTTCAGGAGATGAAAGGAGCCATTACAGCCGCTACATTCACTTTGACTTTTCTTGAAAATGCTAAAATCAAACAGTTAAAAATTATCGAGCATCGAAAAAAAACACAGCCGCTCACGGAAAAGTCGGCGGGGTGCATCTTTCGTAATCCATCGCACTCTTCCGCCGGCTTTTTGATTGAAAAGGTAGGATTAAAAGGAAAAAAAATAGGTGGAGCGCTCATCTCGCCCATTCATGCCAATTTTATTATCAATGCAGGAGGCGCAAAAGCTCACGACGTGTTAAGTTTGATTCAAGAGATCTCTGAAAAAGTAAAGAGTGAAACAGGGATCGATTTGGAGCTGGAGGTGCGCTATATCCCTTATATTTAAAGCAGATCTTCACTGCCATAGCTCATGCTCAGATGGGTCACTTTCTCCCTCGGAGATAGTCCTCTTGGCCAAAAAGATAGGGCTGAGGGCCTTAAGTATTACTGACAATGATAATATCGATGCTTTCCTTCTCGCACTGCCCACCTCTCGAAGTCTAGTATTATTTTTGGGATCGGGGGTGGAGTTTTCCTGTAAACATAAAAAAAGCAATATTCATCTTTTGGGATACGATTACGATCCACATTCAAAGAATCTTATCGATTTTTGCATCGAGCATAGGAAGAGAAGAGAGAGAAGAAATAGAGCCATTTTGGAAAAACTTAAACGATTGGGGATGCCTCTTCCGGAAGAAAGGCTTCAATTATTATCCAAAGACAATAATAGATCTATTGGAAGACCACATATCGCAGAGCTCATGGTAGAGTTTGGCTATGTCTCTGGGATCAAAGAAGCGTTTAGTCGTTATTTAGCCGATGATCAGTGCGCCTATGTTTCGGAAGAATCATTTAGTGTTGAAGAGACGATACATCATATTCATCGAGCAAAAGGAAAGGCGTTCATCGCCCACCCACACCTTATTTCTCATGGGCGTATTTTAAAAGAACTTTTAGATCTCCCCTTCGATGGTATAGAGTGTTATTATGGCATCTCTTCACCTGGGCAAGAAACACCCTGGATAAAGATAGCCAAAGAGAAAAATTGGCTTATTAGTGGAGGTTCTGACTTTCATGGCGGTTTCAAACCACAAATCCCACTCGGAGCCTCTTGGGTGGATAAAGAAGCCTTCTGCAAGATATTTACACATTTTAGAACAGCTTTATCAGTCGAAGAATGAGAAAAGAGATCTATCGAGAGTCTTAAAAGTCAGAGAACTCCTCGAAAGTCCTGATCAAAATTACCGCACCATTCATGTGGCAGGCACAAATGGAAAAGGATCCGTGTGCACTAAGATCGCCAAAGCATTTACTTTAAATGGTTACCGGACTGGTCTTTTTACCTCACCCCATCTCTTCGACTTTACCGAAAGGATCAAAGTAGATGAAAACCCAATTGATGAAGAAGAGATTATACAGAGAGCAGAGAAGTTATTTTCTTTAAACTATCAGCTTGGACTAAACCTCACCTTTTTCGAATACACGACTCTTATTGCTTTAGATTACTTTAAAGATGAGAAGGTGGACATCGCGATCATAGAAGTTGGACTCGGAGGGACATTTGATGCGACGAATATCATTACTCCCATCCTTTCTGTGATCACTTCCATCAGTCTCGATCATACGGAATTACTCGGAAACACAGTGGAGAAAATCGCAGCAGAAAAGGCTGGGATCATCAAACAGGGCGTCCCTGTTGTCGTAGGGCCGAAGGCTGCTTTTTCTCCCATCTTTCAAAAAGCCCAAGAAAAAAAATGCCCTCTTATAGAAGTAAAAGGCCATTTTTCCTATTTCGATGACGAGAACAGCGCCATCGCAAAAACAACTTTAGAACAACTTGGCCTCGACTCTTTCTCGATTGAAAAAGCTGTGCGGTTTAAGCCTCCTTGTCGTTTTGATGTTAGATCTTCTGGACAGATTATTTTAGATGGAGCTCATAATCCTGACGCTTTTATGCACCTTCTAGAGGCCATTCAGGAAAAGTATCCGGAGAAGTCGTTAAAAATTGTTTTTGGCATTTCGAAGGATAAAGATTGGAAGTCGTCGCTTAACATTCTTTTAAAAAAAGCCAAATACATTCACTTGACCGAAAGCAGTTCATCACGAGCTACTCCGACTCATCTCCTCGCTACACATCTTTTTTCTCAAGGCTTCGATCAATTCTCTGAGGATCAAGAGGTCGCTAAGGCAATAGAAAAAGCCCTCCCTCTTTTAGAGGGAGAACTTCTCGTCATCTGCGGAAGCTTTTATCTTATGAGGAAATCTCTGATAACTCTGAGTAATTAAAAATTTCTTTAATTTCAGCTTCACTCAAGAAGACGGGCTCCATTTCACCGAGCGCTAGCTGTTGAGCATAGGCGAGCAAAATTTGGATTTTTTCTATTTGACCCTGATCTTGAAAAGATTCACCATTCAATAGAATAGATAACTTCTGGATCACTTCTTTAATCGATGGAGTTAAAATATTTAGTTTGCGTTGAGCGGCATTCAACCGTCCAAAAAAGTAGTCTTCAGCGAGTAGGTAGAGTTCTTCGATAAGCAGCATTTCCACTTCTTCAGGCGGAGGTGTGATGGCTTCTAAAGCAAGTACGGGAGCTTTATCAAAATGGCCAGTCAAATAAGCAACTACTTGATTTAAATAATTTTTAACATATAAAATTGTTTTTAATTGCTCGGGGTTAAGTCCTCCTCTTTGATCCAAAAGATGAACGAGTCTTTCGGTTGAGGCTAAAGAATTAATCAATTCTCGAGGTTGCTGTTGTTGAAGAAAGAAATCTACTCTCTTAACGTATTCTTTAATTTGAGAAACTAGATAATTAATATTTTTTTTGTCAATTTCATTGAAATAGGTGGCATAGCTGTCTTGCAAAGAAAGGTGTTGTGGAAGGTATTTTTCGATCGCATGTAGTTGAGAATAGAGGCTTTTTGAACGACTATCTGTCATAGGTTCTTCCTTTTCTAGCTCTTTTTCAATATTTTGAAAGATTAACGAGACTTGAAAAGGGGATGAGACATGAGGAAAGGATACAATTCTTCCCATAATATTACCAATTTTTAATTTTTATTATTTTATTACAATTATATGACCATAATGATCATACTATTATTCTAATAGAATTAAAAAGGTTGGTCAATCAGAATGAATTTTTATATATAATTAAGAATTCTTAATTATTGTTATTTTCTTTTTGAAAAAAAGGATTTAGATTTACGTGCCTTTTTTTGCTTTAAGAGGAGCTTATCAAAATCTTTTCTTGCCGTATCAGAAGAATCAATAATGGTCTGCTTCTTTTGAGTATGTGCTTCAGTAAAATTTTGAGCTATGAGCGGGGTTATGCAATAATCCTCAAATTTTTTGTTTAAAGCATTAATTTTATTTAAATATTGATCAGTGTCAATTGGCGCCGTACTTTTATAATCGGCTTTTAAAGCACCTACTATTGAAGAATATTCATCATTAAATTGTTTTAATTTAAGATCGATGGTTTTGATGTTGTAATTTTTAGTTATATCTTTTTTTAATCTCTCTAATTCAAGAATAGTTGCACCTAAATCTCTAGGAATTGTTTGAGTTCCAAAATCAAAATTATTCAAATCAGAGATCGTTTCATAAAGCTTTTTTTCTTCGTTTTTAAAATCGGTATCTGAGATGGTCTCTAAAGTTTGTTTTAATTTATTCCATCTTTCGCTGGCATCAGTAAGTCTAATAGGCAAAATTTTATCGTTAAATGAAAGATGAAGCTGGTCGATAGAGGCTAAAAGTGTATCAAACTTTTGGCTATTTTCCTCGTTCAAGGCATCATTTATTTTATATTTCATCAGTTCTAAAACACGTGTATTTTCTTTCAGATTTTTGATCTGTTTTTGTAGATCTTGGATTTCCTCTAGAGAATTCGCGTTTTTTAAATGAGCTTCTAGGATCTTGCAGTGATTATTGGCCTCGTCGATTTTTTGCGTTGCGAGCTCGGGTTTTAAATGACCGATATGATAATTCTGTAAAAGTTCTCTTTGAGTACCATAAGAGAGTTTTAGCCAAAATTGGCAGGCTAACTGTTCTGCTAGAAACTCTTTCGTAGCTGCTATACGATGGTCTGGGGTATAGGTATTCCAGGTCAAACCTTTTTGCACAACATCTTGGTCCCAAACTTTCTGCAGTGCATTGCGAGATTCAGCTGGAAGTTTTTTGAAATCAATGACAAATTGATCTTTAATGCCTTTTAATTCCTTCGTAGAAGCGTCTTTCATGCGCGTGATGTGGGTGATTAAAAGGTTCAGCTGCTTAAAAAGTTCAACGTCGAGGGCATTATTTGGACTTTCAATAAAGGCTTTATAAATTCTCGATGAG